>Ga0153915_10006208_pt1 | contig 11178 bp, 10 predicted proteins | sample Opewatmetagenome_2_FD_107003 | JGI IMG/M metagenome (GOLD analysis project Ga0153915, IMG submission 107003) | Freshwater wetland microbial communities from Ohio, USA - Open water 3 Core 3 Depth 3 metaG | ecosystem: Environmental > Aquatic > Freshwater > Wetlands | place: USA: Ohio, Lake Erie...
GCCCGGCCCCGGATCGAGCTTCATCATCCGCTCGTCGAGCCGGTTCAGGGCCGCGCGAATCGGCGGTCTGGCCGCCGAGAGCCCGTTCGACATGACGCACACCCTGCTCTGGGGCGCGAGCCGGTCGCGCACGTCGAGCACGCGGTCCACCACCACGGGGAAGCGCGGGTGCATCGTCGGCTCGCCGTTGCCGGCGAAGGTGATCCAATCTGGCAGCCGGTCCATGCGCTCGAGCGTCTTGCGGAGCGCATCGGCCACGAGATCGGGTGACGGCCACCGGGTGCCTGGCGCCTTTGGCGTGTTGAAGCCGCACTCGCAGTAGGGACAGTCGAACGTGCAGAGCTTGGAATGCAGCGGGATGAGATTCAGCCCGAGGCTGACGCCGAGGCGTCGCGAGCGCACCGGGCCGTTGATAATCCCCTCCCACAGGAACGTGCCTTCGAGCTTGCCGGGAGGAGGCAGCGAGGCGAGACGATCCATTGCGCGAAACGTAGTCCGGCCTTGCGACCCCCGCCACGGTCCGTAGCTTGACCATATGCGACGACTCGCCAGCGGCCCGGCCCGCTCGTGCCTCCGATGAACGCGCGCCAGGCGCCGCTGGTTGCCGCCGTCGCGGCCGCCTGTCTGGGACTGGCCATCGGCCTCGCCCTGAAGGGCATCGAGCCTTTCGCCACCTGGCTCTACCACGCGGCGTGGTACCCGACGATCACGCTGATGGCTGCGCTCATCGCCCGCCGCGAAGGGCGGGACCCGCTGACGGCCAACCCGATCCACGCCCTCTCGCTGTTCGCCTGGTCGGCCGTGTTCTGGTTCTTCTTCGAGCTGCTCAACTGGCGCCTCTCCAACTGGTACTACGTCAACGTGCCCGCCGACCGACTGGAGCGCTGGATCGGCATCGCACTCGCCTTCGCCACCGTGCTGCCGGCGATCTTCCTCGCCGCGCGCCTGCTCGAGACGTGGGGGCTGATCCGCAGGGTCCGCACGGCTCCCATGGGCGTCACGCCGCTCAGCCTCCGACTCACGTCATTCGCCGGCATGGTCTTCCTCGCCCTGCCCCTCGCATGGCCCCGCTTCTTCTTTCCGCTGGTCTGGGGCGCGACCACGCTGCTGGCCGAGCCTGCGCTCTACCGCCGCGCCCCCCGCTGGTCGCTCATCGCTGATCTCGAGCGGGGCGATGCCGGCCGCATCATCCGCCTCCTGGCCGGGGGTGCGGGCGTCGGGCTCCTGTGGGAGCTCTACAACTCCGTCGCCCGCAGCCGCTGGATCTACACGGTGCCGGGCCTCGAGAACCTCAAGTTGTTCGAGATGCCGCTCCTGGGCTTTCTCGGCTTCCCGGTCTTCGCACTCGAGTGCTGGTCGGTCTTCCATCTCCTCGCGTGCTTCGGCGTTTCCACGCCCGAGGAGCCGAGCCCGGCTGCGATCCGCCTGCGGCGCAAGGCGGCCACGGCGGGCCTGGGAGTCGCCTTCGCGCTGGTGGTGCTCTCCGGCATGGAGCGGTACACCATCAGCAGCACGACACCCTCGCTGGTCGAGGTCCCCGGGCTGCCCCCGTCGGTTGCGTTCCGCCTCGTCGCGGCGGGGCAGTCTCCGTTCGAGATCGCGCGTGAGCCGGCGAGCAAGCTGGCCCGGGAGACCGGGAGCAGCGTGGATGAGGCGCGGCGCTGGATCGAGGCCGCGCGCCTCGTCACGCTGCGCGGCATCGGGACTTCCAACGCCCAGCGGCTGGCCCGGATCGGGGTCACCGACGTCGCCACCCTCGCCATCCAGGATCCCGATTCGCTGGCCGTTCGTCTCCGGGATGCCAGCCCCGACGTACCACCGCCGCTGCGGCCGACCCCCGCGGAGGCACGCATCTGGGTCAAGGCCGCGCTGGGCACGCTGTTCGCCCGGGCCAGCTGATGCGCGCGTCGGTCCCGATCACGCGCGGCGGCGCCCTGCTGGCAGCCGCGCTCGCGCTCACGCCGGGAAGCGGGCGATTCCGGGCTCCCGACTACGACCTGCTCCTGGTCGGCGGCGCGGTGGTGGACGGCACAGGTACCCCGCGCCGCGCCGCCGACGTGGCGGTGAACGGCGACCGCATCGCGGCGATCGGAGACCTCAAGGGCCGCACGGCGCGCCGCACGGTGGACGTGGCGGGGCTGGTGGTGGCGCCGGGGTTCATCGACATGCTCGGGCAGTCGGAGGCCACGATCCTGGTGGACCCTCGCGGCGTGAGCAAGGTGACCCAGGGCATCACCACGGAGGTCACCGGTGAGGGCGTCTCGATCGCGCCGGTCAACGCCACCACGCTGCGCGGCGACAGCGCGCAGTACGCCGCGTGGGGGCTGACGGTGGACTGGCGCGACCTCGACGGCTACTTCGCGCGGTTGGAGCGCTCGGGGTCGCCGCTCAACCTCGCGACCTTCGTGGGGGCGACGCAGGTGCGCAAGTACGTCCTCGGCGAAGGGCGCCGTGCGCCGACGGCCTCCGAGCTGGCCCGGATGGTCGCGCTGGTGGACACGGCGATGCGCCAGGGGGCGCTCGGCGTGTCGTCGGCGCTCGTTTACGCGCCGGCTCTATACGCCAGCACCGCCGAGCTGGTTGCGCTCGCCCGCGTCGCCGGCCGGTATGGTGGCGTCTACGCCACGCACATCCGCAACGAAGGGGCCCGGATCGACGCCGCGCTCGACGAGGCCTTCCGCATCGGCCGCGAGGCGCGGGTCCCGGTCGAGGTCTGGCACTTGAAGGTCGGCGGGCGGGCGAACTGGGGACGGATGCCGCGCATCCTCGCGCGCTTCGAGCGGCTGCGCGCGGCCGGCACCAGGGTGGGCGCCAACAGCTATCCGTACACCGCCTCGGCCACGAGCCTCGACGCTTCCATTCCCGCCTGGGCCCACGAGGGGGGCAACGAGGCCATGGTGCGCCGCCTGCGCGACCCGGCGGTCCGCGCGCAGATCAAGCGTGAGATGGGCGCGGACCGCGGACAGGGGAGCTTCTCGCGCGGCGCGGGCGGGCTCTCCGGAGTCCTGGTGCTGGGCGTGCTCGACTCGACGCTGCGACGGTTCGAGGGCCGCCGCATCGCCGATATCGCGCGCGACGAAGAGCGCGATCCGTATGACGTGCTGTTCGATATCCTGATCGCCGACCACGCCAACACGGGCGCGGCGTATTTCTCGATGGGCGAGCAGGACGTGCGCGACGCGGTCGCCACGCCGTGGGTGGGCGTCGGGTCGGACTTCGGCGCCACCGCGCCCGACGGCCCGCTCGAGATGCGACGCGTGCACCCGCGCGCCTATGGAACGTTCCCGCGCATCCTGGGGCGCTACGTGCGCGACCAGCGCGCGCTGACGCTCGAGACGGCGATCCGGAAGATGAGCGCCGTCGCGGCCGAGCGCATGGGCCTTTCTCAGCGCGGCCTCCTCCGCGAGGGCTACTTCGGCGACATCACCGTCTTCGACCCCAACACGATCGCCGATCGTGCCACCTTCGAGGACCCCCACCAGCCGTCGGTCGGAGTCCGCTACGTCCTGGTGAACGGGCGGTTCACGATGGACGACGGGCGGCTCACGGGGGAACGGCCGGGCCGGCCGCTGCGCGGACCGGGATGGCGGGCGCCGTGAGCCTGGGCGTGATCGCGACGGCGTTTGTCCCCGTAGCGATCCTTTTCATCGCCGCAGGGGCGCTGGCGGGGCGCTGGGAGAGTGGGGGCTCGGGATTGGGGAGTGGGGGTTGGGCAAAGGACGGCGGTGCGGCTCCGAGGTCATGGGGCACCCTGGCGCGCGCCGTCTGGCTGCCGGCCACGGCCGAGGCCCTGGTCCTCACCCTGTTTGCGGCCCTCTGGTTCGGCTCTCTAGGGCACGGCGGCTGGTGGCTGGTTTTCCTGCTGGTAGGGGCCCTGGCAGCCGGGGCCGACCGCTGGACGCGACGCCGGCTCGCCGGGACGCCGCCCGCGCACGAGCTTCGCTGGTTTGCGTTGGGCCTGCTCAAGTATCTCGCCGGCGGACTGGTCTGCGCGTGGCGTCTGTCTTGACACCGCCCGTAGCTTTCTAGCCCGATGAATCCTGTTCATCTCGCCATCGAGCGGGCACGCGTGTATTTCGCCGCCCGCGAAACACGTCAGGGCGTCGTGGCCCGGCGCCTGATGGGCGCCCAGCGCCCCGACGACGGCCGGCTGGCCGAGGCCCTGATGCGCGAGCGCCGGACGCGGTTTCGCACCGACGGCAGCGTCGGCGGGGACCTCGTGGCCACCTCGTGGCTCGCGTGGGAGCTGATGGACCTCGGGGCTCCGACCGACTCCCTGATGGTGCGCCGCCCGGTGGGTTGGATCGTCGGGCGGCAGGAAAAGGACGGGGCGTTCGCCCAGGGCTGCACGCCGCGGCGCCACGAGCTCAAGCTCTGCGAGCACGCGATCGGGGGGTTCTTCTCCTATCGCTCGTCTGGCCGCACGATCCGGAGGCTGGCCCTGCCCACCGGCGCCACCGTGACGTCCGATCAGGGGGCCCGCTTCCTGGCCTCCTGCTTCGCGCTGCGGACCGTCCTTCGGGCCGGCCAGGACGAGCGGACGCTGGTGCGCCGGCACGTGGGGAGCCTGCTCGCCCTGCCCAAGATGTGGGATTCCTGGGGCGGGCTGTGGGCCCCGACGCTCACCGTGGGCGCGCTCGCGGCGATCGCGTGGGCGCCACCGCCGTTTCGCGGTCAGCTGCCGATCCTGGCTGAGCATCTGGCGTTGAACCAGAAGCCGGACGGCTCGTGGCGGAACCTGGACATCGTGCACGCGGTGGATTCGCTGGTGGCGGTGCCGCTCCCGCAGGCCAAGGAGGCGGTTGCGCTCGCCGCGCCGCGGCTCGCGAAGATGCAGAGCCAGAAGGGGATCGTGGGCAGCGGTCCCTACGCCGAGGAGCGCACGCTGGTTGCCCTGCGCGCGTGGCTGATCGCGCGCGAATACGCCTAGACTCTACCGCTGCTCCCCCGCCACCACCCCGGCGGGTGGCGCGCGTGACGGATCTCTACGACCGAGGCGACGGTATGGCCGACCAGCCGCTCGACCAGCGCGACCGCATCCGGCTCAGCACATTTTCGCACGGCGCGGGTTGAGCCTGCAAACTCGGCCCGGCTGAGCTGGCGCAGGTCCTGCGCTTCATCCCCCCGGGGCACGACCCGGCGGTGCTGGTGGATGCAGGCGGTCGCGACGACGCGGCCGTCGTCCGCCTCTCCGCCGATCGCGCGCTCGTCCTCACGACCGACTTCTTCACGCCGATCGTGGACGACGCGTACGCCTACGGCCGGATCGCCGCGGCCAACGCGCTCTCCGATGTGTACGCGATGGGAGGGCGCCCGCTCTGGTGCCTGAACCTCGTGGGCTGGCCGCGCGAGAAGCTGCCGCTCGTGCTGCTTGGCGAGGTCCTCAAGGGCGGCGCCGAGACGGTGGCGCGGGCCGGCGCCGCGATCCTCGGCGGGCACTCGATCGACGACCCGGAGCCGAAGTACGGGCTCGTCGTGGTCGGCGAGGTGCATCCGGATCGCATGACGACCAACGCCGCAGTCCGACCCGGCGACCGGCTCGTGCTTACGAAGCCGATCGGCACCGGTATCATCACCACGGCGATCAAGAAGGAGCAGGCGCCGGCCGACGCGGTCCGGGTCGCGATCGAGACGATGGTGGCCCTGAACGACGGCGCCGCACAGGCGGCCGCGGAGGTGGGGCTGCGCGCAGCGACGGACGTGTCCGGCTTCGGCCTGCTCGGCCACCTGGGCGCCATGCTGGCCGCGAGCGGCGTGTCGGCCGAGATCTGGGCCGGCGCAGTGCCGCGCCTGGTGGGCGTGCGTCGGCTGGCCGAGGAGGGGCACATCCCGGGAGGCACCCGCCGCAACCTCGAGGCGGCGGCCAGCACCACCCGGTGGGACGACGCGCTGGACGAGGTGGAGCGCGTGATCCTCGCCGACGCGCAAACCTCCGGCGGCCTCCTGCTGGCCGTGCAAGCTCCGGATCTCCAACGGCTACGGGGCGCGCTCGCCGCCCACGGAACTCCGGCGGCCGCCGAGATCGGGACCGTCATGGATGGCCGCCCCGGGAAGATCTTCGTGCACGCCGGAGCGCTGACGCCTTGAGCCTCCCGGATGGCGCTCCGGCAGCCCGGAAGGCAAGGAGGTGCGGCGGCCGGGCGGTTCAGGCTATCTTGCCTCGGGCCAGGGGGACGACCCTATGAGACCGGACGAGAAAGCCAAGGTGACGGCCGAGCCCGCCGCATGCGTCTACTGCGGCGCGACCGACAACCTGGTGCAGGATGAGCACCTCGAAGGGCTGTATTACTGCCCCCGGTGCCTCGACCGGCACGTGCGCCATGGCCAGCAAATCGATGACCGCGGCGAGGCGGACCCTCCCTGGGACGGTTGATCGCTTGACAGTATGGTGACCTGAGCCGCATCTCTCGCACATGTTCACCCGGCTCCTCGTCGGGCTCGACGGCTCTCCCGGAGCCGACGCCGCGCTCGAGGCTGCCATCGGCCTCGGCCGGCGCTTCAAGACCACCATTGTGCTGGCTGCCATCACCGACATCCGCCTCCTCGAGGCGCCGCTGTTCGAGACCACAGGCCCGTTGTGGACCGAGGGGGTGCCCGCCGCGCCAGTCGCGGTCGAGCTGCGGGAGGCGCTGGAGGAGCGCGTCACCAAGATCCTCGCGGCTTCGGCGGCGAAGGTAGCTGCCGCCGGCCTCGAGTCGGAGGCCCTCCGCGCGATCGGCCTCGTGGATGAAGAGCTGGTCCGGCTCGCGGACCAGGCCGAGGCGATCGTGGTGGGCCGCCGCGGCGAGCTGCACGGCGATCCAGGCACGATCGGCACTGTCACCAGCCACATCATCAAGCGGTCGCCGAAGCCGGTCTTCGTGGCGGGGGACCGGCCGTCGGCCTGCGAGAAGCCGGTCGTGGCCTACGACGGCGGCGAAACCAGCACCCATGCGCTCGAACTCGCGGCCCGGTACACGGAGGCGCTCGGCCTGCCCCTGGCCGTCGTCCACGTGAACGACGATGCGGAGAAGGGGGACGCCCTGCTCGCGAAGGCGGCGGCGTTCCTCTCCGGGCGCGGCGCGGCGTTCGAGACCCGCCGCCTCCCGGGGGACGTCACCCGCGCGGTCACCGGATTCCTCGCGGAGTGGGGCGGCGACCTCCTGGTGGCCGGCGCGCACGGCGGCCGCCACCACGGCTGGACGATCGGCTCCCACGCCGGGAAGCTGCTCAGGGCCACCACGGTCCCGGTCATCATCCATCGCTGACCAGCAGGAACTCGCGCAGACACGCGGTCTGACAGGGGACCCGCAGACGCACGGACCCACGGACCCACGGCGGCATGGACCGGCGAGCGGACCGGCTCGCGTGGTCGTGCACGCGGACGAGGCATGCCTGGGCAATGGGCAGGAGCCGCCCACGCCCGGCGGCGCGGGCGGACTGATCGAGGTGCGCGCCGCGTCGGGCCGCGTAGAGCGGCGCGACTACTACCTGTGCGAGCCGGACACCACCAACAACCGGATGGCGCTTCGCTCTGCGATCGCCGCCCTCGAGCTCTTGAGCGCGAAGGGCCGGCGGCTCGAGGTGCGGTTCGTGTCGGACTCGAACTACCTCATCCGAGGGATGAGCGCGTGGGTGCCGTCATGGCAGGCCCGGGGCTGGCGCCGCAAGGGCGGCGCCGTTGAGAACCTGGACCTGTGGCAGGAGCTGGTGGCCGCGGCCGAACGGCACGCCGTGAGGTGGGTCTGGGTGCGCGGGCACACGGGGCACCCGAAGAACGAGTACGCCAATTACCTGGCGACTCGTGCCGCCGCAGAGCAGCGCGAATCCGGCGGGCTGGTGGAGTCCGGCTTCGCCGACTGGCTCGCCGCGGAGGGGGCCAAGGGCAGGTACGCGGGTTACGGCCCCGACGCTGACGTGGACTAGTTGTTGCTGACAAAGACGTTGTTCACTGAGGCCAGCCGTTCAAAGGGGGGCCGATAGCCGAGGGCGGTGTGCCTGGCGCGCGCGGAAGGCGCCGCCGTTGTCCGTCATCACCCGCTCGACGGCCACGCTCCGGGCGGCGTACCAGGCCAGGGCCCGCGCCAGGAAGCCGGCCGCCGTCGCGCCCGCTCATAGCGCACCCCCGGGGCCGGCGGCACCAGCTGCGGGAGCCGCGCCAGGCCTTACCGTCGCTGCTCGGTCACCACGGTCGAGACCGGCAACCCCAGCTCGTAGGCGATCCGCAGGGAACTCCAGCGCCGGCGCCGTAACCGGCCGATCTGCCGCCGCCGCACGCGCGGCAGCCGGCGCGGCATCCGCTGCGGCCGACTGGAGCGATCCTGCAGGCCCGCCGGCCCCGCCTCCCGCCACCGCCGTACCCACTCGGCCAGCCGCCGCGCACTCAGCCCTGCGCCCGCCGCCACCCCCGCCAGCGGCTCGCCGGCCACCACCCGGCTGACGGCCCGGGCTCGCCCCGTCGGGGTTAACCTCGCATTCTTATGCACGTGCAGTGAGGCCTCCGCTGTGCTGTTGGTGGACTGCACACACCCCCAGCTTCGCTCAGCGTGCCTCAGTGAACAACCTCCTTGTCAATCACAACTAGTCCAGCTCCGCGCGAGGCGAGCAGACTCACCGCACCACGACTACACCCTTCATGAACGGGTGCGGCGTGCAGTGATACGGGTACACGCCGGGGCGGTCGAACTTCACCGCGTAACTCCCTTTGGCCGGGAGCGGGCCCGACGGGGGACCCTCGACCTCGAAGCTGATGCTGTGGTCCAGGGGATCCCGATTGATCCAGCGCACGATCTGGCCCGCGGAGATGCGCGTCGTGTCCGCCGGGAAGCTCAGGCTGGAAACGGTTATCTCCGCAGCCGCGCGGCCGGTCTCACCGAGCGCCAGGCCGCGGCTGGGGTGAAACCAGGGGCCAAAGCGGCTGAGGTGGAGCGGGATGGTGAACTCGAAGCCGTAGAGGTGATTCGGCGGTCCTCCGCGCAGGCCCCGCGAGCCGCCCTGGAGGGTGTTGCCCGTCACGTTGCTCACCTCCAGCGCGAAGCTGTGAGGCGAATTCGGAATCTGGACGTGGATGCCGACACTCCACGCCGCCGCCGTGTCGCCTCCCAGCAGCCTGGCGTAGTCGCCGGCAACCGCGACGTACTGGTTCACCCGGATCACGGCCCCTCCGGCGAGCGCCGTCTGCGCGCCGCTTCCGCCGAACGGGCTTCCCAGCTCCCGCACGGCGCCCAGTACGGTCAGCAGCCCGGCCGTGTAATCGGCGCTGACCTCGCCGTCCAGGCTTCCGGCCTTGAAGTTGTACGCCGGCGTCAGCGCGGCGTGCAGGCCGCTGGTCCCCTCGCGATCGCCCCAGAACCGCCAGCGCGCGAACACCTCGGACTCGTTGGTCGAGGAGCCGCGGGCGATCGCCGACTTGGTCGCGAAGCGGTAGCCGAGCCCGATGCCGCGGCCGAACCCCGTGGCGAAAGTGAAGGTGGGGTAGTTGATGAACGCGCGCCCGGGGCTCGGCGTGACGTAGAACCGGTGCACCAGGTTGAACTGCACCACGGCCGCGTCTGGCACCCAATCGCCGCCGAGGTTCGGCGAGCGATACAGCAGCGACTGGGCGCTGAGCGCCGGCGCGGCGGTGAGGGCGGTGAGGGCTGCGACGATCGGGATGCGGCGCATGACGACTCCCGGGGGCTGAGAGTGCCTCGATTTGGTTGACAAGGCGATGTGGCGAATCTAACGTGGCGCGAGTGGCTGCGTCTCCATCGCCTCCTACCGACGAACTGGACCGGCTGTTCCGCCGCCTGATCCGGAACCTCGCCGATCTCGACCCCTCGCGTGTGCACGGGCCGGTGGAGGTCGCTGAGATCTCCGATCGTCTGGTGCCGTACCGCACCCACCGCACCCAGCTGGCGATCGACACGCACGAGGACTACGAGATGGCCGTACTGCGGCTCCTGGCCGGCGAGCGCGGCTATGGGTTCGTCGAGCCCGCGGAGGCGCGCGAAGCGATGGAGCGCGAGGTGGCCGGCGTCAACCCGGATCCGGGCTTCTTCCACCACTTCCCCACGGCCCAGGTGACCTTCGATCCCGGCCACGTTCGCGACGCGCTGGGAGCGCCAGCGCCGGGGACCGGCGTGCCGCCCGATCTGGCGGCGCCCGGAGGGCCGGACGCGAGCGCCGAAGCCGGGATGCCCTGGTTCCCCGAGGGCCCCGCGGGTCTGAGCGAGGCGGCCGGCGGGGAGGCAGTGCCCGCGCGCGAGGCAGGAGAAGAGATGCCCTTCGCGCTGGACGACGAAGTGGCCGGCACGGAGGCGGTCTCGCCCCGCCTCGCGAGCGCACCGTGCGCGTTCTGCGGCGGCGAGCTGCCCGTGGGGCGCGCGGTGATCTTCTGCCCGCACTGCGGCCAGAACGTTGGCGTCGTGCATTGTCCGTCGTGCGGCGCCGAGCTGGACGTCGGCTGGAGATTCTGCATCACCTGCGGCCGGCAGATGACGGCCCTGGGGTGACCCGCCACCGCATCGCCGCGATCCCCGGTGACGGGATCGGGCCGGAGGTCGTGGATGCAGCCCTCGCGGTGCTCGCCGCCGCGGGGCGCCGGTTCGGTTACGAGCTCGACGTCGAGCGCCTCCCGTACTCCGCCGACCACTACCTCTCCACCGGAGAAACGATCCCCGACGCCGCCGTGGAGCACCTGCGGCGCGACGTGGCCGCCATCTTCGTCGGCGCCCTCGGCGATCCGCGCGTGCCGGACAACGAGCACGCGCGCGACATCCTGCTCGGGCTCCGGTTCCGGCTCGACCTCTACGTCAACCTGCGACCGGTCACGCTGCTCCACTCCTCGCTGTGCCCGCTGAAAGACCCGCCGTCGGGGGAGCGCACGATCGACTTCACGATCTTCCGCGAGAACACCGAGGGGATCTACATCGGGGCCGGCGGCGGCCTCAAGGTCGGGACACCGGACGAGATCCAGATCGCCGAGGAAGTGCACACCCGCAAGGGCGTTGAACGGATCGTGCGGTACGCGTTCGAATGGGCGAAGGCGCACGGCAGGACGCGGGTCACGATGTGCGACAAGGCCAACGCCGTGCCCGCGCACCGGCTCTGGTCGCGGGTGTTCGCCGAGGTGGGCGCGGACTTTGCCGGAATCGAGCGGGAGCACCGCTATGTGGACGCGCTGGCGATGGAGCTGGTGCGCGAGCCCGAGCGCTTCCA
>Ga0153915_10006209_pt1 | contig 11178 bp, 13 predicted proteins | sample Opewatmetagenome_2_FD_107003 | JGI IMG/M metagenome (GOLD analysis project Ga0153915, IMG submission 107003) | Freshwater wetland microbial communities from Ohio, USA - Open water 3 Core 3 Depth 3 metaG | ecosystem: Environmental > Aquatic > Freshwater > Wetlands | place: USA: Ohio, Lake Erie...
CAAGGCGGACTCTTCGCGCGCTCGGCGTGACGAACTAATCGCGCGACTCGTAGCCGCGCGCCTCACGCTCGCTACGGGTGACACCGACCACGCCGTCGCACAACTGCGTGCGCTCAAACCATCGGGGGCCCGCCGGGATATCGCGTGGCTACCGTGGGAAGGGCTGGGTGCCGAACGACTGCTACTGGCAGAGTTGCTGGCCGCTCGACGGCAGTACCGTGACGCGATTCGGGTGGCATCAACGCTGGACGCGACGGAGCCGGTGCCGTACCTGCTCTACGCCCGACCGAGCCTCGAGCTGCGACTGCGCGCGGCGACGGCTGCCGGCGATGCCGCGCTCGCGGCGCACTATGCCGAGCGAATGAAGCGCCTCGAGCGATGAAGCTCGATGTTTGTTTGGGGCCGTACTCTCATTCACAAGGAGGGGCACATGTACACGAACCCGAACTCGAAGGACGCAGCGGACAAGGGCTTGGACTACGCGCGGATCAAGCGTCCAGACGACGCACTCGACGCCATTCACGCGATCGATGTGTGGGCCCGCTACCTCCACCACTGGGGTGTTCGGGTGCATGAGGAATTCCATAAGGTAGAGGCGCGTAAGGGCGGACCGATTGCCGCCGGCGTTGCCACGACGCATCTCGATCCGCCGCCGGAGCCATTCACTGATTCTTAGGGCCGGCGCGCTGTGGCGCATGGCGTCGCACGATTCGTGTCGACCGTAGGTAACCGCGCGGCGATCGCGGTCCAGATCTTTTCGGCCCGACCCGCTCGGGCCATTCGGCGCATTCGGAGTGGCGCCAATACTCGAAACGGACGGTCCGGACGCGTTGTCCGAACCGTCGGCTGCCGGATCCGCGCGCGTCGCTCGACAGCCCTTTTCACGGAGTTCTAATGCCGGGACCCGACGACTATCACATCGTCAACCTCGAGGACGATGCCTTGCCTCTAAACCGATCATCCCAAGACGGCGTGACCCTGATCTCCAGGTAGCGCCCGGAGCGCCCCGATCCCGCTTGCCAAGCCGCCGACGACTCACGCGTGACGCACCCGTACCGCGCCGATGAATGTCGCGCGTCGCCGACGGGATACAGGAATCATCACGCCGCAGGCAAGCACGGCGACGAGCCCGCCCACCTTTGTTGGCCGGACGGCCCGAACGCCATTGACTCTGACGAGGGCGCGCCGGTGCGCGCGGACGAAGCCGTGCTTGCCGATGCGATGCTCGAGGTGGTCGAGCGATTCGCGCACCAGATAATTGTGCCCCGCACTCCAGACGCGCGCGCAATAATCCGCCGCCTCGATCCAGTCGATTGCATGAAGTGGGAGTACAACGAGACTGCGCGCCGTCGTGACCGTAATGACCGGCTCCGCCGAGGTCACCGAGTCGTGGCGCAGCCGGCGTCGCAGTCGGCTGATCGTCTCTCCGAATCGCTCGTCGCTCACTGGCTTCACGAGGTAGTCGATGACGTCGGCGTCGAACGCGTTCAGCGCGAACTGCTCGTACGCGGTGAGAAAGACGATGAGCGGCCGCGCATCGCTGGGGCGAGCGCGCGCGATCTCGAGTCCGCCAATCGACGGCATGCGAATGTCGAGGAAGAGGACGTCCGGAGCGAGCGCCGACAGCCCGGCAAGAACTTCGCGGCCGTCGCGAGCTTCACCAACGAGCTCGAAATCGAGAAACGCCGAAAGGAGGTGACGAACTCCCCGCCGCGCCACAGGTTCGTCGTCTGCCACCATCACCCGCCACCTAGACATCGAAAACACCTTTTCTGCCGTGGACCGCGCGGCCACTGGCAGTGCTGGTCGCCTTGCGGAATGGCAGTCGCATGCGCGCCGCCGTTCCCGCCGGCAGTCGCTCGAGGACGAGCGATGCGCGATCGCCGTACAGCGCCGCGAGACGTTGTCGCGTTTCGTCAAGGCCGTGGCCGGGCAGTGCCTCAGCCCCCGGGGCGATTCCCGGGCCATCGTCCATCACCGACAGCTCGAGCACGTCGTCGCTCCGACTCGCGGTCACCATCACGTGCCCGGCTTCTATTCGTTCGGCGACCCCGTGACGCACGGCATTCTGGACGAGGTGCTGGAGCGCGAAGCTTGGCACGAGTGCCGAGCGCGCCTCCGCCTCGATCCAAAACTCTGGACGTAGCCTATCCGAGAATCGCGCTTGCTCCACCGCGAGGTACTGGTGAACGAGCGCTAACTCGTCGTCGAGCGGCACTTCGTGCACCTGCCGCCGGTTCAACGTCCGTCGCAACAGATCGCTCAATTGTTGGATGACTCGCGTCGCGCTCGTTCGGTCGCCTTCGCGCACGAGGACGGCGGCCGTGTTCAGGCTGTTGAACAGGAAGTGCGGATTGAGCTGCGCCTGCAGCGCGGCCAGCCGCGCACCGGCGAGCTGCTCCGACAGTCGAGAGACCTGTGCGAAGTAATGCACTGCGTGTTCGATGCCGACGACCGCCAGGTAGATGGCGACTCCAAAGGGAAGCGTGGTGAAGAACCAACCGACGAAGAATCTTGGAGCGCCGGCGCTCAACGCGCCCGGTTGCAGGATTGCCTTGAGCACCGTGCCCATCCCCGCCCACGCGGCACAGAACGCGAGCGCCGCACCGAGATGGAAGAGGAGGTGGTGCGTGCCGCGCCTCCCGGAGAGTGGAAACCGGCGCGCGAGTAGGAACACGAACGGGGTGATCGCGCCATAGAGCAGCCAATCAGCCGCGGTGAACAAGGCGGCGCGAAGGTTCGGCGGCTCGCCACGAAGCCGCTGCTGCACGAGGATATTCATACCCCCGAGGCAAGCGGGAACGATCCAGGCCGCAGAGACGAGCACCCACGGATGGCGACGGCGAAGGCTGAGTCGGACGCGCTGTGGCACACGCCACACTAAGCCGCCGCGCGAGGTTGCACAACGGAACCACCGCTCGCAGCACCCCGCTCGCCGTTCGCTGCGTCACCGTTGCGACTTCCGCCTCCTGTCGCGAGCGTGCGAGGTACGACGGGTTCGCACGTCGCCTCTCGATCGTTTTGTCACGATACGTCGCTACCATACGAGTTCTCGAATGCGCATCGCCAACACCACGCTTAGGCGCTGGTGCCAGAGCACGGTCCTCCTCGCACTCTGTCTCGCGGGAATCGGTGTGAGTCGAACCGCCTCGGCGCAGACGAAGCCACCGACGGCGGCCACACAAGGCAGCACGCCCGCCGGGCTCGACGGCGCGTGGGCCGGCACGCTCAAGGACGGTGCTGAAAACCTGCGGCTGCGACTCGTCGTCAAGAGCAACGACAAGCACGAGAGCCAGATCACTCTGTATAGTCTCGATCAGGGCAACCAACCCATTCCCTGTCGCAATGTGAAGCGGGAGGGAGTGAGCCTTTCTTTCGACGTGCCGGCCGTAAAGGGGCACTGGACCGGCATCATTTCGGCCGATGCCAAAACACTAACCGGCACGTGGACGCAGGATAGTCATCTGCCGCTCGCGTTTGCACGTGAGGTGAAGTAGCACCCGATTCAACTCGACAAGCGGCGTTGTGCGCGCGTTCGGCAGCGCACTTCCCCGCAGGGCGCCGCGCTTCACTCGAGGTACCAGAACGGGTTGACCCAGCGCCCGTTCTCCCGCACGAAGATCTCGGTCGCCACACCGGTCCTCGTGACGCGCTTCCCGCGTTGATCGAGCACCAGATGATATCGCGATTGGACAACGGCGACGCTTCCGCGCAGTCGAATGCTAGTGCTGTCGAAACGAATGTCGACGAGACGCCCTTGCTGCGCGGCGAACTGGCGTGCCGCCGCGATTGTGGAATCACGGCTCTCCCAACCGTTGCGTGAGCCGGCGGCGACCGCGCTCGGCAACAGCCTGGCCAGCGATTCGGTGTCCGCCGCGAACCATGCGCGCCAGATCGCATCGCGTGCCGCGTGAACCTGTGCGCGAGTCACGGAATCGACGGGTTCCAAATGGAGCATTGTCGCTTGCGCACTGGTCGAACGAGTGCATGCGAGCGTGACGGTAGTGAACAGCACGAGCGGTCGCATATCGCATTCTCTTAAAGGAGGTCCCGGCAGTGTACGGGCCGCTTCAGCGGCGAACAATCTGAAATCCGGGAGCGGCTGTCGGCACGCAGCGAGCGGATTTCTGCGCTGCAAACGGCGACCATCAACGCAACGAGAACACATCGAGGGGCGCGTCGGCGCGCTCACGCCGACGAGTGCTTGTCCAGTGCGAACACCTGCTGGCAAGTCGGCACGTCCACCCCAAGCGAAGGCGAACGCAAAAGCCCGCGAAATCGGTACCTCGGTCGGTACCTCACCTAGAGCGATTCGAGCCAATCACTGGAAGGCGATTGGCTCATCGATAGCAGGGGTGGGACTCGAACCCACGACCCCGGCATTGTGAGTTCGCCTCCCGCGCCCGAGAGATGCCCTTCCCGTCTGACGATGCGGAATGACGCGGAACGGCGAGCATGAAAAGGCGCGAGTACGGGCACCATCGAGGAGACGCACGACGTTCGGCCTCACGGCCGGCCGCCGTGCGCTGCCACCACGCTCACATCCCGTTCTTCCAGAACCGTTGCGCGGTCAATCGCTTGTCCTGCGAGCATTCCTCGCGCTGAGCGGGTGACATTTGCCGCCAGGAAGGACACGCCGGCCCCAACCCGCAGTAGCACCCATCGACCGCCCGGCGAAGTGCCGCGACCTCTCCCTCTGTCGGATGCGCTCGGTCACCTACTCTCGAGACGTCGGACTGCATGTTCCCTCCTTGGCTTCACGGCGACGTACCACACCGTTCACGTTTCGGCGGGGCGCGACTCCGCTAGTGGCGATGGTGCCTGGACTTTTCCCTCATGCTCCGGCTCGCCTACTGGCGCTTCGCTGCGAGCGTGCGGATGTAATCGATCACCGCCCACCGCTGCTCATCACTGAGCGTGGCCTGCGTGCTCGGCATCATGCCTCGGCCCGAATAGATCTTCCAGAAGAGGGCGCCGTCCGTCTGCGACTGCACGTGGTCCGCGGCAAGATCGGCCGGCTTGGGCGTCAGCGACGTCGACATCGGGCCGTCGCCGTGACCCTTCGGTCCATGGCAAAGCTCACAAGTCTGATGAAAGAGCATATGCCCGCGATCGACGACCGCGTCGGTCGCCAACACGGGGTTCGAACGATGCGCCGCTCGCTCGGGCGCGTCCCACGGCGTGCCGCCGTGCGCACCCTGTGCACGTGCCGCGCTTGCGCGACCCGCGAGCGCCAGAAGCGCGAAGGAAATTGCCGCACCGCGTGCGGTCATGGAAACCGTGCGAAGAGGTGACATCGCTCAACCCTCCTGTTTGATGTGTGCCATCGCGATGAGTTGCCCCGCGACAAAGGCATAGGTGCTCCAGACGCAGAGGAGCAGGCAGCCGATCGTGGCGACCAACGCCAGCGGGGGCCGCGTGGACCAGAGCGCTCTCGGTTCAGTGTCGCTCGTCGTGTGCGCCGGCTTATCGCCACGAATCGCGGCGGCGACGCTCGTCCCTGCCAGTTCCGCCGGCGCCTGCAGCGTCGCGCGCACCTGAAGTTGGCCCGCGGCATCGCCAGCCAATCCCCGCGGAAACGGAATGGCAGCGCTACCGTCGCTCAAAGTCTGGTCTGTGCCGAGGGTCATATTCCCAAAGGTCCGAGTCACTGAGAATGCGACAGTGGCGCCGGCAACAGGACGCCCATCGGCCGTGACCGTCCCCACGAGCATGTCCTGCCCGTCTTCGGTCGAGCGTTTGACCGCAATCCGAACGTTGGTCGGACGCAGCGAGGCCGCTTCGCTGGCGCTCGCCGGCGCCTGAGCTTGAGCGGCGCGCACTCGACCGAACGAGATCAGCGGGCCGACCACCAGAACGAGCACGAACGCGGCGAGCACCGGTCTGTTTCGCGCCGCGCGGGGCGCCGATTCGCGCGCCGTTTCTTCCTCTGCGTCCTCCGCCGTCTCCCAGATGGATAGAATCGGGAACACCCGCGAGAACAGCGTGAACAGCAGCATGAAGGCGGCGAATGCGCCCGCCGTGATCGTGCACTCGACGATGCTCGGGAAGTAGTGCGGCGCGATGCCTGCCGACGACGCAGGGAGGTACGGTGTCTCGAGCGTGGGTACGACAATGAGATATCGCTTGAGCCACATCCCAATGTTGATCAGCACGGAGGCCGTGACGATCGAGGGAAGCGAGCGCCGACTGGGGAACAGCAGCAATGCGATCGGTACGAACAACCCGAATGCCGCCCACAGCCAAAACGCCATCCCGAAGCCCGTGTCGCCGGCGAGGCGATTGAGCAGGCGGACCTCCGTCGCGGCGCCGCCATACCACGTGGTGAGATACTCGCTCAGCGTGAAGTAGGCGTACAGCAGCGACAGCGCGAGGAGAATCTTGGCCAGCTTGTGGAAGTGCTCCGGGCGGAGATAGGACTCGAGGTGGTAAGCGCGGCGGAACAACGCCATCGCAGTGATGATCGCTGCCGTCCCCGAGAAGATTGCTCCGATCACGAAGTACGGACCGAAGATCGTGCTGTGCCACCCGGGTCGAAGCGTCATGCCGAACACCCACGACACCACCGTGTGCACCGACACCGCCACTGGAATGATGATCACTGCCATCGCGCCGAGCGCGCGCGAGACGCCGACGATGCTCGGGTGTCTCTCGATAGCCGAGCGACAGTAGCTCGTACAGTCGAACGAGGCGCTTGGAGCGGCCAGCCTCCCGCGCCGCCTGCGCGAGGATCGGCATATCCGGAATCATCGCCACGTAGAGATACAGGAAGCTGCCGGTGATGTACGTCGTGACCGACACCAGGTCCCAGAGGATGGGCGACTGGAAGCGACCGTGGAGGATCAGGTTCGCCACACGGTCGGGGCGCCCCATGTCGATCACCACCATGCTCGCGCCAACGAGCAAAGCGATGACGGTGATCGCCTCGGCCATCCGCGTAATGGGCCGGCGCCAACCGGCGTCCGTGACGCGGAGGATGGCTGAGATCAGCGTGCCGGCGTGGCTGATCCCGATGAAGAACACGAAGTTCGTCATGTACGTGCCCCACGACACGTAGTTCCGCATGTCGGTCACGCGAAGTCCGTTCGCGAGCTGGTAGATGTAGGCGACCAGCGCCGTGGCGCAGATCGCGAGCAGGCTCGCGATCCACACGCGGCCCGCTCGCCCTAGCGGCTCCAGCGTTGCGAGCATGTCGTGTTCGAGATCCGTCACGTCGGGGCGGCCGGCCGGTACGTCCACCGGAACGGGTAGCGTCGTCGCACTCATCTCTGCACCACTCCTGTCTTCTGGTTGCCGGTGTTGGCGCCGGCCTCGCCCGGCGCCGCATAGTGCCGGTTGTCCGGCGGCAGATAGTAAACGCGGGGCTTGGTGCCCAGCTCTTCGAGCTCCCTGAAGGCCGCACGGTCACGCAGGAGCTTCGAGAGGCGGACGGTCTCGCCGCGAGAGTTCGTGACTGCGTCCTCGTTCTCGTCGCCGAACCAGATCGCGCCCATCGGGCACGCGCCGGTGCAGTGCGGCAGCTTACCGTCGCGCGCCATATCGGGGCAGAAGTCGCATTTCTCCGCCGTACCGACGCGCCGCGGATAGCCCCATTCGGGGGAGTAGCCTCGCGCGGTCGCGGCGGCCGGATCATGCGGCCGACTCCAGTTGAACGTGCGCACCGAGTATGGGCACGCCGCCATGCAGAACCGACAGCCGATGCAGCGCTCGTTGTCAATCAGTACGATGCCGTCGTCCCGCTTGAACGTCGCGCCAACGGGACACACCCGTGCGCACGGCGGATTGTCGCAGTGAAAACAGGGACGCGGCATCCAGTAGGGAGCGGCCTCCGCACCGTCCTGCATCCGAAAGACGCGGAGCCATTGGCGATCGGAGGGAATGAAGTGACTCTTCGCGCACGTCTGCGAGCAGATACCACAGCCGTCACAGTTCGCGAGATCGATGACCATCACCCATTTTCGACCCGGCACGCCGCGCCTGACCTCCGCCGACGTCGGTCGCGAAGGTGCGCCACCCGGCGTGTGCTTCACAACGAGATCGCCCTCCGGTGTGAGCGCCAGGATCGCGGCGTCGGGCGGCCCGCTCGGCTCCGCGGTCGCGGCTTCACCCGTGTGCGAAGGCATCAGGGCGCCGGCGGCCGCGCCGCCGGCCACGAGCAATCCTGATCTGAGAAAATCCCGCCGCTGCATGTTCATGAGTTCCCGATAGCCTCCGCGTCGGCAGCGCGCGTGGCGGCGTGGATCAGCCGCACCAGCTCGCCCTCGCAGGGCGCCGCGACGTAGCAGAAGATTCCTTGCTCGACGACGAACGCATCCGCGTTCGACGAGTTCCGGCTGAGGGCGATGACGCGTACTTGCGGGCACAGTTCCTTCACCAGCGCGATCTCCAGCTGCGCCGCTTCCGGCCGCTCGTCGATGCGATCGACAATGACGACGCGTGGCCGCTCGCGTTGAAGGGCGCGGAGTACGCCCGCGCCCGGGCGCGCGTCCGTCACCTCACAGTCGATGGTGAGTACGCGCAACAGTGACCGGCGAAGCTCACCCGTGGGGCTGATCACTAGGACTGTGGTCGCAAGCACGGCATTCTGGCCTCCCGCCGGTTCGCGTGGACGTTGCTCGTGGCTTCCGCGCGTCTTTGGTAAAGGCAGGACCGGTGCCCGAGAAACGTCGTTTGACGTTCGGCGAGATATTCGTCGCAAGTGCCAGCGTAACCACGCGTTAGGTGATCACGCGTTCGCGGTCTCTGAGCGCCGAATCGCTGCTCCGCTCACACTAGTGTGACGACCACTCCCGCTGAACAGCCGCCGCGAGGCCGCGACCGGGACGCAGAGCGCTCAACCCGATGGCAGGCGGGAACTTCGGGAAGTCGTCACACCGACGTGAATCTCCGGCATGGAATTCACGCCGGCGAGACAACTCAGGGGCGATACTCTGTCGGGCTGATGCCGTGCTTTTTGAGCAGGCGATAGAGCGTGCCTCGCGGGAGCTTCGCCTCTGCGGCGGCCCCGCCGACGTCGCCCCCGTGTGCCCGCAACAAGTGCTCGAGGTACGCGCGCTCGAAGGCGTTACTGTGTTGTTCGCGCAGCGCGAAGTACCCGTGCGCCTCCACTGAGGGGTTCCCGGCGCCAGCGACGATTTCGTCGGGGAGGTCCTCCACACGAATGTGCGGACGGCGACTGAACACGAGTACGCGCTTGATCACGTTCTGTAGCTCGCGCACGTTCCCCGGCCAGGCGTAGCTCGTGAGCACCTCGAGCGCCTCGCGATCTACCTCCGCCACGTCATGACCCATCTCGCGCGCGTATCGCTCGACGAAATGGACCACTAGCACCGGGATGTCGTCGGGGCGCTGCCGGAGCGGGGGCAGCTCGATGCGTACGACGTTGATCCGATAGTACAGATCGGATCGGAACGTCTGCTTGCGGATTTCATCTTCGAGGTTCGCCGAGGTCGCGGCGATCACGCGGACGTCGACGTCCAGCTCCTCACTGCCGCCCACTCTTCGGATCCGCCGCTCCTGCAGCGCACGCAGCAACTTGGACTGCAGGCTTGCGGGCAGATGGTCGATTTCGTCGAGGAACAGCGTGCCGCGGGCGGCGAACTCGACGAGTCCCAACCGCCGCGTGTTGGCGCCGGTGAACGCGCCACGCTCGTGGCCGAAGAACTCGCTCTCCAGGAGATCCCCGGGGATCGCTCCGCAATCCACGGGCACGAAGTGCCCCTGCTGGCGGCGGCTGCGCTGGTGAATGGAGCGTGCGACCAGTTCCTTGCCCGTGCCTGTCTCCCCGGTCACGAGAACGTCCACGTCGGTGGCCGCGACGCGCTCGATCGCATCGAACACCGCGCGCATCGGCATGCTTCCGCCTACGATGTCGCCGAACGCGTAGCGCCGCTCCAGGCTTCCGCTCAGAAGCTCGTTCTCGTCGCGCAGTCGTCGCTCGGTGAGCAGGCGCCGCGCGGTGGCGCGAAGATCGTCCGGCAAGAACGGCTTCACGATGTAATCCGCAGCGCCGCGCTTCATGGCCTCGACCGCGGTGTCCACTGTCGGGTAGGCGGTCATCATCAGCACGGGAAGCTCGGGATCGTGCCGTCGGGCGCTCTCCAGCAGGTCGAGCCCGTTGACGCCCGGCATCCGAATGTCGGCGATCAGAAGATCCCAACTCCGTTCCTCGAGTTTCGCCGCCGCGCGTTCGCTGTGCGACTCAATGTCGATCTCCACTCCGCTGAGCGTGCACAGCGTGTCACGGCAGACCTCGAGCATTCCGATCTCGTCGTCTACGACAAGCACGCGGAACTCGGGCATCGTCACGCCGCGCCGGCGCGAGGAACGGTCATTGCCGGCGTGGGCGCTCGCGTTGCGCTTTCCCCGGGCAGACGAACCAGCACCCGAGTGCCCCCACCGGGATTGGAATCCACCTCGATGGTTCCGCCATTGCTCGTCACGAGGCCCAGGCAGATCGAGAGTCCAAGTCCCGTGCCCTTCCCCTGCGGTTTGGTGGTGAGGAACGGCTCGAAGATGCGCTCACGAATCTCCCGAGGAATGCCGCAGCCGGTGTCAGCGACGGTCACGCATACCGACGGTCCGGCTGCGCCGGCCGCGTCCTCGTAGCCGACTACCGATAGCACGCCGCCGTCCGGCATGGCGTCGAGCGAGTTGAGAAAGAGGTTCAGGAACACCTGCTCCATCTCCCCGGCATTCACCCTGACCAGGGCGAGTCCATCCGGAATCCGTTGCTGGATCTCCACTCCCGCTGCCCGCGCACTCGGCTCCACAATCGCCAGCGCCGTCCGGACGACCGGGAGCACCGGTTGCGGCTCCGCGCGGTTCGTCGAGGGGTGGCAGTACGCCAGGAGTCCCTGCGCGATGCTTGCGATCCGATCGCCGAGGCCAATGATCTTCCCGAGCTCCGCGGCCGTGTGTGTTGAGAGATCCGCGCGGTGGTCGGACAAGAGCAGCCGCGCCTTCGCGCTGATGATCGCCACCGGGTTGTTCACCTCGTGGGCGACCCGTCCCGCCAGCTCCCCGATCGCGGCGAGCTTCTCCGCCCGCTGCGCCCGCGCCTCGATGCGCCGCTGCTCGCGCTCGCCGCGATGAAGCTCGCCGACCACGCTGGTCGCGAAATGCGCGGTGAGGAACAGGATGCCGGCATGCAGCGCGACCCGGCCGACAACGTACGCG
>Ga0153915_10006210_pt1 | contig 11178 bp, 12 predicted proteins | sample Opewatmetagenome_2_FD_107003 | JGI IMG/M metagenome (GOLD analysis project Ga0153915, IMG submission 107003) | Freshwater wetland microbial communities from Ohio, USA - Open water 3 Core 3 Depth 3 metaG | ecosystem: Environmental > Aquatic > Freshwater > Wetlands | place: USA: Ohio, Lake Erie...
GACGAACGGAAGCTGCAGATACTTGGGATCCTCGACGACCGTGCGCACGAGCAGGATGACGTCGCCGTTCGGTTCGGGGCCGACCTTGTCGAAGTACTCGGTGATCGTCGCGTTCGCGCTGTACGGCACGCCGTTCTTCCGCAAATAGCCCTCGCGGAAGTTCGTCGTCGTCACAAACAGCGACCCGCCGCGCGGGGCCGCGCCTCCGCGTCCGCCGCGGCCACGTCCGCCACCACCACCACCACCACCGCCGCCGCCGCCGCCGCCGAACTGCGGGATGCCGTTGCGATCGAGGTCAAGCGTCTGGCCGGCGACCTGCCACTCAGCCTGCGAATAGCCCTGCCACGTCGCCGGGCCGAGGCTGGCCGGCTTCGCGCCGAAGTGCAGCAGCCGCGTTTGCGTCCCGGCGTCGAACTCCGTCTTCAGGGTCTTGTCGTCCTGCCAGCTGATGCGCATGCGTCCGGGCATCCGCATGATGTTGCCGACGCCGTACGGCTTGCACGACAGGCCCGCCGCGTCGTCTTTCGTCAGATCCCACGAGTCGGCGATGCGCCGTCCTTCGTTGTTGATCGGCACGCTCGCGTAGTCGCCCTTCGGCGGCGTCATCATGCGCCAGCGCCAGTCTTCGGTGATGACGGCGACCCAGTTGCCGGTGATGTCGATCGGCGCCGCCGATTTGGCCGTGCGGGGAGGCTCCGGCGCCGCGGGCGGCTGCTGCGCCGCCGCACCGAGGACCGCGGCACACACGAGAGCGAATGCAAAGGCGATTTTCGTTTTCACGTGCGCACCTCTATCGAACGCGTGGCTTGCCCTGCGGGTTCGAAAGATCCTTGTAGACCGCGTCGATGAACCCCGCAGTGGTCACAAACCCCGTCGTGGAACCGTAGTGGGCGTCGTAGTCGAGCGTCGGCTTCGCCGCCTTGACCTGATCGAGCGTGAGCTTGCGCTTCACCATGTCCTGAATGCGGTCGCGGATGATCGTCACCATGTCGCGGTATTCGAGGACGTCCGCTTCGTCGCAGATGCGGCCGTGCCCGGGAATGACGAACGTGCCGCCTTCCTGCTCGTGCGCCGGCACCATGATGTCGAGAAGGCGGTTGAGCGCGTTGATCTCGCCCTGGATGCTGCCGCCGTTCGCCTGATCGATGAACGGATAGCTCGTCGTCACGAACGTGTCGCCGGCGGCGACCACGTCCGATTTGCGGAAGAAGATGATCGAGTCGCCGTCGGTGTGCGCGTTCGGCTCGTGATAGAGCATCACGGCCTCGCCGTTGAAGAAGATGTCCTTCTCTTCGGGGAAGTACGTGTCGGTCGGCCACGACGCCGTGGCCACCTTGGCCGCGGGCGCGCTCAGGCGCGTCAGCACGTTCTCGTGCGACAGGACCTCGGCCGGCTGGCCGTTCGTCTTGCTGCCCGCCTTCGACAGCGCCTCGTTGCCGCCGGTGTGATCCGGATGGAAGTGCGTGTTGAGGACCCAGCGAATTGGCTTATCCGACAGCTTCCTGATCGCCGCGATGACCTGGCTGGCGTTCTGCGCCAGTCCGGTGTCGACGACGAGGACGCCGTCATCGCCCGTCTGCACGGCGATGTTGCCGCCGGCGCCGATGAGCATGTGGACGTTGCCCTGGACGTGAAACGAACTGATTTCCGCTGGCGCCTGGGCCTGTTGCGTGGACACGCGGGCGGCGAAGCCGACCGATCCGGCAATCGCGAGCGCGGTCAGGACCTTGGTATGCGACGACATCATCACCTTCATCGCTACTTCTCCGCCGCCGGCCTGGGCGGCTTCGGCAGCGTCCGCAACTTCGCCTGGTATTCCGGATACGTCGTCTCGGCCCCGCCCTTCGCCGCCTCGACCGGTACGCCGTAGCGATACGCGAAGTCGCCGTCGAACGGGCTCTTGCCCGGCAGGTAGTGCGGCACGGCGCTGTGCGGACGATCGACAATCTCGTCGACGTACTCGCAGGGCCACAGCCAGTTGCCGCCCGTGCGCTCGTTGAGCACGAAGTCTTCGCTGCGGATGAGCGGTTCGGCCAGATACACCGGGTCGGTCCAGATTTCGAGGTGCGTCATGATGCCGCCGTGCCGGATGAAGTGCTCGACCATCGTGGACTTCTCGCTGTTCGGCACGCCGTTGCGGCGGATCCATTCCTGCTTGATGTGCGTCGTGGTGACGGTCAGGATGTCGCCGTCCCACTTGCCCGTCGAGAAGCCCTGCCAGGTGTGCGGCGCGAACTCCGGCGGATGCGGACGGCCGTCCATCCAGATCGTCCGCTCCTGCTCATAGGTGTTGAGATACATCCGCAGCGCGACGACCTGCTGCGTCCGCGGATCCTTTTCTTCCCAGAGCCGGAACTGAATCGGGCCGTGGAGGATGTACGGCCCGTTATGCACCTTGCACTGGTGCTCGCGCAGCGTCAGCCGCGACGCGTCCCAGCTGTCGGCCGCGAGACGCGCGCCGTCGGTAATCGGCAGGCCGGTGTAATCGCCGAGCTCGGGACCGGGAATCCGATCGGGCTGGTCTTCGTGATACCGCGGGCTCCACTCACCAACCAGGCTCACCTGCGCCCGCGCAGGCGCAGCCATAACGACGACCGTCGCCAGAACGGCTATCCCACACATAGTCCGTTTCATCAGATTGCCCTTTGCCTTCTGCCCTAGCCGCCAAACCCTATCCAGCGGCCGCCCCACGCGACGCCGAACCACAGGGCGATGGACACGACTGCCACCAGTTTGTTCGCGTGGTCGGCCGCCGCGACGCGCTTCTTGATCGTGTACGTGTAGACCATCGCGAACAGGAGCGACACCATCTTGATCCAGAACGCCACGCTCGCGTAGCACTTCGTCGCTTCCGAGGTGTAGAGCGCGAAGCCCGTCGCGAGCATGACGATCAGGCTGCCGGTGACGTAGGGCTGCGCGTCTCTCGCAAGCTGCGCGACCGACGTCTTCTTCAACCCGAGTCCGAGCAGCCGCATGTCCACGATCAGCACCGCGCCCCCGATGGCGGCGAGCGCGGCCAGATGCACGAACTCGATCATCGGAAACGCGTACTCCGAATTGCGGATCATGCGGCCGAGCGACGTCGCCTCGGACCACTGCGCGAAGTGCCACAGGATGTCTGCGATCGCGGTCATGGCGCCTGGGGCTCCAGCTCGCAGCCGGCGAGCGTGTTGACAATCGGCGGCTGCGGCTGCTTGTCGCAGTCGAACCAGTTGTAGGCAATCATGCGGCCGCAGAAGATGATCAGCACCCACAGCGTCAGCGACGCGAAGCCGGCGAACCGCGCGCGCGGCGGCGGAATCGGATCGCGATCCCACGACTGAATCCGGCGGTAGACGCCGGAGTTGAACACCCACACGTTCAGGCCCGCGACGACGAGCAGCACGAGCTTCACGCGGAAGAAAATGTTCTGGTACGAACGGATCGGAATGGCGTAGAAGAGCAACACGCCGCTGATGACCATGACGATGAAGCCCAGGATCTGCCACGGCAGAATACGCCGCACCACTTCAGACACGGGCACGGTCCGGAACGTCAGCCCGGTCAGCCGCAGGTCGAGCACGATCGTCAGCCCGACAAACAGACACAGCGCCCAGACGTGGATCGATTCGACGATGGGATAGCCGTAAAGCGATTCGTGGAGCGCGATGCTCCAGGGCTGATCGGCCAGCGCCTTTGCGGCGCCTAACAGAGACATGTTGTGAGGCTATCTCCCATACGCGCGGCGACGGCCGCACGTTTACAGGTCTTCAGAGCGCCAAAGATACTGTCATAACGGCGGTTGTGGGCGCAAAGCCGCGCGTCCCTCGACTGCGCTCGGGACGCCCTGAGCGCAGTCGAAGGGCGCTACAATCAAATTCATGTCAAGGCTCGCGCGCGTGGCCGCCGTCGTCGCATTCGCGCTGGCTTACCTCAGCCAGCCGCTCGCGCTCGACGCCTGCGCGATGTCCTGCGAGGCCGCACGCGCCGCGCGTGGCGCGGCAGTCGCCGCGCCGTGTCACCACACGACCTCGTGCGCCACGCAGATCAGCCAGTCGCCCGCTCCAGGCTCGACGGCGGCCACTCAGGCACAACACGCGCCGCCGCCCGTCATCGCCCTGGTGGTCGACCGTCCCGCGGCCTCGCCTGTCCGCTCGCCGTCGTACTGCTGCGTCACGTCCTCAAGTCCGCCGACATCCACACAACTTCGCGTGTAGCCGACACATCCGATCGCAGTGCGGACCTTCAGGTCCGCAATCACGGCAGGCCTGAAGGCCTGCACTACAAGCGAGACCGGAGGTGTCGTTTCATGTGTCGTTTCGTCGCAGTACTGATGGTGCTGGTGTCGCTGGCGCAGCCGGCGGCGGCGCAGGAGCATGATCACGCGAAGATGCTGAGAGAGATGGCGGCCGCCGATCACTGGGTGCTGATGAACGACGGCGACCTCGTCGCGATGTTCAACGATCAGAGCGGCCCGCGCGGCGGAAAGGACTTCGTCGCTCCGGCCTGGTGGATGCTGATGGCGATGCGCAAGACGTCGCATGGGATGCTGACGCTGAACGGCATGCTGAGTCCCGATCCGGCAACCGTCGGCAACGACGGGTATCGCGAGCTCTTTCAGTCGGGCGAATCGCTGAAGGGCCAGCCGATCGTCGATCGCCAGCATCCGCACGATCTGTTCATGCAGCTGTCGGCATCGTGGCAGGCAGCGCTCTCGACGTCGACGAGCCTGACGCTGACAGGCGCGGCCGTGGGTCCGCCCGCCCTCGGCCCGATTCCATTCATGCATCGCGCGTCCGCGTTCGACAACCCGATGGCGCCGCTCACGCATCACGTGTTCGATTCGACGCACGTGTCGTTCGGCGTCGTCACGGCAGCCGTCGAGCAAGGGCCGTGGACGATTGAAGGATCGGTCTTCAACGGCCGCGAGCCCGACGAACATCGATGGGACTTCGATTTCGGTCGGATGGATTCGGTATCAGCGCGGCTCTGGTTCAAGCCGAATACGCGGTGGGCGTTCCAGGTGTCGACCGGTCATCTCGTCTCGCCTGAGCAACTCGAGCCGGGCAACATCGAACGGACGACGGCGTCCGCGTCGTGGACGCGAGCCAGTGGCGGGAACGTCGAATCTGTGACCGCCGGCTACGGACGCAACGACACGACATCTGACACGGCGCGCAATGCCATGTTCGTCGAAGGCGCGCGGCACGTCGGTCGAAACAGCCTGTACGGACGCGTGGAAGTCACACAGCTCGATCACGCCATCGCGGATGCTACCGTCGCGGCGTTTACCATCGGCGGCGTTCGCGATATTCTCACCGGTCACGGACTGGAAGGCGGCGTCGGCGCAGGTGTCACGTTCCATGCGACGCCCGGCCTGCTCGACCCGTCTTATGGAGCACATCCCGTGTCGTTTCAGGTGTTCTTCCGATTGCGGCGCGCGGAACACATGGTGAACATGCAATGAGCGGTCCTCGCATCGCCCGGATTGCCGTCTCGGCGCTCGTTGCCGTGCTGCTCTTCTTCGGCGGCGCGGTCTACTGGCTCGTGAGCGCCAACGGCTTCAGCACGCGCGCGCTTCCCACGCCGGTCGAGCGCGTCGTCATGCGCGCGCTGCACCGGTGGAGCGTGCCGTCGCGGGCCCGCGACGCGTCCAACCCCGTGCTGTTTTCCTCGGAGGTCTGGGCGGAATCGCGCGCGCACTTCGCCGATCACTGCGCGTCGTGCCACGGCAACGACGGGCGCGGCGACACCCAGATGGGGCGCAATCTGTTTCCGAAAGCGCCGGACATGCGACTCGCCGGCACGCAGGACAAAACCGACGGCGAGCTCTACTGGATCATCGAGAACGGCATTCGCCTGACGGGCATGCCGGCCTGGGGCAAGGGCGGGCCGGACGACACGGACACCTGGAAGCTGGTGCATTTCGTCCGGCGCCTGAACGAACTGACGCCAGAGCACCTCAAGGAAATGGCGGCCGCCAACCCGAAGTCGCCGTCTGAACTGGAAGAAGAAAAGGAAGATGAACGGTTTCTGGCCGGAGAGGATTCTCCCGCGCCGGCGCCGCATCATCATTAAAATGGAGACACCATGAAACAGCTACTCTCGGTCGTCGCTCTGCTTCTCGCGATCTCCACGGGCGCGTTTGCCCACGAAGGCAACGAACACGTCCGCGGCGTCGTCACGGCCGTCTCGGCGCAGTCGGTGACCGTCGAGCTCGCCAACAAAACCACGAAGACGCTCTCGATCAGCGCCAGGACGGCGTTCGAAACCGCCGGCAAGCCCGCGCACCTGGCCGACATCAAGCTCGGCGATCGTGTCGTCATCGACGTGCCTGAACATACCAGCAACGCGGCGCTGATTAAAGTCGGCGCGGCGAAAAAGTAGCGTCCGGCTTCGGCCACATAGTAGCGTCCGGCTTCAGCGACATAGTAGCGTCCGGCTTCAGCGACATAGTAGCGTCCGGCTTCAGCGACATAGTAGCGTCCGGCTTCAGCCGGACGGGAGGAGTACATGATGTTCCGTCGAGTTATCGCGTTGTGCACAGCGATGGTTTGCGCGGCTGCGCTGTCGATCGCCGTCAGCGCGCAGACGCCGCCCGCCGGCAAGAAAGATCACGCGTTCAAGGGCAAGATCGAGAAGGTCGATCCGAAGACGAAGATGGTCACCGTCAACAACGAGAACATCCCCGGCTGGATGATGTCGATGACGATGAGCTACAAGGTCGACAAGGAAGGCGTGCTGAAAGACCTGAAGCCGGGCGATCAGATCACGGCAACAGTGTACGACGGCGACTTCCAGACGCTCTACAACGTCAAGGTCGCGCCGCCCAAGAAGTAGTGCAGACCTTCAGGTCTGCCGTCATCGCGTCGCGTCGAGCGCGGCCTTGAACCCGGCCGCGAGCGTGTCCGCCGGGCCCGTGCCCCAGTAGTGAAGGAAGAAGATCGTCGGCTCGCTCCCCGTCATGTGATGGTGGATGGCCACGACGTCGAGACCGTTCTTCCGGAGCGCCTTGAGCACGGGCGTCACTTCATTCGCCTTCATCGCCACGTCGCCCGCAATCGCGGCGTTCTCGTTCGTGCCCACAAACGCGGCCCACGTGTTCAGCCCCATGCGCGCGTTGATCGGCGCGCCCATGTCCGAGATGTGGAGATCGTCGCGTCCGACCGTGATCTTGTAGACGGATCCGGCCTGCTCGCCCTCGTGTCCGACGATCTTCACCAGCTTCGCCGTGTCGAGACCGCCGCCTCCGGCTGCTGACGGCGTGGGCGCTGTCGCGCCGCGGGAGTTCTTGCCGATGAGATCGATGGCTGGCTTGACGCGGCGCGCGAGATCCGCCGGCGATCCGTGTCCGTGCACGTGCATGTAGAACACGCGCGGCTCTTCCCAGAAGAAATGATTGTGGAGCGCGGTGACCTCGAGCCCGTTGTCGAGGAGCGCCGACATCACCGGGTTGACTTCGTCCTGCGTGAGCACGAGATCGCCCATCATGACGTCCATGCCCTGGCCTTTGGTCATCGCGATCCAGCCGCCGAACCCGAACGGCGTCGGCGTCTTCACGTTGGCCACGGTGACGCTCAGATCGTTGCGCGGGATGTTGACCTTCAACACGTTGGCTTTGTAATCGCCCTGCTTGCCAAGGGCGGTCAGCACCTGCTGGTACTCAGCCGGCATGTCCTGAGCGGATGCAAATCCACAAGCGAGGAATGTGACAGCGATGGACATGAAGAATGTGCGCATTTCTCGATCTTACGCATCCCCACGTAAGAAATCCGTGGTCAGTGACCGGTCGCTGACCGTCTGCTGACCGCGAGCCAATTGACCCGGCCAGACCCGTCCTTCGATAATGCGGGCCGTGAGCCGTGTGCTTCCCCGGGCAGTCGCGGTGCTGCTTGTCGCGCCATTCCTGACGCTGGCGTCAGCGCTGGCGCCGCAGCACATCCATGAACCGGGCCCGGGGCACGACCACGATCACCCGGTCGCTCACACCCACTTCGGCCCGCACGACGTCGACATTCACGAGGCCGCCGACACGGAAATCGAGCACGACGACGTCACTCACGGACATATCGTGTGGCTCGACAACCCGATCCTTCACGAGTCGCCGTATCAGGCCGCCCAGATCCCGCCGGCGATGCCGGTCAGCTACGACATCGTGCCGGCGGAAATGCACTGGTCGGCCACGACGTTCGACGACGCCGCGCCCGTGCATGGACCTCCGAAACGCGCGCACCTGTTCCGCGGCCCTCCACTTCCCCGCCTGAGCTGATCTGACGGGTCGATACCCGTCCGCGCACGTTCATTTTGATTCTGTAGGGCGACCCTTTCAGGGTCGCCATTGAGGTTCTATGCGCTCTGTGGTGCTGTGCGCCACGCTTGCGGCGGTGCTTCTGCCGTCGCGCGCGGGTGCGCAATCGTTGTCGCTCACTGAAGCGGACGTGCTGGCTCGTCTGTCACCGGACAGCCCGCGCGTGCGCGCGATCCGCGCCGGCACGGACGTCGCGCGCGCCGAGGCGCTGTCGGCGGGCCGCTGGCCCAATCCGCGCGTCACCGTCGATCGCGAATCGGTCGCCGGCGTCACCGAGTACTTGACGATGGTGGCGCAGCCGCTGCCAGTCACGGGACGGCGCCGGCTGGAGATGCAGGCGGCATCGGCGCTCGTCGAGGCCAGCGCGACGCGGACAGACGACGTGCTGCGCCGGGCGCGGGCGGATCTGCGTCTGGCATACGCGCAGCTTCTGGCAGCACAGGCGCGCGAACGGAGCCTGACCAGCGCGCGCGACCGGCTCCGCGATCTCGCCGACATCCTGGCAAAACGCGAGAGCGCCGGCGACACCGCAGGATTCGATCGGCTGCGAGCCGACCGCGAGGTTTCGGATCTCGACGCCGACCTGTCGGCCGCCGCGACAGACCGATCTCGCGCGCAGGCCGCGATTGCCAGCTTCTTCGCCGACGCGCCCGAGCCCTCTCGCATCGTCGCATCGGCGCCGCCGGTGGCCGCAGCGGCTGCCGACCTGCCGCAGATCGATGCCCTCGTTGACCGCGCGCTGAATGTCCGCGGCGAGCTGCTGGCGCTGCAGAAAGAAGCCGCCGCCGCGAGACTGTCCGCTGGCGCCGCGGATCGCCGCCGCATTCCGGAGCCCGAGATCGTGGCCGGTACCAAGTCGTCGACGTTCGGCGGCGGCGACATCGGCAGCGTGTTCACGCTGCAGGCCGTGGTGCCGCTGTTCGATCGCGGCAAGCCGGAGCGCGCGCTGGCCGAAGCGCGGGGGAAGCAGGCCGATGCGCAGGCCGACATGTTCCGCATCACGCTGCGGTCGGAGATCACGGCGCTTCGCGCCGAAGTCCTGGAACACCGCCAAACGGCGTCGCGGTATCGCGCATCGGCCGTGAGCGGCTCCGCCGAAATTGAGCGCGTCGCCCGCGTCAGCTATGACGCCGGCGAGCGCGGAATTCTCGAGTTGCTGGACGCATACCGGACCGGATCCACTGCGCGGGCGCGACAGGCGGCGCTGGATCTCGCCGCGCGGCAGGCGGAAATCGAGCTCGAATTCGTGAGCGGTTGGGAGATTCGCTGATGAGGACGCTGATCAATGTGCCTGAAAGTGGCGGCCTTGAAAGGGCCGCCCTGCTGTTGAGCGGTGCGGCCGTCGCATTCGTGATGCTCGCGAGTTGCGGCCGTCCTGCGACCGCGCCCGCGGCGGAGCCTGCGACGCTCAACGTCACGGACTGGACGTCGAAGACCGAGCTCTACATGGAGTACCCGCCGCTTGTCGCGGGACATCCGGCGCGATTCGCCGTGCACCTCACGAAGCTCGACGACTTCCAGGCGCTGAACGCCGGAACATCGTCCGTTGAGTTCACGCCGGAATCTGGCGGCGCGAAGACCGTGCTGCGTGGCGCGCCGCCGTCGCGACCTGGCGCGTTTCGCGTGGACGGCACGCCGCCGGCGGCAGGACGTTACCGATGGGCGCTTGTCGTCGATGCGCCGGGCTTGAGCGATCGTCACGAACTCGGTGACGTCACGGTGTTCGCGGACGAGGCGGCAGCCAGAGCCGACGCCGAAAAGCGCGCGCCAGAGGATCCTTCTGCAATCGCGTATCTGAAGGAACAGCAGTGGACGAACGCCTTCGGGACTGCCCCCGTCCGCGAGGCGGAGTTGCGGACATCTATCAAGGCGCCCGCAACCATCGAGCCCATCTCCGGCGGCGAAGCCCTCGTGCCGGCGCCCGCCGCCGGACGATTCCTCGCGCAGGAACTGGTGTCGATTGGGACGATGGTGCGCGCCGGCCAGGCGCTCGGACGCCTCGAGCCTCGGCTGAGCGGTGCGGACGATCGCGCAACGCTGTCTGCGGAGCTCGCGCAGGCGCAGGTCGCATTCGAAGGCGCGCGCGCCGAACAGGCGCGCGCCGAGCGGCTGCTTGCCGATCGCGCGGTCCCGGTGCGCCGGGTCGAAGACGCACGCCGCGCCGTCGCGGCGAGCGACGCGCGCGTGCGCGCCGCCGAAGCGCGGCTCGCGCAGCGCGACGAGACGCTCAGGAGCGGCGGCAGCGCCGCGTCGGGCAACGCGTTTACCGTCACCGCGCCAATTTCGGGCCGCGTCGCCGATGTGCTCGCCACGCTCGGCGCGTCGTACGACGAAGGCGCGCCGCTCTTCACAATCGTCAAGACGGACGTAGTCGAGCTGCGCGTGCAGGTGCCGGCCGCCGATGCGGCGGCTGCGCGCCAACTCACCGACGTCGCCCTCGAGGTTCCAGGGCGGCCTGAGCCGATGCCGCTCAAAGCAGGACATAAACACGATCCCGGCGTGATCGATCCGAAGACAGGCGCCTTGCCGGTGCAGTACGAGATCGAGAACCCGAACGGACAACTGCTCATCGGCCAGAGCGGCACGGCGGTCCTCTATAAACACGAGCGCATGAAGGTGCCCTCGGTGCCGCGCGCCGCCGTGCTCTACGAAGCAGGCCGGCCGTACGTCTTCGTGCAGATCGGCGGCGAACGCTTTGCGCGCCGCTACGTGGAGATCGCCACTCGCGACGGCGATCAGGTCGGCCTGTCATCCGGCGTCCAGCCCGGCGATCGCGTCGTCGTCCGCGGCGCCTACGAAGTGCAGCTCGCCTCGGCCGCAAAGGGACTGCCGGCGGAAGGGCACGTGCACTGATCATGAAGAAACTCATCGCCTGGTCCATCGATCACCAC
>Ga0153915_10006211_pt1 | contig 11176 bp, 8 predicted proteins | sample Opewatmetagenome_2_FD_107003 | JGI IMG/M metagenome (GOLD analysis project Ga0153915, IMG submission 107003) | Freshwater wetland microbial communities from Ohio, USA - Open water 3 Core 3 Depth 3 metaG | ecosystem: Environmental > Aquatic > Freshwater > Wetlands | place: USA: Ohio, Lake Erie...
CCTAACCCGCATCGCGCGAAGCGCGATATCCACCGAACGAATTGGCAAGTCGAAGATGCCCAGCATGCGGTAGATGAAGGCCGGTACCCGTATCGCGCGAAGCGCGATATCCACCGAACGAGTTGGCAAGTCGAAGATGCCCAGCACGCGGTAGATGAAGGCCGGTGCCCGCATCGCGCGAAGCGCGATATCCACGGAACATGCCTGGCGGCACCCGACGCGCCCAGCGCGGTACTATGCTATTTCCCGCTTGAGCAGGTCCTTCATGTACACGTTCACTTCCCACAGATCGGCCAGCGGCTGACGAGTCCAGGGCAGGGCGGTCATGTAGGGGATCGGCCCGAACTCCGGGCAGATCGTGAGCTGAGCGGTCCCGAGCTTCCGATGCCGGGCCGTGATCCGCTTCCACCAGCCCAGGTGAGTCTCCACCGCGTCCTTCCACTCCGGGGCCGCCGGGTGCGTGATCTGCGGGCCTTCCGGGTGGCCGACTCTCGCATGGATGTGCCAGCTCGCGTCCACGGCCTTCTGCAGCGCTTCCGCCTGGTCCTCCAGGAACGATTCGTGCACGCAGACCCAGTGCGAGAAGTCTGCCGCAAGGCGCAGCCCGGGCAGCGCCTCGAGCAGGGCCGATGCGGCGGGAGCCGAGAACAGCGCCCGGCCGCGGTGCGTCTCGTGCACGATGCGGATCCCGGTTTCCTCCTCGAGGCGCTCCGCCGCGCGGAAGACCACGAGGTTCTGCTGAAGGCTGAAATGATCCTTTCCCGTGTGCGAGTTCACGAACAGCGGCTTGAAGTCGACGGCCCGCCGGAGCTGCTCCTCGAAGCTGCGGGCGTGCTCCTCCGGCGTCGTGCCGGCAGTCCACTGCTGAGCCACGAGGGCGAGCCCCGTGCGGTCCAGCTCCGAACGCAGCGTGCGGCGCTCCGCCTCCTCCGCGGGCACGCCCATTTCCACGGCGTCGAATCCGCCTTCCTTGATCATCGCGAGGTTCGCCGCCAGGCTCCCGCGGTCCATCCCCCAGATGCCGCGAACGAACAGGATGTTCATCGGTGGTTCTCCTCGGCTTAAGGTGCGCACGCCGAGGCGCGCGGGCAAGTCAAGCCAGCATCGCCCGAAGGGCGATATGTTCGATTGAGCTGCAGGCCGAAGATGGCAAGCCTGCAGTAGATGAGAGGATGTTGCAGCATCGCGCGAAGCGCGATATCCATCCGAGGAAGCACGGTGCCGAGAACGCCCAGCATGCGGTGGATGAGAGGGTGCTGCCGCATCGCCCGAGGGGCGATGACGGCCCGGGCCGGTGTCAGCGGGACAGAGCCCGGGACAGGACCTTCCAGCCGAAACCGGGAAGTGTCACGGCGCCCTCCGCCGGCCCGCCGTCCACGGCATCCTTCCTCCCGCTGCCGCAGTCCACGGTTCTCGGCGCCGTGGCGAAGTTGAGGAGAAACACCAGCTCCTCCTGCCCGGCCGTCCGTGCCTGGGCGCTGACGCCCTCCGGGAGGTCTGCCTCCAGTGCCTGGTGCAGGCCGAGCTGGCGGGAAAGCACACGCGCGAAATCCGCCAGGAAACTGTCGTCGAAGCCGGCCGCGAAGTAGAAAGCCCTGCCGCGTCCGAGCGCGCGAACGGTGAACGCCGGGGTGCCGGCATAGAAGTCCGAGCCATACACCCCGAGCACCTCCGCCCCCTCGACCCGAAGGAGGTCGCAGCGACCGCTGATCCCGTACTCTTCGCGCAGGCCCGGCAGGCCGCCGGCGCGCACGGCCAGGCGGTTTGTTGTCCCCGGGTACAGCTCGTCGGTTTCCTCGACCTGGAGTCCGAGCATCCCTGCCAGCGGTCCGGGCGCGCCTTCCAGGAAGCACCGGGCGTGCTCGTCCAGGACCGCGCTGCCGCGCGTCACCACGAGGGTTCCGCCCTCGCGGACGAATCGGTCCAGCTGGTCGGCGAGTCCCGCCCGAAGCAGCGCGAGGAACGGCATCACGACCAGCCGGTACCGCGCGAGGTCCGCCCCCGGGCCGATCACGTCCGTCGGGACGCCCATTGCCCAGAAGGGGCGGTGGTGCCTCATGCACGTGCCCAGGTAGCTCGTGTCCCCGCGCTCGGGTCCCAGCGACGCGTCGCGGATGGCCCACCAGCTCTCCCAGTCGAAGAGGATGGCGGTCTCGGCGGGCACCGCGGCCCCGGCGGCGAACGGCAGGGCGTCGAGGATCCGTCCCACCTCCGCGACCTCCTCGAACGTGCGGCCGCGGGCGCCCCCGCGGTGGTCCACCACGGAGCCGTGGAACCGCTCGAAGCCGCCGAGGCCGCGGCGCCACTGGAAGTACTGCACGGAGTCGGAACCGTGGGCCACCGCCTGGAGGGAGCTCACCACGTGCATTCCCGGGCGCTTCAACCGGCGCACGGGGTGCCAGTTGGTCACCGACGGGGTGCTCTCCATGAGGAGGAACGGTGCTCCGCCTTTCAGGCCGCGCATGAGATCGTGGGTGAACCCGGTCGCGGCCGCCACCACCCAGTCCCGGCCGGCGGCGTCGGAGATGAACCCCGTGCCCGCCTCTTCCCGCGCGTGCCAGGCGGGATAGCTGTCCCAGCTCACCACGTCCACGTGCGGCGCAAGCCTGGAATAGTCCAGGCCGGAAAAGGCGCCCATGAGGTTCGTCGTGACCGGCACCCGGGGAGCCGCCGCGCGCAAAGGGGCAATCTCCGAGAGCATGAAGGCCGCGGTCTGGTCCGTCACGAACCTCCTCCAGTCCAGGCTGAGGCTTGGGAACGTGGACTCGCCGTGCGGTGCCGGCGACTCGATCTGCCTCCAGTCGGTGTAGGTGTGGCTCCAGAACCCCGTCCACCACGCACGGTTGAGATCGTCCAGCCCTCCCGGATAGCGCGCGCGCAGCCAGGCACGGAACGCCTCCTGGCACAGCTCGCAGTGGCATTCGCCGCCGTACTCGTTGGACAAGTGCCACAGCACGAGGGCGGGATGCGCCGCATAGCGCTCGGCGAGCCGCCGGTTGATCTCCGCGGTCTTCCGCCGGTAGACCGGGGAGGTGAGGCAGTGATTGTGCCGTCCGCCGTACAGGTTGCGCCGCCGGTCCGGGCCGGTCCGCAGCACCTCGGGGTATCGCCGGGCCAGCCATGGGGGGCGGGCGCCGCTCGGCGTGGAGAGGATCACGCGGATGCCGGCCGCGTGCATGCGGTCCATGAGCCGGTCCAGCCATTCGAAGGTGAACTTTCCTTCCGAGGGTTCCAGCGCGCTCCACGCGAAGTTCCCCACGGTGACGGAGGTCATGCGCGCCTCCGCCATGAGCTGCAGGTCCTCTTCCAGGATGTCCGGGCGGTCCAGCCATTGCTCGGGGCAGTAGTCCGCGCCGTGGAGGAGGATGGGAAGGCCGAGCCCTCCGCGGTGCCGCGGCTCGCTGCTGCTGGTGGTTGCTGTCGTCATCGCCATACCCTCTATCCCTTGATCCCGCTGGTGGCCACGCCCTGCACGAAATATCGCTGGGTGACCGTGAAGAGGACAATCGTCGGGATCACCCCGAAAGTGGCGCCGGCCATCTGCAGGGCGTAGTTGGCCCCCTCGCGCGCCTGGAAGAACTGCAGGCCCGTGGTGATGAGCTGCTTGTTCATGGAGTTGATGAACACGAAGGGGTTCACGTAGTCATTCCAGATCCAGATGAAGGTGAACAGCACCATGGTGACCATGGCGGGCTTGGACAACGGGAGCACGACGCGCGCGTAGATCCGAAGGTGCCCGTAGCCGTCCAGGAAGGCAGCCTCGGAGAGCTCCCGGGGAATCGTCGCGAAGAACTGGCGCAGCATGAAGAGGAACAGTACATCGAACACCGCGGGAATGACGATGGCCCACTGGGTGTCCACGAGGCGGAACGCCTTGTACATCAGGAACCGGGGAATGATGGTGGCCTCGGGGGTGATCATCATGGTGGCCATGAAGACCAGGAACAGGAAGTCCTTTCCGCGGAAGCGCAGGCGCGCGAAGGCGTAGGCGGCGAGGCTGACGAGCAGGGCGCGCAGCGGCAGGGTGATCAGGGTGACGCGGATGCTGTTCCAGTACCAGACGGGGTAGAGGGGGTCCGCGAAGATCCGCTTGAAGTTGTCCAGGAACAGATGCTGTGGAATGATGCGAAGCGGCTCCACGAACACCAGGCCGTTGGGCTTGAACGCGGAGGACAGCATGAACACGAACGGAGTGATCATGAACAATCCCACGGCGAAGACCAGCAGCGAGAGGAGCGCCTGCACCGCCGTGTCCCGGGCCCGGCGCGAAGAGATCAGGTGTGCACCCATGCCTTCTGCGCCTTCCACTGGATGAGCGTGACGATGAGGATGAAAACGAACAGGAGGCAGGCCAGCGCGTTGGCGTAGCTGTAGTAGGAGTATCTCATGGCCTGCTCGTAGATGAATACCGTGATGATCCGCGTGGAGTGTCCCGGGCCGCCGTCGGTGAGCGCTTTCACTATGGAGAAGCTGTTGAAAGAGCCGATCACCGTGATGACCACGAGGAAGAACGTGGTTGGAGAAATCATGGGCAGCGTGATGCGCACCATGCGGCGCCACCAGCCCGCCCCGTCGATCTGGGCGCACTCGTACAGCTCGCGGGGCACGTCCTGCAGCGCGGCGAGGAACACGATGGTCTGGAAGGCGAGGTTCTGCCAGACCTTGATCCCCGCAACGGTGGGCAGGGCGCTCCTCACTCCCGTCAGCCACTGGGGGAGCGCCGGCTCCGGGATGCCCAGCAGCTTCAGCAGGGTGTTGATCGGTCCCCCGAACGGGTTGAGGACGATGGACCAGACGATCCCGATGGCAATCACGTTGGCCACGTAGGGCATGTAGATCATGGTCCGGCTCGCGGTCCTCAGGAACAGCCGCCGGTCCAGCAGCAGCGCCGTGACGAAGCCCAGCACGATGATTCCCACGACGTAGACCAGGGAGAACAGGAAGGTCCGGGCATAGGAGGCCATGGCGAGGCGGTCGGCGAACGCGCGCAGGTAGTTTCGAAGGCCGATGAAATCCCGGGGCCCGGCCTCGGAGAAAGAGTTGAAGTTCACGAGGCTGAGGTACGCGCTGTAGAGGAGCGGCAGGAGGTTGAACACGAAGAACCCGAGGAAGAACGGGGCGATGAACGCCAGGGCCACCCGCGCCTCCTGCGCCACGGCCGCCGACCGCCGCGCCGCATGGGCGTAGACCGCCGGGACCACCTGGCCGCCGTGCACCGCGTGCATGTGCGCTCCTCCGAGGGGAGGGACGGGGCGGGCGGCCCCCGGCCGCCCGGGTCTCCCGCGTCCCTCCCGGATTCCCCTACAGGGAAAGCAGGGCTTTGTCCCCCTGCTCCTTGATGTTCTTCAGCGCCTGGTCCAGGGTCTGCTCGCCGCTCATGTACATCTGCGCTTCCCGCTTGATGATGTCCGTGTACTCCTTGGCCTTGGGGCCGGTGATCTTCTCGTCCTGCACGCCCAGGCTGTTGTGCAGGAGCGCCGCGTCCAGGTCCTTCACCGTCACCGAGCCCTTCGACTTCTCCGCGATGCTCGCCCCCAGGATCCCCTGGATGTCCGCCGGAGTCAGGTTCACGCGCGCCGGCAGGCCGCCGGCATCCTTGTACCAGCTCTCGGCGACCCAGGAAACGTAGCGCGCGCCGTTCTCGGCGTGCTTCGCCTTCTTGAGCACCGCCCAGGTGCCGCCGGCGATCAGGTTGTTCTTCCCGTTGGGGCCGGCCGCCGGGGTCTCGATGATGCCCCAGTCCCATTCCCGGGGGTAGGTGACGGGGTCCGTGAGCAGGCCGGTGAACCAGCTTCCAATGCAGAGCATGCCGAACTTGCCCGTGGCGGCGAACGTGTCCCAGGTGTACTTGTTGGCCAGGTACTCCCGGTAGGTCGGCCCCACCTTGTACGTCTCCCCCAGGTCGTACATGAACTTCAGCGCGTCCCGGAAGGCGGGGTCATCGTAGTTGGACGAGCCGTCGGGCTTGTACGCCGGCACCCCGCGCTGCCGGGCGAGCATGTAGTAGTAGTACTCCCATTCGAGGACGAAGTACGAGCCGTAAATGCCCTTGCTCCGGTTGGTCAGCTTCTTCGCGGTGGCCACGTAGTCGTCCCAGGTCCAGGGCGCCTTGGGGAAGGGAACCCCCGCCTCGCGGAAGATCTTCTTGTTGTAGTACACCGAGTGAATGGACTGTTCGTAGGGAAGGTAATACAGCCTGCCGTTCACCGGGCGCAGGAACTTGCCGTAGGCGGCCTGCGCGTTGTAGCCCTGCTTCTTCAGAAGGTCGTCCAGCGGCAGCAGGAACCCTGCGGCCGCGTAGCGATTGGTGTGCAGCGGGTTGGTGAGCCGGATGCAGTCCGTGGTATCCCCGCTCATGACCGCCACGTCGGTGCGGTCGTAGAAGTCGTCTTCCGTGCCCGGCACCATCTGCAGCACGACCTTGATCCCCGTGGCCTTCTCGAATGCCGCGTTGCGCAGTTTCCAGGTGTTGTCCGATGCGTCCTTCGAGCCGGCGTAGAGTGTCACCACCTTCTCCGCGTCCGCGGCGAAGAGGGTGCCCGGCAGCAGCAGCGCCGCGGCCAGGATGAAGCCCATCACCATCTTCATACTCTTTTCCTCCTGCATATCTTCAGCGAACGCCTTTCAGCGCGAGCGCTGGATATCCACTGAGAGCGCCGCCGCCCGCCCCCTATGGGCGGCGCTCCATCACGGAGCTCCTCTCCACGAGGCGGGGGGAGACCAGGCTGGTGGTGGTGCTGGCGATCCCGGGGTTGAGAAGCCGCTCCAGGAGAAGCTGCACCGCCAGCTCTCCCATGTACTGCCCGGGGTGGTCCACCGAGGTGAGGGAGATCCCGGGCAGGTCCGCGAGGCTCGAGTTGTCGAAGCTGATCACCGAGAGGTCCTGGGGGATCCTGACTCCGCGCGAGGCGGCCGCCCGGTACAATTCCATGGCTTCCTCGTCGCTCGTGCAGATGAAGGCAGAGGGCAGGGGCTCTCCCGCCTCGAAGAGCGCCCGCAGCGCGGCGGCTGCCCGACCGGAAGACACGGGGCCGCGGTAGTCCACCATCCACCGCGCGCGCGGCGCGGACCCCGCCTCCGCCAGGAATGCGGCGGCCCCGTCACGGCGCAGCCGCTTCGGCATGTAGCCCGAGTCGCAGAGGATTCCGATCTCCCGGTGTCCCTTGTGCATGAGATGGGCGGCCACGAGCCGGCCGCCGGCCGCGTCGTCCATGGCTACCCGCGTGAAGCTCCGGCCGGGGAAGTAGTTGTCCAGCAGGATCACCGGCGTTCCCGAGGCCTCGATCTGTTCCAGCAGCTCGACGTTGGACCCCCCGGATCCGTCGAACACCGGTTCGATCAGGATCCCGTCCACGCCGCGGCGGTGCAGCTTCTCCAGTATCTCGCGCTCGCGGATCGGATCGTCCTCCGACTGGTTGAGCACGAGGTGGAACCCGCGCCGGTGCGCAACCTGGTCGCATCCCCGGGAGATCCGGGGGAAGATGTAGGAGCCGGAGAAGAAGCACACCAGGCCGATGTCCATGGTGAGCTGCCGGTCTTTTTTCACGCAGAAGGTACCGACGCCCTTGCGGCTCTTCAGCCATCCCTCGTTGACCAGCCCCGAGATGGCCTGGCGGACCGACCCTCTTGCCGCCTCGAACTTCCTGCACAGCTCGCTTTCAGAAGGGATCATGTCGCCGGGAACGATCTCGCCTTTTTGTATGCTGTCGATGATCCACTGCCGTATCTTCTGGTGCTTACTTGTATGTACAAGTTGTTCGGACATGACGAGAAAGTAGCATGCCATGCTTGCGCTGTCAACATTTTTCTTGATGGGATTTATCTCCAAAATCTCTACCATATTTCCGGGTTGACCGCTTGCAGTCCGCGGGCTTATCGTGCCCGGCAGGAGGTTGCCATGACCTCGAGAGAACGTGTTCGCGCCGCCCTTCGACACGAGGAGCCCGACCGGGTTCCCGTGGACAACAACGGTTTCGTTTCCAGCATTCACGAGGTTGCCTACAGGAACCTGCTCGGGCACCTCGGCAGGACAGAGAGCATCACCATTTTGGATCCCGTGCAGAGGATCGTGCTTGCGAGCGAGGAGGTGATGCGCGCGCTGGGAGTGGACACCCGCTACCTGTATCCGAACGCACCCTCCACGTGGCGCTACGTCGAGAACCCCGACGGCACCTGGAAGGACGAGTGGGGGACCACCTTCCGCAAGCTCGGCCTGTACGCGGACCCGGTCGGCCCCGTGCTGCGGGACAAGGACTTTGCCGGAATCAAGGCGTACAAGCCGCCGGACCCTGTACACCCGTCGCGCTTTGCCGGCGTCCGCGACCACGCGAAGCGCCTGTACGAAACCACGGACTGGGCGCTGGCGGCCGGCCCCATTTTCTGCCTGGACTACATGCGGTGGGTGCTGCGCGGGCTCGAGCAATCGGTCGCGGACCTGTACGAAAACCCGGCCCTCGCGGACTACATGCTGGACGAGCTGGTGGACTGGATGTCCGCGCACGGCGGGGCGCTCCTGGACGAGATCGGCGACTTCGTCGAGCTGTTCTGGGTGGGCGATGACTGGGGCGCCCAACAGTGCCCCTTCTACAGCCCCGAGATGTTCCGCCGGGTGTTCAAGCCCCGCGTGAAGAAGCTCATTGCGGCCCTGAAGCGGCACACGAAGGCGAAGTGCGCCTATCACTGCTGCGGCTCGGTGTACTGGGCCATGGAAGACCTCATCGAATGCGGCGTGGACATCCTCCATCCGGTGCAGCCCAACGCGGCCGGCAACGGCGACACACCGAAGATCAAGAAGGAGTTCGGCGCCCGGCTCTCCTTCCACGGCGGCACGAACAACCAGGGCCTCTTTCACGGGGACCGGCAGGCCCTGGAGATGGACACCCTGCGCCGGCTCGAGGCCTTCGCGCCGGGGGGCGGCTACATCTTCTCCTCCGGCCACAACGTGCAGGCGAACATGAGCCCGGAGAATCTCACGGCCTTCTTTGCGATCGCCCGCGAGTACGGGTCGTACCCCATAGACCACTCGCGCATCGACGCGCGCGTGCAAGAGCTTTCCCGGGGAGTCTAGAATGGCCATTCCATACAACGCCACCGGCCTGTGGCCGTCGGCAAACTTCGGCGACGCACCCAAGTACGCAAGCGGCGTGCGCGGGGAGGTCGGGATCTCGCACGCGGACCGGCAGCGGCTTCGCGGGCTTGCGGAGCGCGTGGCGGCGCTTGCCTCCCGGCCCGGGGAGGAAGAGAAGCGTGAGCTGTGGTACGCCCACAACGCGCTGAAGCCCACGCGGCCCCTCCTCCTCGTGGACCCCGAGAACGGCTGGAACGAGATCATCCCCGCCGTGTCGCTGTCGTGCGAGGGCTCCCTGGCCCGCCGGTGGGAGATGGTGCTGAGAAAGGAGCTGTTCTGGGGCGAGTCGGCCCGGGACGACAAGCCGATCGAAGCCCTGTTCGAAGTCGGCTACACCTACACCGACACGGAGTGGGGAGTGGAGGAGACCTATCACGGCGGGGTGAGCGGCCAGTCCTATGCCTGGGAAGGGGCGATCAAGGAGCCCGCGGACGTGGACCGCATCGGCCAGCCGAAGATCGACGTGGACTATCCCACAACCCTGGAGACCCTCGCGCTGGCCGGGGACGTGTTCGGCGGCATCCTTCGCATCCGGCTGCGGGCGGTGTGGTGGTGGAGCCTGGGCATGACCTGGGACCTGGCCCGGCTGGTCGGGCTGGAGCGTATGCTCTACCTCTTGTACGACAACCCGTCCATGGTCCACCGGATCATGGGGAAGCTTCGCGACGGCTACCTCGCCAAGCTCGCATGGCTGGAATCCCAACGGCTGCTCTCGCTGAACAATGACCACTCCTATGTCGGCTCCGGGGGAATCGGGTACACGCGGGAGCTGCCCGGCCGGGAGCTGGACGGCCGCGGCGTGGGGCCGTCCGACATGTGGTGCCTCACCGAGAGCCAGGAGACCATCGGGATCTCGCCGGACCAGTTCGAGGAGTTTGTCCTGCAGTATCAGCTGCCCCTCCAGGAGAAGTTCGGCCTGAACTGCTACGGCTGCTGCGAGCCGCTGAATGCGCGCTGGCACGTGGTGAGGAAGATACCCCGCTTGCGCCGCGTCTCCGTCTCCCCGTGGGCCGACCAGGAGAAGATGGCGTCGTCGCTGGGAAAGGACTACGTGTTCTCTCGCAAGTCACCGCCGTCCCTGATCGCCATGCCCCATCCCGACGAGGATGCGGTCCGCGCGGACATCCGGGGGACCCTGGAGACGGCCCGGGGATGCATCCTGGAGATCATCATGAAAGACAATCACACCCTGGGGGGAAATCCGGACAATCTCGTGGACTGGGTGCGAATCGCCCGGGAGGAAATCGACACGCACTGGAAGGCCTAGCCCGTATCGGCGGAACGTCCTATGCGGTCGGTGAGTCGCCCTTGCCCTCATCGCCTGCCCGGAGCCCGGATTTTCCTTGACAACTCGAAGACTGCGGGCTGATAATGGCCGGCGGTTTCGTAACAGAAGGTCCCATCTAGACGTAAGGAGGAAAGTGATGAAGAAACGAGTTCTTCTCATCTCCGCGGTCGTGTTGCTCCTGCTGATTCCCGCCATGATGTACGCCGCGCCGGGATCGGGAATGTACTTCCGCCTTGTCACCCACGGCGGAAACGATCCCTTCTGGGCGGTCTTCCAGAAGGGCATGATCGACGCGGCAGCGGAGCTGGGCTGCAAGGCGGACATCGACCTCTGCGGCAGCGACATGGCCCTGCAGGCCAAGAGGTTCCAGGAAGCCGTGGCCCAGAGGCCAGACGGGATCTCGCTCGTCATCAACGATGACACCGTCTGGGACAAGCCCGTGGCGGACGCAATCGCCAAGGGCATCAACGTCATCGGCACCAACAATGACGACACGAAGGGTGCCGCAGGCAACGCCCGCCTGGCCTACATCGGCCAGAACGAGCGGAACGCGGGCCTGTCGATCGGCCGGGCGATCTTCGGCGCGGCCAAGGCCAAGGGCTGGGATCTCACCAAGATGAAGGTGGCCTGCGCCGTGGAAGTGGCCGGCGCCAACTACGGGGTGGTCCGCTCCAACGTCATCATGGACGCCATGAAGGAATACGGCATGACCGTGAAGCCGGACATCGTGGACTGCACCCTGGACATGACCACGGCTGAGG
>Ga0153915_10006212_pt1 | contig 11175 bp, 9 predicted proteins | sample Opewatmetagenome_2_FD_107003 | JGI IMG/M metagenome (GOLD analysis project Ga0153915, IMG submission 107003) | Freshwater wetland microbial communities from Ohio, USA - Open water 3 Core 3 Depth 3 metaG | ecosystem: Environmental > Aquatic > Freshwater > Wetlands | place: USA: Ohio, Lake Erie...
CTATATCGGCCTCAGGGAGCTCAACGCCTTCTTCTCCGGCCGTTAGCAAGCTGCTCCAGGCACGAAATTGACTATTCGGGGGGGTTTCGCTACAATTTTTACACCCGGCGGCGTAGCTCAGTTGGTCAGAGCATGCGGCTCATATCCGCAGTGTCGGGGGTTCAAATCCCTCCGCCGCCATTTGCGCTCCCTCTGAGTTCAAGCTTGTGCGCCATAGAGAAATCAACCGGATGCCAGGGTCAGCCGATGTTCCTGCCGCAGGTCAATAAGACGATTGCGCGGTATCATCTCCTGGAAAAAGGAGACAAGGTCCTGGTGGCTTGCTCGGGCGGCGCGGATTCTATGGCCCTTCTCAGTGTCCTTCTGGAGCTGCGGGAGAAGTACGCGCTCCGCCTGGCCGTCGCCCATTTCAACCACCGTCTCCGCCGGGCTGCGATAGAGGACGAACACTTCGTCATCCGGATGGCTCAAGAGTTCGGGCTCCCCACGTATATAAGAAGAGAAGACATCCGTGCCTACGCGAAAGCGAACGCCCTGAACGTCGAAGAGGCGGGCAGAGAGCGACGCTACGAGTTCCTCCGGGAGACAGCAGGCCGGGTCGGGGCTTCCCGCATCGCCACCGCCCACACCTTGACCGATCAGGCCGAGACCGTTCTGATGAGGATCCTGCGGGGGAGCGGGCTCACCGGCTTGGGAGGCGTCGCTCCCTGTGTTGGCGGCCTGATCATCCGTCCCCTGATCGAGGTCGAGCGCCGGGAAGTCGAGGCCTATCTCCGGGCCCGAAAGATCGGCCATCGCGAGGACGAGACAAACAGGGACTTGCGCCACCTGCGCAGCCGGGTCCGCCGGCGTCTCCTCCCTTATCTCGAGAGGAACTTCGACCCTAAGATCGTGTCGCATCTGGGGAATCTGGCCGAGATCAGCCGCGAAGAAGAAGAGGTTTGGAAACGATCTTCTGAAGCCGAGGCGAAACGGGCGCTCTTCCGGGAAAAGGGGAGGATATTTCTGGATGCCCTCCGCCTCTCCTCATTGCCGCCTGCTCTTGGACGCCGCCTGGTCCGCAGCTTCCTGAGCGCGGTCCAGGGCGACCTGAGGAGATTTTCTTTCCGTGATATAGAAGCCATTCGTAGTCTCGCCGAGCGCAAGGAAGCCACCCTTCCGGGAAAGCTGATCTTTCGGCGGGAGAACGGCCTGATCTCGATCAAAGAGAGGCCGGAAACCGGCGGCGGTTACGAGCGCGCGTGGGATGGAAGGAAAGATCTGAAGATCCCGGAGATCGGGCTCAGTTTTTCGGCGAAGAAAATAAGAAAGGGGCAGACGAGGCCCCCCGCATACGACGATGAGCGCAGAGCGCTGCTGGATGCTGGGAAGCTCCGTTTTCCGCTTCTCGTCCGCAGCCGTCGCCCAGGCGACCGCTATCGCCCTTTGGGGTCCTCCGGCCGCAAGAAACTCAAGGAGATCATGCGGGCGAAGGGGATCCCGGCAGGGGAGAGGGACCGGCATCCGGTTTTTTCATCCGGAGGGAAAATTTTCTGGGTTCTCGGCCTCCCGGTCGCCGAGGATTTCAAGCTCACCCCCGCCACCAAGCAGTATTATATTATCGAAAAATTTGAGTTCCTATTTTCATAACAGGCCTGCGGGGACGCGCCGTGACAGGACCCGTCCTTACAATAAATAGTTTTCTTTCCAGATTTCGAAGACAAGCAGCGCCCAGAGCTGATGGCTGAAATTTTTCTTGCCGGATAGGTGGGCCGCTATCATCCTCTGCACCGGCTCAGGATTGAAGAACCCGGCCTCTTTGATCCTCTTCTCGCTCAGGTGGTCGAGCAGCAGCTCCCGGAGCTCTCCCCTCAACCAATGCTTGATGGGAATGCTGAACCCCTCCTTGGGCCGGTAGATGTTTTCCCTGGGAAGGAGGCGTTCCATCGTCTTCTTGAAAATCCACTTGGTGGTCAGGCCGTGGAGCTTGAGCCGGCCGTCGAGCGCGAACACATATTCGACGAGCTTGTGGTCGAGGAGCGGCTCGCGGGCTTCAAGGGATGCGGCCATGCTCATCCTGTCCACCTTGACCATGATGTCGTCGACCAGGTAGGTCTTGAGGTCGAGATAGAGCTCTCCAGTGACCGGATCAAAGGCCGGCATCTTGGCAAATACTTCCCGGAATGGCGGCTGCCTGCGGACCTCTTCGATCCTTCCCAGCTGCTGTTGAAATCCGGCGGAATAAAGACGCTGCTTATCCTTCCGGGATAAGAAGATCATCCAGCGCAGGTGCCTGTTTTCGGCTCCGTTCTCAAAGCCCTGGAGAAAGCGTTGCAGCTTGTTCCAGGCGCCCTTTTTCTTGGCCGTAGGAGGGAGGCGGTTGATGAAGGGTGACACCAGGCTCGCCGCCAGCCTGACCGGGCCGCAGGAGGCGACCTTCTGCGCCTGGTAGTGTTCATAGCCGCCGAAGACTTCATCCCCCCCATCTCCTGAGAGGATGACTTTGACGTGCGGCCGGGACATCTGAGAGACCAGGAAAGTGGGAAAGATGGAAAAATCGCCGAGCGGTTCGTCGAGGTGACGGATAAGCTTCTCGGCAAGGTCCAGAGCCTTGGGCTCGATGATGAATTCTTCGTGCTCGGTTGAGAACCTCTCGGCGGTCCGGCGGGCGTAAGGCAGCTCATTGTAAGAGCTCTCTTCGAACCCGATGGAAAAAGTCTTGAGCGGGGAAGCTCCGAGCTCCCTCATCAGTCCGACGATGGTCGAGGAGTCGATCCCGCCGCTCAGGAAGGCGCCCAGAGGAACATCGCTCACCAGCCGCAGCTTGACGGATTCCTTGAGCAGGCCGTAGAGCCTGTCCATGATCTCCGGCAGGCTCTTCTCGCGCGGCTTGCCATCCGGCATCGACGCAGTCTCGAGGTCCCAATACTTCTTGACCTCAACGCGGCCGTTCTCATAGGTGAGCAGATGTCCGGCCGGGAGCTTGTGGATTCCCCGGAAGATGCTCAGAGGGGCGGGTATGTATTCGAGGGTCAGGAAAAGATCAAGCGCGCGCGGTTCGACCTCCCGCCGGACCCCCGGATGGACCAGGATGGCCTTGAGCTCCGAGCCGAAGACGAGACTGCGGTCATCGAGGGACGCGTAGTAGAGCGGCTTTATTCCCAGCCGGTCGCGGACGAGGAGAAGCCTGCGGGATTTCTCGTCCCAAAGAGCAAAGGCAAACATCCCCCTGAGCCGCTGGACGAAATCATCTCCCCACTGCTCATAGGCGTGGACGAGGGTTTCGGTGTCGGTCCGGGTGGAAAACCGGTGGCCGTGGGCGATAAGCTCTTCGCGGAGCTCCGGGAAATTGTAAACCTCGCCGTTGTGGCTGATCCAAACGGTTCCGTCCTCATTGCTGAGCGGCTGGTGCCCGCCCGCGAGGTCGATGATGCTCAGCCGGCGGGTCCCCAACCCCACCGGTCCCCGGGCGAAGATGCCTTCATCGTCCGGGCCGCGGTGGACAAGGGTCCGGCACATGGCCTGGAGAAGAGCCGCCGATACCGGCTCAGACGAAGCGGGGGCAGCGATTCCACAGATGCCGCACATTATTCTTTGGGGACGAGGTCGAGCTCAAAGAAGACGCCCAGATACCTGCGCTCCAGGCTGGCGGGGTCCTCATAATAGGGGATGGAGCCCTTGGCCGCCCGGATCTTGATCCTGTAGTGATACCTTTGTTCCACCTGGAAGCCATTGCCAACGGGGAAGCGGAGCGTCCCCCACTCCTTGGGCTGGAGGATGATCTTCTGCTTCCGGCCTTCGACCTTGACCGTGATCTGGTTGTTGCTCCGGGGATTATTGAGGAGGCGGACGCCGACCTCCCGGAGCGGGTAGTATGTCTTCAGGATGAACTCACAGGTCTTGTCGCCCCGGGTCCAGATTCCGGAAGGCTCGAGCTTGGGGTAAAAATTGTCGTCCAGGAAATGGAGAAACTCCCTCTGCGGATAGGGCTTGTCCGGCCAGATATGGACCCGGAAGGCGTCCGGGTTTGTGTTGGTGGGAAAGTGGTTGACCTGGGTCATTTCGAGGGGCAGCGCCTTGATCGGGAACTTCTTGGCGTGAGTGGCGGGCCGGGCTGAGGACCGGAAGGGGCTGATGAGGATCGGAGAAATGAATATGGCCGCGGCCACCCAGATCAGGATGACTTGACGCCAGCTCTTCTTCGCGCTCGGCAGGAAGAAAAACAAGGGGTAGATGTTGAGAAAGTAGCGGTTGGCCAGGCTGCCTCCCCCTCCGCCGTAGAACTCGGGAGTGAGGATGATATAGATGAGGATCCCGCCGGCCAGCGCGCCCAAAGTCAGCCAATCGGACAGGCGGCGTTTCGCCCGGAAGAAAAGGAGGAGAGCGAGGAAGGCCGGAGAGAAATACCAGGCGATGCCGGTGAAGCGGCCGAAGAAATAATAAAAGAGGTTATAGAGGATGAACTTGGGCGGGATCAGGAAACGCTGGAAGTAGTCCTCCGAGGTCATGGTCCCGCCCAGGTTGTCAAAGGTCAGGTTGGGTTTCTCCAGGGGAAAGCTGCCGATGAATGTCTTGCGCTCACCGCCCTGGTAGTTCCAGTCCGAGGTGAGAAGATAATTGGCTCCGAAAAGGACCCCGATCGTCAGGAGGAAAATGACGGCCAGCACCAGCGCTTTCGCGAACTTTTTCTCATAGAGGGCATAAAGGACAAGAGGGGCCAGGAGGACAATGTTGGGCGGCTTGGAGAAAACCGCGATACCGACCAAGAAAGCGGCCAGGTAGTCCGTGCCCGGCGAGAGAAGAAAAGAACGGGCCCTCTCGGCAGCGCTCGAGGAGGGGGGCGCTTCCCTGGCTTTGACCTTGTAGATCCAGAGGAAGACGATGATGAAAGCCAGGCAGAAATTGAAAAAGTCGGGCGAGATCCAGAGATAATACACCCCGGTCACAGTGGCGAAGAGAAAGCTCAGAACGTAAGCTATCGAAGGGAGGGGCAGGTTGGCCCGGGAGAGATAGGCGAATCCCAGAAGCATGACGATGAGCAGCAGGAAAGCATGGAAAACAAGAAAGCCGTTATAGCCGAAAACCCGGACAAAGGGCGCGGCGAACAGCGAATAGGCCCAGGACTTGGCGAAGAATATCCGGCCGTTGCGGGCCTTTTTTAGAAAGATGCCCTGCGGCCCTGCGTCGAAGTCCTGGTAATAACGGACCAGGTCCTTTTTGGTGTACTCCAGATCGAGGTCGTGGGCGATGCTCTGGGTCAGGGCAAAGTAGACGGCCTGGTCGGCGGACAGGAAGCCCTGGCTGATGACCGGGAGGTTGATGGACAGAGAGAACCCGAGGGCGAAGATAAAAACCAGGAAGATCGCGGTATAGGCCCCCTTTCTTGGCTGGGTGGTGTCCGCGGGCATCAGGTTTGACCTGTCCCTAATGAGATATCACAGTCAAGACCAAAATTCAACGAGGCTCGGGGGAGTCCCTCCGAAAGACGCGAATTTTTCCCAGCGAGAAAAATCCGCTCCCCGTCCTCGCTCCGCTCTCCTCTCGCCGAGCCGAGAGGAACCGTGTCCGCTCCACTGCGGAGGGCTTTCGTAGGGACTCCCCCGAGCCTTAGCTAAACAAAGAAGATGCCAGAACTAGGGTAACGTTATCTTCGGTAGAGGCTGAGGTAGGCGCCGATGATGCGGTCGCCCCAGATGAGAGCGATGAAGGCGGCCGGCGCCAGGAAGCTCCCAAATGGCAAGGAGAACTGGAGGTCCTTTTTCCGGAAAGACAGCAGAAAAACTCCCACTAGGGCCCCGGCGAGGGACGCCACCAGGAGTGTAAAGAAAGCCTTCTGCCAGCCCAAATAGGCGCCGACAAGAAGCATCATGGTCACATCGCCCATGCCCAGGCCTTCCTTTTTCCTCAAGAGCCAGTACACGCCATAGATGACCAGAAGGAAGCCGGCACCGGCGACCGCGCCGACCAAGGCCTGACGCAGGCTCAGGTCCGGGCGGAACCAGGAATAGACAAGGGCCAGGGCCAGGCCGGGCAGGGTGATCTCATCGGGGAGGATCTGATGGGTGAGATCGATGAAGCAGAGGGCGATGAGGGCGCTGGCAAAAAAGCAGGATGTGAAAAAATGGAGGCTCAAGGCGAACTGGCCATGGAGAAGCAGAAAGCAGACCGCAGTGACCGCCTCGACAAACGGATAAAGGAGAGAGATCTTCGAGCCACAGGAGCGGCATTTCCCCCGGAGGAGAAGGTAGGAGAGGATGGGGATATTGTCGTGGGGTTTGATCCGCGTCCGGCACTGCGGACAGGATGAGGGAGGCCAGGCCAGGCTCTGACCTCGGGGAAGGCGGTAGATGACGACGTTAAGAAAGCTCCCCCAGGCCAGGCCGAAAAGGGCGATGATTATCTTTTCCACCAGACGCTCGGAGCTTGGATTTCTCCCGTCTCGGGATCATAGATGTAGTCTTTGCCGTCCAGGTCCTTGGGGAGTGATGAGAGAATCCCGTGGCTGATGAGTTCTTCGAGGCTGGCAGGAGGCCGCTCGTATCTGTCTCTGAACCTCCGGACGGCCTCTTGGAGAAGGTTTGTATCCGATGCGGCCTTGACCTGATAGAGGTGCTTGCCGGCGATCTTCCTGGTGCGCTCATCCTGGGCCGTCTTGTACACTTCCATCCAGGTTTCCCAGGATTCTTTGAGGTCCATCGTGCGGAAAACGGACGCGGCGTAGAGTCTTTTGGCGATCTCCGGCGCGCCCGGGATCTTGGTCGTCTTTTCGTAGTATTTCCGCGCCGTCTCATAATCCCCGGCTCGCTGGGCATGATGCCCGGCCTCGAAGGGGAAGATCCACTGGTCTGGGTTCTTGGCCAGACCCAGGTCCAGGATCTTGAGGGCGAGCTTGAGATCCTTGGCTTCGTTGACGGCGATCAAGGCGCCAATTTCGTAGGGGTCGGCATAACGAGGGTCAAGCTCGGTGATGATCGAAAAGATGTGCTCCAGGTTTTGGAAGCGGTCCACGATGGTATACGTCGTGTAGTACTGGATGGCCCAGATATAGATGAGATCGGCCGCGAGAGAGGAGTAGCCGAAGGTGGCGTATTTCAGGTACTTGCCCGAGGGGATGTAGATGATCGAGGCGCCCGGGATCTTTTTCCTGGGGATCCGTTCGACCGCCGACTTGAGCGAGACGATTCCGGCGCACGAGAGGAAGAGGAGAAGGACGAGGAGCAGGGTGGCCGATCCCTTTCGCCGGAAAGCCGCGGTCTTTAGCATGTCAGATGAAATCCCTCTTATTGAAGACCAGGACCGCCAGGGACAGGATGAGGAGCGTGTAGACCAGCCCGTACAGGGCGGAGAAGAGGTAGAATCTCGGGTCGACGGCCAGCCCGTAGACGATCTCCGTCTTGAAGTTGAAGTTCTCCAGGTCGGGAAGGACCGCCGAGAGCGCCCGGATCGCGATCCGGCCCGCGCCGGAGCGGGTCTTATGGAGGAGCGTTTCCAACCCCCAGGAGAGGTGCCCGATGAGATAAAAGGACAATGAAAAGATCGAGCTCAAGATGGGTGTCGAAAAAGAAGAAAAGAGGATGGCCACCGCGGTGATCAGGACGAGCTCGAGGAAAATGAACAGGATGGCCAGGAGAAGGCGGCCCTCCAGCTTCCCTGTGTGGAGGAGGACGATGATGAGGAAGATCAAGCCCATGGCCAGGATCATGATGAAAAGGGTCAGGACCAGCCCGAAGAATTTGCCGAGCAGGAACTGCCAGCGCTGGATGGGCTTGGAAAGCAGGGTATAGATGGTCTTCTTGTCGATTTCTTTATAGACCAGGCCGGTGCCTATCAGGATGGCCATGAGCACGCCGAAGACGGAGATCGAAGCCAGGCCGACGTCCTTGATGATCTTCACCCGGTCGCCGACGGTGAGCACGGCCAGAAGTCGCGAGAAGGCGAGGGCGATGGCGGCGAAAAAGAAGAGCAGGTAGAGGATCCGGTCCCGGATGGCCTCCTTGAACGTGTTCAGGGCGATCGTCTTGATCTTCATCCCTGTCTGACCATCTCCACAAAAATGTCTTCAAGGGTCTCCGTCCGCGGGACCAGGGAATGGATCTTCCCTTTCCGCTCGTGGACAAGCTCCATCAAGTTCTCGATGTTGTCCTCCTGAACGACCTTGAGAAGGATCCTGTCGCCGAGCGTCGAAACCGGCTCGCCCAGGTCGATGAGGTCCGCGGCGTCGATCCCAGACAGCGTGACCTCCGTGAAAAGGACCTTCTCCGAGATCAGGCTCTGCAGGGCGCCCTGGCTGATGATCCGGCCGCCGACGATTATGGCCACGCGATCGCAGATCATCTCGATGTCCTGGAGGATGTGGCTGCAGAGGAAGATCGTCTTGCCCTCCTGCTTCAGCCGGACGATGACGTCCCGGAGCTCCTTGCGGCCCAGCGGGTCCAGGCCGCCGAGCGGCTCGTCCAGGAAGAGGAGGGCCGGTTCGTTGATCAACGCCTGGGCCAGCCCGACCCGTTGCAGCATTCCCCGGGAGAACTTGCGCAGTTGGAGGTCGCGGGCCTTCTCCAGGCCGACGAGGCGGAGAAGAGACGCGATCTTTTCCTCCTTGTCCCTTTTCCTCAAGCCGAACAGCTGGGCATAGAAATCGAGAAACTCCGCGGCCGTGAGATAATCATAAAAATAGGGGTTCTCCGGCAGGTAGCCGAGGTGCTCTCTTCCCCTTGCGGAAAGAGGAGGATGGCCGAAGATCTCGATCTTTCCCCGGTCGGGGAAGATCAGGCCGAGGACGCATTTCAAGGTTGTCGTCTTTCCGGCGCCGTTCGGCCCGAGGTAGCCGAAGATCTCTCCGGCGGCCACCGACATGGAAACTCCCTTGAGGATTTCCCGCTTCTTGGGGATGAAGCCGACTTTGAACGCTTTATAGAGGTTGTCGATTTCCAGGACTGCGGCCATCGGATTCAGGCCTATTATATTTAAAATGGGGGCCGAAAACCAGCCATTCGGGAATCCTTGGGAAGGCGGAACCTTCGAGGTCGCTTCTCCTTTCCCGAAAGGCTGGTGGCCATAATGAAGCCCCGGTTCAGTCCGGGAGGACGTGCTTGAAGGTGTCAGGGTCAATGGTGATGTAAAAATCGCTGCCCAGATAGAGCAGGGGGCGAACCTTCATCGGATTGAGGATCTCATCGGAATTGAAGGTGTGGGCCTCCTCGTGCACGACCAGAACCTCGCCGACGAAAAGGTCGTGGTCCCCGAACGGCCGGATCTCAGCCAGCCGGCATTCGAAGGCCACATAGGCTTCCTCGATGAGGGGGGATTTGAGCACCTTGCCAGGTCGCAGACGGACGCCGAATTCCTTGACCTTGTCGATGTCGCGGCCGGATTTGCGGCCCATCTGAGCCGAGAGCTTGATGCCGTCAAAACTCAGGAAGTTGACGGTGAATTCCCGGGCCTCGGAGATGATCCCGTGGGTGTATCGTTTCTTGGAGACGAGGATGCCGAAGAGGGGAGGCTCGAAGGAAAGGGCGGTGTGCCAGGCGCAGCTCATGAAGTTCACCCGCTTTCCCGCCCGGGCCCCGACCAGGGCAACGGTGTAGGGGTAGAAATACTGGAACTTCTTAAAATGCGTCTTTGCGGACTTCATGGCTTAGGCCAGACCTTTGATGCGCCCCGCGTTCTTGAGCAGCCATTCTTGAGTGAACAGGTGTTCTCTCTTGAGCCCAAGCTGCAGGAGGAGCTGGTTGCGATCGTCGCCTTCCGGAACGACGGCGAGGAGCTTTTCGTACTTGGCGATGAGCTCCCGCTCGTCGGGGATCAAGGCCTGGAGCGCAGAGAGACGGTCATGGCCGCTGTAGAGGGCGGGCATGGGGCTCCGGCTGACCTCCTTCCCGTCGGCCTCTCGCTGCGCGTTTTCGATGCGGATGACGCTCCCCAGCCTGACCAGGAGACCCGAATTCTTGTCCCAGTGCCGCATGTGGTTGATGGAGTTCTTGTACAGCCGCTGGACGAGGTCCTGGTGCTCGCTGAAGAGTAGGACGTAGCGGAGATAGCGGTGCATCAGCTCGTTCTCCATCCGGGTGATCTCGTGGAGGAGCTGGACCTCCGGCTTGGCCGCGGCTCCCGGGCCCTCCCGGAAGCAGAGCGTTGCCGCCGCGCCTTCCTTCTCCATGGCGCGGATCATGGTCTCGAACTGGCGGGAGTGGCGGACCTCGTCATAGGAAATGTTGAGGATCATGTTCTGGATCTTGGGGAAAGCGCCCTCCTTCCATTCCGCCGACTGATAGAGGTTGGTGACCAGGTCCTCGGTCATCTTGTCGCGCTTCAAGTTGTCGACGACCTTAGGAAAGCGGATGACTTCATCCGTCTTGAAGGACGGGTCGCTTCCGAGCTGCCGAATGATAACGCCGAGCTGGAGGCTGTGGTACATCTCATCGATGCCGATCTGGATCGTCTGGGCGCGGGCGTCTGTCCGCAGCTTCATGATCGGATCCTCATAGAACAACCGCCCTTTGGGCATGGAATAGGCGTGGATGGTGTACTCGAAGCTGACAGCCCACTCGTGCTCCAGGGCCACCTGGAGAAGGTGGATGACGTCCTCTTCGGTTTTGACCTGACGGATCTTTTCCATGGGGCCTCCTCCCAGAATCGAGCCCGGGCATTATAGCATAAAACAGGGGTGATGGAAGGGGCGGAAATATCACCTCCAAAACCACCCCCATGGGGGATTGCCAGCCGGGAATCCGCATGAAAAGATGGGTCCATCGCAGCCTCTATGGCTCGAGTTCACTCTCATCCAAGGCGAAGCCGAGGTTGTGAAAAAGGGAGAGAGGGCTAAGATCCCTCTCTCCACCCCCCACCCTCCTTTCAGCTCCCTTGATCACGAGATCAGGGAGTCTTTTCAGCGGCGGCTGTTTGCATTTTTCCGGCAAAAATTGTAGTTCTATCAGGGAAGTGTCACCGATGAGATACGAAGAGCCGATCCCCCCGGTCAGGGAGGACCTTGAGATCATCCCCACGTCCTACCAAGGCGAGAAGGCGGTCCTGGTGCGCGACTTCCTGGGCCTTATCCGCGACCCGGTCATTCTTCAAGGTGATGCGCTTTGGATCGTGGGACTGATCGACGGGAAAAGGACGGTCCGCGATATCCAGCTCGAGCTCGTCCGGACGAAGGGCGGGGTCCTAGTCGACGCCGAGGCCGTCGGCCGGGTC
>Ga0153915_10006213_pt1 | contig 11173 bp, 7 predicted proteins | sample Opewatmetagenome_2_FD_107003 | JGI IMG/M metagenome (GOLD analysis project Ga0153915, IMG submission 107003) | Freshwater wetland microbial communities from Ohio, USA - Open water 3 Core 3 Depth 3 metaG | ecosystem: Environmental > Aquatic > Freshwater > Wetlands | place: USA: Ohio, Lake Erie...
AGAAATTGCCTGCGTTCTGCAAAAAGCTCCTGATGCGGTTATCTGTCCCGTAGGCGATGGTTGTATTATAAGTGGTTTATACAAGGGCTTTACCGATTTGAAGAACCTGGGTTTGATTTCGCAAATACCGCGATTATATGGCGTTCAGGCTTTAGGCGCCGCGCCGCTGGTTAAAGCATATGAAACTAATTCCGAAATCAAACCGCTTACGAATATTTGCACGATTGCCGATTCAATTTCGGTTGGCTATCCGCGCGATGGCGTTAAGGCGTTAAGGGCAATCCGTAATTCCGGCGGGGCGATGGTTGCCGTTTCCGATGATGAGATTCTCAAAGCTCAAAAACTGCTGGCATCCAAAGCAGGTGTGTTTGCCGAACCGGCGGCTTCGGCAGCGATAGCGGGATTATTGAAACTTCAGGTAATGAAATCCATTACCACAGATGAAACGATAGTAACGCTTCTAACCGGGCATGGGCTTAAAGATATCGCCTCAGTTATGAATAATACTAAGATGGAAGTTGAGATTTTAAAACCTGATATGGATTCAATATCAGCAAGAATACGGAAAATAATCAGTTCAATATAAAGGAGAACCTATGGCTATCAAATGGGACGCTTTAAAAAATATTTCGAATAATATATTCGATACAATAGGTCGAACACCTCTGGTGCGCTTGAATAAAATCCCGTGTGCGGTTGGTATCGACTGCGAGATTCTTGGTAAACTTGAATATTTCTCGCCATCCGGCAGTTTAAAAGATCGTATATATTGGAACATGTTTGAGTTGGCTGAAAAGCGCGGCGAACTTAAGCCGGGGATGACAGTTCTTGAATGTTCCACCGGCAACGCCGGTATCGGTTGTTCGTTCGTAGCGGCGGTTAAAGGTTACCCATGTATAATAGTTATGCCGAAAGGAATGTCCGAGGAACGTAAGCTTCTGGATATAGCCTATGGTTCGCAGATGGTTTATACGCCCGGCGGCGAAAGTGATGTCGATCTGGCGCTGGAGAAACTTAACGAAATACGCCAGCAGAATCCCGACAAATACTGGGTACCGGCGCAGTTCGATAACCCCGATAATATCGAGGCGCACTATCGCACGACCGGCCCGGAGATTTGGGAGCAGACCGGCGGCAAGTTCGATGCTTTCATTGCAACGCAGGGAACGGGCGGTACGATTACCGGTGTTGGAAGATATTTTCGCGAACACGACAAGAAAGTAAAACTATACGCTATCGAACCGGCGGAATGTCCGCTTCTGGCCAAAAGAAAATGGGGCCCGCATGGTATCGAGGGAATCGGCGATGGGTTCGTGCCGATTAACCTTGATGTATCCCTGTTGAACGGGATAATTACAACAACTACAAAAGAAGCGATTACGATGGGGCAGCAGATGGCCTCTAAGGAGGGGATATTTTGCGGCATATCCTCCGGTTCTAATGTAGCGGCGGCAATCAAGCTGGCGAAAAAGCATCCTGAGTTTAAACGAATCGTTACCATGATTAACGATACCGGCCAACGTTATTTTTCCACGCCTTTGTGCGGCGTCGATAAACATCTGGAAATACCCGAACGTTCCCATCCTATGGATGAGAGGACGGTTTCAGAACTCGATAAATATCAACCGAAATGGGAAATCATCGAATGAGTAAACCTGACATCTCGAAAATACTAAAGAAAGCTGAAAGCTACAGCGACTATGCAGCGCAAACACTTTCTCAATTAATAAAGATACCGTCAATTTCCGGCGATGAGGAAAAAATCATCAAATTCCTCGCGCAAAGATTTACCGAGCTTGGCGCTGATGAAGTTAGACTGGATGGTCTTGGTAATGTAATCGCACGCCTCGGCAGCGGCAAACCAGTTATAGCGATAGATTCGCATGTTGATACGGTCAATATTGGCCAGAAAGATTTATGGGGATTTTACCCATTTTCCGGGCATATCAAGGATGGCAAGGTCTGGGGACGGGGAGCATCCGATCAGAAAGCCGGTATGGCTTCGATGTTAACTGCACTGAAAATTCTTAAAGAGACAAGCGATTCGTTTCCATTCACCGTATATTTCGTCGGCTCCGTTCTGGAGGAGGATTGCGACGGCCTCTGCTGGCAATATTTGATCAAAGAGGAAAAGCTTCAACCGGATATAGTAATAATCACCGAACCAACCGATGGGAAGATCAATCGCGGGCAGCGCGGGCGGATGGAGTTGGAAATCATTGTCAAAGGCATATCCTGTCATGGTTCGGCACCGGAACGCGGCGATAGCGCCATATACAAAATGGCGCCGATAATCACAGCGTTACAGCGCCTCAACGATAACTTAAAGAATGATTCGTTCCTCGGTAAAGGTACCTTAGCCGCTTCGCAGTTGCGTTCAGAATCGCCCTCGCTATGTGCCGTAGCTGATCTGGCCGCCATTTATCTTGATCGACGTTTGACATCGGGTGAAACGCCCGAAATTGCTATTTCGCAGCTAGAGGAATTGCCGGAAATCAAACAGGCGCAAGCCTCGGTGGTAGTTCCGCAGTATAATTACCCAAGCTGGACAGGATTAGTTTTTCCTACGGCAAAATCATATCCAACCTGGGAACTTAGCGAAAGTCATCCGGCGCTCGTTAAGGCTGTTGATTGCTATAAGGCGCTGTTTGCCCAAAACCCGGTTGTCGATAAATGGATTTTCTCCACAAACGGCGTGGCGACTATGGGGATGTTTAATATTCCTACTTTCGGTTTCGGCCCGGGGATGGAGAAACTGGCTCACGCACCGAACGAATATGCGGCTATTGATGATCTGGTGAGATGCGCGGCTTTCTATGCGGCGTATCCGTGGATAGCGGCTAAATAATTACAGCAGCAGGTCAGGCCCGCTTGGGGCCCGACTTGCTATTTGAAAGGGGTATGTACTAAATATGAATAACGAAGAATCTAATAATAATGCTAATAGCTCTGATAACTACCCAAAAGTTCTTTATAAATATGCAAACTGGGATAATGATTATCATAAAAAGTTGATAACTACTCCAGAGATTTATTTTGCTTCGCCAGGTGATTTTAACGACCCTTATGATAGCGGCGTGCCAGCTCGTTATGATGAGTGGTCAGGGAATGATTGGAGAAATTTTCTTTGCGATAATGGATATACGGCTCAAGAAATTAACTACACTATAACCAATTCTATTGGACACGACCGTAGCGATCCTCAAAGTATATTTAATGAAATCGAACGGGATCAAAACTTGCATTTTCTACAAAATGTTGGCATATTGTCATTATCCGAAACTAAAGAAAGCATTTTGATGTGGTCGCATTATGCTAATTCCCATAAAGGGTTCTGTATAGGTTATGATACTAAGAGAATTGAGCCCTATGTACGTGAACATTATAAACTAATTCTCCAAAAGAATAACTTAACTCTCTATATTAAAATTAAATACGCAAATCAATATCCGAAAATTATACCTATACCTAAGCCAGGTGATTTCAGCGCTTATAAAAAACGGCTCGAAACAAAATATGCTGATTGGCAATATGAAAAAGAATGGCGGCTTACCGTAAATCAAAACGAACAATTATATGAAAGAGTTATAAAAATACCCATTGATAGTATTGTGGAAATTTATTTAGGGCTTCGAATGCCTCATACACATATAGCAAATATTATCTTCGAATTAAGACGTTTAAATTATGAAGGCAAATTATATAAAGCCGAACAAGATAAATATAGCTACCAACTTAAATTTAATGAGATTAAATTATAAGATATTTTCGTTTATTCCTATTATACGCCTTAACTAAGCCGTTTCCGTCTTACGCCAATCAACTCGGCGGCTATGGCAATTGCGATTTCGTGAGGGCCCTCAGCGCCTATGGCCAGCCCGATAGGGGAATGGACTTTAGCGAATAACGATTTATCTATACCCTGCTGTTCAAGTAATCGTAGGTCAGGAGCCCCGCGCTCCTGACGCGAATACATCTTTAGCTGAACGATATTTTAGCTGCACATTTATGCCCCCAAGCGGGCTTGGGAGCAAGAGCTATAATTTGTCTATTCTATGTCCGGTATATTGATTATTATCTTAACTAAGCCGTTTCCTTCTTACCCCGATCAATTCAGCCGCTATGGCAATCGCGATTTCGTGAGGCCCTTCAGCGCCTATGGCCAGCCCGATAGGTGAATGAACTTTAGCGAATAGCGATTTATCTATCCCCTGCTGTTCAAGCTGAGCATACGTATGCCCGATTTTCTTTTTCGAACCGATCATCCCGATATAGGCGCAATCCTGCGTTATGACTTTACCAAGAACATCCTGATCGTGTTGATGCCCATGGGTGACGATAATAATATAGCTGTTTATGTTGAGTACCGGTAAATCCTTAGTGAAACTCTCATCGGTTAGGATAGTTCGTATTGGTAGTTTGTAACTCTGCAATATTTCCGGGCGGTTATCGACTATGGTGATATTGAAATTCAATCCGGCGGCAACTTCTGTTAGCGCTCGGCAAACATGCCCGCCGCCAAATATTATAAGATTTTCCGGAGCCGCGAACAATTCCATAAATACTTGCCCTTCACCACCGCAAACCATCGAGGTAGCAGTAGAATCACTGGCTAAACCAGCCGTTGGCGTATCCATCAGATACGATTTTAGCAGATTGCTTTCATCGCTTTTAAAAAGCGACAGGCAATCATCGATAACCAACTTTTCAAAATTACCGCCGCCGATTGTACCATCGATAGAGCTATCGGCATAGACAATCATCTTAGCGCTGGCCTGACGGGGCGTATGGCCTTTGGTGCTTACCAGAGTAGCTATTACGAAAGCTTTGCCCTGTTCTCGGTTCTGGGAGATTTTATCGAAAATATCCATATCGTTCTTATCACGTTAATATAATAATTATTGTGGTATTGTAAATAAAATAATACTTTAAATACATCGTCAGAAATTCTTTCCTGACGATGTATGCGATTGCTTATATTTTCTTCTATTTTAATAAAACCATCTTCTTGGTTTCGCTAACAGCTCCGGCTTCAAGCTTATAGAAATATACGCCGCTGGAAACATTGTCCGCTTGCCAATGGTACTGATGATTTCCCGCCGGTTGATTTTCAATTCCATGCGAATCCACTAAACGGCCAAGGATATCATAAATTTCTATAGTAACATCGGAAGATGTCGGCAGATTGTAGTTGATAATAGTAGCGTCGTTGAAAGGGTTGGGGTAGTTTTGCGCTAAGCTGAATGTTTGAGGCAAAGGATCATCCGCTTGCTCATCCATGCCGGTGGTTGGTTCTTCCGGATCAAATGCATAAAGGGTATAGGTACGAACGACTAACGCTGTCTTGCCTCCGTTAGCATGACCGACCATGTTTTCCACAGGATCAAGCGCCACGAAATTGCCATAGAAACCATTGTAGGCGTAATAATCGGTGCCGCCGCTAACAACATATCCCAAACCTATATAATCTTTAGGAATGTATTTATACGGAGTACTGCCAACGGTAAGAGAACTCACCGTATCAGTAAGCGAACTGTAGGCATAAAAAGTATAATCATCGGTGTTGCTGGCAAACATGATATTATCGGTTAAGTAACTTGCGGTGGTATTAGGTATATTGATCTCGAATGTATTCCCGGAGCGGGCATCATACAAAACAACATCATCAGTCCACCCGGCAATCGCCAAATAATCGCTTGAATTTTTAGATATCGAGCTGCTACCGGAGAAATCAACCCAGGTTGTTTCGTTCAGTATGGGTGAGTAAAAGAGCGTTCCGCAATTTGCGCCCGATGTGCTTTCTGTATAAATATGCGAACCGGCGGCATAACCGCCGTAATAAGCATTTTCCAGATTAATAGTAGTCCAGGTATTCGATGGTCCGTGGTAAATATAGGTAGTCGAATAATCCGTGTTATCATATCTATTAAAGGTAAGGTAATCATGTCCGTTAATATTACGGCGGTAGTATTCGGAACCTATCCCGGTTATAGCCGTTTGGCCTGTTTCAAAATTGTAGGCATAGACGGCGTTTGAATCGCCAAAGGCCATAGTTACTCTCCCCTGAATTGCAATACCATGCGGGTAAAAGTAGCCGAGTTCCGTTTCGATAAAACAGAAACTGCCTGTTAGCCCCGAATAATAAAGTACGATCATGCTATCAGCATCATTGTCAGTGTTGGGAACATAAGCATATCGCCCGCCAAGGTACCATCCCCCAAAACCAGGGTTTTCGGTAGGATCAAATTCATAACTATTAGCCGCCCAAGCCGCGAGACGGGTATCGTAGCACCATACATCATAGCGAACAAGTTCGTAAGGGGTAATCACAGTTCTTGCCGTAGCCTCGTAAACGGTAAATTCCGTATGATGGTTTTCGGTAAGGTAGATCCCGGATTCCGGCGCATAATCGGCATCAACTTCAATACGGGAAAATTCATTCGTTAAAGCGGAATAGCCCACCAGATAGTAATCATCCTCCGAGCCATAGATATACGAACCGGCGAACCCGTCAGCCATTTCACTTGCGGCACCCAGATACATCCCCCGGTCGGTTTCGGCGAAACTCTGCGTGTAGGTGCTGTAAGCCAGATTAGTAGGAATGTCCATGCTTGGATTAAGCATTATTCCCGCGTAAGTGTCGCCAATCCAAAACACGCCATTAGTGAAATTAGCCGGAAGCGTATAACTATATTCCTGCCAGCCATCGCCAGTAACATCGAAAATATAAAATTTCTGATCGGTAACGAACATTATGAGATTCTCGCCAATTTGATAACTTCGGCGATAGGAAATATAATTAGACGTATCCACTGGTTCGCCTTCGTACCGTAAAGTATCCCAGTTGGATGTAATTGCATTATAGGCAACCAGGAATGAATCGGAAAATGTAAAAGCAACATTGCCGTTGGCCAGAACATTATAGAAATGTTGAGTAGCGGCAAAATCAAGTTCGCTCCAGGCGGAACTGTTGATATCAAAGAATATAACTTTCGTAGCGTTTTGCTGAGTATAGATAATACAGTTCTCGCCGCATTTGTACAATCTTGAACCGGAACCGAATGTGGTAAATGAATGCTCAATCCAAGCTCCCGTTTGGCTATGAGCGGAAGTAAGGCTTATTAATAAATAAGCAATTATCATCGCACTCTCGTAGAAATGTTTCATGACATCTCCTTTAAAAATATGGAAATATTGCCTATTAAATGAATATTATCCGTAGTTGTTTATCTAAAAGTAATATAGGTGATGACTTTTTTATGTCAATTATAATTTATATACCGGATTGACATGCGTATTTTAATTGTACTCTTATACAACTATTTAAATGCTGATTAATAAGATCTAAAACACACCTTAATCTCTATCCAGTTGTATATATTGTATTATCTATTGATCCGAAAATTGGTAGCGCTACGGGGAATCGAACCCCGGTTTGATGGCTGAGAACCACCCGTCCTAGGCCACTAGACGATAGCGCCAAACTTCTGCCAATATATAAAAAACAATACGGCAGTCAAGCCTTATAATAATCAATAAAAGATGATTATATACTATTATGAACCCCTAAATAGCGGGGCATTAGGCGTTAACTAAAACGCGTTCAGTTGTACCGGCTTCAATCCGGTCACCGATCCAGCGCATCAGCTCCAGACCGAATTGATCGGTCAAATCGGGATGGCTGGGCATGATCCTAAGCGAATAGCCGAATAAACCGCTTTCATCGCAGGGGATATAGCCTTCATACTGATATAGATCATCATGCGACTGCCCGGTATAGGCTAAAGTCTCACTTTCGGGATTAACCAAATTATATTCGGAATCAAGCGTACCGGTTAGAGCTTGTACTTTTATATCATCAGGCCGTAACCCGCCCAGTTTTATTTCGGCTTCGATTTTAAGAGCATATCCAACTTCAACTTCTTTCTTCTGAACGCCGGCATTGACTATTTTTACCTGATTCCAATTATCCCTCACCTGCTGTTTCCACATCACCAGAGCTTTGGCTTTGTTGAAATTATCAGCCGAGAGATTTTTCCAGTTTTGGCGGGCATTTATATAGTATTTTTCGGCATATTCCTGAACCATGCGGTTAGTGTTGAATACCGGCGCCAGCTTCATCATAGATTTTTTGATAGCTGAATTCCATTGGCGCGGCAGCCCATCGCTGGAAAGGTTATAGAAAAGCGGAATAATATCATTTTCAAGCACATCGAACAGCGCCTTACTTTCGATTTCATCTTGATAATTCTGATCATCGTAGTATTCTCCGGCGCCGATAGCCCAACCATTATCGCCATCGTAACCTTCACACCACCAGCCATCGAGGATACTTAAATTCAAGCCGCCGTTCGGAACGACTTTCATCCCGCTGGTTCCGCTGGCTTCATGGGGACGTCTGGGCGTGTTAACCCACAAGTCGACACCCTGAACAAGATAGCGAGCGACACGGATATCGTAGTTTTCCAGAAATATAATATGCTTGCGGACTTCCTCATTACGGGCGAAATGTACGATTTGTTTAATAAGGTCTTTGCCGCCATTATCCAGAGGATGCGCTTTTCCGGCGAAAATTATTTGCACCGGTTTGTTGGGATTGGTAAGCAGACGTTTCAAGCGCTCGGGATCGCGCAGAAGCAAAGTGGCGCGTTTGTAAGTTGCGAAACGTCTGGCGAATCCGATAGTTAAAGCCTCCGGATTCAATACTTCCAATGATTTATCTATTTCTTTAGCGTTTGCTCCGCGGCGTCTAAGCTGATCGCCGAGTTTAGCGCGGGTAAATGCTACCAGCCGTTCCCGGCGGCGTTCATGAATTCGCCATAGTTCGACATCGGGAATTTTCTCGACCCTCTGCCAGACTGTTTGATCGCCCGGTTTTTTTATCCAATTAGGGCCTAAGTAACGGGAGAATAAATCGGCCATTTCATGCGATACCCATGATCTTGTATGAATACCGTTGGTAACATGCTGAATCGGCACTTCTTTCAATGGCACATTAGGCCAAATCGGCTGAAACATCTGACGCGAGGTTTCACCATGAAGTTCGCTTACGCCATTGGCAAAAGCCGTAGTCCTTAACGCCAGCAATGCCATATTAAATTGTTCATGATCATCGTTAGCGTTGTAACGCCCCAGTGACAGGAAGCTGCTTTTTTTCATACCAAGTTCATGGAAAATATTATTCAGATATTTTTCCACGATTGTCGGGTGGAATATATCGATGCCTGCCGGCACGGGTGTATGAGTGGTAAATATCGTTCCACTGCGGACGATTTCCGCAGCCTCCTCCGGTGTTAAGCCGTTAGTTGTAACCCGGCGCCGCATTCTTTCCAACGCCATAAAAGCGGCATGTCCTTCGTTCATATGGCAGACATGCACATGGATATCGAGTTTGCGAAGCGCCAACATTCCGCCGATTCCCAGAATTAATTCCTGTTGAATACGGGTTTCTTTGTCACCGGCATAAAGTTGATAAGTTATACGGCGGTCGTTGTAATTATTTTCGGGGGTATTTGTATCAAGAAGATATAAAGGAACCCGGCCAACATTCACCCGCCAGATTCGGCAATATATATCGCGCCCGGGGAAACCAACGGTTATAGTTAGCGGAATTCCTTTATCATCGGTAATAGGTTGAATCGGCATGTTATAAAAATCATTATCGGGATAGGTTTCCTGCTGCCAGCCATCGTCGTTTAGATACTGCTGGAAATAGCCTTTTTGATACAACAAACCAACTCCCACAAGCGGTATTCCTAAATCGCTGGCCGATTTTAAATGATCGCCAGCCAGAATTCCCAAGCCGCCGGAGTATATAGGCAAACATTCGGTTATGCCGTATTCCATCGAAAAATAGCCGATTATAGGATGATCATATTTTTCATATTTAGTTGCGAACCAGGTTGCACCCTGTAAATAATCCTTGGGGTTTTTATAGGCACGATCCAGTTGAGCCATGAAACCCTCATCATTGAGGGCTTGCGAAAGCTTATCTTGCTTGATCATTCCCAGCATTTTAGCCGGATTATTACCAGAGATTCTCCAGAGATCGCGGTCGAGGTAGCGGAATAGCTCTATTGATTCATAATTCCAACACCAATAAAGGTTATAAGCCAGTTCCCTTAACGGTTCAAGTTCCGGCGGCAAAACCGCTTTTATTGAAAATGTATCAAATGCTTTCGCCATTTTTATTCCGCTCCATCCTATCTCTAAACTTTAAATATCCACAGTTGGTTTTTTCATATTCTGCTAATATTAGGTTATCGACAATTATTATGGTTAACTTTAAATCATTCCGGCGGTTCTGAAAACAATAATGATGATTGTTAAATCAGCAAAAATATGGGTTATTATCGGCGCCGCTAACCCCTTGGAACTGTGTCTGATATATCCCAGCATCAAACCATAAATCGCTGCTAATCCGATCCCCGACCAGCCGTTGGGGAAGCCATTATAGTGGCTAAGCCCAAATATTATTGCCTGAATCACGATTATTAAAGCCGGTTTAAGTGTAAGCGTTTCGAAACCATCCCATAAAAACCAGCGAAATATTAACTCTTCAGCCAACGAATTAAATATCGGAAAGCCAATAATAGCGCCGATGATGAGGATGCCCTTAAATGGTTTAGCCGTTTCGATAAAAAAGCTTAAATCGGGATTGGTCGCATTAACCCAAATGAAAAGCGCCGTTGAACTTATAATAACGGTAAATATCATAAAGGCGATAATCTTAAAGTTAATATTTCCCTGCGGGATTCCGGGTATTAGCTTTCTAAGGGGTTTAATCGCAAGCATTAAAATTGCCATAAATAGAATAATGATCAGAATATTTACCATCCAAAGTTTTTGGGGCAGGGGCAGGTAAACCGATAAAAGCAGCAGAGCGAAAAACAACGATGGTATAAACAAGCGGGGACGAACAAACAGAAAATACGATGATATGATAATTTCTCCGACAGCCAATAACCATATTGTTATAGGCAGCTTAAGTATCGAAAGCAGAGCCAGCCAGATTAACGGAATAAATAAAAATAGCAGCAGATGGATATACTTGATAATGCGCGATTCCATTGCCGTACTGCCCATAAAATGATTTACACAGTCGTTCGCTTAAATTTACCTATCTCAGCGTTAATGGACTCAAGCTGTTTTTCCGTTCCGGGTTTGCCAAGCA
>Ga0153915_10006214_pt1 | contig 11173 bp, 11 predicted proteins | sample Opewatmetagenome_2_FD_107003 | JGI IMG/M metagenome (GOLD analysis project Ga0153915, IMG submission 107003) | Freshwater wetland microbial communities from Ohio, USA - Open water 3 Core 3 Depth 3 metaG | ecosystem: Environmental > Aquatic > Freshwater > Wetlands | place: USA: Ohio, Lake Erie...
ATATACGGACTTTTAACGGGCGTCATCAGGAATCGATCCAGGGGTATGCTGGCGCCGGTCATTACACATTTTTTTGCCGATCTTACTATCTTTATCATACTTGCAACTTTAATCCGGTAGCTCAGCCTCAAAGGCTGTATGGAGGAGCTGCATGAAAGGCGATGAATTTTTTATAAGGATGGCAGCCAAACCGCCTTTTTCAAGGCTTCATCCCTCAGTTGGCGCCTTTTTCAAGGGCTATCTTTCAAACGAAAAGGTGCGGTTATTCAATGACCGTTACGTAGTCAATACCCATTTCCCTCCCTTCCCGGGTCCTGCATTTGACAATCTTGTCGAACATTTCGGGGACATCGGCAATGTGGGGGCGAGACGGCTGTATTCGGTGACGCTCGCAGTGACCAACCGGTGCTCCTATCACTGCTGGCACTGTTATAACGCCGGACGCAGCCAGAGGGATATGCCCCTGCCCGTGCTTAAGGGTCTTATCCGTGAACTCCAGGATATGGGTGTCGTGAGGGTAACCCTCACGGGCGGCGAGCCGCTTAAGAGAAAAGACCTTGACTCCATCGTCGGGGCCTTTAGCAACCGGGCATCGCTCAACCTGAACACAACCGGTGACGGCCTGACCTCCGAGAGGGCTGCGGCTTTATACGACAACGGGCTTTTTGCACTGGGTGTCAGCATAGATTCCCGGGACAAGGACGAACATGACCGCATGCGCGGCAGGAAAGGGGCCTTCATAACCGCCTTAAGGGCGCTGGAGATGGCGGCCGCAGTTGGCCTGTACCCGTATGTCATCTCCCTTGCGACCCGCGAATTCCTTGAGCAGGACAGGTTCATGTCGTTCATCCGTTTCGCCTCTGACGCAGGGGCCAGGGAGGTCCACCTTATAGAGCCTTGCGCTACGGGAAGACTGGCAGAAAGGCAGGATGTCGTCCTGGGAAAGAAGGAAAAGGAGATGGTTATCCAATACCAGAAGGAGATAGCGAATGACGAGACACTGCCGGCGCTCTCAAGCTTTCTCTATCTTGAATCGCAGGAGGCCTTTGGCTGCGGTGCGGGCCTGACGCATCTTTACATAGACGGAAGCGGTGAACTGTGCCCATGCAATATGATTCCTCTTTCCTTCGGCAACATTGTCGGAGAGCCGTTACGGGAGATCCTTGAGAGGATGGGAAGACATTTTGTAAAACCTCGCACCCTGTGTGCAGGGCAGGCCCTTTCAAGACACGTCCCGGAGACCGGCCTGCCAACCCCTCCTGAAAAATCCGTTGAGATATGTCAAAAACATCTCCCCAAAACCCATCCCGTCCCGCGATTTTTCAGGATAAGAGAGGGGGCTTCAGGAGAGGTAGGGGGCGAAGAGCTTCGCTCCGCCTATAACCGTATCCACGGGTCCTATGATGAGTTCTGGGTGGTTGAGGCAGGCAAGCCTGTCATGACGCTTATAGGCCGGCTTAATTTTAAAGGCGTTAAGAAGATTATGGAGGCGGGATGTGGGACAGGCTTTGCAACCGCCCTGATCGCAGGCAGGTCGGACACTGATGCGGGGTTGCTGGCTGTGGACCTTTCAGAGGGCATGCTCGAAGAGGCCGAAAGACGCGTCAGTGACCATGGATACAGCAATGTCCGTTTTATAGCAGGTGATGCCCTGGAGAGGTTGCGCAATGAAGGTCACTTTGATCTTGTCTTTTCAAGCTGGGTCCTTGGGTATATCCCCTTAAGGCCGTTTTTTACCGGGGCCTTTAGCGCCTTAAATCATGGGGGCATCCTTGCATTTATCGTGCACAGGGAGAATTCGCCCAGCCGTGAACTGGGGATATTCAATGAACTTGTGGCCGATGATCCCGGTGTGCTGACAAAGCGTGTCGCCTTTGATTTCCCCAGGGATATATCTCATACACGTGATGAGGTGGAGGACGCGGGTTTTGATATGAAATTCATTGAAGAAAATAGGATAACATTCCAATACAAAGACCCCAGTGAGGTCCTTGATCACCTGCTTAAATCCGGCGCAGGCACGGCCTTCTACGATGCCGTAAGACCTGAGGTGCGCGGCGAGCTTGAAAAACGGTTCATCGAGAAACTAGCCGATCAAAACAGTCACGGTCAAAGGTATGATGTCGTGCATGATTATATCATGTGCATCGCAGAGAAAAGATAGATAAAAATGGATTATATTGATCAGGCCGGGATAAATGAATATAATGGCAGAAAAGGCATCCCCGGCAAGGTGCGGCTTTTATCCTAACAATATTGTAATGGCAGGTAGGCATCTCCTGTCGCTAATTTTAAAAGATAACCAATGAATGAAGCTTTGCGTTAACAGGGTGGAGGTTTTTTTATGAGCGTTGCAGATGAGATTGAGAAGCTTAACAACCTGAGACGGAACGGGGCCATCTCCGAAGAGGAATACCAGAAGGCAAAGGATTCCCTTTTAAAGCAGAATGAATCAATGGGTGAAAAATTCGGCAATGCCGCACGAAATATCTCGTCCGATGAGAATACATGGTCCATGCTGCTGCATCTGTCGCAATTCTGCTTTTATATCTTTCCCCTTGCAGGGGTCATTGTCCCGATCATCCTGTGGCAGGTAAAAAAGAATGATTCGCAGTTTATAGATAAAAACGGGAAGATCGTCGTCAACTGGATCATTACCGTGATCATCCTGAGCATCATCTTCGGGATACTCTGCTTTCTCCTTGTCGGGATACCGCTGCTGGCCATCCTGGCTGTTGTGGCTGTCGTATTTCCGATCATCGGCGGGATAAAGGCCAACAACGGAGAGGCATGGTCATATCCATTCACCATAAAATTTTTTAACATAGAGTAGAATCGTATTTAAAGAGCTATAAGGGTATCTTGCCATCAGGCAACCCGTGCAACAGGCGGTTGAGAGACAAACTCAACCGCCTTTTTATTCGGAAGGGCAGTTTCAATGAGACCGTTCACCGCGTCTTGGCACAAAATTTGCTTTTATTGTCGCTGGTGTGGCTTTTTTTATGATTCCAATGCCGGACCAGGGTTGTGGGACATTCCCGCACAGGTGGGACGGGCGTTTTGTTTAATTTTCAAATACCTTAATAAATGGAGGAAAGAATCATGTTGAAGAGGTTATCAGTTTTTCTGTTTGTATCATGCGTTGTCCTGGGATCAACCATCTCAGGCATGGCGGCCGGGTTTCAGACCATGGGTTATCAGGCTATGTCAATGGGCGGGGCAGGGGTGGCCTATTCAGGCGGGAGTTATGCGGCCTATAATAATCCTGCCCTGCTTGCCTCGCATAAATACGGGGTCGAGGTCAGCCTCTCTCCCGGCGTGGGATTCCGTGAACATAACCTGGCCGATCATATCGACAAACTTGCAGATATCGGCATCCAGGACACCTTTGATCAGTTGTCAGGCCTCGGCTTTTCAGGGATTGAAGGCGCTTCCACAGGGTCCACAATTGATCCAGATACGTCTGACTATGAATCCCTGAGACAGGATATCCAGACTGTTCAGACCGAACTCAGGGCGATGTCCAGGGGCAATGGCCTGGAGGTTACGCCCGTAGGAGGGCTTGGGATACAGGTAAGGAGTTTTGGGTTCGGCGTATACGGGGTGTCGGATATTGCAGCCTCATCTGTCATAGATAGTGATAGACTCGACATAGTCATTCCGGTAGAGGAAAACGGCACCCAATACTATGTACAGTATGACCCGGAGGGCGACACCTTCACGGTAAGAGACCAGGAATATTATGAAGAGAATTCACTCGATTATGCGGTCCAGAATCAGACGACGACCATCAACGTCAAGGGTCTGGCCTATATGGAGATCCCCTTTGCCTATGGCTATCAGATGGAGACAGGGGCCGGCAGGCTGAGCCTCGGGGGCTCCGTCAAAATTATGTCAGGCAGGACATATTTTCTGGAGAAGCCTATTGACTCGGAGTCAGGGGATATCATGGATGACATTGACGCGACCGAAAAGGAGACAACAACCTTCGGCATGGATGCAGGTCTGCAGTTTATTCCTGCGGGGATCGAGGATCTCTCCCTTGGGATGGTGATGAAGAACATGAATACGCCTAAATTCGATGTTATTGACGGGAGCAAGATCGAGATCAAACCCCAGGTGAGGATCGGGGCTGCCTATAACACGCTGCTGGATAGATTGACCTTTGCAGTGGACGCGGACCTGACGGACAATGAGACCCTTATCCCTGGATACAGAGAACAGTACATCGGAGGCGGTGTTGATTTTCATCCCTTCAGCTGGTTCTCCCTCCGGGCGGGCATGATGAAAAACATCAAGGAGAGCGATGAGGGCAATATCATGACGGCTGGTCTGGGTTTCGGGTCAAAGTGGCTCCAGCTTGATATTGCAGGACAGTATTCCACAGAAAAAGGCACCTATGACGGCAAGAAGATGCCGCGATATGGAAGGGTCCAGGTATCCCTCGTATCCAGGTGGTTCTAGGCCTTCGGCGAAGATTCAGTTAAACAATAGGTGAATCTGTCCCCGGTGCAGTCATGGTCGACAATAAATGGCTGTGCCGGGGACCATATAATAAACCTGTCATTTCACCCATCCTGCGTCCCCAGCTGGTCGTTAATCCAATCATATTTTTAATTAATCATGTTGAACTTATATCCACAGGGGAGTAGATATAAAAATTCATTATGAGACAGTTAAAATGAACGGATATGGAACCACATATGTCTATTGAAAGAGATCGCAGGCAGGTCTTCAGCTGGTGCATGTATGACTGGGCCAATTCGGCCTTCGCAACAACGGTGATGGCCGGGTTCTTCCCCATCCTTTTTAAAAAATACTGGAGCACCGGGCTTGACGTAAATCTGTCAACCTTTGTGCTGGGTCTTGCCAACTCGATTGCCGGGGTCATCGTTGCGGTCTCTGCCCCGATCCTGGGCGCCATAGCGGACAGAGGGTCAAACAGAAAAAGATTCCTGATCTTTTTTACCTATCTGGGGGTCCTGGCGACCTCGATGCTTTTCCTCCTTGAAAAGGGGCAATGGCTTGAGTCATCCGTGTTTTACGGGCTCGGGATAATCGGCTTTTCAGGGGGAATGATATTTTATGATTCACTCCTCCCTCAGGTTGCCGGGGCTAAAAAGATAGATTATGTCTCCGGCTTGGGGTATGCCTTCGGCTACCTGGGAGGAGGGATATTGTTTCTTGTAAATGTCCTGATGACCCAGAGGCCCCAGTGGTTCGGGCTGCAGGATGCAACGGAGGGGGCCAGGTATTCCTTCCTGACGGTGGGGGTGTGGTGGGCCATATTCACTATACCTTTGATGTTGTGGGTTAAGGAGGAAAAGGGGGCAGGGGCATCGAAAGGGAACAGCGTCGTTGCCGGTTTTAAAAGGGTCTGCCTGACATTTCATAAGGTGCGGAGGCTTCGAATGACCTTTATCTTTCTAACAGCCTACTGGTTTTACATAGACGGTGTCGACACGATCATCCGCATGGCTGTGGATTTCGGGATGTCCATAGGCTTTTCCTCGACAGACCTGATACTTGCCCTCCTGATAACCCAGTTTGTCGGGTTCCCGAGCGCCATATTCTTCGGCAAGCTGGGAGAAAGATGGAATGTGAAAAGGTCCATAATAATCGGAGTGGTTGTGTATCTCCTGGTGACACTCTACGGCATGACGATGACCCGGAGGTTTGAGTTCTATATCCTGGCCGCAGTAATCGGCCTGGTGCAGGGCGGTGTTCAGGCCTTAAGCCGTTCCTTTTATTCCAGGCTGATCCCTCCCGGGCAGGAGGCGGAATTTTACGGTTTCTATAATATGCTGGGCAAGTTCGCCGCTATCCTGGGGCCTGCCCTTATGGGCATAGTCGGCATAGTGGTCGTGGGGATGGGCTATTCGCAGGATACCGCCTCTCGTTCCGGCATAGGTTCCATTGTGATCCTTTTTATCATCGGAGGGGTTTTGCTGTATCTGACGGATGAAAGGCGTGGGGCCGCCGATGCCCATGTCCTGGAAGAATAGCGGAGGCCCTTTCTATCCGACAATAAATTCCTTGCGCCTCATCAGCTCCTTTATATCCCTGGTCACAGGCACGGGCACTGATGAAGGTGAGGATTCTGCGTAATACATGGCCGTTGACATTGTGCCGGGGCTCGGGGTGAAGACCTGTACGTCAGTTGTCTTCATTCCAAGGGATTTTAATTTTGCCTTCATGGAGACTATGTCTCCCCTTGTTTCACCGGGATGTCCTACCATCAGGTATGGCGACAGCTCAACCTTTCTCTTCAACCCCCGGTTTATGGAGTTGAATGTCCGTACAAAGGCCTCCAGTCTTTCATAGGGAGGCTTCCCCATGAGGCGGAGGACGCTGTCCTCCGTGTGTTCGGGCGCGATGCGCAGATATCTGCCTGCGTGATGGACCATGATCTCTTCAAGGAGTTGCGGGAATTGCAGCAGGAGGTCGTATCTTATCCCTGAACCGATAAAGATCTTTTTTACTCCGTGGACCTTCCTGCATGCCCTCAGGAGTTCCAGATAGCCCTTTGCCCCCATAAAGTTCTTGCATATCCCCGGAAAGAGGCAGGACTGTCTGAGACATTTGTCGTTATTACAGTCTGCGCCGTACATCTCCGCCGTGGGCCCGCCTATGTCGGATACAGAGCCCTTCCATTCCGGATGTCTTAACATCCCATTGAGTTCTCTCAGGATAGATTCACGGGATCTTGATATGACCCCTTTCCCCTGATGGCAATAGATTGAGCAGAAGGAACATCCTCCCCCGCAGCCCCGGTGCGATGTAATTGAAAACAGGTTCATAGCCAGGGCAGGGGAGCAGACACCTGGTTTCATGTGGGCGCGGGAGTAGTCATGATCATAGGCCGCGGCCAGATCCGAGGCGCTGTATTTCTCCGGGGCCTCTTCAACAACAAACCGGTTGCCGTGCCCCTGGATGACCCTCTTTCCCTGCTGCACAGCCTTTTGCAATGCTGTCTGGGCATCGAGGAGTTTCTGCCCGTCCTGGAGGATCTCTTCATAGGATGGGAGTTTTACGTATTCATGATCGGATGCTGGGGCGCCGGTGACCCTGGCTGTGCCGGGAAGGGCGATATCCCTGACATTGACCCCTGACCTGAGCAGGCGCGCGATATTAACCGTCTGCCTTTCGCCCATGCCTGTGACAAGGATGTCGGCCCTTGAATCGAGAAGTATGGATCTCCTGAGGCTGTCCTGCTGGAAATCATAATGGCAGAACCTCCTCATGGAGGCCTCTATGCCTCCTATGATAATAGGCGCATCAGGGAATGCCTCCTTTATGCGGCCTGCAAAGACAAGGGTGGCCCTGTCCGGTCTGATCTTGTAGGTTATGGACGGAGGATAACCGGGAAAGAATGCCTTGCCGTCTTCCTGGTAGAGGTCCTCGTTTCTCCTTTTTCTGAGGGATGTATAGTTAAGGAGGATCGAGTCCACAGGGCCGGTAACAATGGCGAAACATAACCTGGGTCTTCCAAGGATGGTGAAGGATTTCTTGTCCTGCCAGAAGGGGGTCTCAATTATGCCCACACTGAACCCCTCATCTTCCAGCACCCTTTTGAGTATCCCTTCGGGAAAGGACGGGTGGTCGGAAAACAGGTAGGGGAGGACAAGGATGATGTCATAGGTGGGCATTTGTTTCGCAATGATAATAGGGTTCAATGATTTGAGGGATTGCAAGGGGCCGAGTGAAAGGATGGTTTTTATATCCTTTTAGCTTGAACCCCTGAACCCTTGGCCCCTTGAAACTTGCCGCTGAAAGCGACGATTGTTTACTTCTTTTCCCTCTCAATGGTCACCTTGTTGATAACCACCGGTTTTTTCGGCCTGTCGTTTGCGCCTGTCTCAACCCTGCCGATCTCCCTGACTATCTCCATGCCTTTGATGACCTTCCCGAAGACCGTATGCCTGTTATTCAGGTGCGGGGTTGAGGCTAATGTGATGAAGAACTGGCTCCCATTGGTGCCCGGGCCTGCATTGGCCATGGACAGGATTCCCTCGGAATTGTGCCTCAGCATGGGGCTGAATTCATCCTTGAAGGTGTAACCTGGGCCGCCGGTCCCTGTTCCGATGGGGCATCCGCCCTGTATCATAAAGCCTTCTATTATCCTGTGGAATGTAAGCCTGTCATAGAAACCGCCTTCCTTTATGGTGGGCTGCCTTCCTTCCGCCAGGTTAATAAAGTTCCATGCTGTCTCGGGGCATTCCTTGGCATAAAGCTCTACCTCAAATGTCCCCATGCTGGTGTCGAATACCGCGACCGGTCTGTCTATCTCTTCCTTGTAATCAATCTTTTCCGCCATGATGCCTCCTTGTGTTAGTAACAGCCCTCAGCCTTCAGCTATCAGGTTTTTCATTGGAATAATATCAAACCTAATCCGAAAGATTTAATAAACCGGATTGGTTATATTTACTGGGGCCGGAGTATATGGGAATCGGCGGTTCGTGTCAACGATGGTTTTTGTCATGTTAATTTTCAATTTTGCCCTTTAACCCCTTTTAAAATAACAGAACCATCTTGATATTTAATAACCCCTATGCAATATTGATCAGGATTTTTGCTGCCAACCAAAGTCTCATTTCATAAATCATCTCCACGGCGATACGCCGTCGGGAGTTTAGTATATTTCCGCATCTTGAAAATTAACGGGCTGTTCGGAAGCCAGACAATTTTATTTTTGAATCTGAATATCACAATTCTTTCCGGGGATCATTCCAATGAAGGAGGTCTGCGGAACCATAGAATAACTTGTTATAAATTAAAACTGATATGAGCACTTTTGGAGTCAATACAGTAATAAAAAAAGAAGATAGTCTGCTGCTTGTGAAGAGATCGGATTTTGATATTTGGGCTCTTCCAGGTGGTGGTATCAATAATGGTGAGTCCGTAGAATCAGCAGTGATCAGAGAAGCAAAAGAAGAAACCGGAATTGATGTTGAAATTGATCGCCTAGTTGGAGTGTATTCCAGGCCTGAATGGAAAGATGGTGGAGATCATTCTATAGTATTTTTATGCAAGACTATAACAAACGATTACAGACCGGACAATAAAGAGACAATTGACTGTAAATATTTTAGAAAGGATCAATTACCTTTTAATGTTTGGCCTCCACATATTGAAATGATTAATGATTCATTTTCTCAATACATGTTACCTGTTATAAAAATACAGTCATATCGCTGGAAACTTGGGGAAAAAGTCGGATGGCATGAGGCAGTAAAATTATATATGAGTTCTGGATTATCTGGAATCGAGTTTGTCCGGTTGATGTTAATACAATAGACAAATGATAAATTGAAAAATAGCAATTTATAACATTGGGTTCCATTGGCACGCTGATAGATCATCGCGGCCAGTGAAACCGGCCATTATGTATTACCTTGATACTCCGCAAATCCAATATCAAATGGAGTAATCTGCAATGGAATTATTTGATTATATATTCTTTCTAATGGTTTTTCTGGTTCTTGGTATTTTACTGTACTTACCACTACGTTGGTGGGCAAAACGAAAACTTCATGATATCCCTTCTGAACATGAATATAGATTGCACATTACTTCATCCGGACTCGCATGTATTGTATTGATGATATTCTCATTACTAATTGGTTTTTTTCAGGAATACCTTTCACCAGAGACAGAATTCGGTAGGTTTATAAGTACAGTACCAGGGAAGTTCTATTACATAATATTTGTTAATTTGTTAACGGTAATATTTGCATTAATTCTACAAAAGATAGGGTTCACCCTTTATAAACATCCAGATAAGAAAGAATGATTCTGTAAAAATAGTATCATCAGGCTGGACAAAATGTGCGGGAAAACCGTCCGTACAAATGTCAACCTGGGCGTTTGGGTGGCGACCTGGATTGAATGAATAAATCATGAAAGGAGACAGGAAAGATGAAATACAAGGTACACAAATTTAATATCGATATGGATAACGACCAAGACAAGCTTGAGTAATTTTTAAATAGCTTGAAAGGCGAAGTAATCTCAATAGTCCCGAACATTAAGGTCGGATGGATGGCGGCTCATAAGGTGGACTTTCTTGTAATAGTTGAGAAGTTAGGCTTATAGGTTTATTGCTAATTTCGGAATAACCCTGATATCCTGCTTCCATAAACATCCTACTGCACAAGGATTCGGGCCGAAAGGCAGCTCTTGCCTGTTAGCGGGAGCATTCGAAGGCATCAAAAATTCTTAATTGAAAAAAATTGAAAGATTAATTATAGTTAATATCGCATGTTTAAAATAAAAGGAGAATGTCATGGATATTTCATTGCCTTTAGATAAAATGACAAATTTAGATAAGATAGCAATGATGGAAAAGATATGGGATGATCTTTGTCAAGAACCTGAATCAATCCCTTCACCAGCATGGCACCAGGATGTTCTAGCGGCAAGAGAAAAAGAAGTAAAAGAAGGGAGAGCAAGTTTTACATCCTTTGATCGGGTAAAAGAAAAAATTATGGATCAGATTAAATGAGAATCGAGTTCCTTGATTCCGCAGAGGATGACCTGCTCGATGGTTTTGAATTTTATGAGCGTCAGTCGAAAGGGTTGGGCAATTATTTTCTTGAATCTCTATTTTCCGATATAGAATCTCTCCATCTTTATGCCGGTATCCATTCTATTCATTTTGGATATTATCGGTTGCTGGCTAAAAGATTTCCATTTGCTATATATTATAGGTCTGACAAAGAAATTATCAGAGTATATGCCATTTTGGATTGTCGTCGAAATCCAGCTTCGATAAGAAATAGACTTTCTTAATCTTCAAACATCTGTGTTCAGTGGAGCAAATGTCCGCCTGCTGCATAGAGCTTTAGGCGTAATCATAGATTTCCTTTTAAGGGGGTTCTTATGGCATTAAACAGATGTTCTGAATGCAATAATACTGTTTCTACTACAGGCACGCTATGCCCAAAGTGCGGGGCTCCTATAGTAATTGATGATTCTATTTTAAGGGAGACAAAGACACCACCAGCTTTATTCTCTCCATTTTGGATACCATCTCGGGTTTGCGGTGGGGCTCTCTTCGGCTTAGGTGTCCTCGCTCTCATTCTTGGGGCAGGTCGCATGAGTTCAGGTGATTTCCAAGCTGATCAGTGGTTAAGTAATAAAGAAGATCCGATCTTTTTTTTCGCGTTGACCG
>Ga0153915_10006216_pt1 | contig 11172 bp, 7 predicted proteins | sample Opewatmetagenome_2_FD_107003 | JGI IMG/M metagenome (GOLD analysis project Ga0153915, IMG submission 107003) | Freshwater wetland microbial communities from Ohio, USA - Open water 3 Core 3 Depth 3 metaG | ecosystem: Environmental > Aquatic > Freshwater > Wetlands | place: USA: Ohio, Lake Erie...
AGCGTGAGCTGCAGCTGCGTCTCTCCTACCACGCGCTGTCGCGCCATTTCCGCTTGTCGACAGGGACCCTGCAGCGCAGCTTCGCGACGCTGGACGAGGCGCTCGACGTTCTGAAGCACTTGCGGGGCTGGCTGGTGGTCGACCGGACCGTCACGTTCGCCAACGCCGATTACGATGCTGCGGTACGCATGCGGCTCGACACGGCACTCCTGCCAAAGCCTTTCCAGTTGAGCGCGCTGACGAGCCGGGATCTTCATCTCGAATCGCCCTGGCAGCGCTTCGTCGTGCACTCGCCGCAGCAGCTCCCGGCGCCAGTCGAAAGCCGCGAACCGCGGCGCGCGGAGCCATGAAGCCACTTTTCATCTTCGGCAGCGTGGTCGCCGCCGTGGGCTTGTTCCTGCTGGCCACGGCGAGCGCCGACACGACGCTTTTCGCGCGCCAATACCCGCTGCTGCTGGCCTTGAATGCGGGACTCGCCACGCTGCTCGCAGCGCTGCTGGCTTTCCAGCTTTTCGCGATGGCACGGCGCTACCGAGCGCGGGTCTTCGGCACCCGCCTCACGCTGCGCCTGCTCCTGCGGTTCGCGGCGCTTGCCGTCCTGCCCGGGGTTATCGTCTATGCGGTGTCGGTGCAGTTCATCACCCGCTCCATCGAGTCGTGGTTCGACGTGAAGGTCGACGCGGCGCTCGAGGGCGGCATCAACCTGGGCCAGCAGGCCATCGACCAGATGCTGCTGGAGCTTCAGGGCAAGGCGCGCGCCATCGCGCTCGATCTGGGGGAGCGTCCTGCCCCGCAGGTGGCGACGCAGCTCGAGCGCCTGCGCGCGCAGGCCGGCGTACAGGAAGCCGTGGTCCTGACGTCCGGCGGCCGGCTGATCGCGAGCGCTACGGAAGACCTGACCAAGCTCGTGCCCGATCTTCCCGGGCCGCAGCTGCTTCGCCAAGCGCGAAGCAACCGCGTCTACACGAGCGTCGATTCCACCCAGCGGCGGTCCCTTTCCTTGCGCGTCATCGTGCCCATGGAGCCGCGAGGGCTGACCGACGACGTGCGCTTCCTTCAGCTGCGTTCCAGCGTGCCGGCCTCGTTTGCCCGAAACGCCGAGGCGGTCGAGGCGGCGTACCGCGACTATCGGCAGCTCGCCATCTCGAGGGACGGGCTGAAGCGCATCTATGTCGTCACGCTGACCTTCGTGCTGCTCGTGGCGCTGTTCGTTGCCGTCGCCGCGGCGGTCACGCAATCGAACCGGCTCGCCGAGCCGCTCGCCACGATCGCCCAGGCCATGCAGGCCGTGGCCCGGGGCGATTTCTCGCGGCGGGCGCCGGTCACGAGCCGCGACGAGCTCGGCGTGCTGACCGAGTCGTTCAATTCCATGACGCGGCAGCTGGACGAGGCGCGACGCGTGGTCGAAGTGAACCGCGCGGCGCTCGAATCGTCGAAGTCGCGCCTGGAGAACATCCTCGCCAATCTGTCCGCCGGCGTGCTCGTCTACGACCACGAGCTCGAGCTATTCATCTCGAACCACGGCGCGCAGGCGATCCTCGGACCTGAGCTGGCAATGTTCGCGCGCCTCATGCGCGAGCATTTCGTCGAGCACGGGGACGAATCGTGGCAGCTCGATCTCCAGCTCAAGGGCACCGGCAAGACGCTGCACGCGCGCGGGGCGGCGCTGCCGCGCGGCACCGGCGGCGGCTACGTGCTCGTCTTCGACGACATCACGCAGCTGATCAACGCACAGCGCGCAACCGCCTGGGCGGAAGTCGCCCGGCGACTCGCGCACGAGATCAAGAATCCGCTCACGCCGATCCAGCTCTCCGCCGAGCGGCTGCAGATGAAGCTCGGCGAGCGACTGCCGCGCGAGGACGCGGAGACGCTCAAGCGCGCGACCGGGACCATCGTCAGCCAGGTGGCCGCGCTCAAGGCCATGGTCGACGACTTCCGCGACTACGCCCGGCTGCCGGCACCGGTATTCGGGCCGCTGGATCTGAACCGCCTGGTGAGTGAAGTGCTGGCGCTGTACGAGAATTCCACCGTGCCGGTACTGCGGCACCTCGCGCCGGGGCTGCCGCTGGTCTGGGCCGACGGCACGCAAATTCGCCAGGTGATTCACAATCTCGTTCAGAACGCGCAAGATGCGCTCGAAAACGAGCGTCCCCTCTCGGCGCCAGCGGCCATCGAGGTGCGCACGGAGCTTGCGGGGGACCGGGTCAGGCTGGCGGTGTCGGATAACGGCGCCGGCTTTCCCGAGGCGCTGATGGACCGGATATTCGAGCCCTATGTCACTACCAAGCCGCGCGGCACCGGCCTTGGACTTGCGATCGTCAAGAAGATCGTCGATGAGCACCACGGCAGCGTGGCGATCGAGAACCGCCCGAGCCGCGGCGCATCGGTGAGCGTGCTGCTCCCCCTGGCGAAGGCGGCCTAGCGATGGCGCATATCCTGGTCGTGGACGACGAGGTCGGCATCCGCGAGTTGCTGTCCGAGATTCTGGCCGACGAAGGCCACCAAGTGGCTCTCGCGGAGAGCGCCGGCGCGGCCCGCCGCCTGCGCGAGCAGAGCCGCCCGGATCTCGTCCTGCTCGACATCTGGATGCCCGACACCGACGGCATCTCGCTGCTCAAGGAATGGGCGGCGAGCGGCCAGCTCACCATGCCGGTGGTCATGATGTCCGGGCACGGAACGATCGAGACTGCGGTGGAAGCGACCCGAATCGGCGCGCTCGATTTCCTCGAGAAGCCGATCGCGCTGCAGCGGCTTCTCGGCACGGTGAAGCGCGCGCTGCGCAGCCCCGACACCGCGCCGGCGCCGCAGCTTGCGTTGAGCGCGCTGGGCCGCTCCGATGCGCTCATCGAAACGAAGAAGCGCCTGGCCCAGCTCGCGCAGCTCTCGGCCCCGCTGCTCCTGCGCGGGGAGCGCGGCATGCGTCCGGAGCTTTTCGCGCGCCTCGTCGCGCCGACCGGCGCGCCCTTTCTTTGCGGGCCGGAGCATCTCGCCGAGCCGCCCTCGGATCTCCTCGCCAAGGCGGCCGGGGGGATCCTTTTCATGCCGGACCTCACCCGGCTCGGGCGCGCCGAGCAGCGCAGCCTCGAGTTCGTGCTCGCGCGCGCCGAGAAGCACAAGGTGCGCGTGACCTCCTTTTCCCCGGTCGACACGCGCACCCTGGTGGAAAAGCATGAGTTCGAACCGGATCTCTGCGCGCGCCTTGGCGAGCTGACCTTGCGCCTTCCGGCGCTGCGCGAGTTCGCCGAAGACATTCCGGACCTCGCCTCGCTGATGCTCACGCAGCTCGTGGAGAGCCGGCTCTGCCCGCCGCGGCGCCTGAGCATCGCCTCGCTGAACGCGCTGCGCCATCACAACTGGCCGGGGAACTTCGCCGAGCTCGAGAGCGTGGTCAAGGACCTCGGGCTCACGGCGCTCGAGGAAGAGATCCAGCTCGAGGACGTGGAGCGCGTGCTCGCGACGCGCGGCTCGCCGAGCGTGCTGCCCGAGGTGGCGTTCGACCGCCCGTACCGGGAGGCGCGCGAAGCCTTCGAGCGCGTCTACTTCGAGAATCTGCTGGCGCGGGAGAACGGCAGCATGTCGCGCGTCGCGGAGCGCTCGGGCCTCGAGCGCACCCATCTTTACCGAAAGCTGAAAGCGCTCGGCCTGCCGGTCGGCCGGCGCGAGGAATAGCCGCGGCGTCTGCCGCGGGCGCTAGCCCGGCTTCGCCGGTTTCTTGACGCGATGCGGGCGCTTCTTGCCGTAGCTGGCACGGTAGATCTTGCCCCGCCGGGTGCGTTTGTCGCCTTTGCCCATGCGGAGATTATAACGGCGCGCCGATCTCGGCGGGCTCGTATGCGAGGTAGGGCGCGAGCCAGCGTTCCGCCTCGGCGGCGCTCGTGCCGCTCCGCGCCGCGTACTCCTGCACCTGGTCGCGGCCGATCTTGCCGACTGCGAAGTAGCTTGCCTGCGGGTGCGAGAGGTAGAAGCCCGCGACCGACGAGGCGGGCAGCATGGCAAACGATTCGGTGAGGCGCATTCCGGCGTTGCGCTCGGCGGCCAGCAGCGCGAAAAGCGGACCCTTCGCGCGGTGATCCGGGCAGGCCGGATAGCCGGGTGCCGGGCGGATGCCGCGGTAGCGCTCGGCGATCAGGTCCGCTGCGGCGAGGTTCTCCTCGGCCGCGTATCCCCAGAGCTCGCGGCGCACGCGCTCGTGCAGGCGCTCGGCGAAGGCCTCGGCGAGGCGATCGGCCAGCACCTTGAGCATGACCGCGCTGTAGTCATCGTGCGCGGCCTCGAAGCGGGCGAGCCGCTCCTCGAAGCCTCCGACGGCAACGGCGAACGCTCCGACCCAGTCGGGCACGCCGCTCTCCCGGGGCGCGACGAAGTCGGCGAGGCAGAGGTTCGGCCGGCCCTCCGGCTTGTGGTTCTGCTGGCGCAGGTTGCGCCAGGTCATGAGCGATTGGCTGCGCGCCTCGTCGGCATAGATCTCGACGTCGTCGGCATTGACCTGCGCCGCCGGATAGAGCGCGGCCACGCCATGGGCGACGACCCAGTTTTCGCGCACGATCAGAGAGAGCATCTCCTGAGCCTCCGCGAATAGCTTGCGCGCCGCTTCGCCGACGACCGGGTCCTCGAGGATGCGCGGATAGGCGCCGGAGAGCTCCCAGGCCTGGAAAAACGGCGACCAGTCGATATAAGGGACGAGTTCCTGGAGCGGATAGTCGCGCAGCGCCGTCACGCCAGGCTGGCGGGGCGCCGGCGGGCGGTAGGCGCTCCAGTCGGTCTTTAGGCCGCGGCGCCGCGCTTCGGCGAGCGGGTGCAACGGGCCCGGACCGGACTTGCGGCTGTGCTGCTCCCGGATCTTTTCGTAGTCGGCACGCACCTGCGCGGCGTAGGCCTCGCGCGCCTCGGAGAGCAGCCCCTGGACAACCGATACGCTGCGCGACGCATCGGGCACGTAGACGACCGGGGCGGAATAGCGAGGGGCGATCTTGACCGCCGTGTGCGTGCGGGACGTGGTCGCCCCGCCGATGAGCAGCGGCAGGCGCAGGCCGGCGCGCTCCATCTCGCGCGCCACGTGCGCCATTTCCTCGAGGGACGGCGTGATCAGCCCGGACAGGCCGACCGCATCGGCCTTCTCGCGCAGCGCCGTCTCGATGATCGTTGCCGCCGGGACCATGACCCCGAGATTCACGATCTCGTAGTTGTTGCACTGGAGGACGACCGCGACGATGTTCTTGCCGATGTCGTGTACGTCGCCCTTCACCGTGGCGAGAACCAGGCGGCCCTTGGCGCGCGCCGCCTCGCCACCCCTCGCCTTCTCGGCCTCGATGAACGGGATGAGATGCGCCACCGCCTGCTTCATCACGCGCGCCGACTTCACGACTTGCGGCAGGAACATTTTTCCGGCGCCGAACAGGTCGCCGACGATGTTCATCCCGTCCATCAGCGGCCCCTCGATCACTTCGATCGTGCGGGCGCATTGGCGCCGCGCTTCCTCGGTGTCCGCGACGATGTGGCTCGAGATGCCGTTGACGAGCGCATGCGCGAGGCGCTGCGCGACCGGCGCGCTTCGCCAAGCCTCGTCCTTGGCCGCTTCGCGGCTGGTGCCCCTGACCGTCGCCGCCAGCTCGAGCAGCCGCTCGGTGGCATCCGGCCGCCGCGCGAAAAGCACGTCCTCGACGCGGTTGCGCAGATCGGGATCGAGCTTCTCGTACACGCCGAGCTGACCGGCATTAACGATGCCCATGGAGAGGCCCGCGCGGATCGCGTGATAGAGAAACGCGGTATGCATCGCTTCGCGCACCGCGTCGTTGCCGCGGAACGAGAAGGAGAGGTTCGACACGCCGCCCGAGACCCTGACGTGCGGCAGGTGGGCGCGGATCCAGCGCACCGCCTCGATGAAGTCGATGCCGTAGCGCGCGTGCTCCTCCAGGCCGGTGGCCACGGCGAAGATGTTCGGGTCGAAGATGATGTCCTCGGCGGGGAAGTCGAGCTTTTCGGTCAGGAGCCGGTAGGCCCTGCGGCAGACCTCGGTGCGCCGCTCGAGCGTGTCGGCTTGGCCGCGCTCGTCGAAGGCCATCACCACGACGGCCGCGCCATAGCGGCGGCAGAGCTCCGCCTGGTGGAGGAACTGCGCTTCGCCTTCCTTCAGGGAGATCGAGTTGACGATCGGCTTGCCCTGCACGCATTTCAGTCCGGCCTCGATCACGCTCCATCGGGAGCTGTCGATCATCACCGGCACGCGCGCGATGTCCGGCTCCACGGCGAGCAGGCTGAGGAAGGTCGTCATCGCCTTCTCCGAGTCGAGCATCGCCTCGTCCATGTTCACGTCGATCACCTGGGCGCCGTTCTCCACCTGCTGGCGCGCCACGGAGAGCGCCCCGGCGTAGTCGCCGGCGAGCACGAGGCGCGCGAAAGCCTTGGATCCGGTCACGTTGGTCCGCTCGCCGACGTTCACGAACAGCGACTCGTCGTCGACGTTGAACGGCTCGAGGCCGGCGAGGCGCAATGCCGGGCGCAGGACCGCAGGCTTCCTCGGCGGCACGCCGCGCACCGCCTCGGCCATGGCGGCGATGTGCTCGGGCGTGGTTCCGCAGCAGCCGCCGACGATGTTCAGCCAGCCGTTGCGCGCCCATTCGCCGACGTGGCCCGCCATGGATTCCGGCGTGTCCTCGTACTCGCCGAAGGCGTTGGGCAGGCCCGCATTCGGATGGCAGGACGTAAAGTGCTCGGCGAGCCGGGAAAGCTCCTCCACGTACGGCCGCAGCTCGCGGGCGCCGAGCGCGCAGTTCAGCCCGACGGCGAGCGGCCGCGCATGACGGATCGAGTTGTAGAACGCCTCGGCGGTCTGCCCGGACAAGGTGCGCCCCGAGGCGTCGGTGATCGTGCCCGAGACAATGACCGGGAGGCGAAGGCCGCGCGCGGCAAAGGCCGACTCGATGGCGAACAGCGCCGCCTTGGCGTTCAGCGTATCGAACACCGTCTCGACGAGGAGCAGGTCGGCGCCGCCGTCGAGAAGCCCGTCGATCGCCTCGCCATAGGCGGCGACCAGGGTGTCGAAGGTGACCGCGCGGAAGCCCGGATCGTTGACGTCCGGGGAAATGGAAGCGGTCTTGTTGGTCGGCCCGAGAACGCCGGCGACGAAGCGGGCCTGTCCCGGCGCGTTGCGCGAATGCTCGCGGACCGCCTCGCGGGCGAGCCGCGCGGCCGCGTAGTTCATTTCGCGCGCGAGCGATTGCATCTCGTAGTCCGCGAGCGCGATCGCCGTCGAGTTGAATGTGTTGGTCTCGACGATGTCCGCGCCGGCGGCCAGGTAACCGGCGTGGATGTCGCGCACCAGCGCGGGCTGCGTGAGGCACAGCAGGTCGTTGTTGCCGCGCAGCTCGCGCGGCCAGTCGCGGAAGCGGGCACCGCGGTAGTCTTCCTCCGCGAGGCGCGCCCGCTGGATCATCGTGCCCATCGCGCCGTCGAGCAGCAGGATCCGCTCGCGCAGCAAGGCTTCCAAGGTGGTCAAACTGAGCCTCTAATCGGCGCCGGTGGGAGTCTGCCCACCGTGGCCGCGGGTGTCAATCGCCCCGGCCGGCGTTCCCTATAATCGCCCGCTCTATGACGGACCCATTCGACTCGATCGTCGCGGTCTTTCCGTGCCAGGTGCATTGGGGCGACTGCGACCCCGCGGGGATCATCTTCTATCCCACCTACTTTCGCTGGATGGACGCCGCGACGTGGGCGTTCTGGGCATCGGTCGGCTACACGGCCAAGCGCATGAAGGCAGAGCACCTCGCCATGCCACTGGTCAGCGCCGATTGCCGCTTCATCGCGCCCGCCGAGCAGGGCGATCGCTGCGAGGTGCGCTCGCGAATCGCCCGCTTCGGGGGCAAGTCTTTCGTGGTGGCTCACGAGGTGGTGCGCGACGACGGCACGACGCTCGCCTCGGGGAGCGAAACGCGCGTTTGGGGGCGCTACGCCAGCGGCCCAGGGACGCCGCTGAAAGGGGAAACGATTCCGCAGGCCGTGAAGGAGCTCTTCACGCGCCACGCGCCGCGCTAGCGGGGACACCCTTACTCGGCGTCGGGCTGCTTGGCAGGCTGGGCGCGATCGAAAGCCGGGAGCTGCATGCAGGCCTCGAAGGCGGCCATCGTTTCGGGGTAGCGCGCCAGGTCGCAGTCGTACCGCCTGGCGTTGAAGATCTGCGGCACGAGGCAGCAATCGGCGAGGCTCGGCACGTAGCCGTGACAGAACCGTCCGCGCGGGCGACCTTTCCCGAGCTCGGCTTCGAACTTGGCGAGGCCGTCCGCCACCCAGTGCTGGTACCACGCCTTGATTTGCTCTTCGCTCTGTCCAAGGCCGCGCTTCAGGTGCTGCAGCACGCGCAGGTTGTTGAGCGGATGAATTTCGCATGCGACGAGCAGGGCCAGAGCGCGCACGCGTGCGCGCTCGAGCGCGTCCGGCGGCAGCAGCGCAGGCTGCGGGCGCAGCGTCTCCAGATACTCGATGATCGCAAGCGACTGGTTGAGCCTCGTGCCGTCGTCGAGCTCGAGCGTCGGCACCAGCGCCTGCGGATTGACCGCGGCATAGTCCGGCTGCCGGTGCTCGCCCTTCGCGAGATGGACGAACACCGGCTCGTACGGGAGGCCCTTGAGATTCAGCGCGATCCGTACGCGGAACGCCGCCGAGCTGCGAAAGTACGTGTATAGCTTCAAAGCGCCGCGGCGATGCGCAGCTTGAGCTCGCCCACGCCGTCGATGCCGGCCTGCAGCTCGTCGCCGGGCTTCACCGGTCCGACGCCGGCGGGCGTGCCGGTGAAGATCAGGTCGCCGGCCTCCAGGGTGTAGTAATCCGAGAGATAGGCGATCTGCTCGGGCACCGACCAGATCATGTCGCCGAGGTCGGCGCGCTGGCGTTGCTTGCCGTTGACGTTGAGCCAGATCGCGCCCTTGGAGGGGTGCCCGGTCTTCGCCGCCGGCACGAGCTCGCCGCACGGCGCCGACTCGTCGAAATTCTTGCCGAAGTCCCACGGCCGGCCGTGGTCCTTGCCCCATTGCTGCAGGTCGCGGCGCGTCATGTCCAGGCCGACCGCATAGCCGAAGATGTGGTCGTTGGCGCGCCGGGACTCGATGCGCCGGCCGCCCTTGCCGAGCGCGACGACCAGCTCGGTTTCGTAGTGATAGTTGGCGGTCTTCGCGGGATAGTGGACCTCGCTGCCGCGCGCGACCAGCGAGAACTCGCTCTTCAGGAAGAAAAACGGCTGCTCGCGGCCGTCGCCGCCCATCTCCTTCTGGTGCTCGGCATAGTTGCGACCTACGCAAAAGATGCGTCGCACCGGAAAGGTGTCGGCAGAGCCGGATATCGGCAGGGCGGGCGGCGTCCAGAGGGGGATTGCGTAGGCCATCGGGGTCCTCGAAAAGCCGGGATTCTAGTCCCTGCTAGGGGCTGCGCCGCAGCTCGCGCTCGAGGATTTCGCGCAGCTTGTAGCGCTGCACCTTGCCGGTCGCCGTGCGCGGCAGCTCGGCGACCGCCCGCACCCAGCGCGGTCGCTTGTGGCGCGGCAGCGAGCGCTCGCAGGCGGCCGCGGCGTCGCGCTCGGCGGCTTCGGCTTCGCGCCGGGCCGTCACGAAGAGCGCCAGGCGCAGCGTGCCCTCGGCGTCCTCGACCGGCACGCAGGCCGCTTCGCCTACCGAGTCTTCGCCGGCGGCGACTTCCTCGAGCTCGCTCGGTTGCACCCATTGACCGGCGACCTTCAGCAGCTCGTCGCTGCGCCCCTGATGCACGTAGAAGCCGCCGCCGTCGCGGCGAAAGAGATCGCGCGAGCAGAACCAGCCCCGCTGGAACTGCTCGCTCGACTCGCGCGGGCGGTTGAGGTAGGCCCGAGCCTGCGCGGGGTGGCGGACCCACAGCACGCCGGTGCCCGTAGTCGATCCGTCATCCCCGGGTGGCACAAGGCGCAGCTCGACTCCCGGAAACGGCTTGCCGGTACGCAAGCCGTCCGATTCGCCGGGCCCCGTCATCATGCAGGCGCAGAACGTCTCAGACATGCCGTACAGGTTCAGCAGCTCGCCCCCGGTCGCCCGCTGCCACTGCTCGACCAGTTGCGGCGTGAGACGTTCCCCGGCCGCGACGAATTGGCGGACCGACCTGAGCGGCGCGAGCCGGCCGGCCGGCTCGGCGAGCAGGCGCCGGTAGGTCGTCGGCACGCTGAAGAGCGCGCTGGGGCGATGCCGGCTAACGGCGGCGAGCACGGCATCGGAATCGGGCCAGTCCGGAAAGAGCAGCGTACGGGCGCCCGCCGCCAGCGGAGCGAGCAGCCCGTGCTCCAGGCCGTAGGCGAAAAAAAACTTGGACGTGCTGAACACGCAATCGCTCTCGTCGAGGTGCAGCGTGCGGAAGGCGGCGCCAACGTGCGCGAACACCCGGTGGGCGTGCACGATGCCTTTCGGGCGACCGGTCGTTCCGGAGCTGTACAGCGCGAAGGCGGGAGAATCGGCGTCCGCGAGGAACGGCGCATCGCTCTCGCCGCTGCGCGCTGCGCACTCGGCGTCCCAGGAACGCACGCCGGTCGCGCACTGCCCCGCCACCGCGATGCGCCCCTCCTTCGCCAGTTCCGCAGTGAGGTCCGGACGCGCGCGCGCAATGACATCCTCGACGAGCACGAGCCGCGCGCCGCTGTCGTCCAGGATATGGCGATAGTCCGCTTCCGGCAGGCGATTGTTGAGCGCGATGGCGATCGCTCCGGCACGCACGGCGCCGAGCCACGCGGCGGCGAACTGCGGCGTGTCCCGCATGAGCAGCAGTACGCGGTCTCCGGGAGCAACGCCGAGCCCGCGCAGCGCAGCGCTGGCGCTGCGCACCTTCGCGGCAAGCTGGCCGTAGGTGACGGCTTCGTCGCCGCACAGCAGCGCGATGCGCCCGCTGCGGCGTGCGAGGGCGCGCTCGCCGAGCAGCAGCGCCGCGCCGTTCAGGGCCTCCTCCCCCATGGCGCGGCATGGTAACCGAAACAAAAAAAAGGGCGCCGAAGCGCCCTTTGACCCTGAGAAAGTGTGAACCGTTAGTAGTTGTAGGCCTTCTCTCCGTGATCGGACAGGTCGAGGCCTTCTTCCTGCGCCTCGTCGCTCGCGGTGAGGCCGATCGTCATCTTCAGGACCAGCAGGATGACGAAGGCGACCAGGCCGGACCAGACCAGCGTCGTGCCGA
>Ga0153915_10006217_pt1 | contig 11170 bp, 6 predicted proteins | sample Opewatmetagenome_2_FD_107003 | JGI IMG/M metagenome (GOLD analysis project Ga0153915, IMG submission 107003) | Freshwater wetland microbial communities from Ohio, USA - Open water 3 Core 3 Depth 3 metaG | ecosystem: Environmental > Aquatic > Freshwater > Wetlands | place: USA: Ohio, Lake Erie...
GTAATTATTCACGCAATCAATTACTTCGGCATTTTCGGGAACCGATTTATTACCAACCAGGGCTTCAATCCGGTTATCCTTTATCACAACTGCTTTTCCTGTAATTACCACACTCCCTGTAAAAACAGTGGCGTTAATAAAAGCTTTTAACATAATGATTTAAATTATCTGCCGGAATACTTAACATTCCGGTTTAATTTTCTTTTGTTCTTCTGAACCCATCCCCAATCCCCTTCCCTTTAGTCTTAAGGGAAGGGGCTATTATATTCCATTTGTGAGATTTGCCCCCTTCTCTTAGCCATAAGAGAAGGGGGACAAAGGGATGAGTTAAATAATAATTATTCTTCAGAAGTATTCTTTTTCCTCCACATTCCAGCCAGATACTTTCAGAGAACGAACTGAATTGCCCAGGCTTGCCAGAGGGCAGGTTACATTAATAGTTATGCTTTCGTACGGTGCAAGCGTAAAATAACTTTCTGACCAGAAACTGGGAAGCACTTCTTTTCCACCGGCCATAACCTGAGGTCGTATGAAAAATGCAATTTTATCCGAAGGGTTTGTGATCCTGACTGTCCATTTATTATTGATCTTCCCGCTTTCCGTCTTAATGATGCTGGCATTTACTGTTGTTTTACCCATTTCATTTAACGGCTTGTAATCACTGTCAGATGCATTCCAATATGTATTATGGGAGATTACTTTGCCTGTACCATCTTTAATCCGGAGCACAATAAACGTTACTCCTTTGGAACTGCCAAGAATTTTTTCAAGGGAGATCGTTTCCTTCACGTCTGTTGGTCCAAGGTTTATATCTGATGATTCATGAAAGATTGATTTTGATTCAAGATTATAAACATCAGCTACTGCAATAAGATTGGAAACCGGTTTATAAGTCCTGTTGAGGACTGTCACTTTTTTGTTTACCGGATTAAATTGAATATGAACCGGTTCACAGGCGTTCTGCATAAAATAATACCCGGCATTAGGCAAAAGGAACCAGTCGTAAACCTGCCATACGACACTCGGGAAAGCCGCATTAATCTTCCAGAGCATGACACCACCTATGTCATTCAGTTTGTGTCCTGCTGCTTCAAATATTCCCTGGTAGCCGACAGCATTCATAAGCTGCATTTTGTTGCAGAAATCTTCCATGCTTTCCGGCTCTCCGTATCGTTTTACCATTTCAGTGTAGTATTGTTCCCAGTGTCCGTTGCCGGAACAAGCATCGTGGTAACCCCAGGTATTGTTAAGAGGGAATGGCAGGGTCTTATCCCACACCAGGTCAGGAACTATTTGCGGCATGATATTATAAGGCTGCATTGAAGGCAGTCCTGTTTCATCCTTAAATACCCAGTCTCTTCCGGCGATTGCCCTGTTATAGGTATTCTTCGGATCCTGCCAGGTGTAAGGACCGCCGCTGTAAACACCCCCGGGTAGATTGTCAGGCCATGAACCCGGCCAGCCTTCAGGGAGCCTGGCAAATCCGGAGGAGCTGGGAATAAAAGGCCTTGAACCATCCAGGGAGATAATGCTGTTCCGCATGAAATCATACAGTTCCTTGCGGGCATGCCCTTCATTGCCTCCTGTCCAGACCAAAAGGCTTGGATGATTTCTTATACGCAGGATAGTGCTCGTAACGTTCTTTTTAAAAACTTCACTTTCAAACGGCCAGTCCGGCGATCCTTTGAATTCTCCCTGTGTATCTCCGGTTATCCAGAAATCGGACCAGACCAGTAATCCGTATTTGTCAGCAGCTTCGAAAAACTCATCACACGGAGTCACTCCTCCCCCCCATATTCTCACAAGGTTAACATTTGCATTCCGGCAAAGCCTCATTTCATAATCATATCTCAGGGAATCGCGATTAAGCATGAAATCAGGAACCCACGCTCCGCCTGTCAGGTGAACTTTCCTCCCGTTCACATAAAAATCCCGCCTCAAGCTGCCTTTAACATCGACAGCCCTGGATGAAACGGTCCGGATACCAAATAAAAAAGTAGTGTCATCAGAAATACCTGAATTGTTGTCGTATTGAAGCGTTAACCTGTACAGGTTTGGCTGGCCGTAACCATTTGGCCACCACACTGCAGGCTTATTTATTATGAGTTCTTTTGTATTTGCTGCATTAAGTTCAATAACATTTGAATTATTCTTGCCGACAGGAACATTCTTTGAAAACTGAATAGATTTCCCCTTGAAGTTCTCAGGTGAAATCCTGACCGTAAGCTTGCCTGGCTCATTTGCCCTTGAATGATTGAATAATATAAGACTCAGGGAAAGTTTTGCTACAGACGTGTCCTGCTCCCCCTGGAATTCGGCAGTTATTTTAGGACTCCCAATGGTAACTACTCCGGAAGTCCTGAGATAAACGGGCAACCAAATTCCTATATTCCTGTCATGGACAGGGGGAACCCAATCCCACCCCACTGAACAAAGCATCGTGACATTTTTACCGATATCACCGGTAGGTCCTCCATTTGGATAAAAATCTCCCAGCGCCTCAAGCTGTTCTGTTGAAGGTAATCCTGGATAATCGAGCGGATAAATTTTTACCGCCAGGGCATTTTTTTTACCTGCAATGATAAGCTTACTCACATCGAGACTGTATTGCGCAAACATACCTGCCATCTGCGTGGAATCAGCGACTTTTATTCCATTCAGCCAGACGCCGGCCCGGTAATTTATACCTTTGAATACCAGCTGGAAACAACGTCCATTATCTGTAGAAGGGACCTCAAATGTAGTACGGTACCAGTAAGGTTTTTTCCAGGGATTTTGATCATTCGGAAGAAAGCTGAATTGTTCAAGCTTGTATTTTTTGTTGAATTCATCAGATGCATCCGGAATCAGCATATTATTCATCCCGTAATTCGGATCGGGATAGATCCCATTTGCTACAAGGCCCGAGAGCACCGTCGACGGTACCTTTACAGGAAACCAATAAACTTTTGATTTATAATCCGGCATTGATAACTCTTCCCCGGAAGCTGAAATGAGTGCTGATGATTGTAACTCAAATTGAGTCAGCTTCTTCTGTTTTACAGTACCGGATTGTGAAAGCACCAGGACGGGCAATGTAAAAAAAAGGCAAAGAATAATTTTAATCTTATTTTTCATCTTTATATAATTTAATTTAAAAGGTCAGATCGAACCGCACATGATTGAGAGTGAATTATATTTATACGTGAGTGTGATTTGATCAATCATGTGGGTTTCATAGTTAAAATGTTAAGAATGGAAGATAATTATTTTTATCGGATCAGAAGCCTGGATAATTCTTTCATTGATCAAAAATATAATCGGTCGAGGGGATGATTATTAATCAATAATTCTAGTCTTCCGTGAACCTCATTATGTCATATATTTTTCCCGCAAGGACAAGTATATCCTTCTCACCCAGAGGTGAAAAAATATCTGGTGACATTTCAACTTTATAATTACGGCGGAAAATAGACATAAGCCGCCGCTCCTTAGGTGCAACTTTTACGGCCACTGTTTTAAGATTAAACCTGTCGCTTATATTAATAGTGTCAAGAGTATGTCTGGCATATTTCGGAGGCACAACTATTTCAGCAACTGCAAAATCATCATTCAATTCGGTCAGCCTGAGAGTATTTTTAAGCTGAAGCATGGATGCCACATGTCCGGCTGAATCTTCAAGAGGCAGAACAACCTCTTCCACACCTATCTGGTTAAGTATATTCTGGTGAACCTGGTTTATGGCTCTGCCAATAATACGCTTTACTTTCAGATTTTTAAGTATGGAAGCCGTAAGGATAGAGGAACCCACATCTTCACCAATCGCAACAATCACAGCGTCAACATCATTCAGCGGAAGGGATTTTATTGCATTAATATTGGTTGCATCCATCTTCATGACGGTTGTTACAGTTTGTTTCATCTCATCCAGGCGTTCGGATTGGTTGTCGATCCCAATCACTTCGTGACCCATGGCTGTTAGATTTGAGGCCAGCTTCGATCCGAAATATCCTAATCCGATCACTATGTATTTCATATTTTCAGGAATTAAGTGTCAGTCTGTACTTATTTTGATTAACAAAATTAATTTATAACAATATCTGTTTCAGGATATTGTGAATATCTTTTGCGGTATGAGATAAATATCCCGGTGAGAAGTGTAAATGGACCAACCCTGCCGACGAACATAAGTATCATGTCGATTATTTTTCCGGTATCACTGAATGTGACTGTATTTGCCATGCTTAAGCCTACGGTCCCGTAGGCGGAAAAACACTCAAACAACAAATGGGATGGATCTTTCCCTGACTCAGACAGCAAAAGGCCGAAGAAAGCTGCTGAAATTATCAGCACAGAGAGGACAATAATTGATAATACTCTTATAATTGTATTGTTGCTGATCTCCCGGTTTCCTATTATGAGCTGGTTCCTGCCCCTGATATTATTCCAGACCGATCTGACGGCAAGTGCAAAGGTTGTGGTTTTGATCCCTCCTCCTGTCGATCCCGGGGAAGCTCCGATCCACATAAGGAAGATCATAAGAAATACTGTGGGATAACCCCATCTGGTAATATCGGCTACGTTAAATCCGGCAGTCCTTGCGCTTACGCTTCCAAAAAATGAAAACACCATTTTTTGCATATTATTCATCCCGCTCAGGCTATGATCTGATTCAAACAGATAATAAAGCGCTGTGCCTCCAATTATCAATATGGCAGTCATTAGAAGGACAATTCTGGCCGGGATATTTCTCTGCAGGGGCCTTGTAGGCGTCCGTTTTCTCCTTAAACTCTTTATGCCTGCAACCAGGAGATGCTTAAAATACGAGTAGATTCCCAATAGAACCGGAAATCCAATCCCCCCAAGAATGATAAGCAGGGCAATCGAAATCTGAAGAATACGGTTATTTCTAATCCCTTCTGAGGAAAGATTATCAGTCAATGTCGAAAATCCGGCATTACAGAAGGCTGAAACAGCATGGAATATCGAAAACAGGGTTTTATTCTGGAAATCATAATTAAGACTACCATAAATTATAAGGGCTCCGGCAATTTCAGTAAGGAAGGTCAGAAGGATAATCTTAATCAGGATTTTGAACAGGTTGTTCAGTGATTCTGCTGAGAAAAGTTCCTTCAGTAACAATCTGTCGCGAAATGACGCACCGGTAGTAAAAATATAGCTGAAAAAACCGGTGAATGTCATGATACCGATTCCTCCTACCTGGATCAGACATAGTATTATGATCTTTCCAAGTGTGGTAAACGCAGTCTGAGTATCCACCACAACAAGCCCGGTAACACAAACTGCACTAACAGATGTGAAAAGCGAATCAATGTATAATATTGGCCCTGTATGTGCTTTTGGCATCATTAGCAGACCGGAGCCGATAATGATGATAAATAAAAATCCTGACGAAAAAATCAAAGCCGGCGGGATCTTGACAGAGCTTATCTTTCTGAAAAGTCCGGATATTTCAGAAATTGCTAGCAGGAATATAGCAACTAATAAAAGAGTGTTTCCATGAAAAAAATTCCAGAGTGGTTTTTCATGAGCAACAAAATTGAAATTTGAAAGGAATACTCCGAGCAGGAAAAGAAATACAACTATCCTGACAAAATATGGAGTGCCTTTAATTTTCCTGAGATATAATATTTCAGGCAGGTATTTCGATAAAAACAGGAATAAAAAAATAAATCTGAAGGCTGTTTGTAATCCGGAAATATTATCAGGCGACCTGGCAAATCCGATATAGAAAATAAAACTTAAAACGAACAGCAGTAAAGTGATAGTAAAGCAGAACCGGCATAAACCTGTGAACAAAGTAATAAACAGCTTGTATTCATCGCTGATCAGGAAAATCCATTTGAATAACTTTTCCCGGAGTTTTAGCTTCTTTCCGGACTGTCGATCCATGATATTATTATCCTGCTGGTTAGCAGGAGTGTAATTTAAGGAATTTATTCCTCCCTTAACTGATTACTTGCGTTATTATTGATTTTTCCGGATAAGCATCCATGTATCAGAGTACTTTGAGTAATTTGCCCAGATTCTTCTGACCTCATTCCTGGCTTCTGTTATATCGTCGCTTGCTTTTACGGAGACCCGGTAATGTCCGGCTTCATTCTTAAGAATTTCGGAAACAAAACCATCTTTTTCTACCTGCGTCTGATATTTCCTGGCGTTTGCCTGACTTCTGAAACTACCTATTATTACAAAATATTTATGTGAGTCAGTCACTTTGTCGTTATTCGGGACAAGGTTTTCCTCCACTTCCTTTATGGGTGTAGCTGGCATCAGGGTCTTCTTTATTGATGTTCCTTCGACTTTGGTTTTGGCATCGACCTTTGAGGATCTGAACAATTTATTCGTACCTGAACATGAAGAAAAAAACAAGACTGAAACCAGAATAAAATATCCAAAGACTTTCATGATATTTTTATTTTTAGCATGCGGCAAAGGTGCAAAAATAATTTTTAATGATCAGCATTGAAGAAAGGAAAGTATAATCAGGTATGCGAAGGCAAAAAACAGAGAGCTATGCCTCTTACCGGAGCAGTTTTCTTATGTTGTAAAGCTTATTTAATGCTTCAACTGGTGTGAGATTATCCAGGTCAAGATCCAGTATTTCATCACGGATCTGTTTCAGCACGGGGTCGTCAAGCTGAAAAAAGCTGAGTTGCATACCTTCCCTGTGATCTGCAAGATCAGCAATAGGTTTTGTCAGTTCCTGCCTGTCATGACTCAGTTCCAGTTCCTTCAGTATCTCATCGGCCCTGGATACAACACTTCTGGGCATACCCGCCATCTTCGCCACATGAATGCCAAAGCTGTGTTCGCTTCCTCCCCTTTTAAGCTTTCTGAGAAAGATAACCTTATTATTAAACTCCCTGATCGATATATTGTAATTCCTTACACGGGAAAAGGAGGTTTCCATCTCATTAAGTTCATGATAATGAGTAGCAAATAAAGTCTTGGCCCTGTGCTTGTTTTCGTGCAGGTATTCGACCATGGCCCATGCGATGGAGATACCGTCATAGGTACTGGTGCCCCTGCCTATTTCATCAAGGAGAATAAGACTCCGGTCTGAGAGATTGTTAAGGATGCTGGCAGTCTCATTCATCTCAACCATAAATGTTGACTCGCCAAGACTGATGTTGTCTGAGGCCCCAACCCTGGTGAAGATCTTATCCACAATGCCTATCTTCGCTTCCCTGGCTGGAACAAAGCTTCCCGTCTGAGCCATAAGTACAATTAGTGCGGTCTGCCGGAGGAGTGCAGATTTTCCCGACATATTTGGCCCGGTCAGGATAATTATCTGCTGGTCTACCGTGTCAAGAACCAGGTCGTTCGGTATATAAGATTCCCCGACAGGCAGCTGCTTCTCGATCACAGGGTGACGTCCATCTTTTATATCCAGGTCCAATGAATCATTTATAGCAGGACGGACATAATTGTTTTCTGCTGAAACAACTGCAAAGGAATACAGGCAGTCGAGACGGGCAATAAGTGAGGAATCAAGCTGGACGGGAGGGATGAATTCAAGTATTGCAAGGACAAGGTCGCTGAATAATTTTGTTTCCAGGTTGATTATTTTCTCTTCCGCTCCAAGTATCTTATTCTCATACTCTTTCAGTTCCTCAGTGATGTACCGCTCCGCATTAACAAGTGTTTGCTTTCTTACCCATTCCTGCGGTACTTTATCTTTGTGGGTGTTCCTTACTTCAATGTAATACCCGAAAACATTATTAAAGCTTATCTTAAGGGATGATATACCTGTTCTTTCACTTTCACGCGTCTGCAGATCAGCCAGATAATCTTTACCGTTATAAAGTATTGCCCTTAATTCATCCAGTTCACCAGAAACTCCAGGGGCAATTACTTTTCCCCTTGCAATCTGTACAGGAGGATCGTTATTCAGTTCATTATCGATTTTTTCTGTTATTGACTTGCATGGGTTCAATTGTTCGCCAAGAATTTTCAAAGGAGAGCAATTGTTGTTTACGCAAAGCGTTCTCAAGGGCTCAATAGCTTTGAGGGCTCTTTTAAGCTGTACAACCTCGCGAGGATTGATTCTGTTAACTGCAACCTTAGAGATCAGCCGTTCAAGATCGCCGATCTGCCTTACAAGTCCTTCCACCTCCGTTCTGAATAAAGGATTGTCAACGAAGTACTGGACTATATCAAGACGGTCATTAATTGGTTGAATATCCTTAAGCGGAAGGGAGATCCACCTCTTTAACAACCGCCCTCCCATCGGAGATATGGTATGGTCAATTACGTCAATAAATGTCCTTGCTCCTTCATACGGAGAATGGAATAATTCAAGATTTCTGATTGTGAATTTATCGAGCCATACATACCTGTTTTCCTCTATTCTCGTAAGACTTGTAATATGCCCAAGCTGAGCATGCTGGGTTATATCAAGATAGTAAAGGATCGCTCCCGCTGCTATAATTCCGAATGCAATATTCTGCACACCGAATCCCTTTAGTGAACTGGTTTCAAACTGCTTAAGCAGTCTGTCATTTGCGGCTTCAGGTGTAAATATCCAGTCGTCCAGCTTGTACGTATAGAATTTTGAACCAAAAGTTTCATTGAACAACTCACTCTTCTTCTTTTCAAAAAGCACCTCTTTTGGCTGGAAGTTGTTCAATATCTGATCTATATATTCAAAGGTACCTTCCGAGGCAAGGAACTCTCCGGTGGAAATATCCAAAAATGCCACGCCTGCAATTTTTTTGTCGATATGCACAGCTGCAAGAAAATTATTTTCCTTATGATTCAGGACATTTTCATTCAGTGAAACTCCCGGTGTTATCAATTCGATAATTCCCCTCTTAACTATCTTTTTTGCAAGCTTCGGATCTTCAAGCTGCTCACAGATCGCAACCCTTTGCCCGGCCCTGACAAGCCTTGGCAGGTAAGTGTCCAGCGCATGATACGGGAAGCCTGCAAGCTCAACAAACGAGGCAGCACCATTGGCTCGCCTCGTAAGGGTTATGCCAAGTATATCCGATGCTTTTATGGCATCCTCCCCAAATGTTTCGTAGAAATCCCCTACCCGGAAAAGCAATATCGCGTCAGGATGCTTGGCCTTGACATTGTAATATTGCTTCATCAACGGAGTTTCTACATATTTTTGAAAATCAGACATTTGAGAAAGTAAATTATAAAATGCCTCCTTTCAGGGCAATTGATCTATAACAAAGATAATTTAAATTTTTAACGCATTTACCAGGCTTTGCCCCTTGTGAGGTTTAACTCCGTGGGGCTCTGTGATCCCCTGCCTGCCGGCAGGCAGGTCTGTGAACTCTGTGTAAGTTCTTAAAACAATATTAGTTACACGGAGTTCCACTGAGAAGGCACAGAGATTCACAGAGACCCCAACCCATTTTAGCGGGCTTGAATTAACAGTACTTAAAAAGTCTCTTTTAGGTGATTTAGAGGCGAATTGTGGTAACAAAGAGGGTTCAATGACACAGACATGGTAAAGGATGATCAAAAGTCATATTTTATATATCCTATTATCCTTAACTTGGAACTCTGAAAAGTAAAGAAACAGGATTTATAATGAAGAAGGTTTTGATTCTTGGAGCAGGTCTGGTTGTCAAACCAATGGTAGAATTCCTGCTTGAAAACAATTTCAGTATCACGATCGCTACAACAACAAAGGGGAAAGCAGACAGGATGATCATGGGTCATCCGAACGGATTCTCAATGCGATGGTCAACAGATGAGACTGATGTGCTGGAGAGGCTTGTAAATGAACATGATATTGCGGTCTCTTTTCTGCCTTACAGGTACCATGTGCTGGTGGCCAGAACCTGTGTGAAATATGGAAGGCCGCTTGTAACAACATCCTATGTTCAGCCTGAGATGCAGTCGCTGGATGAAGATGCAAAAAAAGCCGGCGTGATTTTGCTGAATGAAGTGGGCCTCGATCCGGGTATCGACCATATGACCGCAATGAAGATCATTGATCATGTTCATGGCAAAAGTGGCAGGATTGAGGAGTTTTATTCCCTTTGCGGGGCTCTTCCGGCACCTGAAGCTGCTGATAATCCCCTGAAGTATAAGTTCTCATGGAGCCCAAAAGGAGTTGTACTTGCAAGCAGGAACAGCGCCCTTTATTTAAAGAAAGGGAAAAAGATCTCAATAGAGTCTATCAATCTGTTTAAAGATAAATTCAGTTATAACTTTCCCGGAGTTGGAGAACTTGAAGTCTATCCCAACAGGGATTCTATAAGTTATATCGACGTTTACGGTATTCATGAAGCTTCAACCATGTATCGCGGAACTTTCCGCTACAAAGGCTGGTGTGAAACGCTGGATGCAATGAAGCAGCTTAACATGCTTGACGACACTCTTATTGATTACAGCGATATGGACTACTCGGGCTTTCTTGCAGAGAGAATCGGCTCAGGACCTATTGGACTCAGGAAGAATGTTGCGGATAAGCTTGGAATCCCCCAATGTTCGGGAGCTATGGAATCGCTTGAATGGCTGGGATTTTTCAGCAGGGAACAATTGAATTGCGGAAGAACTTCTCCCTTTGAAATTACTGCAAACAGGATGATTAATAAGATGGCATTGCATGAGGATGACCGCGATGTTGTTATCCTGCAGCACATCTTTCTTGCTGCATATCCTGATGGTAAGAAGGAGGTGATCAAATCATCGATGCTCGATTACGGATCTCCTTCCACCAATACTGCTGTCGCCAGAACAGTTGCCCTTCCGGCATCGATTGCAGTCAAATTGATACTGGAAAAGAAGATCAGTCTGAAGGGAGTTTTCAGGCCTGTCCTGCCGGAAATCTACAATCCCGTTATTAAGGAACTAAAATCCCTTGGTATCGAAATGAAGGAGGAATACGGACTTCCGGAAAGCGAGATGATCCAGTAATACAATAAAGCTATATTGCAGTCACACAGAGATTCACAAAGCAGGCACAGAGGGCCACAGTCCCTGCCGTGGGACATTTAAAAAGGCTTTACGGAACCACAGTTCGAACGCCGGATCAAGAAAATAGTAGCTGCCGCCTGATTCTCCAATGACATCATCATTAATGAGCAGATCCCTGTTTTTAGCCACATTCCTGGGAGTACCCAGGTGGTATTCATTCATGACCCTTGCCGAGGTCAATTGTTTTTCACCTGCGGCAACAGCTTTCAGCAGGTTTAGCTGGGTA
>Ga0153915_10006218_pt1 | contig 11170 bp, 6 predicted proteins | sample Opewatmetagenome_2_FD_107003 | JGI IMG/M metagenome (GOLD analysis project Ga0153915, IMG submission 107003) | Freshwater wetland microbial communities from Ohio, USA - Open water 3 Core 3 Depth 3 metaG | ecosystem: Environmental > Aquatic > Freshwater > Wetlands | place: USA: Ohio, Lake Erie...
ACCCACTCAGGACCAGTGACGAGCTTTTGCTCGGTCGAGCGCTTCGGCCCAAGTCCAGGCCGGGCTCCTCCACGAACCAAACGCGGTGGCGCAAAATGGAAGGCACGCGGTGAATCAGGACCACCCGAGGCGGCGCGATAGCTCCCGTTTGGCAAGACTGCGCACAGAGGCGCAATCCACCGCAGTTTCGTCAAGCATGGTGCTCAGATCTTCCGGTGACAGTCTCTCCACAATGGCGTCGGGCACATCGCACAGGCTATTCAGTTCCTCTTCGGAAAGCGAGGCCGCGCTTTGTTGAAGTATCTTCTTCAGGGCCTCGGCGGCCGATCGTGCTACCTCGACCGGTCCATCGTATCCCGAAGGGGATCGGCGGTTCCGGCGTATGAGCTCAGCCAGGGCCGCCACTGCGCGCTGGTCGCCTATGCGTCCCAACGCAGCAGCAGCATGGCTCTGCACACCCACGTCCTCGGAAGATAAAGCCTCGGCAAGCGCGCCAACTGCATGATGTCCGGCCGCCGCAAGCGCATCTTCGGCGGATCCACGGACCGCTGGGGAGGTATCGCGCAGCGCTTGTACGAGGCAAGGAATCGCGTCAACTGAGCCCAGCCGCTCCAAACCGCGAACAGCGCCGGCGCGGCGGTCCGCATCCTTCGACAGCAACGCATCGCGCAAAGCAGGCAACGCCGCGTCTCCCTCGATCGCCGCCGCTGCGTATTCCCCGCGCACGACGGCCAGCGCCACTGCCTCTCTCGCATCCCGCGGCTTCAGAGATGGCGACTTTGCAGCCGCGACGGCAGCTTCGCGGATTCCCTTGCGCTCCGATTCCACGGCGGCCCTCAATCTCAGCGCTGCCGCAACGGTACCGATCCTGGCGAGCGCGGCTATAGCAGCGCGCTGGACCCCCTCGTCGATGTCCTTGGTGGCGCTTTCCAGGGCAGAAAGAATCCGCTCTTCGTTGAACCCGCCAAGCGCCACGGCTGCAGCCCGCCGTGTGTCAGGATCGCGGTGAGAAAGGGCCTTGACCAGGGCATCTGCTACCGTGGGATCCGCAATCTCTCCCAGCGCGGCTGCCGCCTGCTGACGCACCTCGGAACGCCTGTCCTCCAGCACCACAGCAAGCGCGTTGGCGGCCTCGGTGCCGCCGAGCCGGCCCAGCGCCCATGCGGCCCAGAGTCGCGAGTTATGATGCGACGACGCCAGCAGCCCGCTGACGATCGGCACCGCCTTTCTACCCTGCGCAATGAGCGCTTCAGCCAACGCCTTGTACTCCTCCTGTCCCGTCTCGGTTTTGCCGAGTTTTGTCCCGGCAGCACGCTCGAGCGCCGAGGCAAGCAGCTCGGCAGAGGCAGCATGAGGGATCAAGGCGAGAGCCCCGGCAACCGCGCTGCGCACAGCGGCATCGTCATCGTCGAGAGCCTTGAGCAGAGCCGGCACGGCCCGCCTGGCCCGCGATTCGCCCAGCTTCCTGGCGGCCGCGATGCGGGCGCTTTGGCTCTTCGACTTGAGTCGGTGCAGGGTCCACCAGAGCATGGGGATGAGCATACCCTACTTATAACTGTGGCGCCAAGCCTCCGGAATTCGGTTTGTGGGTATCTGGGCCGTAACCGGTCGCCGCCTGAAGAGGCGGGAAAGGTTGCATTCCGAAGACCTGGCGCTCTTCGTCATCGGGCGTAATCCGAATCCCGGAGACGTGGCACTCTTCGGATCATGCTGCGCGCGGCGAGCTGCAATTCCGCCAGGTAGGAATATGCAACCGGAACCACAAGCAGCGTAAGAAGCAGGCACAGGGATTGGCCCCCGATGATCGTCACCGCAATGGACGCACGCTGCTCGGAGCCGGCGCCAATACCGATCGCAACCGGTATGAGGCCGGCGATAATGGAAAAAGTTGTCATCAGAATGGGGCGCAAACGGACGCGATTGGCTTCAAGGATGGCCTCCCGAAGGGGCTTGCCCTGAGAGCGCAAGCGGTTCGTGTAATCCACCTGGAGAATTCCGTTCTTCTTAACGATGCCAAGGAGAAGGAACACGCCCAGGGCGCTCCACAGGCTCAGGGAGCGGCCGGTGATCCAGAGCGAGAACAGCGCAAACGGGATGCTCAGCGGCAGGGTGAGCATGATGATGAACGGGTAGGAAAAGCTCTCGAACTGGGCGCCCAGAACCATGTACATGAAAATGGACGCGAGGAGGAAGGCCAACAGCATGTTCAGGGTAGTCTCCTCGAGTAGTTTCACCTGTCCCGAAAATACGAAGTCGTAGCCCGGAGGCAAGCCGACTGCCGCAACCGAATGGCGGGTAAAGTCGGCGGCGGCATCGAGCGGAGTGCCGGGAGCAAGGTTCGCGCCGACCGATATCTGGTACTGCCGGTTGTAACGCTGCAGCATCGCCGGTCCGCCACCCCTTTCGATCCGCGCCAGGCTCGCCAGCCGGACCTGCCCGGCTTTGGCAGAAGGCACCATCAGGCGGGACATCACTTCGGGATTGTCGCGCTGCCCGGGAAGCAACATCATGGTCACGGGATACTGTTCGGAGCCTTCCTTATAGGTCGAGATTTCGTCCTCGCCCGAATAGAAGAGGCGCACCGTAGAGGCGATGTCCGTCATATGCACGCCGAGATCGGCTGCCCGCTGCCTGTCGACGTGGACCTGGAGTTCCGGCGTGTCGAGGTTGATCATGGGATTCACGTCCACGAGTCCCGGGAATTGCTCCATTCTGGCTGCCACCTGTTTCGACAGTTCGGCCAGCCGATTCAGATCCGGCCCGCGCAGGATCACGCGAATCGGGAAGAACATTTCCCCGCCAAGCGTGGAAGGCAGCCGGACGTTGTATTGAACATTGCGGTAGCGCGCGAGCAGATCCCGGATCTCATTTGCCATCTGCTCGTGTGATTTCTTGCGCCGGCCCGGATCCACCAGCCGGGCGTAGAAGTGACCGTGATTTGACGTGCTGTGCGTGTATGTCTGCACGAACTCAACTTCCGGCAGCTTTTCCATTTGGAGCGCCATATCGCTGAGCGTCGCGATGGTGACAGGGAGCGCCGTGCCCTGCGGCAAGTCCACCATGCCGTTCAGCTCGCTCTGGTCGTCGGCGGGGATCCAGTCGCGGCCGACCAGTCGGTACAGGCCGAAGGTGGAAGCCAGCGTGATGATGCATATCAATATAATCGAACGACGGTGGTCGAGAGCCCAAGTCAATGACTGCAGGTAGGCACGGTCGAGCCGGCTGAAGAATTTGAGTTCGCGTGAATCCACGTGGCCCTCGTGCTTGCGCACCCTGAGAAAACGGGAACTCAGCATCGGGGTTAGCGTGAAACTCACCAGGAGGGAGACCATGATGGCCATGGCCATCGTCCAGCCGAACTCGTTGACGTAGCGGCGGGCGTAACCGCTCATGAAAGCAATCGGGAGAAAAATAATGACGAGCGAAAGTGTGGTCGTCATCACGGCCAGCGCGATTTCGCTCGTGGCCTCCTTGGCTGCCTGCTTAGGCTCTATTCCCTTCTCTTCCAGGAACCGGAATATGTTTTCCAGGACGATGATAGCGTCGTCAATCACGATCCCTACCGCGAGGGTGAGCGCGAGCAACGTCATGTTGTTGAGCGTGAAGCCCATGAAACGCATCAAGGTGAAGGTCGCGACCACGGAGGTGGGAATGGCCAGGCCTGCGATGAGTACGGCGCGCCAGTTGCGCATGAAGAGAAGCACGATCGTCGAGGCAAGGACGGCGCCGAGGATGAGGTGCTCGAGCAGAGAGTGGACGGAAGCCTTGATGAACGTGGACGTGTCGCGGATGACTTCGATGTCGACGTTCGGCGGCAGCTCACGCTTGAGACCTTCGACCCGGGCTTTGACGGCATCGGCTACGGCAACGGTGTTCGTCCCGGATTGCCGGCGGACCTCCACGCTCACCACATCCTTGCCACGAAGAGAAGCCCACGAGCGCAGCTCTTGCGCTCCATCTTCCACGGTCGCCACGTCGCGCACGCGGATGGGAGTTCCCCTGCGGTTGTCGATTATGATGTCCGAAAACTGTGCGGTGGAGGTCACCCGCCCCAGGGTGCGCAGACCGAGCTCCTGTGTGCCGGTCTGCATCCGGCCGCCGGGGGTTTCGATATTCTCGTTCCGGATCGCATTGCGCACGTCGAGCACAGTGAGGTTCTGGGCAGTGAGGCGCTCGGCGTCGAGGAAGATGCGGATTTGGCGTCCCTGGTCGCCCGTCAGGCTGGCTTCCCCGACGCCGTCTATCGTCTGGATGGCACGGCGCACCTGCTTGTCCGCGATCTCGGTAAGTTCCCGGCGGCTCATCGGCCCGGCGACGAGCACGGTCAGAATCGGGTCGGAGTCCGGGTCGACCTTGCGAATGACCGGCGGAAGTATCTGCGGCGGAAGGCGATTGATGGCTCCGGCCACTTTTTCTCGCACATCCTGCGCTGCCCCTTCGATGTCCCGTTCGAGGACAAACAAACAGCTGATCCTCACCAGGCCTTCATAAGTCCAGACATTCAATTCATCAAGCCCGCTCACCGACGAAATCGCGTCTTCCAGCGGCAGTATCACGCTCGTCACCATCTCCTCGGGGCTCGCACCCGGAAGCGTGATCATCACCGAAACGGTCGCGGGATCTGCCTTAGGGAAGAGATCGACGCCAAGCTCGCGGTAGGAGAAGATACCGAGAACAACGACGAAAGAGATCAGCATGACCGCAAACACCGGTCGGTCAACGCAGGTATTGGCTAATCGCATGGTTGTGTTCCGATACCTATTCTCCGGTGGCAGCGCCCGGCATCTGTTCGCGGACGGTGTCCCCGTTGGAAAGCTGTCCGCGGACAGGCACGGCCACCCGGTCACCCGCCCGAAGTCCTTCCAGGATTTCGATCCGGCTTTCCTGCTGCTGGCCGGGTTTGACTTCGCGCTCCTCCACCTTGTCCCCGTTCACAAAGAAGACCTTGTAAACACCATAGCGATAGTTGACGGCCTCCGGTGGAATCGTCAGGGCGCGTTCCTCGATTTCGCTGGGCAGTGATCCTTCGACAAAGAAGCCCGGCTTGAGGCGGCCATCCGAATTCGGAACAAGTGCTTCGATCTCGAAAGTTCGCGTCTCGGAGCTGACCGAAGGATTGATGCGTTCGAGACGTCCTCGAAAGGTTTCTCCCGGATAGGCCTCGACGCGCAGATCTACGGTTGCACCAAGCTTGACTGCGCCGGCCCAGCGCTCCGGGACGGACAGGCGTGCGCGGAGCGTGTCGGTGCGAACTATCACCATAACCGGGCTCTGGAGACGGAGATATTCGCCGGGGCTCACGCGCCTGGCCTGAACGAAGCCGGGGAACGGAGCCCGGATAGTAGCATCGGTGAGCTTCTTCTCTGCGAGCCGGCGTGCGACTTCGTTGGACTGGAGTTGAGCCTTCAGCTGGCTTACCTCCTGCACCGCCAGGTCAAGGGCGGCGCGGGCGGACTTGAAGCGGGAAGCGGTTTCGTCGAGCTGTTCCTGAGAAATAAGCCTGTCACGGAACAACCGGTCGGCACGCTTGTATTTCTGCTCGGCGTCAAAGAGGTCGGCAGCCGCGCGCTGAACGAATGCAACCTCATCAGGACGGTGGGGGAGCGGGTCTTCGGGACCGAGGCCGAGCTGTGCGCGCACCTCTGCGACAGCGGCGCGCCGGCGGTCCACTTCGTACTGCAACTCAGTCGGTGAAAGCTCGACAAGAACCTGCCCCTGGCGGACGGCGTCGCCGACGTCTGCCATTATCTTGTCCACGCGCGCCTCGACTTCAGAGCTGATCGTGCTCTCATCGATCGGGTACAGGGATCCGACTGCCTGTACGCGACGCTTTACGACCCTCTCTTCGACGGAGAAGAGCCGCACGGAGACCGGGCCGCCGAGTTTGGCCCCGGAGCGGGCGTCGGGATCGGAGGAGCAGGATGTGAAAAGGAGAATGGCAAGGAAGCATAAGCTCGCAATGCCCGCACCTGCCCGCCTGAAATTCGAAAGAATCATGGGGAAACCTGGGTACAAGGAGATCTCCAAACACTGAGTCATCGGCCGGGCCCGCGCTATCAGGCAGAGGAACTGTGTCAGCAGCAAGCCCGACCTATTAGAGTATCGCGAGAAGGCAAGAGGAGGAAACGGAAACTTCGGGGGCCTTTATCCCGTCTGTGAAGGAACCGCGCAGTAAGATTGAGACAATTCTGCATCAGAACAGGGCCGACTGTATTACCTCGAATGAGGATAAAGTCAAGAGTAGTGTGGTCAGCACCGTCCGTTTCATGGTTCGCTCTCCTTGACGGCCATCGAAGGGGAATACTACGAGGCTCGAAGACGCTGCCTACGCCTTTCCGCGTTTCTTCTCCAGGAAATAGAAGGCGCGCAGATGGCCTTCCTCTTCACCGACCCAGAAATCGGTCGCGGCGTAGCCCTTCCTAAAATAGGCCCGAAAGACCTGGCGCATCTTCCCCTGCCATTCCAGCGCCACCCCCAGATTTCTCACCTTGATTGTGGGCAGGTTGTAGGGCACTTCAAAAAGCAACTGGTCCGTCGTCGCTGTCAACTTCACTGGCGATGAGGTCGTCATGCCCGGAGCCACGTCCTCCAGCCGATTGATCACTTCCTGCTTCTTGAGGTCTTTGCGAAGGTCGCGCCGAGGCGGTCCCGTCTCGAGTCTCTTAGCGATCGATGGGGAGTCCAGATCCCATCGCGCTACGAGCCGGTCCGTCGGTAGGCCCCGGTGCAAAGCGCTGGTGGTCTCTCCATAGAAGTCCTCGGCGTAGACGTTCGACCATGCGCCGAGCTTCCCAAGATTGAAATAGGCATTCAACGGCTGCACGGGGTCAAATGTCCAGGTGATCCTGCGGATCTTGCGCTTCAAAGCTTCCTTGCGCTGCGCCAGCTTCAGCCGGTACCCGACACCGAAGTTCCGGTACGCGTGGCGCACTGCCAGCATGTGCGAATGCTGGATAAGCATGCCATCCTCCGTCCCGAGGATGCTGCTCACGAAACCGATCATCTCGCCGATCGTGTTGTAGGCGCCCAGGGTGATACCGCCGCAATGGTCTGCGGCCAGAAGCATTGACGTTGGAATGATGTCGATGTCGTCGAACTTCCAGACCTCGCGCTGGATGTCGATGGCGGACTTGTAATCGGCCTGGCTCTGAAATGGCGCGATCGTGAGCTTGATCTCGTCCCGTCTCTTCTTCCGCGTTCCGTGAGCCATAGCGTCCTCTCCCCGGGATCCCGGACGTCGCCGGAAGTCGGCGGACCGCTTCGCCTGCCCTGCCTTCCGAGGTCCTCTGCCCCTGGACGGCCCCGATTATACATCAGGATTTACATTTCAAGGTGTCACGCGGCGGATCTTCATCGTGTGAGGTATAATCGCAGTGGCGAGGGGTGGAAACGTTGCAGAACGAACACGCTCCCGTTTACTCTTCCGGGACAATCCCGCAGCCGCGACCGACATGACCGAGGCGCAGAACTTGAAATCCGAGGTACTCGAAGAGCTGCGTGCGATCGCCGGCCCCGAAAACCTCCTTGTCGATCCTGAGCAGACGCTTACCTACGCATGCGACGGGTTTGCCTTCCACCGTCACACTCCGGATGCTGTCCTACTCGCAGGGAGCCGGGACCACGTTGTCCGTGCCGTCAGGGCTGCCGTCCGCCACCGTCTGCCATTCGTTCCGAGAGGCGCCGGCACGGGCCTGAGCGGAGGAGCACTCCCCCGCTTTGGCGGCCTCATTATCGGCCTGTCCCGAATGAAGGCGATCCTTGAAATCGATCTGGAGAATCGGCTGGCGGTCGTGGAGCCGGGTGTTATTAACCTGGATCTGTCCAAATCAGCCGAGACTTCCGGCTACCATTTCGCCCCGGATCCCTCCAGCCAGATGGTCAGCACGATCGGCGGCAATCTCGCGGAGAACGCCGGCGGGCCGCATTGCTTTAAGTACGGAATGACCACCAACCACGTCCAGGCACTGGAAGTCGTTCTCCCTTCCGGCGAAGTGGTGGAACTGGGCAGCCGCGCTGCGGATTGCCCGGGCTACGATCTCGTCGGCGTTTTCGTCGGTTCCGAAGGGACCTTCGGTGTCGCGACCAGAGCAACCGTGAAGCTAGCCCGCAACCCGCAGGCTGTGAAGACTCTGCTCACTTCCTTCCCCACCATGAAGGATGCCTGCGACGCGGTCTCGAGCATAATCGCCGGAGGAATCATACCCGCAGCGCTGGAAATGATGGACAGGCGCATGGTCGCTGCCGTGGAGGCCTCGGTCAATCGAGCCGGTATGCCGCTCGACGCCGAAGCGGTCATGATCGTCGAACTGGATGGGCTCACAGCGGCACTCGACGCACAGGCGGAAGAGATCGGGAAGATCTGCCGCGCGCACAATTGCGGGGAATTACGCGTCGCCAGAGACGAAGAGGAGAGGGCGACCATCTGGAAAGGCCGCAAGCATGCCTTCGGCGCGGCCGGTCGCATGTCGCGTGACCTCTATCTCCAGGATGTGGTGGTTCCCCGCAACCGTCTGAGCGAGGTGGTGGTGCGATTGTACGAAATTGCCGATCGCGCCGGCATCCCCCTCGCGAGCCTCTTCCATGCCGGAGACGGAAACCTGCACCCGATACTCCTGTTCGATCGGAGCCGGGAAGGCGAGGAACAGCGCGTCCTTCAGGCAGCCTACGAGATGCTCCGAGTGTGCGTCGAGGCCGGCGGCACCCTGAGCGGCGAGCACGGCATCGGCAGCGAGAAGAACGAGTTCATGGGCCTGGTCTACTCGGACGAAGACCTGGCTGCGATGAAGCGCCTTAGAGCTGTCTTCAATCCCGACGAGCTGTGCAACCCGGGGAAGATATTTCCCGTTCGGCATTGCCTCTACAAATGAGGAACGACTGGTGAGTTCATCCGCAGGTCTAGTCGATGGGTTTCCGATTCTTCGCGAGGAATCACCCTCCTCGGTCGACGAACTCGCAGATGCTATCAAGCGGGCTGCAGCGTCGGCGGAACCGATGTCGGCAAGAGGCGGCGGCACGAAGATGCACCTCGGTAACACGCTGCGCTCCGCTCCGGTCGTGATTCACACCGGCGGGCTCTCCGCAGTCGTGGAGTACGAGCCGGACAACCTGACGGTCTCTGCTTTGGCGGGCACCCGGCTGGACGAACTTCAACACGTGCTGCGGGGCAGGAGGCAGTTCTTGCCGCTTGATCCGCCAGCCGCCGCGGTCGCGACTCTGGGCGGCATCGTGGCCTGCAACACCAGCGGCCCGCTAAGATTCCGATACGGAACGATCAAGGACATGCTCCTCGGCGTCAAGATCCTGCACGCTGACGGAACCAGGACAAAGGCCGGCGGCAAGCTGGTGAAGAATGTCACCGGTTACGACATGTGCAGGCTTTACGCGGGATCGCTCGGAACGCTCGGCATCCTCACAGAGCTCACTTTCAAGGTCCATCCCCTTCCCGAATCGAGCGCCACGCTCCTGGCAGCATACCGGAGTCTCGATGCCGTGCTGGAAGCCAAGCAGGGTTGCCTCAGCGCAGGCCTTCTGCCGGACGCCATCGAGGGTTGGAACTCATCGGCGTTCGCGTCCCTCGGACCGGCAGCCACGTCGATGCCCTGGATCCTCATCGTCCGCTTCGGTGAGGTCAGACCTGCCGTCTCGTGGCAGGTGGCGAGGTTGCGCGAAATCGTCGCACGCGGCGGCGGCGAGGTCCTGCAATTGCTCGAGGATGAATCGAGTGAAAGATTATGGCAAATCGCCGCCTCACTCAGGGAGACCGCCGAAGGAATGGAGACAGCACTGATAAAGTGCTGCGTGCTTCACAAGTCGATCCACGAAGCGGCGCATCGGATGGAGAGCCTTGCGGAGCGGCTCGGCGCGCAACTCTCGGTTTACTGCCACGCGGGCGCCTGCATACTCTACGGCCGGTACGTGTGGCAGGACACGCGCCCCGAGCCCCCTGAACTGCGAGGGGAGCTCGAAGAGTTGCGCAAGTACTGCGTCTCAGCCGGCGGACACGCTGTCATCGAGAGAGCAAGCCCGGCAGTCAAAGACGGAATTGACGTCTGGGGTTACGACGCGCCGGCGCTGGAGATCATGCGCAGGATCAAACGCGAATTCGACCCGAAAGGGCTCTTGAACCCCGGCCGCTTCGTGGGCGGGATCTGACGTACCGGGACATTGCCGGCCAGGAGGAGCGCATCAAATGAATATAGCGGCAGTCAGCGGGGAGGCCAAGTCTGAGGCGGACAACCTCGACTGCATCCACTGTGGGCTGTGCCTCGCGGTCTGCCCGACATACCTCCACCTGGGAAACGAGGCCGACTCGCCGCGCGGCCGGATCTATCTCATGGACGCCCTGAAGGAAGGGCGCGTCGCGTCTTCCAGCGAGAACTTCCACAAGCATATGCATCTCTGCCTGGAGTGCCGCGCCTGTGAGACCGCATGTCCTTCCGGTGTGCGATTCTCCATTATGATGAATGACGCGCGCGCCGTGATCCGCGAGCAGCGCAGATTCTCGGCGATCGAGCGCGTAGTGCGGCGGATAGTGTTCGCCAAGGCCATGTCGAATCGCCGTTTCTTGCGCTTCGGTTTCGCGGCGCTCCGTCTCTACCAGATGTCCGGGCTCCAGGCGCTGGTCCACGCATCCGGCATCCTGAGGCTCTTCCCCGCAACGCTTGCGACAATGGAGTCCCTGCTGCCGGTCATCCCGAGACGGTCTTCCTATTCGCTCCCCGAGCGAGTGACCGGGACCGGCCGGCTCGGCGTCGCGTTCTTTGAAGGCTGCATCATGCCCGAGCTGTTCGGGCCGACTCAGGAGGCGACGCTTCGCGTTCTCGAGAGAAACGGAGTTGTCGTCTGCCTGCCGCGACACCAGACCTGCTGTGGCGCCCTCCACATTCACGAGGGGGAGATGGAAAAAGCTCTGGACCTGGCGCGGAGAAACATCGATGCGTTCGAGGCCGACGGCGCGGACTTCATCGCGACCAACGCAGCCGGGTGCGGTGCCATGCTCAAGGAGTACGGTCTTCTGCTGAAAGACGATCCGGCGTACGCCGAGCGGGCCTTGGCCTTCAGCCACCGCGTCAAAGACATCTCAGAGTTTCTGGACATGCTTGAAATTAGCGGAGGGATGGGCAGGCTGGAACTGAAGGTCACATATGACGATCCATGCCACCTGCTGCAC
>Ga0153915_10006219_pt1 | contig 11169 bp, 10 predicted proteins | sample Opewatmetagenome_2_FD_107003 | JGI IMG/M metagenome (GOLD analysis project Ga0153915, IMG submission 107003) | Freshwater wetland microbial communities from Ohio, USA - Open water 3 Core 3 Depth 3 metaG | ecosystem: Environmental > Aquatic > Freshwater > Wetlands | place: USA: Ohio, Lake Erie...
CTGGGTCCGTCCCGAGGGGAGCCGCCTGCGGGTCGGGATCGACGACCTCGCCCAGAGGCTCTTCCCGTGGGCGGTGGCGGTGGAGCTCCCGCCCCCGGGGCGCAAGGTCCGGGAAGGCGAGCCTGTCGCCGTCGTCTCCGCCGGGGGGCGTGAGGCGCGCGTGGCCGCGCCCGTCTCCGGCACCGTGGTCACCGTGAACGCCGCCGTGGTCCGGAATCCGACCCTCCTCAAGAGCGACAGCTACGGCCGCGGCTGGCTCTTCTCGGTCGAGCCGGACGACCGCAACTGGCGGAGCCTGCCCGCCGGCGAAGAGGCCCGGGGCTGGCTGCGGTCGGAGGGGCAGCGGCTGAACGGCTTCTACGAGCAGCAGCTCGGCATCGCCGCGACCGACGGGGGCGAGCTGTTCGGACCTCCACCCGCGCTGCTCGGCGAGACAGAGTGGAAGACGCTCACCAAGGCCTTCCTGAGCACCTGATTCGCCGATGCGGGGGGGACGCGCGCCGGCCGTCCAGGACGGGCGGTCGGCGCGCGAGTGTTCACTTCCGCTCGCCCCGCTCGCGCCGCCTGGCGACCTCGTTCTCCAGATCCTCGATCTCCCGCCGGCGCACCGGCTGGCCCTTGCCTCGCTTCCCGGTGAGGTGTGCTTCCCCCACCGCCTGCCCCGCCGCCACCGTCGCGGCCAGGTCCCTGACGCCGCGGCCGGTCGCGCCGGCGACACGCCGGACGAGCCCGACCGCCATCGTCGCCAGGCCGAGCGCCGGGTAGGCGAGGAGCAGGGCTCCGCCGACCAGCGGAGCCGCCGCCAGCAGGAGCGGCCAGGGAACGCGGACGAACTCGTCGCCAAGGGATCCCGGCAGCCGCCCGTCGGCCGGAAGGCTCACCACCGCGAGGCTCCGGACGTTGACGTAGTAGCCGCTCTCGACCGCGCTGCCACCGATCAGTCGTGTCACCGAGGTCCTCCTCTCTCCGGGGCGACCGATGACGGCTCGGCCTTCCCGGCCGCTCCCTCCTCGCCGCCCCGGCGGAGCTGGTACTTCCGCATCTTGTTGTAGAGCGTGACGCGGTCGATCCCCAGGATCCGCGCCGACTGGCTGACGTTGCCGCCCGCGTGGGCGAGGACGCTGGCGATGTGCCTCCGCTCCACCTCCTCGAGGGTCACCGGAGTCTCGCTCTCCACCGCCGCCGCACCGCCCAGGCCCAGGTCGGACGCCTGGATGATCCGGCCGGCGGCCACCACCGCGCCCCTCTCCAGGACGTTGCGCAGCTCGCGGACGTTGCCGGGCCAGTCGTGGGCCAGGAGCGCGGCCATGGCCTCGGAGGAGACCCCGTCGATGGGGCGCCCCATCTCCACCGCCAGCTGCTCCAGGAAGGTGTCGACGAGCAGCGGGATGTCCTCTCGCCGTTCGCGCAGCGGCGGCACCGTGACCGAGATGACGTTGAGCCGGTAGAAGAGGTCCTCGCGGAACTTCCCCTCGGCCACCGCCTTGTGCAGGTCGCGATTGGTGGCGGCGACGACGCGCACGTCGACCTCGATGGGCTCGGTCCCCCCGACGCGGTTGAAGCGCCGCTCCTCCAGCACCCGCAGCAGGTCGAGCTGCAGCTTGGGCGAGACGTCTCCCACCTCGTCGAGGAAGATGGTCCCGCCGTTCGCGGCCTCGAACTTCCCCTTGCGGCGTGCCACCGCCCCGGTGAAGGCCCCCTTCTCGTGGCCGAAGAGCTCCGACTCGAGCAGGCTCTCGGTGAGCGCGGCGCAGGAGACCGCCACGAACGGACCGCCGGCCTTCGGGCTCTCGGCGTGGATGGCCCGGGCCAGCACCTCCTTCCCGCTGCCGCTCTCGCCGAGCACCAGGATGGTCGAGCTCGATCGGGCCGCCACCCTCGCCAGCTCGAAGAGCGACTGCATGGCCGGGCTCTTGGAGACGAGGTCGCGGAAGCGATAGTCCCGCTTCAGCACCCTGCGGAGCACCACGTTCTCGCGGACCAGGCTCTGCTGGCCGACGATCTTCTTCATCATCAGGGAGAGCTCTTCCGGGTCGAAGGGCTTCACCAGGTAGTCGTGGGCCCCGAGCTTCATGGCCGCCACCGCGGTGTCCACGGCGGCGTAGGCGGTCATCATCACCACCGTCGCCTGGGGCCGGATCCGCCGCGCCTCCTCCAGCACCTTGAGGCCGTCCATCCCTGGCATCTTGAGGTCGACGAGCAGGATCGACCAGGGCTCCGCCTTGAGGCGCTCCACGGCGGCGAAGCCGTCCGGCGCGGTGGCGACCGAGTAGCCGTCCTTCTCCAGCCAGCCCGCCAGCGACTCCCGGACGATCTCCTCGTCGTCCACGACCAGAATCCGGGTCCTCTCGTTGCTCATGATCCCGGCCCCCCCCGGACCGGTTCCGCGCCGGGCTGCTCCGCCCCCGCCGCCGGCAGCCGCACGATGAAGCGTGTACCCTTCCCCACCTCGCTGTCCACCTGGATGTCACCACCATGGCGCTTCACGATGCCGTACACGACCGAGAGCCCGAGCCCGGTCCCCTTCTCCTTGGTGGTGAAGAACGGGTCGAAGATCCGCCCCAGGGCCTCCTTGGGAATGCCCGGCCCGGTGTCCGCCAGCTCCACCTCGACGGTCCCGTCGGCGCTGCGCGTGGTGACGCTCAGCCGCCCTCCCTTGGCCATCGCCTCGCAGGCGTTGAGCGCGATGTTGACGAAGGCCTGGCGGAGCTGTCCGAAGTCCCCGAGCACCCTGGGCACCGGCGCAACCGATCTGGACAGGGTCACTCCCTGCAACGCGATCCGGTGGGCCAGCAGGGAGAGGGCCTCCTGCACCACGCCGTTGACGTCCACCTCCTTGAGGGCCAGGGGACGCTCGCGGGCGAAGTCGAGGAGGTTGCGGACGATGACCGAGCACCGTTCGGTCTCCCGCTGCACCAGCTGGAGGTTCTTGACGCAGGTCTTGCGGGTCGCCTCGTCCGGGGGCCCCTCCTCCAGCGACCGGATGATGAGCTTGGCGAAGGTGAGGACCCCGGCCAGCGGGTTGTTGATCTCGTGGGCGATGGAGGCGGAGAGCTTGCCCAGGGAGGAGAGCTTTTCCGACTGCACCAGCTGCGCCTGGGCGGACTTGAGCGCCGCGGTCCGTTCCTCGACCTGCCGCTCCAGGCTTTCCATGAGGGCGCGCAGCTCGCCCTCGATGCGCCTCAGCGACCGGGTCATGTCGTTGAAGGAGGCCGCCAGTAGCCCGAGCTCGTCCCGCGTGGTGATCGGGATCTCGGTGTCGAGCTGGTCGCCGGCCACGCGCCGGGCGGCGGCGAGCAGGGCGGCCACCGGGCGGAGCACGTGCTTGCGGGTGAAGAGGTGGAGGAAGACGGCGAGGAACACCGCCCCGAAGGCGGTGAGTGCCAGGCTGAAGCCCCTGAAGGTGGCCACGCGCTCGTCGACCTCGGCCAGCGACAGGTCCACGTCGAGGACGCCCAGGACCTGCTGGCCGGGAGGGTGCACGTGGCAGGCGGCGGTGTAGCAGCTCCTCTCGTTGTAGATGGGGGTCACCATTCCCATGACGCGGTGGCCGCCGCCGCTGTAGATGCGGCTCCGCGACGGGACCGAGATGCGCGACAGGGGCTGGCCGGCGGCGTGGCACGCGTAGCAGGACTCGGCCCGCTTGTCGACGAGCTTCCCGACCTCATTCGCGTCGGTCGAGAAGGTGACGCGCCCCTCCTTGTTGAGCATGCGCACCTTCTCGATCCCGACCTGCCGTCCGATGGTCTCCATCGTCAGGTAGGCCTCGTGGCGTCGGTCCTCCATCATGGCGCGGTGCGTGCCGGCGCGGATGGTCTCGCTGAAGAGGACGGCCCCGCGCGCCGTCTCCGCCTGGAACTGCCTCTGCATCTGCGTCTCCACCAGCGCGAAGACGCCGACGACGCCGAGCGTGAGGATCCCGGTGAGGCCGAGCAGCTTGGTGGCGAGCCGGTCGCGCCAGGGGATGCTCGACCCGACCTCCGGGAAGCGACTGCGGGCCCCGCTCTCCGCCACGGCGAGGGCCGGGCCTCGACCCGTGGCCCGCTCCCCCGCGGGGGGCGCGGTCACCGGCACGGGGAGAGCGTCCGGCTCTTCCGAGCGGTCCCTGGCCACCTCGGGCAGTCGCGTCATTCGCCCCCCCTTGGCGTGCCCTCCGCCTCACGCCCCTCCCTCGCGTTCCCGCTTCGCTCCTCCCCTCGCGGCTGCCGCTGCCGCGCCCGTACCTCTCGAGCCTGGCCGTCTCGTCAGGCCGGACGGGCCCGGCGGCGCGCCCGGCGCCGAGCGCCACGGCAGCGACCCTGCCCCCTTCGCGTCGGCCCCCCCGAACCGCGCTCACCAATGCTTGCGCCCATTTCCCCCGTCCGGCCTTGGCCTGGATCAAGGGAGGTGCGTCAGGGATCCATGCGGATCACGCCCCTGCGGAGCGCGAAGCGCACCAGCTCAGTTCGGTTGTGGACCCCGAGCTTCTCCATCACCCGCTCTCGATGGGACATCGCCGTCTTGACGCTGATGCCGAGGACGTCGGCGACCTCCTTGTTGCTGTTCCCCTCGGCGACGAGCTTCAGCACCTGCTTCTCGCGGTCGGTGAGGGCCTCGTAGGGATCCGATGCGGTGGGCGCCGCCGGACCGGCCTCCTCCATGGCGGTGCGCGCCACCTCCGGGTCGAGCACCAGCCCGCCTCGGGCCGCCGCGCGGATGGCCCCCGCCAGCTCCGCTCCCGCGGACTTCTTGAGCACGTAGCCCGACACCCCGGCCTTGAGCAGGCGGCGGACGTACTCGCGGTCCTCGTACTGCGAGAGGATCAGCACCTTGGCGCGGAACCCCTCCTTCCTCATCTCCAGGGCCGCCTCCAGCCCGCCCAGGCCAGGCATGGCGATGTCCATGAGCACGACGTCGGGGTCGAGCTTGCGGCACTGCTCGATGGCCTGGCGCCCGTCAGCGGCCTCGCCCACCACCTCGATGTCGTCGGTGAGCTGCAGCAGTGCCCGGACGCCCTCCCGGAGGATGGCGTGATCGTCGGCGATGAGCACCCGGATCCTGGCCATGTCAGACCTCCGGCGCCGGCAGCGGCAGGCGCACCCGGATGCGCGTCCCCTTGCCCGGCGCGGAATCGATCTGCACCGTTCCCCCGATCAGCTCGGCCCGTTCGCGGATGCCGAGCAGGCCGAAGGGGCGGCGCTCCGAGGCGCTCACCCGATCGGCGTCGAATCCCTTCCCGTCGTCCTCGATCTCGACCGTGAGGGCGCCGGCCTCCACGCCCACCTGGACGAGGACGCCGTCGGCCTCGGCGTGGCGGGCGATGTTGCTCATGGCCTCCTGGCAGATCCGGAAGAGGGCCGTCTCCACCTCCGGCCGCAGCGGCGGGACCTCCCCGAACTCGCAGCGTACCGCGATTCCCCGCGCCTGGAGATGGCGCTCGGCGTACCAGCGGACGGCGGAGACCAGCCCCAGGTCGTCCAGCACCGAGGGGCGCAGGTCGAGGATCATGCGGTGCACCTCCTCGATGGTCCGCACCGCCAGGGCCTTCACCTCGTCGAGCCGCGGCGTGAGCCCGCTCTTGACCGCGGCCAGGGCGCTGTCGATGCCCATGACCAGCACCGCCAGGCTCTGGCTGGTCTCGTCGTGCAGCTCCCGGGCGAGACGACGCCGCTCCTCCTCCTGAGCGCCGACGACCTTCCCGTAGAGCTGCGCCAGCGAGCGCTCGCGTTGCCGCAGCCGCTCGTTCACTCGCCCCAGCTCCGCGGTCCGATCGGCCACGCGCCGCTCCAGCTCCTCGTTGATCTGGCGCAGGGCGCTCCGCATGCGCTCGAGCGAATTCCCGAGCCGTCCCACCTCGTCCTCCCCCAGGTTGGGGATGGGGTCGGCCAGGTTGCCGGCGGCGATGCGCTCCGCCGCGCCGGTGAGCACCGCCACCGGCATGGTGACGCTCCGGGCCGCGCCCCATGAGAACGCGGCGGCGAGCAGGAGCAGCGACAGGACCAGGGCGACGAAGCTGATCGAGAAGGCGCCCGCCGAGGCCATGACCTCCTCCGCCGGAAGCCTCAGGGCCACCGCCCACGGGGCGGTGCGGAGGGGCGACGCCGCCAGCACGTATCGGTTCTGATCCGGGATGGCGCTTCCGCGGTGGCAGGCGACGCACTGCCCGGCCATCGGTTTGTGGGAGACGGCGGCCAGGCCCACCCCGGCGCATTCGGAGCGGTGGCCCAGGTGGGAGCGCTCGGTGCTGGCCAGGATTCGCCCGTTGCGGTCCACCAGCTCGGCGTAGGAATCGGGTCCGCGCTTCAGGTAGCGGAGCAGCCGCGTGAAGCGCTCGTGGCCGGCCTCGATGACACCGCCGGCGATCCCGACGACCCTTCCCTCCCAGTTGCGGACCGGGACCATGGCATAGGTCCGGGCCTCCCCGCCCTCGCCGACGAGGGCGCTGACCGCAGGGCGGCCAGAGCGGAGGACCTGCTGCACCTCGTCGGACCCGGGCGGCGCCGCCAGCGACCGCCCCCCGCGAACGGGCTGCTCGGCCACCAGGCGCCCCCGGTCGGTCAGGAAGAAGACGCTCTCGGGGAAATGGTTGTGGAGGTAGAGATCGTGCAGGGCCGCCCGCTCCGGCGCGTCGTCGGCGTCCTCGAGGTCGACCCGCCCCGTCGAGGCGGCGCGCTGCAGGGTCTCCAGGTCGAGGGTCAGCTCCTCGTCCAGCTGTCCGGCAGCGGCCGCGGCGGCCCGCTCGCGGCCCGCGATCAGCTTCTGGTCCAGCTCGGAGAGCCGGCGGCTCAGGGTCACGGTGAGCACCACCGCCGGACCGAGCACGCCGACGCCCACCAGGAGGAAGACGCGGAACCGCAGTCCCAGGCCCCGCCCCGGCCCGACGGCGCGCCTCATGCGCCCTCCCGGTGGGCGCTGCGGGCCATGCGGACCAGCTGGTCGAGCGGGCCCTTGCCGCGGAGCGCGAGCCGCCGTCCGAACTGGCGCCAGGCGATCTCGTGCCAGATGGTCCCGTCCTCCCCGACGATGCGCGACAGGGTGCCCTCCTCGCCGCCGACGGTCACGGTCCCCTTCCCGAGCACCGTCGCCTCGGGGAGGAGCGACGGAGGGATGGGGCCATCCCCCGCCATGGTCTGCGCCAGCCAGACCTCCACGCCCCCGGCGCGCCCCTCGAAGGCCAGGGCCACTGCCGGGGAGGCGTCCTGGGCCACCCGGATGGCCGACGGCGGCCACCGCAGCGTGTCCGGGAAGTACGCCGGGAGAGCCAGGCGCCCCCGCAGGCGCCGCTCGGCCTCCTCGATGGACTTGACCCGCCGCACGCCGCGCGGCACGCCCTGGATGCAGCCCGGCGCCGAGTCGAGCGCCGCCAACAGACCCGCCGTGCCGCCCAGCACGAGCAGCAGCGTCAGCACCGACCGCAGGACCTCCTCGGTCGCCTTTCCCACGGGTCTCGCCCCCTCGGCCCTCATACCACGAAGAAGAGCAGCCCGGAGAGGCTCGCCGCCACCAGCGCCACGCGCAGCGCCCCGAACGGAAGCTGCTCCGCGGCCGGCTCGACCAGCCGGCGACAGCGCGTCTCGATGTCGAGCGAACGGGCCCTGGCGAGTGGCTCGGCGAGCGCGCCGGCGAACGGCAGGTTGCGCCGCCCCCGCGCCGGTGGGCTGCCCTCGGTGGCCCGGTAGAGCTTGAGGAGCGAGCTGGCCAGGGCCAGGCGGTCGCCGAGCACCGCGGCGGCCCGCTCGTCGGCCCGCCACTCGGCGTCCCGCGCCACCGCCCGCGCCATCACCTGGAAGGCGGGGTTGAAGGCCATGGCGATGCGCCCCGCCATGAGCGCCCAGCTCGCCGCCGGGTCGCGGCGCTCCAGATGGCCCAGCTCATGGGCCAGGGCCGCCCGGATCTCCGCCGGGTCGAGCAACCGGAGCGTGGCCCGGGAGGCGACCAGGGAGGGCCGGCGCACGCCGGCGCAGAATAGCACCGGCGGCCCGTCCTCGAGGAAGACCAGCGGCGGGGGCGGGCGCCGCATGGCGGCCGCCACCTCGGCGACCAGGCCCACCAGCGCCAGTCCCTCGGCCGAGGTCGGCGGGGCCGGCCGGGGCGGTCCGCCGCGGCGGCCCAGGACCAGCGGAACCAGGTCCATGAGCAGCAGCCCGATCCCGAGCGCGCCGAAGGTCGCCACGAACACCTCGAAGAGTCCCACGCCGAGGACCTGGATCTCCTCCCAGCGCCTCCCGGCGAGCAGGGCGGCGTCCCGGAACGCCTCGCCCTCGCGCCAGGGCAGGCCGAAGACGTAGGCCGGCAGGACCAGGAGCGGGTAGCCGAGGGCCAGCAGACGGAGGGCGATGCGCTGATCGGGGGCGCGGACGCGCCAGAGGCGCACCAGCGCCTCCACCACCAGCGAGGCGACGAGGGTGTGGAAGACGCCCTGAGCGACGAAATCGACCCAGCTAGCTCCGGCCATGCGCCGCCGCGGCGCTGCCGTGCTCGTCCACGGGCCTGCCCTCGAGGCGGGCGAGCTCGAGCGGATGCTCGTGCTCCATGCGCTCGCGGGTGATCTTACCCGTGAAGATGCAGGTGTCGAAGGGGAAGACGTCGGGATTGAGGTGGGCGTTGTAGATGTGCCAGATGGTGATCACCAGGAAGGCCATCAGGCCCTCGTTGGAGTGCATCACCTTGGCCGCCGGGATGAACTCGCCCGGCACGAGCCGGGTGGCGATGGTCGGGTAGAGCAGCACGAACCCGGTGACCAGCATGATGACGTTGCCCATCACCAGGCCCCAGTACTCGAACTTCTGCCGGTAGTCGTACCGGCCGAACTTGGGCTGCTGGTCCGACATCCCCAGGTAGTAGCGCAGGGTCCCGACGGCGTCCTTGAAGTCCCTCTGGGTCGGGACCATGGTGAGTCCCACCCGCCTCGACAGCACCGCGCCGATGACGGTGGCGAAGTGGAGCACCGTCGAGATCAGGAAGAGGTAGCCGAAGAAGCGGTGGAGCCACCGGGCGCGGTCGACGCCGCCGAAGAAGGAGATGAGCCCCTGGGCCCAGCCTCCGGTGTAGAACTTCTGCGGCAGCCCGGTGAGGCAGAGCATCGTGAAGATGATCATCACCGCCACGTGTTCCGCTCGCTGGCGGGGGCTGAAGCGGACGAGATACTCGCTCATCGGTTCACCACCACGCGCCACAGGTGCAGCGCGATCTGCAGGAGAAGTCCCACCACCATGAACGGGATGAGGATCTGGTAGAAGAGCTGGACCCCCCACACCAGCGGCGCCTTCTGCGGCGTCGGCTCGTAGTGCGACAGCCAGGCCGCCGGGAAGTTCTCGTTGGCGTCCTTGTGGCACTTGCGGCAGGTCTGGACCAGGTTCGCCTTCACCACCGTCGACTTCGGGTCCTTGGTCCCCCGGATGTCGTGGACGCCGTGGCAGTCCGTGCACCCCGGCGCCAGCCTCGCTCCCGCGCCGTGCGGCTTTCCCTTCTGCAGGGTCGCCGACATCCCGTGGAAGTCGGCCAGGTAGGTGGAGACCACCCGGGTCGACAGGTTGTACCGCTTCATCAGCTTCTCGTCGGTGTGGCAGCGGCCGCAGATCTCGGCGGTGCGCAGGGAAAGGACGCCCTCGCGCGGATCGGCGATGTCGTGGGCGCGGTGGCAGTCGGTGCACACCGGAACGTCGGCATTCCCGTTGGAGAGCGCCTTGCCGTGCACGCTCTCGGCGTAGATCTGCCGGACCGCCCGGTGGCAGCCGGCGCAGGTGTCGGAGATCTTGGCCCGGGGCTCGCCCGGCCGGTGGATGGCATGCGCCCCGTGGCAATCGACGCAGAGGGCCGCCTGCTTGTTGCCCTTGGCCATGATCTGGAAGTGCACGCCGTCCAGGGTCTTGGTGTAGTTGGCGAAGTGGCACTTCTTGCACTGCTCGTAGAAGGCCACCGCCACGTCCCGCCGGGCCTTGAAGGGCTTGGCCTGGTGCGGGTAGTCCGCCACGTCGGCGTGACAGTCGGTGCAGCGGAGCATGTCTCCGTGGACCGACTTGGCGAAGCTCTCCTGATCCACGTACAGGCCGAGCTTCTCGCCGCTCGGCAGGTCCATGGTCATCGATGGGTCGGTGCCGTGGCAGGCGAGACAGCTCTCCTGCTCGGCCGGGATGGCGCCTCGCGCGGGCATGGCCAGGGCCACGAGCAACACTGCGAGGGTCTTTGGCATCGGTGGGTCCCCCCCAAGGTGACCCGGGTGCAAGTCGCGGACCGATACATCGCGCTGCGCGCCGCCGACTTCCGACGCCGCCATTTACCATCCAGCACCCCGTTTGCCAATCGCAAACCACGCGGCCAGGGGGCGAAATCGAGCGCCATTGATCTCGGCAAAGGCCGCCGGCGGCGACTGGGTGAGCTAACCCACCGGCCTCCCTCCAAGGAGGGTCGCCGGTGGTGGCCATGACCGCGTGCCAACGGGCCGCAGCCGCTTATGATCGGGGGGACATGCCCAAGATCGAGATCTACACGAAGCGGCGGTGCCCCTACTGCGTTCGAGCCAAGGCCCTGCTCCAGAAGAAGGGCGCCGCCTACCAGGAGATCGACGTGGAGGGGAACGACGAGCTGCGCGTCTGGCTGGTGGAGGCGAGCGGCCAGAAGACCGTTCCGCAGATCTTCGTCGACGGCCGTCCGCTGGGCGGCTTCTCGGACATCGACGCCCTCGACAGGCAGGGGAAGCTCGATCCGATCCTGCGCGGTTCCGTGTAACGGGACTTGCCAGTCGCCCCCACCGCCGTGCCCCGCGATACCCCTGGCGATGAAGACGCATCCCGTCGCCCGGACCGCGATCGTCACCGATCGGACCCGGGGTGCCCTCGCCGGCGGTGATGGCGTCCAGCGCCCCCGCCGGCCGCGCCGGGGCCGTCCGCAGCCGGGCGGGGACCCGCGGCGCCGAAGCGGGGGGCGTCAGAACCCGATGGAGACCCCTGCCCTGCCCTCCACGATCCAGTTCTGCGATCCGCCGGCACTGAAGGTCAGCGCGCCGACCTCTCCGAAGACGCCGACGCCGAGGAGGCCGAAGGAGAGACCGGCCGCCGCCCCGAAGGCGGTCTGGCTCGTGTCGCTGTGGGTCACGTCGAGGAACGCCAGCATGCCCCGGACGTACAGCGGGAAGAGCGGAGGCTGTACGGTGACCATCGGCCGGATCTGCAGGCGAAACACGTCGCCGGA
>Ga0153915_10006220_pt1 | contig 11168 bp, 11 predicted proteins | sample Opewatmetagenome_2_FD_107003 | JGI IMG/M metagenome (GOLD analysis project Ga0153915, IMG submission 107003) | Freshwater wetland microbial communities from Ohio, USA - Open water 3 Core 3 Depth 3 metaG | ecosystem: Environmental > Aquatic > Freshwater > Wetlands | place: USA: Ohio, Lake Erie...
CGGCCTCGGGCGCGAGCGGTGCGTCCACGAAGGACATCCGCGCCTCGTCGTGGACCAGCTCGTGGGCGAGCTGCGGCGTGTCGACCGAGTCCGGGGAGACCACGCAGGCCCCGATGCCGGTGCCGCGCAGCTCGGCGTGCAGGGCGAAGGTGTAGCCGCGGATGCCGTACTTGGTGGCGCAGTAGGCCGCCTCGCCGGGCAGCGGCATGATCCCGCCCAGCGAGGCCACGTTGACGATGCGCCCCGATCCCTGGGGCCGCATGACGCGCAACGCCGCGCGGCAGCCGTGGATGGTCCCGAGGAGGTTCACCGCCACGTGCCGCTCCAGGTCGGCGAGGGACAGGGCGTCGGCCCACGCGGGCTGGACGATCCCGGCGTTGTTCACCAGCACGTCGATCCGCCCGCACTCCCGGACGACGCGACCCACCGCCTCGTCCCAGGCGGCGGGATCGGCGACGTCGAGCCGCAGGCGCAGCGCCCCGGCCTCGCCCGGCCCGAGGTCCACGGCCGCGAGCTTGGCGGGATCGCGGGCCGTGAGGACCACGCGCGCGCCGAGCCGGGCGAAGAGCCGGGCCGTGGCCTGGCCGATGCCGCCGGCGGCGCCGGAGATGAGCGTCACCTTGCCTTCGAGATGGCTCATCGGGCTCCTCCCGGGCGAGGGCTGCCCGTCCGCCGCGCGTCCGCGTGGACGAGGAGCGTGGCCGAGTGTAGCACCGTGCCGGAGGGCCCGGCTTCAGGGTTCCGCCTCGAATAGGAGGCCGGCGCCGAGGCCCGCCGCTCGCAGGGCGCCCGCGGCGGCTGGCGCCTCGCGCTCGAGCACGTAGAAGGCGGCGCCGGTCACCCGGCCGGCGATCCCGAGGACGCTCATCGTGGCGAAGGGCTCGAGCTCGACCGCGTACAGGATCCCGGCCCCGTCGAGCGCCTCCTCGGCGCGCCTCGACTCGTCGAGCGAGGCGGCGATGTACACGCGCGCCACCTCCTCGCCCCGCTCCTCGAAGTCCCGGAAGGCGATGCGCCCCATGACGCAAGACTAGGCCTGGGCGCCTCGCTCCGCCACGCCCCTCTCGACCACGCGGGAGAGGAGAGGGCCCGATCCTCGCGGACCGGGCCCTCGAACTGGTGGAGCTGATCGGGATCGAACCGACGACCTCTAGAGTGCGATTCTAGCGCTCTCCCAGCTGAGCTACAGCCCCACGAAGACGAAACCCCCGAGGTCGCGGGGGGATGCTTTGTTAACGGTTCGCACCTGGAGGTGTCAAGCGGCATCTTCCCGGGCCGCGGGCCGCGGCGCCGCCTCCGGACGTGCACACCCGCGGTGCCGGACAACCACATAATGCCGCGATCTCACTGGCAAAGCGTTTGACGAGCGCTGGGCTGCCTGATAATTCGGAAGGGCCCCATGCCCTCATCCACGAAGCAACTCTCGCCGGCGGAGCTCGCCGCCCTCGAGCACGCCTTCGCCGCCGATCCGGCGTCCGACGCCTACCGCCCCCTCACCGAGGCCTACCTCTCCATGGGGCGCTTCATGGAGGCGATGGTCGTCTGCAAGAAGGGCGTCAAGGCCCACGCCGGCGACGTCGCCGCGCGCCTCCTCCTCGCCCGCGTCTACGCGGACCAGGGCAAGGACCGCAAGGCGCTCGAGGAGCTCCTGGCGGCGTTGCAGGATCACCCGTCGGACGCGGCCGCCAACCGGATGGCCGGCGTGCTGCACATGAAGCTCGGCGAGAAGGAGCCGGGCGCCGCCGCCCTGCGGCGCGCCTCCGAGGCGGCGCCGAACGATCCCGAGGTCCTGGACGCGCTCCGGCAATGGGGTGTCGCCGTCGCCGCGCCCGCACCCATCCCGGCACGGCCCGCCCGCCCGCTCGCCGAGGGCATTCCGGTGGCGCCGCGCGTGGGGAGGACCGCCGCGGGCGCGCCCGCGCCGCAGGCGGCTCCGGTCGCGCCGCGCGGCGCCGCCGCGGCCCCGGCCCAGGCCAGGAAGGCCGCCCCGGAGAAGAACGTCGCCTACTCCCAGCAGCTGGCGGACAAGTACGGCACGCAGGAGTTCCGGCTTCCCGCGGGCGACACAGGGGAGATCCCGCTCAAGCGCGCCCGCAAGGGGCCCGGACTCAAGACCACGTTCGTCCTCGTGCTGGTGCTCGCCGCGGCGCTCGGCGGCTGGTACGCCTGGAGCGCCATGTCCAAGGCGCGGGCCATCGAGATCGACAAGCTCCTCAAGCAGACCCGCGAGGCCATCGAGAAGGACAGCTACTCCAGCTACAAGCAGGCGGCCAGTCTCTGCGAGCAGATCCTGGCGAAGGACGCGGATTCCGCCGGCGGGCACGCCTTCCTCGCCTACGTGGACTCGCTGCGCTGGGGCGAGCACGGCGAGGGCGACGCGGTCCGGGAGGAGGCTCGGAAGAACCTGGAGGCGGCGAGGCGGCTCAAGGAGACCCACTCCCACTCCATCGCCGCCGACGCCTACCTGCGCTTCTTCGGCGGCGACGCCCCGGGCGCCATCGACGAGCTGACGCGGGTCCTGAAGGGGCCGGAGGCGGGGACGAGCGGCCTGCTCTACGGCGCGCTCGGCGTCGTGCAGATGCAGACCGGCGACCTGGACGCGGCCAAGGACTCCCTCACCACCGCCCGCAAGTACGCGGACCGCGACGTGCGCGTGAACCAGATGCTGGCCGAGCAGTACCGTCGCCGCGGCGCCGGCTACGAGCTGCAGGCCCTCACCTTCTACGACGCGGCGCTGCGGCTCGCGAAGGACCACGTGCCCTCGCTGCTGGGCGTGTCGCTCATGCTGCTCGGCCGCGATCAGTGGGACGAGGCGCTCCGCAACGTCCAGAAGGTCCTCGACCTCGGCGACGCCTCGCCGCGGCAGCTCGCGGTCGCGCGCGTCATCAAGGCCCACATCCTCTTCGCCAAGGGCAGGGGCAAGGAGGGCGCCGAGGAGGAGCAGAAGGCGCTGGTCCTCGACCCCACCAACCCAGACATCCACGCCGAGGTGGGGCGCCGCAAGCTCGCCGGCGGCGACGCCGCCGGGGCCATCGAGTCGTTCCAGCGAGCCGTGCAGATGGACCCGCAGCGGGTGGCCTTCTACGTCGACCTCGCCGCCGCCATGATGAAGAAGGAGGGCGGGGCCAAGCAGGCGGTGGAGGCGCTCAAGAGCGCCGCGGCGCGCCTCTCCGGGAACGGGCGGATCGTGAAGCTGCTCGGCGACGCCTACCGGGCCGACGGCGACCTGGAGCGCGCCCGCACGGAGTACGAGAAGGCCCTCTCCCTCGAGAAGCGCTACCCCGACGCCCGGCTGGCGCTGGCGCGCGTCTGGCGCGACAAGCGGGACTGGGCGAGGGCCCTCGACGAGCTCGAGAAGGCGGCCAAGGAGTACGGGGAGGGCACCACGGGCGGCGCCGCGCAGGCCTACGTCGAGATGGCGGACGTCGAGACCGCCCGCGGCGGGAAGCCCGACGCCGTCGAGGAGCTGTACAAGAGGGCGCTGCGCGCCGACGCGACCAACTGCTCCGCCCTCTGGTACCTGGGGCGCGAGCGCGCCGACAGGAAGTCGCGCGCCTTCGACAAGGAGCTGGCGAAGCAGATGCTCGTGGACTACGCCCGGCTCTGCCCGCGCGGCGCGCACGCCGCCGAGGCCTCCCGCATCGCAGCGGCCCTGCGGTAGGGCGGGGCTCGCCCTACCGCAGGTCGCCGGTCCACGCTTCCGGCCCGCGTCACTCCTTGCGCAGCGAGCGGACGTAGGCCACGAGCGCCCAGGACTGCTCGGGCGTGATCGACTCCGCGAAGGACGGCATGGGGGAGCCGTTGAGGCCGGTCATGAAGGCCTTGAAGAGGTCCCGGGGCTCGTCGCCGACCTTGAGCGGGCCGCTCGTGAAGTCGCGGGGGGTGATGGGGAAGCCCCAGTCGTCGCGTAGGGTCGGGGCCGAGGAGCCGTCGCCCTTGCCCGTGTCGCCGTGGCAGTTGGCGCACCCCATCTTGCCGTAGAGGTCCTGCCCCGTCCTCACGAGGTCGGGCGTGAAGGCCGGCTGCGGCGGGATGGCGATGGGCTTGCCCTGCGGCTCCTTCTCGAAGCGGGGGGAGAGGCTCTTCACGTACTCCACGAGGTCGCCGCGCTCCCGCTCGGTGATGGGGCCCCAGCGCGGCATGTTGGTGTGGTGCAGCCCGTTGGTGATGGTCTGGTGGAGGTCGTCGTCGGTGGGCAGCTCGCCGCTCGGCGTGGAGCGGAACTTGAAGGTGCCGCTCGTGAGGACGCGCGGCCGCGGGTCCAGCCACTCGGCGCTCGGGCCCCGCCCGTCGCCGTCCACGCCGTGGCACGAGATGCAGTAGCGGTCGAAGGCCTTGCGCCCCCGCGCGGCGGCGTCCGGGACGGCGGGGGTGGCGAAGGCGGCGCCGGCGAGCGCCGCGATCGCAGCGGAGAACGTCAGGGCGAGGATCCTCTTCATGGCAGCCTCCTGACTAGAAATCGAAGTCCACGCCGGCGAGCACGGACTGGGTCACGACGTTCATGGGCAGGCCGCTCACGGGATCGGGCGCGCCGATTCCCTTCGCCTGATCGACGTGGGCCTCGAGGTGGATGGCCGCGGAGGCCCGGGGCCCGAGCGCCAGGTAGCGCCGCACGCCGATCGTGCCGCCATCCACGTCCCCGGTGCCTCGCTGGAAGCGGACGATGTCGTAGCGGGCGAAGAGGAGCCAGGGGACGGAGTTGTAGCTCGACTCCGAGAAGGGTACCCAGTCGAGCTCGGCGAAGCCGCCGTGGAACGAGTTCGACACCGTGGAGAGGTCGATCCCGGTCGCCGGGTCGGTCGTTCCGGCCTCGGCGAGCCCCGCGTCCTCCCGCCCGTACTGGTAGGCGACGGTGAAGAAGAGCGGAGTCGCGGCGTTGCCCATGAGCCAGGAGAGCTCGCCACCGGCGCGGATGAGCTTCTTGTGCTCCCGCCCGGTGCCGGCAATGGGCGTCCCTGCGCTCGTGTCGAACGTCGTCGGCCACCAGCCGATGCCGCCAAGGGCGCCCACCCGGACCCAGGGCAGGACCGAGCTCCCGGTCTCGAAGGCCTGCTGGACGTGGCCGTAGACCATGGGCGAAGACCAGCCGTTTCCCGACTCTCTTCCCGAGAGCACCTCGCCTCCGTTCAACGAGGTGAAGCTCAGGGAGTACCGCGTGGCGCTCCGGGCGTCGTGGCCGTCGATCTCGATCCCGACCTGGTTCTCCCCCATGTCGAAGCCGACCGTGCTGCCCAGGGGGTGGGCGCCGTAGACGGCGTAGCCGTAGGTGAGCGCGACGCCGCGGTGGGCCGAGGCGGGCTCGTCCAGCTCGAACTTGCCGATCTTGAAGTTCAGCCAGCCGCTCCCGAAGAGGTTGTCGAGGCGCGCCCAGGCGGACTCGACGGAGGCCGTGCCGTCGGGGCCGAAGCCGGAGACGACCAGCAGGAAGGAGATGTCCTTGGCGACGGTGCCGGCGGTGAGGATGTCGACGCCGGGCGGCAGAGGCACGCCGCCGCTCTGGACGGTGATGGGCCCCTGATCGGAGGGCTGGTTCGTCTGGCGGGTGAACTGGTAGGCGGGCGTGGTCCGGAGCGCGATCGGAATGTAGGCCGGCGAGAGGGTCACCGGATCGTCCTTGCCCAGGCCGAACTGGTAGCCGTTGTCGCGGAAGTTCTGCCCCTCCTGGTTGAAGATGGGCCAGGCGACGTGGCAGGCGGTGCAGGACATGCCGTACTTGCGGGCGAAGGCGGGAATCGCCTCGGCCCGCATCGCCGGCGCCACGAGGAGTACGACCGCGATCCAGCGCAGGTGCTTCGACATGCTGCTCCTCCCTTTCCGCCCCGAACAGAGCGTCAGTTGGTCTTCGGCACGGGTGGTTTCCATCCCTGGTCCGCGGCCTGGTAGCGCAAGAGGAGCTCGCGGGCCTCGGGACGATCCTTCATCTCCACGAGCGAGCTCACGTAGTGCGCGAGGGCCCAGATGTCCTCCTCGGGGAGCGAGCCCTTCCAGGTGGGCATGGCGGTGCCGCCCACTCCCGAGGCGATGACGCGGTAGAGGTCCTCCATCCGGTGGCCGTCGCGGACGGATCGGAGGTCCGTGCGCGTGAAGTCGGGCGGCAGGATCTTGACGCCGTAGTCGGACTCCTTCAGCACCGAGCCGTACATGTCGTCGCGGAAGTCGGTGGTGGCGTTTCCGGTCAGCTCCTTGGAGTAGTCGTAGATCTCCTGCCTCGACGCGAAGGAGGGGTGGCAGGAGAGGCACTGGGCCACGCCGTGGTACAGCTTCCGGCCCCGGAGGACGGCATCGGCCTCCTTGCCCTTCCAGGGGTCGGGCGTCGCCACGACGGTCTCCCCCGGCTCCTCCTCCTTCCAGCGCGGCGAGAAGGTCTTCACGTACTGGACGATGGCCTCGAGGTTCCTGTCCGGGACGCCGTCCCAGGCGAGCATGGCCGTGCCGTGAAGCCCGCCGCGGACGATGCGGACGATGTCCTCGTCGTGGGGGAGGGTACCGCCGGGCACGGCCGCGAACTTGAACTGCCCGAGGGTGAAGTCGCGCGGCGGGGGCCGCAGGCCCGGCGCCGAGGGGCCCTTCCCGTCGCCCTTCTCGCCGTGGCAGGTGCGGCAGTACAGCATGTAGGCCGACTGGCCGGCCCGCAGCGTCTCGGCCGGGACCACCTTCCCGCCGAGCTTCATGGGCGCGTCGAACCGCGTCGCCGTGTAGCCCTTGCAGCCGGCGAGGGCGAGCGCGGCGAGGAGGAAGGCGGTGCGGGACGGCATGCGATGTTCCTTCCTAGATGACGTAGACCGCGAGGTACAGGGCGACCCAGACCGCGCCGACGAAGTGCCAGTACATGGCCCAGAGCCGGAGGGCCTGGAGGCGCGTGGGCCCGAGGCCGCCCGCGAGGGAGCGGGCCGCCAGCCAGACGAGCGCCACGAGGCCCACGAGGACGTGGATCGCGTGAAAGACCGTGAGGGCGTAGAAGACCGAGGCGTACGGCCCGCCGTCCGGCCGCAGCCCCGCGTCCCAGAGCGAGACCCACACCGCCGTCTGGAGCGCGAGGAAGGTCGCGCCGAGCAGCGTGGCGGCGACGAGCGCGGCCGCGGCCGGCCGCGGCTTCCCACCGCGGAGCCGCCGCAGCGCCAGGACCAGCGCGCCCTCGGAGAGGAGGACCACGGCCACGTTCACGCCGGGAAGGAGGAGCGGCAGAGGGGGCTGGTCCGGAGGCGGCCACGCCGGCGCGCGGAGGCGCACGAGGCCGTAGGAGAAGAACAGGCCGGCGAACATCATGGCCCAGGATCCGAGGAAGACGACCATCCCCAGCCATGCCGTCGCCGCCTCGCCGCGGCGGCGGAAGGGGATGACGCGCCCGCCGGGCAAGAGGCCGCCCGGGGGGCGCGGAGCCGCGGTGCTGGAGGCGACGCCCATGGCCTCACGCCTTCGCCGCGGCCGCCGGCGCCTCCTCGAGCGCAGGCACCTTCTCGGCCTGGCCCACCCAGTCGCGACCGAGGAGCCTCTTCACGTCGGGGTTCGCGAACTCATGGGGCCCGCGCACCACGACGGGGATGACGTCGAAGTTGTGGAACGGGGGGGGCGAGGTGGTGTCGGTCCACTCCAGCGTCGTCACTTCCCACGGGTTCCGGCCGGCCGCCTCGGCCTTGCCGAAGACGGTCTTGAAGAAGTTCCAGACGAAGACGAACTGCCCGGCGAAGAGGACGAAGGCGAAGATGCTGGTCCACTGGTTGAGGCCGCGCAGCCCCTGGATGAACGTGTACTGGAAGGGATCGAAGAGCCGCCGCTGCTGCCCGGCCCAGCCGACGAGGAGCTGGCCCCCGAAGACGACGGTGAAGCCCACGATCGAGAACCAGAAGTGGACCTTCCCGAGCCGCTCGTCGAGCTTGCGGCCGTAAATCTTGGGGAGCCAGAAGTAGAGGCCGGTCATGGCCCCCATGAACGAGGCGGCCGCCATGGTGAAGTGGAAGTGGCCGACCACGAACATGGTGTCGTGGAGGTACAGGTCCATCGAGATGTCGCCGAGGAAGAGGCCGGTGAGGCCGCCCACGCCGAACACGAACATCGTCCCGAGCGCGAAGAGCATCGGGGTGGTGAACCGGATCGAGCCCTTCCAGATGGTGAAGAGCCAGTTCAGCACCACCACCATCGAGGGGACGCTGATGGTGAGCGTGAAGAGCATGAAGGCCTCTCCGAGGAGCGGGCTCATGCCGGTCATGAACATGTGGTGGCCGTACACCATGGCCGACAGGACCGTGACCGCGACCATGGCCCAGACGCTGCCCCGGTACCAGTGGTGCGGCTTGCGCGCGAAGAAGGCGAGGACGTCCCCGACGATCCCCCAGGCGGGCAGGATCATGATGTAGACCTCCGGGTGCCCGAAGATCCAGAAGAGGTGCTGGTAGAGGATGGGGTCGCCCCCGCCGCGCACCGCGGCCGCGCCGGCGATGAAGAACTGGGTGCCGAAGCTCCGGTCGAGGAGCAGGAGCAGCGCCGCCGAGCCGAGCACCGGGATGAAGAGCGCGTTCAGGATGGCGGTGAGCCAGAGCCCCCAGATGGTGAGGGGCAGGCGCATCCAGGTCATGCCGGGCGCCCGCAGCCGGATGACGGTGGTGACGTAGTTGATCGCCCCCATGGTGCTGGAGACGCCGGTGACGAAGAGCGCCGCGACCACCAGCGTCTGGCCGGTGCCCGGCGTCCCGACGTTGGTCGCGAGCGGCGGATAGGTGGTCCAGCCCGCGCCGGCGGTGCCGAGATCGACGAGGAAGGACGCGACCACCAGCGCCTGGGAGAGGGCGAAGGTCCAGAAGGAGTACATGTTGAGCTTCGGGAAGGCCATGTCCCGCGCGCCGATCATGAGCGGGATGAGGAAGTTCCCGAAGGTTCCGATCAGCACGGGCGTGACCGCGAAGAAGATCATGATGAGCCCGTGCATCGTGAAGACCTTCTGATAGGTCGCCGGCCCGATGAGGCCGCCGTTCGCCCCGAGGAAGACGTCGCCGAGGATCGGCACCTTCTGGTAGGGGAAGCCCCACTGCCAGCGGATGAGCATCGCCAGCGTTCCGCCCACGAGCAGGAAGAGGAGGCCCGCCCACAGGAACTGCCTCGCGATCACCTTGTGGTCGATGGAGAAGACGTACTTGCGCCAGAACGAGGTGGGGGGAGGGTGGATGGGTTGCGTCTCCACCTGCTCCATCACCTGGGCCGGGGTCGACATGGCTAGTAGCTCCTCCAGTCCCAGGCCCAGTGGGCCTCCTTGTCCTCCGGGTCGTAGGCCCGCCGGGCGTCTCGGGACATCGTCTCCACCCACTCGCGGTACCGCTCGGGCGTGAGCACCGTGAGGACCCCGCGCATCTTGTAGTGGTTCGGTCCGCAGTGCTGGGCGCAGCCGATCTCGTACTCGCCGGGCTCGCTGGCCTTGAAGGTCAGCCAGTTCACCATCCCCGGCACCGCGTCGCGCTTCACGCGGAAGTTCGGCAGGTAGAGGCTGTGGATGACGTCGGTCGAGGCGAGCTGGATGACCACCGGCACGCCCACCGGGACCCGGATGTCGTCCAGGGTGACGATGTCGTCCTCGGTCCCGAACTTGCCGTCCGGACCGGGGTAGCGCGCGAGCCAGGCCCACTGGTGCGCGTTCACCTCGATGCGCACCGCGGCGGGGTCCTTCTCCAGCGCGCCGAAGTTCCAGAACACCTCGTTCATGTCGACGAGGGTCCGGTAGAACAGGTTCCCGTCCACGGCCACCGCGATGAACCCGATCGCGCCCAGCAGGACGCCGGCCGAGGCCTTCGAGCCGTGCGTGTACTCGGCCAGGTGCCCGCGCCCGTGCCGCGCGAAGGACCAGATCATCACCGCCAGGACGACGACGAAGATGATCGTCGCCGCGACGAGCGTGTAGTGGATGAGCCAGTCCACGAGGTGGCCGTCCGCCGAGACGTCCCGCGGCATCCCGAAGCCGCTCTCCGGCAGCGGCGCCGCGAGGGCCTGGCGGGCGGCGAGCGCGAGCGGCGCCGCGAGGAGCGGGCGGGCGCGCCTCATGGTGCGCTCCCGTCGAGGCCGCGGCGGACGGCCCGGAAGACCACCACCGCGACGGCATAGGGGGAGGCGACGAGGCCCGCGACCAGGAGCGCGGCCCAGGGGTTGGCGTCGCGGGCGCAGACCGGGCAGGCGAGCGCCAGCGCCGGTGCGGCGAGGAGGGCGAGGGCGAGCGCAGGCTTCATCTGAGGAGCCTCCAGGCGGCATCCGCCATGAGCGCCAGGGCGTAGACGGCCGGCGCCGCGAGCGGGCCGAAGACGGTGAACCTGAGGATGCGGGTCTCGTACCGGAGGTGCATGAAGAACAGGGCGATGAGCGACGCCTTGGTGATCGCGAGGCCCACGAGGGCGGCGACCACCGGCCCCCGCCCGACGCCCGGCGCGCGGATGACGCCGAGCTCGAGCGCGGTGAGGAGGACGAGCCCGGCGAAGACCGTCGCTGCCTCCTTGCCGCCGTGGCGCGCCGCCGGCGAGGGCGCGCCTCCGGTCGAGTGGGCGGGGCTCGGTTCCATGGGGCGCCTCAGGGCATGAGGTAGAGGAAGGAGAAGACGAAGACCCAGACGAAGTCGACGAAGCACCAGTAGAGGCTGAGCAGCTCGATCTGCGGCGGCCCCACCTTGCCCCGTAGAAATTGGACGAGGATGGTGAGGATGTAGGCCACGCCGACGAGGACGTGCAGGCCGTGGTAGCCGGTGGTGATGTAGAAGGTGCTGGCGCGCGCCGAGTGGCCGAAGACCAGCCCCTCGCGGACGAGCCCCGGTCCCCAGATGCCGAACCATTCCTGAGCCTGGCCGACGAGGAAGAGCGCCCCGCCGAGCGCGGTGACCCCGAGGAGCAGCGCCGCCCGCCGCCGGTCGCCTCGGGCGGCCGCCCCGTAGCCGAGCACGTTGGTGAGGCTGGTGGAGATGAGCAGCAGGGTGAGACCAGCCGTGAAGCCGACGCCCAGGGCGGGCTCGCCGGCCTGCCGCCACACGGCGGCGCCGCTCCGCAGGATGCCGTAGGCGATGAGCAGGCCGCCGAAGGAGAAGGCGTCGGAGACGAGGAAGATCCACATCTCGATCTTGCCGGGCGTGGCCAGACCGTACTGGGCGGCGGGAGTCCAGGCGACCGGACCGTGGTGTCCGTGCTCGACTCAGTGCGCGACGC
>Ga0153915_10006221_pt1 | contig 11167 bp, 9 predicted proteins | sample Opewatmetagenome_2_FD_107003 | JGI IMG/M metagenome (GOLD analysis project Ga0153915, IMG submission 107003) | Freshwater wetland microbial communities from Ohio, USA - Open water 3 Core 3 Depth 3 metaG | ecosystem: Environmental > Aquatic > Freshwater > Wetlands | place: USA: Ohio, Lake Erie...
GGTCGGCCTGCTGCACGATATCGACTACCAGAAGACGGCGGATAATCCGGAAATGCATACCAGGATGGCGGCCGGATGGCTTGAGGAAAGAGGTTTCGATCAGAATTTTGTGCGGGCAGTCATGGCTCACGCCGAGCATGTCGAGCCGAAAACCAGGCTCGAGTGGGCCCTGTTTGCCATTGACCCCGCTACGGGGCTTATAGTGGCCTCCGCTCTCATGCATCCTTCGCGTTCTCTGGCCGGGCTCGACGTCGAATTTTTAATGAAACGATTCAAGGAAAAACGTTTCGCCGCCGGCGCCAGGCGCGAATCCATCGCGGCCTGTTCCAATCTCGGTCTATCACTCGAGGATTTTCTCGGCCTTATTCTGGCCGCCATGCAGGGAATATCGGATGACCTCGGCCTGTAAGCTCATTACGGCTATCCTGGTCATTCTTTCGGCCTCTCAAATCTCAACGGCCGCCGAGAAAAAAACGGATCGATGGTTCGGAAAAGATAAATTCCAGCATTTCGGCTATTCGGCGTTTCTTTCCGGCGGTTCTTACACGGTCGCATATCGCCATTTCGAAAAAAGAAGCGAAGAATCTTTTATCATAAGTGTAGGTCTTACATTTTCCCTGGGCGCCGCCAAGGAGTATATCGATTACAGGGGACCGGGTCGAACATCGAGCTATAAAGATCTCGCCTGGGATATCGCCGGGGCTCTGACCGGCGCCATCGTCGCGTCTCTAACGCAATGAATTATTACAAAACGAAAATATTCACCTGGTCGCTTTTCGATTTTGCCGACACGATTTTTTCCATGGTCGTGGTCAGCCTCAATTTCCCGCTGATGATAAAGGGGGTATTCGGCGGTTCGGATTTACAGTTGTCCATCTCCAGATCGTCGGCTATGGTGCTGGTGGCCCTGACGATGCCGCTGGCCGGAAGGATCGCAGATAAATTCGGTCGACGTCTGCCGGCGGTCATTGTATTTACCGCCTTATGCTGCCTGGCGACAGCCTCGCTCGGCCATAGCAATTCCATGCTGGTAAACCTGGTGATTTTCGCGCTGGCCGTCTATTGCTATCAAAGCTCGCTGGTTTTTTACAACGCGGTCCTTCCGCAGATTTCGGGACCCGGGAGAATGGGTCGAGTATCCGGTTATGGGGTCGCACTTGGATACGTCGGAACGATTTTCGGCCTGGTTGTCGTCGGCTCCCTTACAGGCCCCTCCTGTTACGCCGACGTTTTCGCGCTGGCTGCGATTTTGTTCTTTATTTTCGCCATCCCGTTTTTTGTCACGGTTCGCGATAATTCCCCGCGTAAAATCAATAACCTGGTCGAGGTGACAAAGGAATCGATCAGGGAATTAGCCAGGATCTACAGTGAGGCTAAAGCCCACCCCGGAATTCTGAGATTCCTTCTGGGCCGGTTTTTCGTGGTCGAGGCTCTGGAGACCATCATCTTCTTCATGGCCGTCTTTCTCAAGGAAGGAGCCGGGTTCTCCGACTCCAATATGATATTCGCCGGTCTCACCGAAATTTATATGTATTTGATTATCGTAACTGTATTTACCGCCATCGGCTCACTGGCCTGGGGCTTTATCACCGAGAAATCCGGCCCCCGCAACTCGCTTGTCGCGGTCGTCATTTTATGGATCGTCACGCTTGCGGGCATAATTTTGTTTAAGGGAAAAATCATCCTCTACGTCCTCGGTTCGCTGGCGGGGATATCTCTTGGCGGCGTATGGACGGCCGAAAGACCCCTGCTGGTCAACCTTGTTCACGATGACACCAAACTGGCCGGTTATTTCGGGCTGTTCGCCCTCAGCGGACGGATGGCTGCGGTTATCGGGCCGGTGATTTGGGGATTGACTGTATTGCTTTTCGATTCATGGGGGCCGCGAAAATATGATTTCGCGATCGGCTCCGTCCTGATTATGATGATCGCCGGCTTAGTAATTCTCAGGAAGGTCCCGGATGCCAGATAATGAAACTCATGAAATAGTCGGGGTTGTCCATATCCATTCAAGCTATTCCGACGGCAGCAAATCGATAGAGGAGATCGCCGCCATTGGCGAGAAGGCAGGACTGGATTTTCTGATGATCACCGATCACAATTCGCTTAAGCCTCTGCATGACGGTAAACAGCGTTATTATGGCAAGATCGCCGTGATCATAGGTTACGAGATCGAGGATTCCAGCAACGAAAATCACTATCTCGCCTTCGGCCTTAACGATATCCTGCCGTCCGGGCTGAAGGCTCGTGAATACGTAAAAGCCGTAAACGAAAAGGGCGGGCTTGGCATTATCGCTCATCCCGACGAGGTCCGGAACGCATTTCCACAATATCCGAGCTACCCCTGGACAGATTGGGAGGTCGAGGATTTCGATGGCCTGGAGATATGGAATCATATGTCGGCTTGGATGGAATCGCTCAAGAGGATCAACATGCTGAAGATGGCCATTTCGCCTCGCCGCAGTCTCCGGGGGCCGACCGAGAGAGTCCTGGCTATATGGGACGAGATCGCCAGAAAGAGACCCATAACTGGGATCGGCTCTTCCGACGTCCACGCCCATCTCTATCGAAGAGGCCCCATCCGGCTGACCATTTTCCCCTATAAAGTCCAATTTCGTTCCATCAGAACTCATTTGCTGCTCGAAAAACCCCTGTCCCCGGATATCATCGAAGCCAGGGACCAGATTTTCGCCGCCATAAGAAATTGCCGTGTCTTCGTTTCGAATTACAGGTGGGGCGATGCCGCCGGATTCCGTTTTTATGCCCGAGCCGATAAAGGCGTTTCTCAAATGGGAGAGACTTTAGAGCTTTCGGATAACCCCGTCCTGCATATGATATCGCCAAGGAACGTGGAAATCAGGATTATTAAAGATGGTCGGCCGTTCAGCACGTCAACCGGCAACCGCGTTCTCCTGCCTGTCTCGCAAGCCGGTCTCTATCGAGTCGAAACCTATATCGGAAACAGGGGATGGGTATTTTCCAATCATATAAGAATACTCTCTTAAATAGCATAAGGGCGAAACAATACGTGGGTAGAGGGGGGCTGGAACTACCCAAGCTTTAATTTCACCCTTATACTGGCGATTTTATATTGAAGTTTCGGAACCTTGTCAAGTCCTATTTAAATTTGAACTGAAGGACGGTTGGGGCGGCGGAAAATACTTCGCAATTCAAAATATTTCTATCCCATAATAAAATCAGCGGCCGAGGTCATAAGTGTAAGGCCGCCGGTTTCCCTTTCTGTAAGGGGCTCGTCAGGGAATATTCAAAAAATTCGGTTTCAGCGGCACGATATAAAGGGAGCGCGATCCATGATACAAATCGGAATTTTAGGCGCCGCGAATTAAAAATGGCTCGAAATCGGTGAAATCATCTGATATTTTCAAAATTGCCTTCCCTATATGGGCAAACGGCCGAATTTCAACTTAGCTCTTATTACAGTTAATGGGAATTCTGGTTGCGTCGGAAATTTCAGGCTATATAATTATCGGGCGGAGATACCTGATTGGACTTATGCTTATGCCCCGATAATTTCGGCAGCAAGGTAGCCTGCGCCTTCATCCTGGCCTCGGCTTCGGCGACCAGATCGGCGGTGACCGAACGAGTTTTATTTTTGCTCGATTTTTCGACCTTATGGAAACTGTCGAAAAGCCCTCTCGTACTCGGAATTTCCTTCATAAATATATCCTCAGATTATTATCGGCCGAGTAGCCGGGTCATTTTAGATTTTTCTGTGGTTGACATAATAACCGCGCCCATCTATTATTAAAAAAATGGACTTAAATTCGCCGGGAAAACCTACCCTGTTTTACGGGCTGAGATTGCGACATGCCGTGGCGCTATTGGTCTGTCTTGCCGTAATCCTTGTCCTGGCCGGATATTTTTCCGTCTCGGCCGGCAAGAAGGCTGCTTTCGAGGCCGTTACCGCCCAGGGTAGGGCTCTGACCGAAGCCCTGATTTCCTCGGCCGAGATGATTATCGAAGCCGATAACGAATTTACCGATATCGGCCTAAAACGCCTCTCCGAAATCGTCGCGGAGTTCACCCGCAATCGACTGCCGTCCGACCAGGATACGTTGGATGAATTGATGAGGGTCTCGGCCGCCCAGCGCGTCTCATTGATAAAAAACAGGAAAGTAATCCTTTCGGCGACTAGCGGCGTTTCTCCGATAGGGACACCCGAGGTGGAAAGCTGGCTGGAGGGATTGAAAATCGATCCCGACGCGGAAATAGTCTATGAGTTTCATCCGTTTAACGGAAAAAGGTTCTTTTGGGGCTATTTCCCTTATGACGAAAACAGCGGCATGTTTTTAGCAGTCGAATGGGTCTACGGCCAGTATGGCAATGAGAAACTGGGACTCTATTATCTCCTTAATCTGGTGGGCCGCGAATCGGGAGTCGAATATATCATGCTGCAGAATCCTGACGGTATAGTCTTCGCATCGAAGAAAATCGCCAGCACAAAACCGATATCCGACGATCCGTTCCTGATGGAATCGGGAGATACGACGCGAAGCAGGATTATCGATTTTCAGGATCGCGAGGTCCTGGAAACCGTGAGGAAATTTAAATATGGCGAGTTCGACGGTATTTTCAGGGTCGGGCTTTCGCTTTACGGATATAACAAGATCGCCGATAGCATGAAACGCCAGGTCTGGCTGGTGGTAGTCGCACTCATCATAATCGGCATGCTCGGTTTCGGGGCCGTTGTCGGATTTCAGAATTTCGATCTCATGAGAGCCAGTCTTCAGAAGGCCAGCGTTGTCAGCCGAAGCCTCCTTGATTCCCTTCCCGGCCCGGTGGTGACTATAGATTCAGACTTCAAGATCACCGATATGAACGCTTCCGCCTCCGATATTCTCGGCGTCCGTCAGGCGATCGATTCCAGGTATCAGGAGATTTTTCCCGATGACCTGTTTCATTTCATTCAAGTCCTCGAAAGCAAGCGGAGCGCCAGTTTCGAGAGCGATATCGGCAAGACCGGCAAACGGTATTTTGTCACGGCTACTCCTCTGATAGGTTATGACGGCGCTATCATGGGCGCCATAGCCATTGCCCAGGACGTTACCGACACCCGCAAACTCGAGCAGATAGCCGAATCCCGCAAACGCCTTTCGGAAATGGGCGCATTGGCCGCGTCCATGGCCCATGAGATCAGGAATCCCCTCAACGCCATCGGCATCACAATCCAGAGGATGAAATCCGAAATCCGGCCGTCGGAGGGACAACAGGAGTATGATAGATTTATCGACGGCCTGAGGATGGAGATCTCCAGGCTTAATTCCATAATCGAGAAATTCCTGGCCGTGGCCAGGTCGGTGAGACCCCGGCTCGAGAAAATTAATATCAACGATCTCGTATCGAACGTGGTTGCCCTGTTTATCGACCAGGCCCGCTCCCATAAGATCGATCTGGGCTGGAAACCGGGAAACGATATTTACGCGGAGGTCGATAAGGATTCGATGACCCAGGCCCTGGTGAATGTCGTCAAGAACGGTATCGAAGCGGTCGACAGGGGAGGGAAGGTCGAGATCAGCGTCAAGTCCGAGGGAGGCAAAATCAGGATTTCGGTTCTGGATGACGGTCCCGGAATCGAGGATATAAGCTCAGCCATGAAACCGTTCTACACCACGAAGGACGGCGGAACGGGGCTGGGATTGGCGACATCCTCCTTGATCCTGGCCGAGCACGGCGGGGAACTGGTAATCGAATCTTCGGCCGGAAAAGGATGCCGGGTTGATCTGAATTTCCCGGCTTTAAGGAGCCAGACATGAGAATGCTTGTGGTCGATGACGAAGCGCATCAACGCGAGCTGCTCGCCGACCATCTTCGAAAAAACGGCCATCAGGTGATTACCGCCGGCGACGGCGAGGAGGCCATCGCACGGCTCAAGACCGAAGGGGCCGAGGCGGCGCTGGTCGATATGCGTATGCCGCGCATGGACGGTCTGACGTTTATAAAAAGCGGGCTCGAGCTATACCCCGATCTGGCGGTGGTCGTGATGACCGCCTACGGTACGGTGGAATCGGCGGTGGAGGCCATGAAAGCGGGGGCATTCGACTATCTGTTGAAACCGATAGATCTGGAACACCTGGATCTGATTATTGCCAAGATCCAGAATAACAACAGAATCCTGGCCGAGAACAGATATCTGAAACGAAAACTGGCCGAGGTGGATCAGCATGAAGGGATTATCGGCGAGTCAATGCTCATAAAGAAGCTTCTGGGAGATATTTCGAGGATAGCCCAGTCCGATGCCACAGTTCTGGTGCGCGGCGAATCGGGGACGGGGAAGGAGCTCGTGGCCCAGGCCATACATTATGCGTCCACAAGAGCCAGGGGGCCCTTTCTGGCGATCAATTGCACATCGCTCCCCGAGACCCTCCTCGAATCCGAGCTCTTCGGTCATGAGAGGGGTGCCTTTACCGGCGCAGTGGCTCGTCATCTGGGACGATTCGAACTCGCTGATAAGGGCAGCATATTCTTGGACGAGATCGGGGACATCTCGCCCGCCATCCAAGCCAAACTCCTGCGCGTGCTGGAAACCAGGACTTTCCAGCGGCTGGGAGGGGATAAGGATATTTCCGTCGATTTGAGAATTCTCTCGGCCACCAACAGGGATCTCGAAACAGCCGTCAAAGAGGGCAGATTCCGCGAGGATCTGTACTATCGCCTGAACGTTGTGCCGGTTACAATTCCTCCCCTTCGCGAAAGGCGCGAGGACATCCTGCCGTTGGTCGAGCATTTTATAAAAAAATACAACCAGAAGAATAATAAGGAGATTATCGGGATAACTCCCAAAGCCAAAGACCTGCTTTTAAATTACCGTTGGCCGGGAAATGTCAGGGAGCTGGAAAACCTGATAGAACGGGCTATCGTCTTGTCGGTTAATGACGTCATCGACGTGGCCGATATCGACCCCTTCGTTTCGACCCGCGAACAGTCGACTGAGACAGCTCCCGATAACTTTAATCTCGAGAATCTCGAGAGGCAGACCATACTGGAAGCCCTGCGAAGAACCAATGGCAGCCTCAAAGAAGCCGCCGAGCTTCTCGGTATCCATAGGAATACGATCAGGCTTAAGATAAATAAATACAAGATAGAAATTTGACGCACAATATGGCTTCACGCATGAACAAATTTAGTGCATCTCCGCCAAGCCACCCTTAGAATTAGATTCTAACATGTTGTCATATAATAAGATGAGCCAATAACTATTTTGGCACGGTAGTTGATGTTAGAACAGGTGAAGATAGGAAACGGAGGACGCGATGAAAACTCGAAATAGCTCAAAAACGGCAAATGGCTCTCTGGCCTTTTTATTATTAATTCTTTCAGTTTTTCTAATTATGGCCTGCGATGAACGCTCCACCACTTATATAGTTGACGACGACAATACCCCTCCGCCCGTGCCTACCGGGGTTACGACGACAACAGGCGATGAGACTGTCTGGATCGATTGGCAGCCCATTATCGGGATTCCGGATCTCGATGGCTTCAAGGTTTGGCGGAGCATCGATAACTCCGAGTTTTTCCGCATCGCCACTGTCGGTGCGAATGTCACTACCTACGAAGACAATACCGTTACCAACGGAATAACCTATTATTATGGCATTAGTTCTTTTGACCGGAGCGGCAACGAATCGGATGCCTCATTCAATTATGAAACCGCTTTCGATACGCCTCGTCCAGAGGGTTTTAACGAAGTAATCTACGATTTCCACGATCCGGCCCATATTGATTCCTCCGGTTTCGATTTCTCACGATACGAACCAGTCTATTACGACGCTTCCAGCTGCGACATGTTCCTCGAATATGACGCGACTATTCCGATCCCCGCGTTTTTCATCTGGCTGGGATACAACGGGCGCTTTATTCAAGACATGGGATACACCGACAGTTTCGACGATATCACCTTCGCGCCCAATACAGGCTGGTCACTGTATGACTACGTTGAGGCTATAGAAGGACACACCTATGTAATCCAGACCTGGGACGATCATTATATCAAGGTCCGCGTGACCCTGCTGGATGATTACCCTGACCCTCTAATGGTGTTCGATTGGGGATACCAGATCGATCCCGGTAACCGAGAATTAAAAATCGAACCGGGTACAAAAGTTGTTTCCTCAAGCGACAGCAGAGGTGCTCAATGAAAACGAGAAATCTGGCGATATTACTGGCGCTCGGCTCGCTGTTTATCTCAGGCTGCGGGTTCATATTCGTGGCCCGCAGCCAACCCGATATGCCGGGTTACTGCTATGACTGCCATCGCGGAGCACGCTGGCACAGGGTCTATACCAGCTGCGGGTACTACCGGATTATCGAGGTTCACGGCGGTTATAAATATCGTCCTTACAAGCATGCCAAGCACCAGGAATATAAGTTCGCGAAATATGATCGTTCTCGCGATGAACATGAAAGAAAGAACAGTGATAAGAGCTATCGGGAGAGGGACGACGATTAATAGTCAGGGTGTTGACTGAAGTTAACAATAAATCGATTTCCGGAAGGCGGTGATTTTAATGAGATATTTAAAGATGGTATTGATGGCGGCGGTCGTGGCGGGATTCGCGTTGCCGGCGCACGCCGATAATTACACCCGCCGTGACCACAACAGTCCCGACGTAGAGGTCTGGACCAATAAGGGCTATGACTCGAGATATTATTACGGCGAGGACATAGCTGTTTACTTCAGGGCCGAGAGCGATTGTTATGTGGTCGTTTACGATATCGATCCGGCTGGAGAAGTCACAGTACTGTATCCCTCTAACTACAATAACAGCGCCTACGTAAGGGGCGGCGAGGTTTACCGTATCCCGGACTATTACAGCGACTTCACTCTTGAGGTCACGGAACGATCCGGCACCGAGCATATTTTCGCCATAGCTTCCTTTGATTACCTGGAACCCCCGAATTTCATGAGATATGTGGGTTACGATTATGGCGATCCGGGCTACTACGATGATGACAATTTCATTTTCCATGTTCGCGGCGACTTCGACGATTTTACCAGTTTCGTAAATAACCGTATCGCCGGCGGTCCCTGTACAATCGCCCATTCCCGATTTCATGTCGATTCCGGATACCGTCACCACAGGCATTACCGTTATTGGGACTACGATCCCTATTATAACGGGTCGGTCTGGATCGGATGCAATTTCGTGGGTGCCGAGGTCTGGATCGATGGCGTTTATTTCGGGATCGCGCCGCTCCTGATCCCGCACATCTACATCGGGGAACACTGGTGCTGGATCTACTACGGGGGATTCCCCTGCTATCAGCAGTACTTCTTCGTCTCTGCGGTGGATAGATATTATATCGACGTTCGAATTGACGACCACTACAAGGATTATCGTTACCGGAGAACGTCTTTCGGCGATTGGCGTCCCTACGAGAAAAAATACCGCAATGAAAATGACTTCAAAGACCGCGCCCGCGAGGCTCGGGAAAGCAAGAGCATCCGTGCCCGCGCTCTTCCGGCGCGCGTCGTCCGCGATCTCGATGAAAGAGGTATTATCTCGAAAGACGCCCCGATCGTCAAGAAGGCCAGGGCCGAATCCCGGACGGATGACGGACTGCGTTTGAGCGAAAAAAGAAAGGTTAGAAAAGAGATCGACAGACAGATGACAAATCAGGCTGGCGATAGAATCGACCGAGAAGCGACCACTATCGTTCCCCCTGATAAACGAGAATCTGACGATGAACAGAAGAAAACACCGCGTGAATCTTACCGTGTTTCGCCCGAAAAATCGGGTACTTCCAGGGACGCGGAAAAAATAAAAGGGCCGGAGAATAAAAAGGATGATAGTTCAGTTCTGAGGAAAGACAAAAGCGAGGGCAAAAAGGAACGCCCTGAGAAAGTGAAATCGAGAGACAGGGAACGCTCGAAACAATCGGATTCCGGCCTGAAAAAATCGGACAGCGAAAGCAAATCGCGGTCTAAAGCGGACGAATCATCGAGATCGAGAAGTTCTGATAGGCGCTCTAGCAGGTCATCCTCGGAAAGGGAGAGAAGGCGATGAAAACTCTGGTGATTATACTGGCGGCCTTACTGGCAATCCCTTCTTCCGCCCTGGCGGTTAGAAAGGTCGAAAAAAAGCCCAAGGCGCACTCGTCGACATCTACGCAGGCAGGCGCCCAGCAGAGCCAGCAACCGGCCGAAAAGGGCGTGAGAAGCGATCAGCCGGCCCCAGAACAGCAGGCACGGCCTCCTCAGCCCGCCCAGGAGGTCAAGAAGCCCGAGAAAGAGGATCGTTTTATCGACGAAAACGGTGACGGTATAAACGACCGTATAGACCAACATCAGACCGTAAAAATTCGCAAGAAGGAAAGTCCGCAACGGGAATCGCCGAAACAAGAGCATCAGAAGCGTGAGTCGTCAGACAAGACCGAAAAACCCGAACGTCGAGTCAGATAAAAAGGATTAGTCCTGACAGGATATTCGAAATCCGGGCCCCGACGGCGAATCGGGGCCTTTTTGTCGGCGCCGATGTTCGTGATGCGTCGGGACAATCGGGGCGGCCAGAGATGATAAGTCATTGACAATGCTTATATGAAATGGATATTAAGCGGATATGCTCGATAGAACATCGAAAGTCATCAGGGTGCGCTCGCCGATCGTCATTTCAAAAAACGGCCGGATCGATAATGATATTCTGTATCAGATGCTGGAAATCGGGTTGAAAGCTTTTTTCGATGATGACGATTATCTATCGCGTTTGCGATCGTTGCACGCGGACGATGACGTAGTCGGGATAAAAGTCAGCACTCTCGGTGGACGTGGCATTTCCACCAATGTCGAATTGGTTGACAGGTTTTCGGGCATACTCCAGGATGCCGGAATCCCCCCGGGGAAACACCTTGTCTGGGACAGATCCGACAGCGAACTGAAAACGGTCGGCTATACGATAAAGACCGGCGGCGGACCGCTTTGTTTCGGAACCGATCATAGCGGCATAGGGTATTCGGATGACCTCGTGGCAAAAGGAAGCATCGGAGGGCTTTTGAGCAGGATCCTGACGGAATATTGCGGCGGGATCGTGAATATGCCGGTATTGAAGGATCATGGTATAGCCGGAATTACTTGCGCCCTCAAGAATCATTACGGAAGCATCCATAATCCGAATAAATATCATGATCACGGATGCGATCCCTATATCGCCGA
>Ga0153915_10006222_pt1 | contig 11167 bp, 9 predicted proteins | sample Opewatmetagenome_2_FD_107003 | JGI IMG/M metagenome (GOLD analysis project Ga0153915, IMG submission 107003) | Freshwater wetland microbial communities from Ohio, USA - Open water 3 Core 3 Depth 3 metaG | ecosystem: Environmental > Aquatic > Freshwater > Wetlands | place: USA: Ohio, Lake Erie...
GATAGTCCGGCTTGTCGGTCGCCAACGTCGGTCCAGTCGGCGTCGATCCACCGGACATCGTTGCCGACGTCCCTGACGCCGCGTCGAACGACGCGCCGCTCGATCCTACCTTCCCCGTCGTCGGACCCGATGCCGCCTTCGCGCCGCCGTCGGCGTTCGAGTACTGAACGAGCACACTCTGATGACTCGACGCACCGCCCATCGCGCTCACTTCCGTACGCGCCGCGGCGTGGCCGCCGATGTGCAAACCGTACGACGCCATGTTCGAGAAACGCACCGCGCGGCCGCTGGCCGAGAACATATCGCCGCCGCGCGTCGTGATCGGCGTGATGTCGCCGAACGTCTGGAGCTCGTCATCCGCCGAGACGTCGACGGTCGAGATCGTGCGGACCCACGAATAACGGTCGGCGGCCTTCTCGGACAGATCGAGGAACGCCACGAGGCCGACGAGACTCGTCACGCGCGTGTGGCCGTCGGCGGCCCATCGTGCGAGATTCTGAATGAGCGCATCCTTATCGGCGCGGTTGTTCCCGCCTTGATCCGGAGCGCCGGAATAGACCGCCACTCGGCCATTGATCGCCATGTGGAGGCGCGTCGCCACCGACCGCAGCACGGCGTACGGTTGCTTGTTCGCGTCGTCGGCCAACGACGGCACGACGAACACGCCATAGTGGTTGAGGTCGATCTTCTTGAGATCGACCGTGCCGCTCGAGCCGTCGAACCCGCGATCAACGCCGTCCGTGAACTTGGACTGGAGCGCCGATACGATCCGATCGCAGCCGCTGGCGTCGACGCCGACCGGACAATAGACCAGCGCCTTCTGGGCGTGGGCCGTCTCGGCGGACAGAGCTAGCGCTAGCGCCGCCGCGAACGCGGCGATCGCGGCGATCGCGGCGATCGCGAAGTGTTTGCGCATTGTCTTGGAGGGAGAAGGGGGGAGTGTATTCGTTACTGGCAGACGTCGTCGATAACGGCGTCGAGTGCAGCGAGGTTGGTCGAGCCCGAGCTCTGCGGTTTTGCCAACAGCTGATCGCGTTGACGCACGCTGGCGACACAGACCGTCGAGGCATCGCTCGGCAGAGTGCTCATCGTCAGCGACGGCCGCGGTGGCGCGGTGACGAGAGCCGTCTTCAGTGGCCGGTCATCACTGCATGCAGCGGCAAGACACAAGAGCGCGGCCGCGGCGGCAAGTGGAAAGCGCATGTGGGCTCCAATGGGGGAGAACGGCGATTCATAAGCCTGCTTGACGCACCGGTTGAGGCTGGCAAGCACGATACCCACTCTGAGGCTCATCAAGTCGCGGAATCCCGGGTTAACGTCGATCGATACCGATCTATGGCACACGGTCGTCGAATCGCTGCAACCGCTCTGTGGCGTGGCCGCGACACCAGAGCTGTTGCACGGCAGACGCAAGCCCCAACTGCGCTTCGGGCGCGTCGAGCATGTGACGCCGTCGTGATTTTGCGTCATCTCATATAAGGAATAGAGACCCTGAACGCTCTTTTGCGGACTTGGAGTCCCCACTGTCACGCCGCGACGCGCGTTCATGCAAGACCTCTAATCCTTGGCCATTGCGGATGCTCCCCTGCGACCCTATCGTGGACCCAGCCAAGCGACGCCGCTGCCTCCCCGCCTGCGCTCCTTCCCGTTCCCTCATGTACATCTCTCTGAGCTGGGCAGCGGTGAATCCGGCCAACACCGAGTCCGTCGAGACCGTCATCCTCAACGCGGTCCACGGCCGTCAGTTCGAGAACATCTTCGAACCGTTCCTCGGCGCGGTGTTGGCAAGCTTCGCGAGTGGAGTCTCACGCGACGAAGCGGCCGCATTGCAGGGCGATCTGCGCGTCCTCTCGACGCAAGCCCCGGACGACTTCTCGTTCACGATGACGTGGACGTCGACGGGCCAGTCGATCTGGCGCTCGACCGACATCCCGAAAGCAAAATGCGACGCCGTCGCCAACGCGTCCTGAGAAGCGTCGCCGTCGCGGCAATCGCCGTCGGTGCAATCGCCGCGAGCGCCCGGGCGCAGGACGAGGATACCGGCACGCCCAAGCTGGCAAGTATCGCGCTCTTTCTGGAACGATCGTACTTCTCCCCCGTCACTCCGAGCGGTAAGAACTTGCTCTTCGAAGGACAAGCGACGGGCCACTACTTCATTCACAACACGCTCAACGATGCGGTATGGCAGAAGGAGGGCGGCTGGAAATTCGTCACGCCGGTCACCATGTCGTTCATCGTGCGAATGTCGACCGATCGCTCCAGTCCGGTGCGAACGCCGGCGTACAAGATCCGACCATTCTATCTACAGTCGATCCACCTGCGCCGCGACACGATCGATCTGAATCGATTTCGCTTGTTCGAGATCGGCGTCGGCGTCACGCACTACTCCAACGGGCAATCGGGTTGCACCTACCAAGGATTTTCGCCGAGCCCGGACACGAGCAAAGACGAGTGCGACGTGACGAACCCGACGCTAGCCGCGCGCAGGATCACCAATACGATCGACGGAGACTTCTCGACGACGTTTCTGCCCGTCGCGTTGCACTACCGTCGCGGGCACTTGAGCAAGCCGCTGTCGCCGGTCGACCATCAGCTCACGCTCGGCGCCGAGCTGCAGATTCACCCGCTCCAGAAGTGGGCCCCGGGCGCGATGAACGGCGCGCAGGCTGCGCAGTACGGGCAACATCAGTATTCGCTCAATGCGGAGCTCGAGCGCCGGTACTTCCCGAAGGTGCTGCCCGGCGTGGGCCGCGTTGCCGCCGACTACACGGAGCGATTCGGCGGTGGCGCTCCGAAACACCTCCGCGCGGAAACCGTGGAGGCGTCGTACGTGCTCGACCGCGTCGAGCATCTGGGCGCGTTCGTCCGCGGCCACTGGGGATACGACTACTACAACATCCAGTGGCAGAGCACGAAGCCCTTCGTGGCCTTTGGTTTCATGTGGGACCTCGGGCGGTTGGACGTGCTGAACACTGACACGAGTCGCTGACGGCGGAGCGCCAATTTCTCGAGCACGAGTGATGGCTCCGCTCTCCGCCTACCGAGCGGAACTCGTGCCCAGCACGCCGCCGAAGAACTCCAACGCTTCTTTCGCCCAGTTGTGCATCCCCTTCGCTCCGCCGAAACAATGCACCTGCTGGCTGTCGGGCATCGTCGCCGGATAGACCTTCGCCGTAAACGACGACTTGCTCACTCGCTTGGCTTCGTCGCCGAGCACCTTCGCCGGCTCGAGACTCGCGTCTTTCGGCGGCTGGATCAGCAGTACCGGCATGTCGATGCGGCGTACCGCTTCGATGAGACGATTCTGTAGCACCGTGTGGCCGCGCCAACTCAACGCCGCGGGCGAGATCGGCATCGCGGCCTTGAAACCCGCGCCGCGCTCGGCGGCGAGCATCGTCTCGATGCCACCGTACGAGCATCCCGCGACCACGAGTTTGTTGGTGTCGACAAATGCAAGCCTCTTCGCGTAGGAGAGCCCCGCGAGCTGATCGTCGAGCTGCTCACTCCCCATGAGCTGCACCATCAGACGCTCGGCGGCAGCGTCGCCGGACTTCTGACGGGTTAGCCTGATCGTGTCTTGGATGTACGTCCCCTGCGAGTTGCCGTGACCACGACGCGTCGGCGCGACGACGACATAGCCCGCCGGCACGAAGATCGCCGCGACGGAATCGAATTGCGGACCGCCACCCGGATTCGGCTCGCTGCCGTGATTCCAAACGAGCGTTGGAAAGGGACCGGGGCCGTCGGGCTTGTAGATGAATCCGACGAGCGTGAGCGCGCCGTTCGTGTATGTCACGCGCTGTTTGTTGAACGGCGGCTGCTGCGCGAACGCAGAGAGCGACGGCGCGACGCCCGCGATCAACCCCGAGATTACCAACGATCGGATGCCGCTGCAGCGTGCAGACATGGGTCGGAGCCTCCAGACTGGATGGGCGGATTCACCAATACCATACACAACGTACGATGACGCCGGCACCGGAAGCGAACGGTCGGCGATGACCAAACCGACGCAACGGGAGTTGAGCTGGATAGACCCATGGAGAACTCGATGCGATCTACTTCCCTGCTCGCAACCTTGCTTCTGGCGGCGGCGTGCAGCGCCAGCCTGACGACGGCCGGAGGCCCCGACGGTTCCACGCGCGGAATCGAGATGGTCGCCAGCGTCCGGTCGCACACGGCCGCCGGCGACAGCGTCACGATCCAAATCAGAAACGTCGGCACTCGCACGGAATTCCTGAGCCGTTGCGGCGCGGAGCCGCTCCTCCTCGTGCAGCAATTCATGAACAACGTGTGGACCGGCGGCGTTCAGAATTTCATGTGTGTCGTGCCGAGCGCGCCTGGTCCGGTTCGGCTCGCCCCGGGAGAGAGCATCACGGTCACACGCGTCTTCAGCATCGCCGGGAGATATCGATTCCTGTCTCCAGTCGGCGAGATGGAAGATCTGAGCGACGCGACGCAAGTCGCGTCGAATGCGTTCGACGTGCAATGAATGAGCCCGGAGCCGTGGGGCAACTCATAACCAGGGTCCGCGGCTAGAGTCACCCTATTGCGCTCCAACGCGCACGACCCTACCTTCCCCTTTCATTCAGAGGGATGGAGAGGTCATGCTCGATCGCGATGGCGGTCTGCTTCGTGGCACGCTCGACGTGCTGATCCTCAAATCGCTCAGCTGGGGGCCGCGCCACGGATACGCGGTCGCCGAGTGGGTGAAGGTCATCACCGACGGCGATGTGCTCGTCGAGGAAGGACCGCTCTACACCGCGCTCCACCGTCTCGAGCGCAACGGATGGCTCACCGCCGAGTGGGGCTACTCCGACAACAACCGCCGCGCGAAGTACTACCAGTTGAGTCGCGCCGGACGCGCGCAGCTGCGCGCTGAGGTGTCGTCGTGGGAGCGGTACGCGCGCGCGGTCGGAAAGGCATTGGCCGCCGTCTCGCCGCTGCCGGCTTGAGCACATGCGCCGCGTTTTCCGGATTCCGTTCGGGCGCGCGCACATCGGACGCGAGGTGGACGATGAGCTGTCGTTCCATCTGGAGATGCGCGCGCAACGACTGATCGCCGCCGGATGGACGCCCGACGCGGCACGACAAGAAGCGCTGCGCCAATTCGGCGACGTCGACTCGGTGCGGCAAGACTGCGTGGTCATGGACGAGCAACGGGAGCGAGCGATGGAACGAGCGAACGTGATGGGTGAGCTGCTCCAAGACATCTCATATGCCCTGCGCACCCTGCGGCGCAACGCCGGCTTCACGACGGTGATCGTCGGCGCATTGGCCCTCGGGATTGGCGCCAACACGGCGATCTTTACGCTGGTCGACGCGGTGGTCGTGCGCTCGCTGCCGGTCGTGCACGCAGAGCAGCTCGTGGCGGTCGGTGATCCGACGCGCGTGGGCTCGATGTCGAACGGCTCGCCGCGTACCGATCTCTTGTCGTACCCGCTGTATCGCGAGCTCCGCGATCAAAACCACCTTTTCAGCGGCGTTCTGGCGTCGGGCCGCGCGGATCGGCTCGACGTGCGGATCGAAGGGACGTCGGGCGAGTTTGAGCACCCGCGCGGCCGGTTTGTGTCGGGCAACTACTTCTCCGTGCTCGGCGTTCCGGCGTTCGCCGGTCGCACGTTCGACGCGAGCACCGATGTGATTGCGGGCGCGTCACCGATGGCGACGATCAGTTACGGCTATTGGACGCGGCGCTTCCACAACGATCCATCGGCGATCGGCCGGACAATTCTCGTGAACGGCATCAAGATCACGATCGTTGGCGTCACGCCGCCGGCGTTCACCGGCGACATCGTCGGAGTGTCGACCGACGTCTGGTTGCCGATGAGCATGCACGACGTATTGCGCCCAAACCGTAAGGTGCTCGACGACCGCATGACGAGCTGGTTGTTGGTGCTTGGCCGCCTGCAGCCCGGCGCCACCCTGGCGCAGGCGAAGCAACAAGTGCCGGCGATCATGAAGCAAAACATCGTCGCCAACAGCAGCCCGCAGATCGCCAAGACGTTTCTCGATCGAGGTCCGAAGTACTTCGTGTCGTCCGGCGCCAAGGGATTCTCGCGGGTGCGCGACACGTTCCAGACGCCGTTGTTCACGCTGATGATCGGCGTGGGTCTGTTGTTGTGCATCATCTGCGCGAACGTGGCGAATCTACTGTTGGCCCGGGCGATCGCCCGGGGACGCGAGATGGCCGTGCGGCTGGCGCTCGGCGCCGGCCGTGCCAGGCTGGTGCGACAACTCCTCACCGAGAGCGCGATTCTCGCCCTTATCAGCGCCGCGGTCGGATTGCTCGTTGCCTGGTGGGGGAGTCGAGCGCTGCTGGCGATCGCGTCGGACGGCGCTCCGATGTCGCTGAATCTGGGGACGGACGTCATCGTGTTGGCGTTCACCCTGGCGGTGTCGGTGCTCGCGGTCGGCTTGTTCGGCGTCGTGCCCGCGCTCCGCGCGTCTCGCGTCGACCTGGCCTTAGCCATGCGCGCACAGTCCCCGTCGCTCGCCGGCAGCTCGAGTGGCACGCGTGGTGAGCGCTTTCCACTTGCCAAATTACTCATCGCCGGTCAGGTCGCGCTGTCGGTGGTGCTCGTGATCGGTGCGGCGATGCTCGTCCGCAGTTTGCGCAACGTCGAAGCAGTCGACGTCGGTTTGGATCGCGACCATTTGATCTTGGTCGACCTCGACATCGGCTCGCGCGGCTACGCGGGCGATCGCCTGGCAAGTCTCGTTCACGCGATGCGGAATGGAATCGCGTCGGTACCAGGAGTGTCCGCCGTAACCTTCTCCGAGAACGGGATATTTTCCGGAACCGAATCCTCGACGACGATCGAGGTGCCGGGCTTCACCGCCCGATCGCCCGATGACACCACCATCGCGTACGATGTCGTCGGGCCCGATTACGTGCACGCGATCGGCGCGAAGCTCATCGCGGGACGTGACATGGCGGCGAGCGATGAGCCGACGCTTCCACGCGTCGCGCTCGTCAACCAGTCATTGGCCAAATTCTATTTCCCGGGCCAAAACGCCGTCGGAAAGTATTTGCGTTTCAACGACTCGGTCGCCGTCGAGATCATCGGAATTCTCGGTGATACGCGCGACCACGATCTCGAGGGCCAGCCGCTCCGCCGTGCGTATTTCTCCTATATCCACGCCGACGATCCGCAGAACCTTGGCGCCCCAGGCTCGCTGCGTTTCGAGGTGCGAACGGTCGGCGATCCGTCGGCGTTGGTGCAGTCGATCCGTCGCGCCGTGGTGTCGGTCGACCCATCTCTGCCAATCGGCGGCGTCGAACCGTTGCCGACGCTCATGCGACTATCCATTCGAGAAGAGCGCCTCATGGCGCGGCTGGCGAGCGCGTTTGGGGCGTTCGCGTTGCTGCTCGCCGCGATCGGATTGTACGGCGTGATGACGTACGCGATCACGCGGCGCACGGGGGAGATCGGCCTGCGCGTCGCGCTTGGGGCGCAACGCGGCGACGTCGTACGCATGGTGCTGTTCGACGCGCTGCGGCTCGTCGCGTTTGGGCTGGCGGTCGGCCTGCCGGTGGCCCTCATGTCGACGCGTTTCTTGCGGACGCAGCTGCATGGCGTCGACGCGGCCGACCCGATGTCGATCGGCGTGGCGGTTGGAGTGCTCGTCTCGAGCGCGATCGTCGCCGTGATGCTTCCGGCGCTGCGCGCGTCTCGGGTGTCGCCGATCGTGGCGCTGCGGGCGGAATGAACCTCCAAAGACTCTAATCGGCTCACCCAATGCGTCGCGTGTTCAGGATTCCGTTGGGCCGAGCGAAGATCGGTGAGGTGGACGACGAGCTGTCGTTCCACCTGGAGATGCGCACCCAGCGCCTGGTCGCGGCTGGTTGGACACCGGATGCGGCACGACACGAGGCGCTGCGGCAGTTCGGCGACGTGGAAACGGTCCGGCAGGATTGTGTCGCCCTGGACGAACAACGGGAGCGCGCCGCGCGACGCGCCGACGTCCTGGGCGAGATCCGCCAGGACACCGCCTACGCCGTACGCACGCTGAGACGCAACGCCGGGTTCGCCGCGATGATTGTCGGCACGCTGGCGCTCGGCATCGGCGCGAACACGGCAATCTTCACACTCATCGACGCGGTGGTCGTGCGCTCGCTCCCGGTCGAACATCCGGAACGGCTCGTCGCCATTGGCGACGCAACCAATCCCGGTTCGGACGGCCGCGGCTCACCGCACACGGAGCTCCTCTCGTATCCTCTCTATCGCGACGTGCGCGAGCAGAGCCGTGCGTTCACCGACGTGCTCGCGTCCGGTCGGTCGGGCAGGCTCGACGTGCGCATTGAATCGGCGACGGGAGACTTCGAGCACCCGCGCGGACGCTTCGTCTCCGGCAATTACTTCTCGGTGCTCGGCGTGCGCGCCCTCGCGGGCCGCACATTCGATGCGAGCGCCGACGCCGTGCCCGGTGCATCACCGGTCGCGACGATCAGCTACCGCTACTGGACGCGCCGCTTTCAGAACGACGCGACGGCGATTGGTCGCACCATTCTTGTCGACGGCGTCAAGATGGTCATCGTGGGCGTCGCGCCCCCATCGTTCGAGGGCGAGGTCGTCGGGGACGCGACCGACATCTGGCTACCGCTCGGCATGCGCGACGCCCTCGCGCCAAATGATAAAGTGCTCACTGATCGGAAGGCGAGTTGGCTCCTGTTGCTCGGCCGGCTCAAGCCCGGCGCGACGTTGTCGCAAGCGTCGCAGGAAGTGCCCGCGATCATGAAACGAAGCATCCTCGCGAACAGCAGCCCCGACGTGGGCCAACGCTTCCTCGCGCGTCGTCATCGGTACCTCGTGTCCGCTGGAGCGAGAGGATTCTCCGAGGTCCGCGGCACCTTCGAGGCGCCGCTGTTTGCGCTCATGATCGGCGTCCTTCTCCTCCTCTGCATCATTTGCGCGAACGTGGCGAATCTGCTGCTGGCCCGCGCCGTGGCGCGCGGACGCGAGATGGCCGTTCGGCTCGCGCTCGGCGCCGATCGCTGGCGTCTCATCCGCCAGCTCCTCACCGAGAGCGGGCTGCTCGCGCTCGCGAGCGCCGGCGTTGGCCTGTTCGCCGCGGCGGCGGGCAGCCGAGTGTTGCTGGCCATGGCCGCAGACGGCGCGCCGCTCTCGGTGAATCTCGGGATGCGCGTCTCGGTGCTAGGGTTCACGCTGGTCATGTCGGTGCTCGCGGTCGCGCTATTCGGCGTCGTCCCGGCGCTTCGTGCATCGCGCGTCGACCTCGCGTCGACGATGCGCGGCAACGCGTCGTCCATCGCCGGCGCCATCGGGGCGCGCGGCGGCCGTGTACCGCTTGGAGCGCTGTTGATCGCGGGCCAGGTCGCGTTGTCGCTCGTCCTTCTTGTCGGCGCGGCGATGCTCGTGCGCAGCCTGCGCCAACTTCAAGACGTCGACGTGGGACTCGACCGCGATCACCTCGTCATCGTCGACCTCGACATTCGCGCGCGAGGCTACGAAGGCGATCGGTTGGGCGGCGTCGTGCACCAGATGCGCGATCGACTGAGCGCGGTGCCCGGTGTCGCGGCGGTGACCTTCTCCTAAAACGGAGTGTTTTCCGGCACGGAATGGCACACGTCCGTTCAGATTCCGGGATTCGTCGCGCGCTCGTCCGACGATTCGGCCGTCGCGACCGACATGGTTGGTCCCGACTACGCGCGGGGCATCGGCGGTAGGCTCATTGCGGGTCGCGACATCCAGCCGTCGGATGAACTCCGGCTTCCGCGCGTGGCATTGGTGAATCGCTCGCTCGCGACATTCTACTTTCCGGGACAGAACGCCGTCGGGAAGCTCATGCGCTTCAACGACTCTGTCGCCGTCGCGATCGTCGGCATCCTGGCTGACACTCGCGACCACTCGCTCGGTGAGCCACCCGATCGTCGGGCGTACTTCCCGTACATCCATGCCGACGATTCGAAGAACGTCGGTGCGCCAGGCTCGCTGCGCCTCGAGGTGCGGACGACGGGCGATCCGTCGGCGATCGTGCAGCCGCTGCGGCGCGCTGTCCTGTCGGTCGATCCGTCTCTGCCGATCGAAAGTATCGAGCCGCTCACGACGCTCATGCGACAGTCGATTCGCGAGGAGCGACTCGTTGCGCGTTTGGCCACCGCGTTCGGTGTGTTTGCCCTCGTTCTCGCCGCGGTCGGATTGTACGGTGTGATGACGTACGCGATCACACGTCGGACCGGCGAGATCGGCTTGCGCGTCGCCCTCGGCGCGCAGCGGGCGCATGTCGTGCGCATGGTGCTGTTCGACGCGTTGCGGGTCGTGACGGTCGGCGTGGTGGTCGGGCTCCCGCTCGCGCTTCTGTCGATGCGATTACTCACGACGGGTCTTCACGGCGTTGACGGCGCCGACCCAACGTCGATCGGCGTGGCGGTTGGTGTCCTCGTCTCGAGCGCGATCGCCGCCGTGCTGCTTCCGGCGCTGCGCGCGTCTCGCGTGTCGCCGATCGTCGCCCTGCGCGCCGAGTAGTCGCACGCTACGCTGTCGCTTCGCTCCTCAGGATGACTGGCGCGCGACAAAAGTCGTTTGCGCCGACGGGCCGCTGCCGCCTCGAGGCACGTAGCTGACGTCGGCCCATCGAGTACTCCCCGTCTCACGAGCGTCGCCGAAACCATCCCCAAACCCGGCGGGCGGAAGAGACCGCCGCTTGACCGAAGGCACCGATCGCCGCTTTGCGCATCGCGCGATAATGTGCCCGATGACGGGCGCGAAGCGTCGATGGATCGAGCGGTCCAGAGCATGCGCGCCGTCTCGCGTCCGACATCGGCGCCCTCAGCGATCCACCGAGCGATTCGAGCGCGAGCTCGGCGACACCGAACAGCGTCCCCTCCTCGCCGACGTGGCCCTGCAGGATTACCTGCCGGTTATCATCGCGATCATCAACGACGCCCAACCCATCGAGGATCTTGCCGACGTGCCCGACGGCGACCGGATCGCTCGCCACCTCCTTGGCAAGCGCATCAAGTATTCCGCGCGACGTTCCCGGCTGATACGACAATACCTTAACCGATTCGCGAGGCTCATAGGCGAACGCCAAGGAACAATGGAGATCAAAGGCGTCCCCCTTCACCTCCGGCGTCGAGTCGCGAACGGATACGGCGAGGCCGGATCTCCGCGTCATCTCAGCGACGATGCGGTCGAGGTCGGGC
>Ga0153915_10006223_pt1 | contig 11166 bp, 12 predicted proteins | sample Opewatmetagenome_2_FD_107003 | JGI IMG/M metagenome (GOLD analysis project Ga0153915, IMG submission 107003) | Freshwater wetland microbial communities from Ohio, USA - Open water 3 Core 3 Depth 3 metaG | ecosystem: Environmental > Aquatic > Freshwater > Wetlands | place: USA: Ohio, Lake Erie...
CGGGGGCGGCGGCGGCGGCGGCGGCGGTGCGGGCAGCAACCAGTGTCCGGCCGGGATCGGTGACTAGATGCGAGCCTGGCTCCTGATCGGCGCCGCGGTCAGCGCGGCGATCGCGTGTAGCAGCAACACGTCCCACAGCGTCGACTCGAACAGCGCGCGGACGTGCGTGGGCTCGGCCTTCGATCCGTGCACGACCAACGACCAGTGCATGTCGATGAACTGCCACCCCTACGGCACATCGGGGTTCACCGTGTGTACGCAGGCCTGCACGCCGGGCGATAATTCGACATGCCCGGTCGACAGCACCGGCTCGAACGCGGTTTGCAACAACATGGGCAACTGCAAACCCGCGAAGCCGAACGATTGCGTGCCCTGATCGTCGGGTGCGTCCTGGCGTCGACCGGCGTCGCGCACGCGCAAGGACTCTCCGACGAGGAGCTCGCGAAGCTATCGCAGAGCGAGACGATCGAGATCTACGACGAGCGGCCCGACAAGCCGTTCGATCGCGATACCGAGGTGCGGCTCACCGGCGAGCAGCTCGCGGCGCGAGGTGCGGTCGATCTCGGCACCGCGCTGGCGCTGTTGCCCGACGTGACCGTCCGCGATGCCGGGCGCGGCGGCTTCAACGTCGATATTCGCGGCGCGCGCAAGGGCGCCGTCAGCGTCCTCGTCGATGGCGTGCTGGTGACCGATCCGTACTACGGCACGTTCGATGTCTCGACGATCCCGATCACCGACATCGTGCAGATCCGCGTGTCGACGACCCCGCAGTCGCCGATCGATGGTCCGGGTGGCCCGGGCGGCGTGATCGAGGTGCACACGCGCGACGCGATCGGCAGCCAGCTCGTGATCGCGCGCACCCAGAGCGACACGCTGCCGAGCTTCGGCATCACCGGGATGGCGCGCGTGATGCTCGCGAAGCAGCTCGCGCTGCGGTTCTCGGCCGCGGGTCTCGGCGGCGCACGCGACCTCGACCTCCCCGCCGGGGCGACGTTGAACGAGGGCCGTCACGCGGCCACGGGCTCGGCGCGGCTCGAGTACCGCACGGCGCACGAGCGGATCGCGGTCGATGGCTTTGTCGACGATCGCCACTACATCTCGCCGCCGTCCGACGAGGACGCGACCATGGCGATCCTGTTGATCGATCGCGAGACGACCGAGCGCGCGTCGGTGAAGGCCGATGTCGAGCGCGACAAGCTCCAGCTCCAGGGCCAGGGCTGGTTCCATCACCTCGCTCGCCGCTCGCGCTACTTCGCGGACCCCGCGCTCGACAACGAGTCCGCGCTCGAGGACCTCGGCGCGACGCGCGTCGGCGGCATGGCGCTCGCGACGCACCCGATCGGCAAGAGCGCACGGTGGGCCGCCTCGGCGGGGCTCGACTACAACGCGATGTCGGTTCGCGACCTGGCGAGCAACACGGTCGAGTCCGCGCTGACGCTCGCCGAGCTCGCCGTCGATGGTCAGTACGAGCACGCGACGTTCCGCGTCGATGCCGCGGGCGGGCTGGCGATCCCGTTCGTCGTCGGCGGCGCGGATCCCTGGCCCGAGGGCAAGCTCGTCGCGAAGTGGCGCCCGAGCTACGGCTCGCTCGAGGTCGACGGCACGGTCGCGCGCAAGGGGCGCGTCCCGAACCTGCGCGAGCGCTTCGATCCGGCCACGGGCAACCCGGCGCTCGGCCCCGAGATGGTCGATCACGTCGAGGTGCGCGCGATCGAGCAGCGGACCGACAAGCTGCGGCTCGAGGTCGCGCCGTTCTTCAAGCACTCGACCGGCAGCATCCGCGCGTCGCTCGACACGGGGAAGCTCGTGAACCTCGGCGTCCTGAACTACTACGGCGTGGACGTCCTCGCGCGCGCGAAGGTCGAGCACCGCATCGAGGTCGGCGCGTCGTACGACTTCGTGAAGATCACCGACGACGCGATCGATCGGGTGCCGCATCACCGTGCCGACGCCTGGGTCCAGGCCACCCCCGATCCACGGCTGTCGATCCTCGCGCGCGTGAAGTACTTCGGGTCGTCGTTCGACAAGGGGGTGTCGGTTCCGGGCTACACGACCGTCGATGCGACGGTGACCTCGCCGTTGTCGAAGGAGTACCTCGCGGTGCTGCGCGTCGACGATCTGCTCGACAAGCGGCCCGAGACGCGCGCGGGCTACCACTCGGCGGGGCGCGTGATCTTGCTGGTGCTGCAGGGCAGCTGGGAGTGAACGCTACGTGCGCGTCTTCAGCAGGCGGAACGTGCGCTGGAGCTCGGTGTCGGTGCTGATGCGGCTCGCGATCGTCTGACGCAGGACCAGCAGCATCTCGCGCTGGGACGGGAGCGGCCGGTTCGCGCGCGCGGCCCGTCGGATCCGAGTCCGTACGAACGTTCGCTCCTGCATGGGCCCACCATGCCGGGGTCGAGCGTCGCCGTCGACTGGTGGGCGCCAACAGTCGCTCAAGACCCGTGCGGCGCCGGCGCGTCAGCGGGACAGATCTAGTGACCTTTCGCGAGCGTGCCGAGCGTGGTGGCGGCCTCGATCCGCACCAGGCCGCTCGGGTCGGCGAGCGCGGCGACCAGCCCCGGTGTCACGCGATGGGCGGTGCGGTGGGCCGAGGCGGCCGCCGCGCGGGCCTCCGGCGACCGCTTGATGTCGCGCACGAACGTCGATAGCGACGTGCCGCCGATCGCCTCGCCCAGCGCGGCGAGATCCGCGGCGGCCTCGACATCGGAGTCGGCGACCGCGAGCGCCTCGGTGAACACGCGCTTCGCGGTGTCCCGGTCACCGGCATGCGCGAGCACGCGCGCGGCCGCGAGGCGCACGCCGAGCTCCTTGTCGGTCGCCAGCTTCTGCGCGAGCGGTAGCGCGGCGTCGTTGCCGAACGCCCGCACGAGCGCGTTCGCCGCACCGGCGCGAACGTGCCAGTCCTCGGCGACCATCGCGCGCGCGATCGCCTTCAACGCCAGCTCGGGATGCTTGGCCGCGATCGCGGCCTCGACGCCGACCATCGGATCCGGATCGTCGGCGAGCGCGACCAGCTCGTCCTCGCGATGCGCGGCGACGACGAGCTCGATGCCGGCGAGCCGCACGGCGAGCGCCTTGTCCTTGAGCGCCTGCTTGCCCGCGGCCTCGAGGTTGCCGAGGCCGATCTTCGCGAGCGCGGTCGCGGCGGCGGCGCGCACCGACTCGTCGGGATCGTGGAGCCGCTTCGTGGCGACCTCCACCGCATCGGGGTCCTTGATGGCGCCGAGCCAGCGCAGCGCGATCGCGCGCACGCGTGCGTCGCCGTCGTTCGCGGCCTTCTCGAGATCGGCCGCGGCTAGCTTGCCGACCTTCTTGCCGACACCGTCGACCGCGATGCGGCGCGCCTCGGCATTCTCGCTGCGCATCATGTCGTCGGCGACCTGCGGCGCCTGCGGGTAGCCGTGCAGCACCGCGACCGCCGCGGCGGCCTGCACGCGATCGTCGTCATCGCCGAGCCGCTCGGCGACCTCGTCGGCGAGCGCGTTGATCTCGAGCAGCTCGACCGCCTCGATCGCTTCGATCTTCAGCCGCGCCGACGGCGACGCGAGCGCCTGGGCGATCGTCGCGGTCGCGAGGTCGCGCAGGAGCTCCGCGTCGTCGTGGCCGCGGCGCGACACGTACTGCTCGTACGACTTCGCGATGCCGTCACCGTCGCCGAGCGCCAGCGCGGCACGCACGCGCATCCCCCACAGCGCGTCATCGTCGGGATGGCCGGCGAGCCCCTCGTCGGCGGCCCGGGCAGCCCCGGCGTAGTCGCCGGCCTCGTACAGCGTGACCGAGCGCTTCGCCCGATCGGCACAGGCGGGGAGGGCGAGCGCGAGGAATAGTGCAAGGATCGAACACCGCATCATGGCGACTCCAACATGACACGAGAGTGACACGCAGAGAGTGGCTCGGATTGCGCAGCCGGTTACACAACCTCGTATCTTTTAGCGGGATCCAGCGATCGGATGTTTACGCGGTGATCCTCGACCGGCTATACCGTCGCGCAACGAGGAGGGTTCCCATGCGCCTGGTATTTGCTGTGGCCGTCGCGTCGCTCGCAGCCTGCGGTACTTCTGATTCTGGTCCCGAGCTGCTTCCCGGATTCGATCCGGGTCCGCCGCCGGTGAACGGCACGCAGATCATCATGGCGCCGGTGCGAAACCTCGTCCCCGGTGTCAGCCACGAGATCTGTAGCTGGACCGGGATCCCCGTCGACAGCGACCTCGACGTTCGCAAGATCCAGGCGTTCCAGCTCGCCGGTGGTCACCACGTCGCGCTGTACGTCACCAAGGTCGCGCTGCCCGCGGGCACGTCGCGCGAGTGCACCGATGCGGACATGACGAACTTCCGCTTCGTCGCGGGGACGGCGAACGACGGCACGCCGAACGAGGCGCCGGGCGATCTCGTCTATCGCCTGCCGAAGGGCACGACGATCGCGGTGCAGCATCACTACATCAACGCGAGCGACAAGGTCGTCGACTCGCAGAGCGCGCTCAACATCTACTACGCCGACAAGGGTACGACGTACACGCCGAGCGCGAGCATGGCGATCCTCGACACCAACCTCACGCTGCCGCCCGGCGCGAGCACGAAGGACGTCCACTGCACGATGAACCGCGATCTCGACGCCTGGTTCTCGATCCCGCACATGCACAAGTACGGCGTCACGTTCTCGGCGACGCTGACGCACGCCTCTACCGTGACGCCGATCGCTACCGAGCCGACGTGGGATCCGGGCTACGAGTTCCACCCGCCGGAGACCTACTACGATCTCGCGACGCCGCTCGCGCTCAAGACCGGTGACTCGATCGACGTCCACTGCGGCTGGAACAACACCACCGACGGCAATCTGAAGTTCGGCAACGAGATGTGCGTGTTCTTCGCGGCCACGATCGATCGCACGAACGCCGGCAACCTCGACTGCGACGGCGGCGACTGGGGCACGTTCTAGCCATGCGGTTCGCCGTCATCGCCGTCGCGATGGCCACGGCGCTCGTGTACGCGGTCGCGTGCGGCGGTGGCAACGCCGCCGGCGCCGATGCGACCAAGTGCCCGGTCCCGTCGACGACGTGCGGTGACCCGTGCATGCAGGCGAACAACGTCGGCGTCGGCATGGCGTGCACGAAGAACGGCGGCGAGTGCGGAAGCAACCTCGCGCCGTTCCTGTTCTGCACGGCCGACTACGAGGACGGCGCGTCCCCGTACTGCACCGGGCCGTGCGGCAGCGATGCCGACTGCGGCACCGACGCGTATTGCTCGGGCTCGGGCCACGGCGGCAAGGGCTGCATGCCCGCGATCTGCGGCGGCACGCCGTCGATGTAGTCGCCCGAACACGCGGCGCCGGAGCGCGTGTTACGGTGTCTCCATCTCCGTGATCCGCGGCTTTCTCTTCGACCTCGACGGCACGCTCGTCGATTCCGAGCGCGAGACCGCCGAGGCGATGGCGCGGGCGCTGTCGCGCCATCACGCGATCGAGATCGAGCAGTACGACCGCGACTACATCATCGGCCGGTCGTGGATCGCGATCTACGACAGCCTGAAGACGCGCTATCCGCAGATCGCGTGGACGCGTGCCGAGATGATCGCGAGGACCGCGGCGATGCGCGACGAGGTGATCGCCGAGCTCGGCATCACGGTGCTGCCGGGCGCCAGGCACGTGCTCGAGTGGACCCGCGCCGCGCACAAGCGCGGGCTCGTGACGGGGAGCTCGCGGGCCGAGGTCCAGCAGGTGCTACCGCACCTCGGCGAGCACGCGCGGTTCGACGTGATCGTGGCCGCCGAGGATGTCACCCGGTCGAAGCCGGCACCGGATGGCTACCAGGCGGCACTCGCGGCCCTGGGCCTCGCGCCGCACGAATGCGTCGTGATCGAGGACTCCGAAGCCGGCATCACGGCGGGCCGGGCCGCGGGCTGCCACGTGCTGGCGGTTCGGGCAGGCAACTTCGGCGGCTGGAAGCAAGACCACGCCGATCGGGTGATCGACACGCTCGACGAGCTGACACCCTCGCTGGTCGCGGGGCTCGGGCTATAGTTAGCTGCCGTGAAGCTCCCCGCCGAGGTCTCGATCTACGAGGTCGGCCCACGCGACGGCCTCCAGAACGAGGCGCGGAACGTGCCGACGGCGGACAAGATCCGTTTCATCGACGCCCTCGTGGCGGCGGGGATCCGCTCGATCGAGATCACGAGCTTCGTGTCGCCGAAGTGGATCCCGCAGCTCGCCGACTCGGCCGAGGTCGCGCGCGGCGTGGTGCGCCCCAACGGCGTGCGGATGAGCGCGCTGGTGCCGAACCGGCGCGGGCTCGACACCGCGCTCGCGTCGGGCATGAAGGAGATCGCGGTCTTCATGTCGGCGTCGGAGACGCACAACAAGAAGAACGTGAACAAGACGATCGCGGAGACGCTCGACGCGTTTCGCGAGGTCGTGGGGCCGGCACGCAACGCGGGGCTCGCGGTGCGCGCGTACCTGTCGACGGCGTTCGGGTGCCCGTACGAGGGAGATGTCGATCCGGCGAAGGTCGTGGAGCTCACGGGCCAGCTGCGCGACATGGGCGTGTACCAGGTCTCGATCAGCGACACGATCGGCGTCGCGAACCCGCAGCAGGTCGAGGACGTGCTCGGGCGCGTCATCGCGAAGCACCCGACCAGCGCGCTCGCGGTGCACATGCACGACACGCAGGGCACGGCGCTCGCGAACTGCGTCGTCGCGCTGCAGCTGGGCATCACCACGATCGACTCGGCGGCGGGTGGGCTCGGCGGGTGTCCGTACGCGCCCGGGGCGTCGGGCAACCTCGCGACCGAGGATGTCGTCGCGATGCTGCACGGCATGGGCTGCAAGACCGGCATCGATCTCGACAAGCTGATCGAGGCGTCGCGCACGGCGTCGGCGTTCGTCGGCCACGAGCTGCCGTCGAAGTATCTCAAGGCGCACCTCGGCAAGCAGGCGCGTGCCCGCCGCCGCGCCGAGCAGATGGGTTCCTGAGAGCCGGTCCCAAAGAACGAACACCTGATACGGTCCGCCCCATGGCGGACATCGTCGTCGAAGAAAGAGCCGGCACCGCGTGGGTCACGCTGAACCGACCCGACGTGCGCAACGCGCTGTCGCGTGCGGTGAACAACAAGCTCGCGGAGATCGCGGCCGAGCTCGATCAGCGCGACTCGGTGCGCGCGATCGTCTTGACCGGTGCGGGTGACAAGGCGTTCTGCGCCGGCGCCGATCTCAAGGAGCGCCGCGGCGTGTCGGCGCGCGAGTCGGGCCCGTACATCAACGCGATCGCGTCGGCGATCGAGACGTGGGGCGAGGTTCGCAAGCCGACGATCTGCGCGATGAACGGCTCGGCGTACGGCGGCGGGCTCGAGCTCGCGATGGCGTGCGATCTGCGCGTGCTCGCCGAGGGCTCCGAGGTCGGGCTGACCGAGGTGCGGCTCGGGATCATGCCGGGTGCCGGCGGCACGCAGCGGTTGCCGCGCCTGGTCGGCGAGGCGCGCGCGAAGGAGCTGATCCTGCTCGGCCGCCGGATCGGCGCGGCGCGCGCGCTCGAGATCGGGCTCGTGCACCAGGTCGTGCCGCGGGCCCAGCTCGGCGCCACGGTCGAGGCGATCCTCGCGGAGCTCGCCGGGTGCGCGCCGCTTTCGGTGACGTCGGCGAAGTCGGCGATCGAGCGCGGCTACGGCAAGCCGCTTCCCGAGGCGCTCGCCATCGAGCGCGAGTGCTACGACCTGACGCTGTTCAGCGAGGACCGTGACGAGGGCCTCGCCGCGTTCGCCGAGGGCCGGCCGCCGAAGTACATCGGCCGCTAACTGTACGAAACCGCACTGGGGGACCAGGCCCCGTGTGGCTCGGGTATGGCGTCCCCACGCGAATCGGGGGTCGAACCGGCGGTCGTGCGATCGAGCGGTTGCGCCGAGGTTCTCGGGGATCGAGACGGCGGACGCTGGCCTGCCGGGTGCAACTGACCCCAGCATGGCGGCCATCAGCTCCCTGTTTCGGCGGTTGGGTTTCGTGCGGGTCGACGACTACGGGCTGATCCTGACCCCCGACGATCGCCTCCTATCCACGCGTCCCGCCGTGCTCGATGACGGTCTGGGCGGCAAGATCGTGGGCTGGAAAGAGGGCGATCTGGCCGCGATGGAGCTGTCGCGCTGGGAGCCGATGCTGCCGGCTACCGGACGAGCCACGGCCAAGCCACCGGCCATTCCGGCACCGCCGCCGGTGCCCGTGTCGCCGCCGATTCCCCGAGCCGTCACGGTCTCGCCGCCAATTCCCCGAGCCGTCGATGCGGTCTCGATGGCGCGCCCGCGTCCCCCGACCGTCCCGGTCCCGATCGCGACGGTCGTTTCGGCCCCCCCGCCGGTCGCGATCTTCGCGCCCGTCCCCCCTCCAGCACCGGTTGCAGCGCGTCCCGCGCCCGTGATCGTCGCTCCGCCGGCCCCGGTTGTTGCCGCGAAGGCAGCGGCCTGTGAGGATGAAGACGAATGGGAATGGGAGATCGCAGTGGCGAGGGCTCGCGCGGCGGCGGAGTGGGCGGAAGAGGCGGCGGCCGCAATCGCGAAGCCGATCATGAAGCCGGTCGCGCCGGTCGCGAGGCCAAAGCGGATCACGGCGCCGATCGCCGTGGTCGCGGCGCCGAAGCCGGATCCGATCAAGACCGAGGAGTGGCCGAAGACCGAGGAGCTCGAGAGCTGGGAGAAGGCCACGCCAGCGCCGAGCAAGGTCGAGCACGTGGTGCGGCTGATGCCGCGTCCCGCGATGCAGACCGGCACGAACCCGATCATCACGTCGGCGATGCCGCGGCCCGTGCCGGCGGCGCCCAAGCCGGTGCTCGCGGCGGGCTCGGCGCCCACGCGCACGACGGTGATCCCGGTGCCGGCGCTGCCGCGCGAGAGCGATCCCAGCATGGTGCGCCCGGTGATGTCACCGCGGCTGCCGAGCCTGACGCAGCCGAAGCGCTACCCGCGCGCGACCGGTCGCGTCGACGACACGATCCGCACGCATGCCGCCGCGGCAGCGAACGACGACAGGACGTCGCCGAACATCGCGTTGCCGCCGTCGAGCAACGGCAAGCGCGTCGCCGCCAAGCAGCGGTGAGCATGCGAGCGACTGCGCTGATCCTCGCGATCGGAGGCGTCGTCGCGGCATGTGGCAGCAATACGCCGCCGTCGGAGGCGCCGAAGAAGCTCGAGTCGGTCGACAGCTCGAAGGCCGAGAAGGATGCGAAGGGCCTGCTCACCGAGATCTACGAGACGATCTCGCACGCCGATACCGATGGCCTGATGACGCTGTTCGTCGAGCCGCTCGTGGTGTACGGCCCGCGCAAGGCCGACGCGCACGGCACGCGCTCGGATGCGCTCGTCGCGCTGAAGGCGATCGTCGATCCGAAGAAGAAGAAGCCGCTGCGGTCGGGCCAGCTCGAGGTCGTGCCGTCGCCGGGTGGGCACTCGGCGTGGGCGTTCGATGTCGTCGAGGTCAACGGCCAGTCGCTCACGGTGACGGCCGTGCTATCGAACGCCGACGATATCTGGCAGGTCAGCGCGGCGACGCTCGCCGAGACGCCGGCGATGAAGACCGTGCGCGCGGAGCTCAAGAAGGACGCGATCGTGCCGCCCGGGATGGCGGCGATCGCGAAGGTCGATCCGAATGCGCGGCCCGCGGTCGACAAGTTCCAGCGCGGGCTCGCGGCGCAGCAGCAGTGGGGCGACGAGCTGTCGGCGCGGAGCGACGCGGTCGTGATCGGCCCCGGTGCCGGCGACGTCACGCGCGGCAAGGCCGAGATCAAGAAGCTGTTCAAGAAGCGCGTGAAGGAGAACGTGCGGGCCACGGCCGCCGGCGAGATCACCGCGTCGACCACGTCGGATGGTCAGCTCGCGTGGGTGACGATGCCGATCGTGCAGTTCGAGGACGATGTCGATCCGCTGCCGCTGCGCGCGTTCGCGGTCTACGAGAAGAACGGCAACGACTGGAAGCTGATCGCGCTGCAGGAGTCGATCGCCGTTGACGAGCCCGGGACCGGTGCCTCGTACAAGAAGGTCGTCGCGCCCGCGCTCCCGAAGGTCGAAGAGGCGCCGCCACCGAAGAAGAAGGAAGAGGCGCCGAAGAAAAAGAAAAAGAAGAAGAAGAAAAAGCCGAAGTCAGACGACGAGTGACCGGAGGCCGGTGAGATACTGGCCGCATGCGTCTCACGGTCTGCCTGGTGCTCGCATTCCTGATGACTCCGATGATCGTCGCGCACGCGGAGACCGAGCAACCGTGGGCGATCGGCATCACCGAGCAGCAGAAGGCGCAGGCGCAGAAGCTCCTCGAAGAGGGCAACGCGCTGTTCCTCGCGAAGAACTACACCGAGGCGCTCGACAAGTACAAGGCGGCCGTCGGCGCGTGGGACCACCCGGCGATCCGCTTCAACATGGTGCGCTGCCTCATCCAGCTCGACCGCCCCGTCGATGCGTCCGACAACCTCGCGCTCGCGCTCAAGTACGGGGCCGCGCCGCTGGAGGAGGCCGTCTACAACGAAGCGCTGAGCTACCAGAAGCTGCTCGCGAACCAGATCGGCGATCTCGATGTCCACTGCGAGCAAGGCGGCGTCAAGGTCACGCTCGACGGTCAGCCGCTGCTCAGCTGCCCCGGCAAGGAACATCGCCGCGTCGCGCCCGGCCAGCACCAGCTCGTCGGGACGAAGGACGGCTTCCTCACGAAGACCACCGAGGTCGTCGTGCTCGGTGCCAAGACGCAGGACTCGAAGATCGAGCTCGTGCCGCTCGGCAAGGCCGCGAAGGTCGTCCACCGCTGGGCCAGCTGGGTGCCGTGGACCGTGTTCGGCGGTGGCCTGGTGCTCGCCGGCATCGGCGGCGTGCTCCAGTACCAGGCGTCCCAGGACATGTCGAGCTACGACGGTGGCGTGTCGACCTACTGCTCCGGGACCGGCTGCGCCCCCGACGACCCGCGTCTCGCCAGCGTCAACGACTTCAAGACCCGCGCCCAGACCGAGAACAAGATCGCGGTCAGCGTCATGACCGCCGGCTTCGCGACCGCCGTCATCGGCGGCGTCATGCTGTACATGAACCGCGGCCGCACCGTCTACGAAGGCTCGGTCGAGAAGCAGGGGCCGCAGGTCGGGTTCACGCCAACGCACGATGGTGGCGTGATGTCGCTGAGTGGCCGCTTCTGACGGGGACGGTCTTCAGGCA
>Ga0153915_10006224_pt1 | contig 11165 bp, 9 predicted proteins | sample Opewatmetagenome_2_FD_107003 | JGI IMG/M metagenome (GOLD analysis project Ga0153915, IMG submission 107003) | Freshwater wetland microbial communities from Ohio, USA - Open water 3 Core 3 Depth 3 metaG | ecosystem: Environmental > Aquatic > Freshwater > Wetlands | place: USA: Ohio, Lake Erie...
CCTCGCCCGCTGATCTCGAACGGGCGTCGCGAATGCGGCGCCATCGCGTCTCCGGCGCGACTGTCGACGACGGCGCCCAGAAAGCCGCCCGATGCGTCGAAGAACGCCGCGCCGACCATCGGCAGGCTCGGCCGCTGCGAGCCCTCCGTCTCGACGAGCGTCCCCCGGACGGTCGTGACCCCGCCGGCCTCCGACCAGGTGACGTCCTCCACGGTGAGTGGGACGCCAGGGACGTCGTTCATGCCCCGGGTCGGGCAGTACTTGATGTTGATGACCGGCTGGGCCAGCGCGTCGATGCCCCCGGCCGGCTGGCCGGCGGCGAGGCGCTGCCCGCCCATGATGTAGACGGCGCTGTCCCCCGGCTGGACGATCGCCGGGCTCGGGAAGAAGCGGCCCGCCCTGGTCACGACCGCGTTGCCGCCGGCCTTGAGCGGCAGGGCGATGAGCGGGGTCCAGAGCTTGTCGGGCTCCGTGTCGTAGAGCGTGTTGATGAACGTCAGGGGCTCGCTGCCCGTGTTGCGCAGCGACATGTACATGGATACGTAGCCGTCGACCACCTGGATGTCGTGGGTCATCTCCGCGTGGAGCGGGCTCGGCGTCCCGGACGCGGTGGCGTCGGATGGGCCCGGCGTGGGCGACCAGAGCGCGGTCGGGATCGGAAGCGCAGTCGACTCCGGCGGCGCGGTCCAGGCGGCCGGCGTGGCGCCGCCCGGCGCGCCCGTGCAGCCGCCGAGCGCGAGCGCGAGGACTGCGAGAGCGCCCACGACGCCGAGGGAATGCCTCCCGCCGACGCGAGGTGGATACCCGACCGAGGGACGCAGGGACGCGCTGGTCATCGCGGACAGATTAGCGCCTCGGCCCCGGAGGCGTCGTCAGTCCGGACACGGCGTCTGGGCGCCCGACATCGGCCGCCAGCGCAGGTTGGGCTGCCGGGCCGCTGCGGCCTCGTCGAGGCGTCGGACGGGCGTCTCGTGGGGCGCCTCGAGGACGAGCGAGGGTGTCTCGCGGGCCTCGCGCGCGATCTCGATGAGCGCGTCCGCGAAGGCGTCGAGCGTCTCGACGGATTCGGTCTCGGTCGGCTCGATGAGCATCGCCTCGTCCACGATCAGGGGGAAGTAGATCGTCGGCGGGTGGTAGCCCTTGTCGATGAGCCGCTTCGCGACGTCGAGCGTCCGGACGCCGGTCTCCTTCTTCAGCGTGGATGCGGCCGCGATGAACTCGTGCTTGCACGGGCGGTCGAACGGGATGTCGTACGCGCCCGCGAGGCGGTGCTTGAGGTAGTTCGCCGCAAGGACGGCGTCGTCGCTGCCTTCACGCAGGCCGGATCCCCCGTGCGCCCGGATGTAGGCGTACGCCCGCACCAGGACACCGGTGTTGCCGGCATAGCTGCGCATGCGCCCGATCGAGGTCGGCCGCTCGCCGATCCGCTCGAGGCGGAACGAACCGTCGGGCTCGCGCAGTACTCGTGGTTCCGGCAGGTACGGCAGGAGGGTCTCGCCCACCCCAACCGGTCCGGCGCCCGGGCCGCCACCACCGTGCGGTGTCGAGAAGGTCTTGTGGACGTTGAAATGCATCACGTCGAAGCCGGCCTCGCCCGGCTTGAACCGGCCGAGGATGGCGTTGAGGTTGGCTCCGTCCATGTAGGCGAGTGCGCCGACCGCGTGGACCGCGTCGAGCAGCTCGCCGATGCGCGCCTCGAACAGCCCCAGCGTCGACGGGTTGGTGATCATGACCGCTGCGGTCCGCGGTCCGAGGGCGGCCCGGAAGGCATCCAGGTCGACCCCGCCATCCTCGGCCGAGGGGATCGTGACCGTCGTGTAGCCGGCCATCGATGCCGTCGCGGGATTGGTCCCGTGGCTCGAATCCGGGACGAGGACCTGGTCGCGACCCGTGTCGCCCCGAGCCCGGTGATAGGCGCGGACCATCAGGATCCCGGTCAGCTCTCCCTGCGCGCCGGCGGCCGGCTGAAGGCTGACGGCGCGCATGCCGGAGATCTCGGCCAGCGCGCCCTCCAGCTCGAAGAGCATCTGGAGGGTTCCCTGGGCGGCAGCATCCGGGGCAAGGGGATGCAGGTTCGCGAAGCCCGGCAGGCGAGCCGCCCATTCGTTGAGCTTCGGGTTGAACTTCATCGTGCAGGAGCCCAACGGGTAGAACCCGGTGTCCACCGCGTAGTTGAGCTGCGACAGGTTGACGTAATGGCGAACGACGTCCGGCTCGTTCATCTCGGGCAGCCCCGGCGGGGTGGTCCGCCGCGCCGAGGCCGGGATCCGATCGAGCGCGTCCTTGGGCGGATGCGGGATCTTGCCGCCGCCCCGACCGGGACGTCCGAGCTCGAAGATCGTCGGCTGCAGGCGCGTACCCGTGACGCTCATCGCACGCTCCCGGCGAGGGTGCCGCGATCCGGTCCGGCGCCCGCCTCGACGGCGGTCGGCGGACGTCCGTCGAGGATCTCGGCAAGGGCCTCCGCGAAACGCTCGATCTCCTGCGGCGTCGTGACCTCGGTGGTGCAGACCAGGAGCCCGTCGGCCAGGCTCGGGTCATCCGGCTCCACGTCGGCAAGCACCAGGCCCGCGAGGATCCCGCGATCGAGGAGGCGCCGGTGGACGAGCCGCGCGTCGGGCACCCTGACCGCGAATTCATTCAGGTACGGGCCGGGATGGATCCGCGGCGCGCCGGCGCCAGCCAGGGCCACCTCCAGCTCGGCTGCCCGGGCTGCTCCCAGGGCGGCCACGTCGCGCAGCCCGTGCGGTCCGATCGTGGCCAGGTACACCGAGGCTGCCAGCGCAAGCAGCGCCTGGTTGGTGCAGATGTTGCTGGCCGCCTTGTCGCGACGGATGTCCTGCTCGCGGGCGCGCATGGTCATGACGAACGCGCGCTGGCCGTCGAGGTCGGTGGTCAGCCCGACGAGCCGTCCCGGGATCTGGCGGACGAGCGAGTCGGTCGTGGCCAGGATGCCGAGGTACGGTCCACCGTATTGCGGGGCAATCCCGAGCGGCTGTCCCTCCCCGGCCGCGATGTCGGCACCGTAGGCACCCGGTGGCGCCAGGACGGACAATCCGACGGGCTCGATGACGGCCACGAACAGCGCCCCGGCGGCATGGGCCAGCTCGCCGATGGCCGGCATCGGCTCGAGCAGCCCGAGGAAGTCGGGCTGGGCCGCGATCACGCCGGCGACCGGTCGGTCGGGCTCGGCAAGCATCCGCTCGAGGGCCGCGAGGTCGGTCGTGCCGGCCGCCTCGCCATCGGCCACGAGGGGGATCTCGTCGAGCTGCAGGCCGCCGCTGAAGTAGGTCCGGAGCGTCTCCCGGTAATGGGGGTGGACGCCGCGCGAGACGAGGACTCGCTCGCGCCGATTGGCCCGGCAGGTCATCAGGGCGGCCTCGGCGGTCGCCGCCGCTCCGTCGTAGTGCGACGCCGACACGACGTCAAGGTCGACCAGCTCGGCCAGCAACGACTCGTACTCGTAGATGCTCTGGAGCGTCCCCTGGCTGATCTCGGGTTGGTACGGCGTGTAGGCCGTGTACCACTCCCCACGGAGCAGGATCTGGTCGACGGCGGGAGGGCTCCAATGGCGGTACACGCCGGCGCCCAGGAACGAGGCCAGGTCGATCCGGTTCCGGGCCGCCAGGGCGCTCAGGCGGGCGGCGAGCTCGAGCTCCGGTTCGGGATCCGGGAGGTCGAGTCGAGAGGCGCGCAGCGCGACCGGAATGTCGTCGAAGAGCTGGTCGATGGAGCTGAGGCCGAGCGCCCCGAGCATCTTCGCCCGGTCGGCGGCCGTATGCGGACCGTATGGCATTGCGAGGATCAGCCAGCCGCGATCAGCGCGTCGTAGGTGGTCGCGTCGAGCAGGCCGTCGAGCTGGGCCGCATCGGCCAGGCGAAGCCGGACCATCCAGCCGCCCTCGTAGGGCTCGGTGTTGACGAGCTCGGGCTGGCCGGTGAGCGCGGCGTTCGTCTCCACGACCTCACCGCCCACCGGGGCGAACAGGTCGCTGACGGCCTTTACCGATTCGACGACCCCGAAGGTCGCGAACTGGTCGAGCGAGCGGCCGACGTCGGGCAGCTCGACGAAGACGATGTCACCGAGCTGGTCCGCCGCGTAGGCGGCGATCCCGACCGTGGCCTCGTTGCCATCGACCCGAACCCACTCGTGGTCCCTGGTGTAGTGCAGATCCGTCGGTACCATCGGGCTCAGGCTTGCCTCCTGTAGAAGGGCAGGGCGACGACGCGCGCCGGGACTCGGGCGGAGCGGATTTCGACGTCGACAACGGTACCCGGCTCGGCGTCGTCGGGTGCGACGTACGCCATCGCGATCGGCACGCCGAGGGTCGGCGACTGCGTTCCGCTGGTGATCACGCCCGTCCGCCGCTCCCCCGCCCAGACCGGGTGGCCATGGCGAGCGATCCCGCGGCCCTCGACGATCAGCCCGACGAGCTTCCGCGCCGGCCCGTCCCGAGCGACCTTCTCCAGCGCGGCTCGGCCGACGAAGTCGCCGGTCTTGTCGAGCTTCACCACCCGACCGAGACCGGCTTCGTACGGGGTGGTATCGAGATCGAGCTCGTTGCCGTAGAGCGGCATGCCGGCCTCGAGGCGGAGGGTGTCGCGAGCGCCGAGACCGATCGGCAGGCCGCCGGCGGCTCGAACCGCGGTCAGCAGGACCGCCCACAGCTCGGCCGTCCGGGCCGTGTCGACGAACACCTCGAAGCCGTCCTCACCGGTGTAGCCGGTCCGGGCGACCATGGCGGGGATCCCGGCCACCGCTCCCTCCGCGATGGCGTAGTAGCGCAGGGCGCCAAGGTCGACATCGGTCAGCGGACCGAGGACACCGGCCGACAGCGGGCCCTGGACGGCCAGCAGGCCGGTGGCCAGTGATCGATCGTCGAGCACCGCCCTGTACCGCTCCAGCCGCTCGGCGAGCGTGTCCGAGACGGTCGCGGCGTTCCCCGCGTTGGCGACCACCAGGAACCTCGACTCGGCCAGCCGGTAGACGATCAGGTCGTCGATGACGCCGCCATCCGGCATGCAGATCATCGAGTAGTGCGCCCGGCCGATGGCCAGGCTCGGCGGATTGGTGACCAGCGCGGCGGCGAGGGCCGCGCCGGCGTCGGGCCCCTCGACGTGGAGCTCGCCCATGTGCGACAGGTCGAACAGGCCGACGCGTTCTCGAACGGCTCGGTGCTCCTCCAGGATGGAGCCGTACTGGACCGGCATCAGCCACCCGCCGAATTCGATCAGGCGGGCGCCGAGCTCTCGATGAACCTCGGTGAGCGGTGTCTGGTGGACTGTCGGCTCGATCGCCTCGGTCACGGCATCGTCTCGGCCGATCGCACCTCGGCGGCGACCGGGGCGGACGGCTCGACCAGGCTGGCAGCGCGCGCCACGAGCATCCGTTCCGTCTCGAATGTCAGCATCGACGCCGCCTCTGCAAAGGTGATCCAGCGGACCTGCTCGAATTCGTGATCGTGGTTGGCCAGGTCTCCGCCGGTGGGTTCCATCATGAAGTAGTGGACCGTCTTGTGGATGCGCTGCCCGGACTGGACGAACCAGTACTCGATGGCGTCGAGCGGCCCGGTGATCCGGACCTCGAGCCCGGTCTCCTCGGCCACTTCACGCAGGGCGGTCTCGTCGCGGGTCTCCCCCGGCTTGGGCGTGCCCTTCGGCAACGTCCAGGTCCAGCCATCGCGTTCGCGGCGCCGGCTGCCGACCACCAGCCACGCTCGTCCGTGCTCGTGGCGAACGACGACGCCGCCGGCGGACGTGGCGATCGCGGCCCTCAGGCGGACCACGGCGCCGATGCGGCGCGCGGACGTTGCGGCCCTGCTCCAGAGCGCCCGGATCGGGCCCAGTGCATCACCACCCGTGGGCGCGGCCGGCCGCTGTGCTGGTCGGCCGGTCGTGCCGGCTTGATGGAGCGCCAACCGGCCCGCAGCCGGGTCAGCGGGGCCACGTCCGGGCCGTGGAGCACGGTCGATCGGGTTCCGGGGGCGCGGAACGGATCGGCCGGTCGCAGCCCCAACCGGCGTTCGCGAACCCGGTTGGACGGACGCACGAATCGAGCCGCCGGACGGGCCGCGTACTTGGCGGCGATGCTGTGCTCCATGGCTCGCAATGGTACCCGTTCAGTCGGGCCGCGCAAGCGCCCCTGCGAGCATCTCGCGCATCGCGGTCGCCGCCTCCGGTGCCAGCGCGCCACGTCCCTCGGCCAGCTCGATCTCGCGGCGCCCGGCGGCGACGTACAGCTCCAGCACGTCCGGCGCGTGATCGCGCAGGGCCCCCAGGTGCGTCCGGAGCGTGCCCACGTCACCCCGGGTGATCGGCCCGGTCAGGGCGGCGCGGATCCCTAGGGCCCGGGCGTTGCCCAGCGTTCCCTCGATGAGCGGACCGTAGATCGCAAGCGCGCCGGCCTCGTCCAGGCCTGCCACGCGACCCAGCTGGGCGATCGCGTCGAGCAAGGCGACGAACCCGCCGGCGGCAAGAACGGCCGCCGCGTGATAGGCGGCCTTCGAGCCGGACGCGAGCCGGACCGGTGTGGCGCCAAGCGCCTCGGCCATCGCCCCGAGCAGCGCCGCCAGCTGATCATCGGCCTCGATCGCGATCGTGGCGCCGTGGAGCGCCTCGACCGCCCGCTCGGTGTCGGCAAAGGCGACGAGTGGATGAAACGACCCGATCTGGGTGCCGGCCGCCATCGCCGGAGCCAGGACCTCGGCCCCCAGCGCGCCGCTCGTATGGATCATCGCCTGACCGCTGTACATCCGCAGGCCGCTCGCCAGGGGCTCGATCACGTCGTCCGGGACGGCCAGGATGATCAGCTCGACCTCCTCGACCAGCGGTTCCGGGTCGGCGAAGACGCGAGTCACCTCGACCAGCGAGCGGAACCGCTCGCGCCGGCCGGCGTCCCGGCTGGACACGGCATGGATCGGCCAGCCGGCCCGCGACAGCGCCACGCCCAGCGCCGTGCCGACCGCCCCTGCTCCCACGATCCCGATGACCGGTGGCTCGCCGGGTTGGGAGTGCTGGTGCGGATGGGCATGGTCGCTCGGCACCGGCGGGTGGAGGTCGATCCCGGCGGCCTCGATGGCCGCCTCGGTTTCAGCTCGATCGCGTTCCGGATCGTCGCCGGGCAGGCTGCCCCAGGGCCTCATGCGGGGCTCGACCGTCGAGGCCGGCGGTTGAGGCCAAGGCGGCATCGAGCACGAGAGCGAGCGCACCCCGAGGGGCGTGAGCGAGCGAGCACAGGTGCCAACGCAGCCATCGGGCGCCAATCGCGACGGGCGCGGTACGCTTGCACCCTTCGAGTGTAGCGAGCGAGTGAGGACCGACGCGATGTCACGGATCGACCCATTCAGCGCCAGGGCCGCCCTCGGCGCGGGCCTTCCGGACTGCTACCGGCTCGACGTCCTGGACGACCTCGTGGACCTTGCCAGCGCGCCGGTCACGGTGAAGATCCTGCTCGAGAACCTGCTCCGCCACGCCGGTCACGGGATCGTCCGCCCGGAGGACGTCGAGACGCTGGCGTCCTGGCGTCCGGGCGTTGCGGCCGAGGCCGAGATCCCGTTCATGCCGTCCCGGGTGGTGCTCCAGGACTTCACCGGGGTCCCGGCCATCGTGGACCTGGCCGTCATGCGTGACGCCATGGCCGACCTGGGAGGCGACCCCGCCAGGGTCAATCCGCTCGTGCCGGCCGACCTGGTGATCGACCACTCCGTCCAGGTGGACCGATTCGGGACGCCGGCCGCCTTCGCCTTCAACGTGGAGCGCGAATACGAGCGCAATGGCGAGCGCTACCAGCTCCTTCGCTGGGCCCAGACGGCCTTCCGCGACCTGCGGGTCGTTCCGCCGGGGACCGGCATCATCCACCAGGTCAACCTCGAGTTCCTGGCCACGGTGGTCGCCGATCGCGATGCGGGCGACGGGAACCGGATCGCCTTCCCCGACACGGTCGTGGGGACCGACTCGCACACCACCATGGTCAACGGGCTCGGCGTCCTCGGGTTCGGGGTCGGCGGGATCGAGGCCGAGGCCGTCCTGCTCGGTCAGCCGCTCTACCAGCCGATGCCGCACGTGGTCGGCGTCCGGCTCCACGGATCACTGCCCAGCGGCTCCACGGCGACCGACCTCGTGCTCGTGGTGACCGAGCTGCTGCGTGGGCATGGCGTCGTCGGATCGTTCGTCGAGTTCGCCGGCGACGGCCTGGCCGGGCTGTCCCTGGCCGACCGATCCACGATCAGCAACATGAGCCCCGAGTTCGGGGCGACGGCGACGCTCTTCCCGATCGACGACGAGACGCTGGCCTACCTCCGCCTGACCGGGCGCTCGCCCGAGCGAGTCGAGCTGGTCGAGCGGTACGCCAGGACCCAGGGCCTGTGGCGAGAACCGGGGGACGGGCCGGTCTTCGACGAGCTGCTGGAGCTCGACCTCGGGTCGGTCGACCCGTCCGTGGCCGGCCCGCGCCGCCCGCAGGATCGGGTGCCGCTGACTGCGCTGCGCGACAACTTCCGGTCGAACTTCCCGACCGGGCTGGAGGTCGGCGTCGCCGAGCTCGGCGGCGAGCAGCCGATCAGCGGCGACGGTCTGGTCGAAGAAGCGTCCGTCGAATCCTTCCCCGCCAGCGATCCGCCGTCGTTCGCAACCGGCGAGGCGGTCGACGACCCGGGCTCCGGGGTTGCCTCGGCGGGCTCGATGGCTGCCGCTGCTCGTCGTCCCGTGGACGAACGGCGCTACCGGCCGGTCGAGATCGAGCTGGATGGACGACGCGTCTCGGTGCGCACCGGTTCGGTCGCGATCGCGGCGATCACCTCCTGCACCAACACCTCCAACCCGACCGTGATGATCGGCGCAGGCCTGCTGGCCAGGAACGCGGTCGCTCGTGGCCTCCGGGTCTCGCCGACCGTCAAGACGTCGCTGGCGCCCGGCTCACGAGCCGTGACCGGCTATCTCGAGGCGGCCGGGCTGATGGCCCCGCTCGAGACGCTCGGGTTCAACCTGGCCGGCTACGGCTGCACCACGTGCATCGGCAATTCCGGCCCGCTCGACGACGCGGTCGCCGCGGCGATCGAGGCGAACGACCTGGTCGTGGCGGCCGTCCTGTCCGGCAACCGGAACTTCGAGGGGCGCATCCATCCCCTCGCCCGGGCAAGCTACCTCGCTTCGCCGCCGCTGGTCGTGGCGTTCGCCCTGGCCGGGCGCGTGGACATCGACCTGACCACGGAGCCGCTCGGTGCGGGCTCCGATGGTCGTCCGGTCTTCCTCGCCGACATCTGGCCGGGATCGGACGAGATTCGCTCGGTCATCGCCGAATCGATCGACCCGGAGCTCTTCCGGGCGACCTACGCGACCGTCTTCGAGGGCGACGAGCGCTGGCGCGCCCTGCCGATCCCATCAGGCGATCGCTACGCCTGGCAGGGCGAGTCGACGTACATCGCCAAGCCACCGTTCTTCGACGGGATGACCCTCGACCCGGCACCCGTCGGCGACATCGCCGGCGCCAGGGTGCTGGCCGTGCTCGGCGACTCCGTCACCACCGACCACATCTCGCCGGCCGGCTCGATCGCGCCGTGGTCGCCCGCCGGCCAGTGGCTCCAGGCGCACGGCGTCGGCCCGCTCGAGTTCAACTCGTACGGCGCCCGTCGCGGCCAGCACGAGGTGCTGGTCCGCGGGACCTTCGGCAACATCCGGCTGCGCAACCGCCTGGTCGAGGGAACCGAGGGCCCGTATACCGTCCACCTGCCCGACGGCGAGCAGACCTTCATCTTCGATGCCGCGATGCGCTACGCGGCCGAAGGCGTGCCGCTGGCCATCATCGCCGGCCGCGAATACGGCTCGGGGTCGTCGCGCGACTGGGCCGCCAAGGGCCCCGCGCTGCTGGGCGTGCGGTTCGTGCTCGCCGAGAGCTACGAGCGGATCCACCGCTCGAACCTGGTCGGCATGGGCATCCTGCCGCTCCAGTTCAGCCCAGGACAGTCGGCCGCAACGCTCGGCCTGACCGGTCGCGAGGTCTACTCCGTCACCGGTCTGGACCGACGGCTTGCGCCACGGCAGACCGTGACGGTGACCGCGTTCCGGGACCCGGCGGCGGGCGGCGACGGCAGCGAACGGCGGTTCGAGGCGATCGCCCGCCTGGACGGCCCGATCGACGTCGAGTACTACCGGCAGGGCGGGATCCTGCCGACGGTCCTCCGTCGGCTGGCGACCGAGCCGTAGTGGTCCGACCAAGCCGGATACGAAGAAGCCCCCGGGGGAGGAACCGGGGGCTTCCACGCGGAGGACGCGTCTGTATTGCCCCTCTGACGGGCGACCGCCGGCGGACGTGACGCGACCACGGCGCGGTTCTCCCCCGTCGCACGCGGCCGGCCGTTCAGGCCGTTCTGGCCGGGCCGCGGGCCGCCGCAGGCCGGCAAGCGGTGGTGGGCGATACTGGATTCGAACCAGTGACCCCGCGGATGTGAACCGCGTGCTCTAACCACTGAGCCAATCGCCCGAGGGTCGCGACGCCGCACCGGGCGCCCGACGAGGCCGAGATCATACCCGCAGGCCCGGCCAACGGGCAATGACGGCGTCCGCGGCGATGCCCTCGACCATGACCAGCTTCTGGCGGCTCTTCCCCCCGGCCACGATCCGGACGTCGCGACCGGCCAGCCCGAGCTCGTCGGCCAGCAGCCGCACGAGCGCCGAATTGGCGGCGCCCTCGACCGCCGGTGCGGCGACGCGGATCCGCAGCACACCGTCCACGACGCCGTCGATGCGTGTCGCCGCCGAACGCGGCGTGAGACGGACGGCGAAACGGACGACGGTGGAGCTCAAGACCTCAGAACGCGCGCCACAGGACGCCGAGGACGATCAACACCAGGAATCCTGACCAGTCGATCATGCCGCTCGGCGGCAGCATCCGACGGACCGGCGCGAGGATCGGCTCGGTGGCCTGGAACAGGAGCGCGGACACCCGGCTCCGGCCGGTCGGATCCACCCACGACATGACGATCCGGCCGAGCACGAGCGCCCAGACGGCCATCAGCAGGAACTGGACGAAATTGAGAAGGAACGCGCCACCCACGGCGGGAGTCTACTGCGGCGGCCGTCCTGGCGACGTCGGCCGGGCGCGGGTCAGCCGGCCTGGTGGCGCTCGCCGAACAGCGCGCGTCCCACGCGAACGATGGTCGCGCCTTCCTC
>Ga0153915_10006225_pt1 | contig 11165 bp, 9 predicted proteins | sample Opewatmetagenome_2_FD_107003 | JGI IMG/M metagenome (GOLD analysis project Ga0153915, IMG submission 107003) | Freshwater wetland microbial communities from Ohio, USA - Open water 3 Core 3 Depth 3 metaG | ecosystem: Environmental > Aquatic > Freshwater > Wetlands | place: USA: Ohio, Lake Erie...
ACCCCACTGCTTGTCTTTACTCCGTTCACTCGTTTGTTCTGCCAGACAAATGGTTCACCAGGCATGTCAAGTTTGGGCTCCGCTTCGAGCAAGAGTCCAGTAACCTCGACTCCGAACTTGGGCTTCACTTTCGACAGTTTCGAGAACTCTTGCAGATAGAAACTGACGAGCTTGGTTGGGTCGAGTACTCCACAATCAGGGCCGAACAGTCCATAGCTCACTTCTGGCAGGCGCAGTAGCTGAGCTTCCTCATCTCGTGCGAAGTCAATATTCAAGCTCGGTATCATCTTCTTGAGCTGCTTCTTGTCGTACAAAGTCCACCTGATGCTGGATGCCTTCATCTTCTGCATCCACATTTGCACGCTTGGATCATTGAACTGCTTGTCACTCATGAGCCAAAGATACCCACACTTCTCGAATGTCAAGTCAAAGCCCATCTTGGTTTGTACGTTTTCAATGAACTTGATGGAGCTGTCAGTGAGGAGCTGATTAGTTGAAGATGCGAACATGTTCCTGACTGCTGCTGCGCTCATGGCTGTGTTTCCCTGCCCGGCAGCGGGTAGTCTGTCTATTAGGAGAATCCGCTTAGTTGGATTATTCTTTTGCAGGTAGTAAGCCGTAGAGCACCCGACAACACCTGCACCGACAACGATTATGTCAAAAGGCTCTGTGCTGCTCACCCTACTGCGCCTCCGGAAAGGTGGGTGTCTCGCGCAGGCTGCGGCCTAAAACAGTTTCGTATTGACCGCGGCCTCTTGGCTGTAGCCACGGCGGGTCTGTGGCCGATGAACATAAGTATTCTATGCGATTCTCATACTGTACGATAGGAGATTCAGAATCATGCCCGGTCTTGTTGTGAGAAAAGACAATGGTGACCTCAAGTGGTATCCTATGTTCAAGCAGGCAACGAGGTACACATTCTATCCAGATGAGAAGGAAGAGAACAAAGAGTCAGGTCGAGAGGTTGGCAGCGGATTCAACTTCGAGAAGTACCTGATTGGGTACTGGATGCCAGGTGGCGGAAGTACACAACACAGACGAGTGGGCGGTGGCTCATCGTTGATCGCTATCGAGAAGAACGGCGACATGAAGCACTACCCGTTTGTCAATGGGACATTCAAGGGCGCGAAAGGATCGGGCGACAAGGTGGGCCAGGGATTCCAAGCTAAATGGGACTACTATGTGGCTGAATGGACGGGCCAAGCCAAGTCCGACTTGCTAGTGCGTGACGATGAGGGGCACTTGCGTCTCTTCCCATGGGATGGATCCAAGTTCAGAGACTTGGGGTCCTCGGAGAAGGTAGGCGAGGGTTTCGACAAGGACAAGTGGCCCGACCTGTACCCCGGCTATTGGAATGGGACTGTGTACCCTGACCTTCTAGCCCGGGAGAAGGACGGGGACCTCTACGTGTATTCCTTTGACGGCAAGACATTCAAGAATGCGAAGCCGCGAAAGGTGGGTCGAGGCTTCGGAAAGGAGTTTACTCATCTACTCGTTGATGAGTGGATGGGCAGTCGCGTTCCCGCCATCATTGCCCGACATAAGAACGGCAAGTTGACTTTCTACCGTTACGGCCGTCTGAACCCTAAGGAGAGTCTCAATGTTTTCGCAGACGGTCCATATCCGACAGTAGGGCAGGGTTTCAAGGACAATTGGGTTTACATCGTTGGGCACTGGCGCAATCCGGGAAATCCTGACCTCGTCGTGTGTGACGACGATCATAATCTCAGGTTCTATCCTTGGGATGGTCAGACCTTCGTAGATCTGCGCGGCGACGACAAGACGATCGGAAGAGGATTCAAGTTCACACACTTCTGGGATTTCTATGCGTGAAGGGGAAGTCTTTATTTACTTCCCCGTCAATAATAGTATGCAAGGCGATGTTGCCTTAGCATGAATCGGATATTTCATTTCGCAAGAATCGATGGGCTTGGTTGCTCGCTGCAAGAGTTAGCTCTGCTTCTTTTTGGCTGGCACTCTGAACCAGCTGGCTTTGAGCTTGAATTCGCGGTAGACTCCTTCGTAGAGAGAACACTAGGCAATCGTGGACGGGTTTGAAATACGATGAATTGGCGAATCGCACAGAGCCGTATCCGGAGGTGAGATAGTGAACAGACAAAGTCAGTCCAGTCTCTTGAAGTCTGGTAACGGGAACAACGTCCGTCGCACAACCTCCGCCGGAAGGCAACCGAGGAAATCGGGTGCCAAGAAGATCCCCGTAATCGTTGACCCATTGGGTCTCGGTTGGTCAGGTTGCTAGTTGCCTCACGGGATTGAGGCATCCATAGTGTGTTGTAACCCAGTGCGAGCGGCCGCACTGGGCCTCGCTATGCTTTCTTCATTGACCATGCGAGTATTGGCGCATCCATGATGGGATTTCTCATCACTTTGCTTCCCGGTATGCTTATCTGACCGAGAGCGAACAGCAAGCACAGCGAGAAGGGCGGTTCATTATATGATTGAGGCGGCAAGACAAGGGTGGAAACGACATCCTCGAATTGCAGGTCAGATCGTCCTTCTGATTTTTGTTCTATTCCTAATTTCCTTTACGGCCCCTCAGACCGTAGACACCACCAGATTCTCGGCAACGCCCATCAGCAGCAGAGTCTCTCTTTGCACTGAAGGAACCAGAGTCGCTATTGTCAAACCCTGCTTCTCTGCGACCGCTTATTCTCAAGCCTTCTACGTGTTCTACTCCAGATACCAGTCAGTACCTGCCGGCGAGTATGTTACGACGGACTTGAATCTCTTGAACAGGACAGTGGTTTCCACATGGGGATTCAGCGAAATGCTCCGTTTGTGGTTGACTGGCGAAACTGCCCATTCTCTCCACCTGGTGCTTGGCGAGACCGTGAACGTCATAGACGAGATTGATGTCGATAGCGGCGGTCTCTTTCATGATGGCAATAGATTGTACGATGTACTGTTACTGGGATTCACTGAATATGTAACTGAAAGGGAGTACCTTTACTACAAGCAATTCGTGGCATCCGGAGGCACACTGATTCTTATGGACGCATGCAACTTCCTTGCTCAAGTTACATATTCTAACGGCTATCTGAGTCTAACGAAGGGCCACGGCTGGGAGTTCAATGGGACGCATGCCTGGAGATCCGTTTATCATAGATGGCCTGATGAAAACATGAACTGGATTGGCGGGAATTTCTGGAGGTACTGGACTGGCAGACACTACAATGGCTTCATAGCCAATACAACTAATGCTTTCAGTGTCTTTCTGAGGAGTCAATTCAGCGAGAACATATCTACGAGCTATCATGGTCACGAGGAGAACGTCTTAGAGAACTTGACAGGTTCCGAAGTCATTGGGTACTGGAACTTTGTCTATTCGAGTGAGTATCCCGGGAAGCCGGTGGCAGCTTACATACACAAGTACGGACTGGGGACTGTCATTCACTCTGGGATAATGGCGAGCGATGTGATCATGTCAGACGCGTTCATAGGTGTGTTTCTTGCTCTTTCTGTAAGACTAGGGGTGGCGGGAGACGTGGCCGGATGGTCATTCCCGGAACCACTGCTTCCGTCTGATGAGCCGGTGGAATGTGTCGCGACTATGCACGAAGTGTACGGAGATACTACTTCGGGACCATTTTCTGGCTTAGCATATTGCGATGTCACCTTCAACGCAACCTCAAATGTGCTGATACACTGCTTTAGCTGCAACCTCCGTTCGGTGTCAGGTACACTGAACATTCAGGTCGGAGAGGTATATCATGAATCATCGAGTGGAGTCTTGCAGGGTCGGCGTCTGAACAGTAGCTGTTGGCGACTTGACTTCAGTACCTTCCTGCTCGAGAATGCGAACTACGAACTCATAATCAGCGCGACTTGGGAGGGCATTGGTGTTCCGCTTCTCTTCAATGAGTCGATGGCTGTACTCCGTTTTGCTGTCATGAATGCCTGGTGGGTGTCCATCTTCCCGTGGGCTGCCCCCATGGTGGCTTTCATATCTACAGTATCGTTTGCTCTGGCGTACGCGCGGTTTGGCAAGCCGAGGATCCGGCTTCGTGCTGATGAATGACGGTCCTCTATCAATGCCAGATTAGGTCAGCTTCCTTTATCGCGTCCCCGTAGACCGTAACTGTGATAAGGTCGCCTCAGCCTGTCGACTTGGACAATGACCTTGGCAGAGGATGCATATAGCCCAACTGAAGAGGCCCTGCAGCGAGTCGAAGGCAGAAGTAGTGCACAGGTGTTTGCTGTTGGAGTGATCCTCGCTAGTGTCTACGGAGTCAGCACTCTTCTTCCCATGAGCGGATTCATCGCCGCTGTCGGCGTCACCTCTACGATTAGTTTCAGCATCTGCATCGCCCCGCTATTTGGTATTCTGCTGGGTCCCGCCAGAGGTTTCGCATTCGGTCTCGTTGGAGGCGCCGTCGGTAGCTACTTTGCCGTCTATATAGGTGGAGTGCCTCTTGCCGTCCCGACAGTAGTGCTCGGACCCGCAATGTCCGGACTATTCACAGGCCTGTGTCTAGGGCGCACCACCACAGTAAGGGGGCTTACAGTACCCGGTCCGATCTTCGCATTTCTCTATCTGATCCTCATAATCGTTCTTTACTTGATTCCGGATTACGCTGCATGGTGGTTCATGGCACCGTATGTATTGGCTGCAGTGCTATGCCTCTGTCTTCAGGCTAGGGAAGTGGAATTCGTTCCTAGCGCAAAGCGATTTGCACTGTATGTCAAGCTGCTCCCTTTCACGCTGATTGGAACGATAACCGATTTCTCAATGATGACCATGGGTGCAGTCTATCTGCTCGGTTTGCCTGCCACTCTCTTTGGTTACGTCATATTCCCTGTCATGCTTGTCGAAAGGACTACCGCCACCATTGTGAGTTGCATCATAGCGGCAGCTGTGATTGTGACATTCCGGGGCAGCTGGCGGTAGGTTCCTGACAAACTCGAATCAACTTACGGCTTCCAAGGCAGACTTTAAGTTCCAGACTGAGCTATTCTGCCGAGTCATGTCAAGAGTCACGGTCCTTGGTGGTTGCGGTGCCGTCGGAAGCTTTGCCGTGCGGACACTTGTTGATCTTCATGATTTCTCGGAGGTTATCATAGCTGACATTGACGCAAACAAGGCTACTAGCCTTGTCAAATCCCTTCGATCTGGATGCGTGTCTGCACAGAGGGTGGATGTACTCGACCATGCAAGCTTGCTCAGGATGCTGAAGGATTCCGACGTTGTCCTGAACTGTGTTGGCCCGTTCTACAAGTTTGGGCCTCCGATATTGAAGGCGGCAATCGAGGCTCGTGTTAACTATGTCGACATTTGTGATGACATTGATGCGACTGACGCGCAGCTGAAGATGGACAGCGACGCGAGACGTCTGGGGGTGTCCGCATGCATGGGGATGGGGAGTTCTCCAGGAGTGACCAACCTCTTAGCGAAGTTTACAGCTGATAGTCTTCTCGATACCGTGGACTCAATTGACTTGTACCATGCTCATGGTGGCGAGCCCGTTGAAGGCCCCGGTGTAATAGGACATAGGATCCACTGCATGCAGCTTGACATCCCCGTTTACATCAATGGTGCCATGAAGAAGGTCGGCTTCTTTCACAAAGAGGGAGTTGCACTGCAGGAAGAAGTCGACTTCCACATGCTGGGTGCTCATCGAGTATACCCATATCCGCATCCTGAGATTCTAACGCTTCCCAAGTACATCAAGTGCAAACGTGTCGTGAATAAGGGAACGGTGCTGCCCGATGAGTACTTCCAGATGATTGTTGACGTTGTGCAAAGAGGCTTGCCGGCCAGCAAGCCCACATATGAAAAGGGACAGAAACCATCCGGCCTCGATTCCACGATTTCGTACATTATTGAACAGCGTGAACGTTTGCTCAAGGAGACCAACTTTGGGGAACAGCGGGGATGTGTAAAGATAGTAGTGTCTGGCGTGGGAAACGGTGAGCCTCATCAATACATATTCTCCCTAGCATCACGAGGCCAAGCCATGGGTGAAGGCACTGGCATTCCAGCTGCTTTTGGCGCCGCACTTATGCAGCGAGGTAAGATTACTGACAAAGGAGTATTGCCACCGGAAGGCTGTGTTGCGCCGCTTGATTTCTTGGGAATCATGCAGGAGTACCTAAAGCTTGACAAGGTGGGAGGGAAAGGATCCCCTCTGACTATTGAGTCAGTCGATGCGGACGGCAATATCGAGAAGCTCATTCTATGAGAGTTGACCGGACGCACAATGAGCTACGAGCTCCCTATACTCAGGTTCATCTCTGTCGTCTAAGGTTGCCCGAAGCGCTTTTCAATAGGGTATGAATAGAGAAGAGACCTAGTGGGTTGAGGTTCATGAGCGCCGGACACGAGACGAGATACGTACTAGCCATTGACCACGGCACATCTGGGATGAAACCTGCGATTGTGTCTACGAAAGGAGAAGTAATTGGATTTGAGTTCGAGCCGACTCCGGTGCATCTCTATCCCGGCGGCGGTGCAGAACAGAACCCTGTCGAATGGTGGACGGCGTTTCTAAAGGCCTCAAAGCGGCTGCTTGAAAGACGACTCGTGCCCGACAAAGACATTGTGGCCGTGTGCGATACTAGTCAATGGTCTGGAACGGTTACTGTCGACGAGAATAACAACAACATCGGCAATGCGATTATCTGGATGGATTCTCGAGGAGCTCCATACATCGATCGCGCCCTTAAGGGGCACGTGAAGATTGCAGGCTATCCCCTATGGGATGTGTTACGATGGTTGAGAAAAACTGGCGGCATTGCTGCACATAGCGGAAAAGACCCGATAGCCCATATCCTGTATCTTAAGCACGAACATCCTGAAGTCTACAAACAGGCCCGCTGGTTCTTGGAGCCCACCGATTACATCAATTTGAGGCTCACAGGAAAGGTTGCTACTTCGGTGGCAACCGTCACGTTGTTGTGGCTCGCTAACACACGCGATATCAACAAAGTCCACTACGACAACTCGCTTATCAAACGAATGAAGATTGACAAAACGAAGCTTCCTCCCATCATGCGCTCGGTCGATGTTCTGGGACCGCTTTCCAAGGAAGTGGCTAACCAGCTCGGGTTAACCCAAGACGTCAAAGTTGTTGTGGGCGCCGCAGACGTTCCGTCCTCCATCATCGGGTCAGGTGCAGTTCGGGATTTTGAAGGACACGTATACATAGGTACGAGCACATGGATCAGCTGCCATGTACCATTCAAGAAGACTGACATCGGCCATAACTTCGCCTCCGTACCCTCGGCCGTGCCGGGCCGGTACTTCATTGCTGATGAGCAGGAAAGCGGCGGAGCGTGTCTGACTTACCTGCGGGACAAAGTCTTCTATCCGGATGACCCGGACCGTTTCGGCAAGAGAGAAGTCTATCAAGAATTCGACAGAGTAGTGGAGCAAGTGCCTGCGGGCAGTGGGAAGGTGATTTTTACTCCTTGGTTGTACGGCGAACGAACTCCGGTTGAAGATCGCAATCTTCGAGGTGCATTCAATAACCTGTCCTTGGAAACAGACCGTGGCCAGCTCATAAGGGCTGTTTTCGAGGGCATTGCCTACAACAGTCGTTGGCTGCTGGGCGTCATAGAGGCTTTCATCAAGAGGCCGATGGATCCTCTCAACATGATTGGCGGTGGGGCTCAGTCTGATATTTGGTGCCAGATTTATGCTGACGTCTTGGGCCGCACGATTCAGCAAGTAGAGAACCCCGTTCAAGCCAATGCACGCGGTGCCGCTTTCATTGCGGCTGTCGGATTGGGTTATGCCAAAATTGAAGACATTCCCAAGCTCACAAAGATCTCGAAGACCTTCAAACCGAATCCGAAGAATCGCCGAATATACGATGTGTTGTATGGAGAGTTCCTCAACATCTACAAGACTAACAAGCTACTGTACCGCCGTCTGAATGCATCGCCAGAAGCCTAGCTGGATTTGAAGGCAGTTGTGGTTACAATTGAAGACAAGAGAGGATCTACTAGACCTACAGATTGCCGCAATCAAAGCATTACGCCTGCGGGCTGGTTCCTTCCTAAGTGAGAGCCGTGAGTATGAATAGCAGTCCAAGCGCGACTTGGAAGATACCGATGGTTACATTGATCCAGTTAATGCCCCCAACCGTCACGGTCTTGGATGCCTTGTGGGCTCCAACGGCTAGGAATGCTCCGAACAGGAAGTCGGTGGAAATGTGAGTGAAATAGATTAGCGCGCCCGCTAGCAAGACAGTCCCGACCCCTATCTGAAGCTCTCCAACCAGTAATGTTACGTTTGCAAGACCTATTCCGAACCACCAGAGCAAGAAGTATGGTGACAAGATACTAACCGCGGCACCCTGGATTGTCGCCTGCGTCACTGTCGATACCGAGGTGGTTCTGGCTAATTCGAGAGACCCAGTGGGGGCGGCATGCTTCCAATCCTTGAGTGCCAAGAGACCAAAGCCCACGATTACAAGTCCTCCAAACCCCACTAACATGTCAATCATCGTAGCATCGAGCGTTAATGCTTCAACGCTGACAATGATAGCGGCAACAATCCCAAGCTCCACGACGGCGTGACCGACCATCGGCAGAATCCCGTGGAGCGGACCCCGCTTGCTTGCCTGCATGACGACTGCCGCGGAGAGAGGACCGGGCGCCAATGCGCCAGTCATTGAGAGCATGAACCACGCGGCTAGTATTTCAAGCACGTTCATTATCAAGGCCTCGCTTACCGTCGGGAGGAGAGCCGTTCGACAAGATCTACTGCCTTCTGCCGAATCATTGCACATTCAACTGCAGTCATGCCTTATGTGCCTGTCCTATTGTCCATAGGTGATTGGTTCGTCTTGCTCAGCCCGCACAACGTAATACTCGGGCCTTTGTAGGTGAAGGTGATGATTGACGGTCAGAAGCGTACTCTGTAACTCTCGCTGTCGAAGGAACATAAGGGACAGAGGTTTAGAACGATGCCTGACACATCAGGAAGGAAGAACAAGCTGTTCAAAGGTCTGACAGACCATGACATTCTGGTTTGGGAAGAAGAGAAAATGCGTCATCAACGCAAAGTTGGCAAGAAAATAACAGACATCGAGTTCCTTCGTTATCTGCTCATGGCTGCATCCCGACCTGTGATTTCGGCAAAAGAAGGTGTGTCCTCTGGTCTCATACTAGGTCAGGGACCGATATATGAGAAAGCTGATGCCTTCCTCGAGCGGGTTCAAACGAAAGCCGCGTCACCGGCAAGAGTCGGTGAAGAGAAACCGGCTGCTGAGGCAGATAGGCTGCAACCGGAACTCGTCAAGAAATCGGACCTAAGTTCCTTGCCGCCATAGGCCTTGAAGCGCGGAATCCGAACTCGGGATGTGGCCTACGCCGCTAGGGTCGTCGAGATGGCTCGGGTCCGGCTGCTTCATAATTCTTATAAAGAGATTCTGCCTGCTAGGGACCAGATTGTATACTAGGACAGCAATCGTTCGACCAATCCTCTCATTGAGAGCTTGACAGGTCTTGCTGGTTTCCTATGCGAGGACGAACAGGGATGAGCGCAGAGAATCCGCCTGAAATGGACAAAGTCTTCAAGGCACTTGGGCACATGACTAGGAGGAGAATTCTCCAGTTGCTCGCTGAGAGCCCGAAATATCCGTATGAGTTAGGCAAGATCCTCGACTTGAACAGAAGAGTCGTACTGAAGCATCTTGAAGCGCTTGAGGAGGCCGGCTTGGTGGATCGCGAACTGGCAGAAGGCAGCTTGGGTCCTGACAGAGTATACTACAAGGTGAACGTCAGCTTCGGTCTGTCTACAACGGTGCTCCCCAACACTTTCTTGGTCAGGGTAGCTAGGCTCGGCGAACTGGAGGGCGCCCCAGCTCCTACAGATCTTGAGGCTCCCAAGGCCGGGGTCGGTGTGAAGGCTATGAGAAGTCTGCTCACAGAACTGGAGAGAGTGAACCGACGTCTGGAGGAACTCGACAGAGACAGAATTGGTCTCGCGTCTTTGCGGGGACAGCTAATCAACCAGATTGAGTCCATGATGCGGGAACCGGAATCGGCCCAGAGGGATTTCGAAAGGGTTCGCGCCCTGCTCGATCCTGTAGGAATCGACATGTGGGAGGATGAATCAGACGACCTTCAGCTTTGGTCCAAGACAGTAAGAGAGATTCTTTCAGTTTTTGAGAACATGGCGGGAGAGAAAGAAAGGCCACGCAAGAAGATGCCTATGAAAGGTGATGAGCATATAGAATAGGCTTCCAGTTAGTCTATTGCGGATAACAATGAATCTCCGTGCATGTTCTGCTAATGGATTCCCGACTGATTACATAATGGATTACCAGGATTGAACGCACAGAGTGCATGTTTATTGCGTCAGGTGTCACAGGCATCTCCCGTGAACTAATCGCAGGCGGGGCAGGAAGCCATTACCTGCCTTTGGTTATCACTCCTGAGCTCTCAAAGTGTTGCTCAAGTCCCAACGCTTATTCAGGTAGACATCTGTTTACTGTATGGTCTCAGCCATGGAACAGAAAGGCACTGAGAAGGAGCTTTGGCTATTATCAAGAGAGGAACTAGGACCACTGCTAAGGCGTCTGATTGTAGTCATTGTGCTCATCGATTTTGCTGGGATGGTTATTCTGGCCCAATGGGTTATGGGCAATCTGACTGACGGTTTCTTTTGGGGAGGCAGCCCGGGCAGCATGCTGTTTCCAATTCCAATCAGGGTGTATTCATTCTTGCCTGTGCTGACGCCTCTCAGTCCGATTGACTCCTTCGTATATGTTGTCTTCATATGGAATGACATCTGGATCGCATGGACTGCAGTCGCTGTTCTCTATATCGTGTATCCGGCTCTACTGAAACTGAAGTCTGCAAGCAAGAAGGCGTAGGCGACAAGCACCACTGCGGCAATCGGGTAAGAAGAGTCGCCATCGTACGCAATCTTCAGGTGCGCGTTGTGATTATTCCCAAGCCTGTCTGGCAATCCTACGAATACCAATTCATTGATAGAGTCTGGAGATGAAGTCCCTAAAGTAAGGACATAGGCTTCTCATCCAGAAGAGGTTGCCAAAGCAATCCTTCTTCATTGTCACCCTTTCGACGCGGCATTCAAAGTTCTTCTCACTGTCGTAAAAAATGCAGACATCGCTCTGCAGCATAGGGTCTTCAAATATGTCCTGTCGAACCGTTCTCATTGGTGCTGAGCTATA
>Ga0153915_10006226_pt1 | contig 11165 bp, 9 predicted proteins | sample Opewatmetagenome_2_FD_107003 | JGI IMG/M metagenome (GOLD analysis project Ga0153915, IMG submission 107003) | Freshwater wetland microbial communities from Ohio, USA - Open water 3 Core 3 Depth 3 metaG | ecosystem: Environmental > Aquatic > Freshwater > Wetlands | place: USA: Ohio, Lake Erie...
TACTACGCCAGTCTGCCGCCAATCGCGAGCGCCTCAGTAAAGGATGTTCAACTCTCATCTCTTTATCAAGAAGGCAAGGCGCTGGCGGCAGCGTGTACAAAGTGTCATGGCGAAGATGGTAACAGCAAGATTCCCGGCACGCCCAGTCTGGCTGGCCAGCAACCCCACTATCTTGTTGCCGCCATCCAGGAATACCACCAGGAAGAACGTAAAGTAGCCACGATGAAATCGATGATGCGTGGTTCTAACATATCGGAATTGGAGAAGTTGGCGCTGTATTTCGCGTCCCAGACCCCCGCTCAACGTTCCGCACCGTCGCGTGGTGATCCGGTGGCAGGCGAACCGGCAACCGCCATGTGTGGCGGGTGTCATGGCTCTCGCGGCGTGAGCAGCGACAGCGCGACGCCCAGTCTTGCGGGCCAGGATCCTTTGTACTTAGTTAACGCGATTCATGCATACCGAAAAAATCGCGCGAATTGGGGAATGCAGCGGTATGTCGCCGGCCTTAGTGATAAAGACATAGAGAACATTTCCGCATTCTATGCGATCCAGACGTCCAAAGCCGCCGGTGAGGCGCCGAGTTCCGCCAAGGAGCTGGCCGAAAAATGCAATCGCTGCCATGCCGCTGATGACAACCCCGCGGTGACGGCTCCAAAAATGAATGGGCAGGACAAGGACTATCTCATTATGGCCCTGAGGGCGTATCGCGATGGTAAACGTGAAAGTTCCATGATGCATAATATGAGCTTCAATTATAGTAACGCCATCATAGAAAGCCTCGCGTCGTGGTATGCCAGTCAGCCGGCGAAATGAGCTCTGACCTGGCATTATTGATCGACAGCGGCGGTAATGTGGTAACCGGGCGCTGTACACTCAGTGCGCCCGACGCAAAACAAGTAACAGGTAATCGCCAGAGCGTTCGACAACCGATCAAGGAAACATTGATGAGACAAGGCGTGCAGATACTTTCACTATTCATGCTCGTTGCCGGCGCAACAATCGTGGGTTATGCACCCGGCGCGGCAGCGCAGGCCGTCAGAGATCCGGCGGGCAAAGCTGACGATCTCCGAGCCGTATACGCGACACCCCAAGACGTCGCAGAGGGCAAACGCCTCGCCGATACTTCATGCGCTCGCTGTCACGGCGCGAACGGTATCAGCACCACCAAGGGCGTACCCCATCTCGCGGGCCAGCGCCCGGCGTATCTCCACCTCGAGCTGCGGGCCTACCAGTCACATGATCGCGGCGACAAAGCCATGGATGGTGCCGTCAAGTTCCTGAGCGACGACGCGCTGCTCAAAGTGGCCGCCTACTATGCCAGCCTCGATCCAGCGCCGCCCGAGGCAACGACTGCCGCAAAGGCCGCCCCCGCCAAGCCCGACCCGGTCCAGGCCGGCAAGGCTGCAGCGGCTGGCTGTGCGGGGTGCCATGGCGAGGCCGGCGTCAGCAAGACGCCCGGCATGCCGAGCCTCATCGGGCTGGACCCGAAATACCTCGTTGCGGCCATGAAGGCCTACAAGAGCGGTCAACGCAAGAACGAAATAATGAAGACCATGCTCTCGGCCATCACGGAGGTGGATCTGAATAATATCGCGCTCTACTATGCGCTGCAAAAGCCCGCCCGGGCGCAGACCCCGAATCCCGGTGACAAGGCGGCGGGCAAGGCTGCTGCTGCTGCGTGTGCCGGATGCCACGGCGACAAGGGTGTGAGCGGCAATCCCGCCACTCCAAGCCTCGCCGGTCAGGATGCACAATACCTCGGGGCCGCGCTGCGGGCCTACAAGGATGCGTCGCGCAGCGACGCAACGATGAAAGCCCTGGCGGCGGCGCTCGATGACAATGCCATGAAAAACCTGGCGGCTTTTTATGCGACTCTGGAGCCGCGGCCGCCGAACGTACGAAAGCCCCTGACTACCGCCGAGTGGGCGCAGAGGTGCGACCGTTGCCACGGTATCAATGGCAATAGCGTCGACCCGCGCTTTCCGGCCCTGGCGGCACAGCGCCCGGACTATCTGGAAAAGGTGTTGCATGCCTATCGGAACGGCGAGCGAAGAAACACGTCGATGGCCGCGATGGCCAGCGGACTGACCGAGGCGGAAGTCGAAAACCTCGCGGCCCATTACGCGCGCCAGAAGGCGCGCGCGGTCGTGTACGTGATGCCGCCAAGCAAGTAAGCGTGCGCGACCGCACTTACAGCCGATGCCGGAAACCGCGAACATGTCCTGCGGCATGATATCGGCTGGCAATGAGGTGCCGCGCGTATCGTCATAGAGTAAAATTGTAGCGCTAACGTTTGGGCGGGAGCACCTGGAGCACGACTTGATCGGTGCTCACATGCGCCGGCCCACAAGACCAAAGGAACCGACCATGCATGACGATCCACTGCACCAGCTTTATACGCATTATTCGGAGTTGCCATACAGCCAGCGCGTCCTGTATACGGCGACGCTGCTCGTAATCGGGCTGGCTTATCTCTTCGCGTTCATCTACCTGTTCCACACCTACTCCGGGCGGGATGGCAATCCATTCACGTTATCATACGAGGACGTTGTCATCGCCTACTCCGGCAGCGGGAAGGGCTCGCGCCTTGAAGCGGCCCTGCGCGGACCGATGTCGTCGATGCTGCCATCCGAGGAGAGCAGATCCATAATTAACTGGGTGCAGGAAGGTGCCAAGCAGGAGAATTACGGGAGCGACGTCAAGCCGACGCTGGACAAGCGATGCATGAGTTGCCACGATGGCAGCAACCCGCACCTTCCAAACCTGAGCGGATACGATAACCTGAAGAAAGTGACCGAAATGGACACCGGCACCGATGTCTTCACGCTCGTTCGCGTGTCGCACATACACCTGTTCGGACTCACCTTCGTCTTTTTCATCATGGGCCTGATGTACAGCCATGCCTACGTGCGTCCGGTGTGGTTCAAGTGTACCGTCGTCGCCCTTCCCTTCCTCTGCATCACATTGGATATCAGTTCCTGGTATTTCACCAAGTTATATCATCCGTTCGCCTGGGTAGTGATGGGCGCTGGCGCAGTGATGGGCATGAGCTTCACCTTCATGTGGGTGGTGACCATGTATCAGTTGTGGTTTTCCAAAACGCCCGCGCCGGTCTCCCGGAGAAAGGGCGACGTTACCCCATAACTGGCTAACGGGAAGTCAGACAAAGGCGGCGGAGCGGGCGGTCTGCTGGTGCTCCCAAGTCATTTTCTCAGAGTTAGGTGGCTGGATGCGGGCAACCAGGCCAGGGTTTGTGACTCTCCAAACAGGGCAAGAATGGTCACCGATGGATGATCACGATTACGCTGAATTAACGTAATCGCTCAACAGGCCCCCGTATGCTTCGGGGATGTTGCGCACCCCGTGTGCAGGAGGGAAACACTCGTGCGCTTGTACCCGCACTTCTGCTCGTAAACCGTAAGAAAGCCACCGCCTGATGTTGCCCTGCCGGCACGGCATGTAAGAATCGACTCTGCGACCAGATTCAGATCTTTATCGCTTGCCTTCTTAAGGACGCCCCAGTGTTCCGGGATGGCCTTCATCCCAGCAGTCACATCTTCCGGCTTTTCCCGTTTATTACGGCACAGCAGCGTGAGACGACGGCATCGCGTTATCTGACCAGGGCGGAAGCAGTCGGACCAGCACAGCCAGCAAAGCCAGCGGCGCGGCGACCAATGCGGCGGCAACCAGGAAACCTTCCCTGTGGAAAATGAGCATGTGATAGCTTAGCAGGCCCTGGCCTGTCTTCGAGATTTCCTGGCCGCCGATGACCACGTTCCAGCGCATCATCATCACCGACATCAGCACCAACGCCGCGCTCACGGTGATTCCGGCGATCAACGCCTTCCCGGTAGTGCCGCGCCAGATCATGTACGAGACCACGACGATCGGTGTTACCGCGCCGATGCCGAGTTGCACGATAAAGAACGGAACGACGAGCGGGCCTGTCACGTATTGCATGATCATTTCGATCCCTTCGCGTCCCTTGTACACGATGTTAGAAAATTCCAACCCCTCCAATACCAGGGTAAACATCATGAAGCCCCACAGCACATAGGCCAATCCCTTCAGGCACGCCAGATCGACCGCGACCCTGCGCAACCGGCACGACAGAACATAGAGCACAATCAACAGGGCGACCCCGGAAATGACGGCGGAAAACAGGAATACGACAGGCATCAGGTCGGAGGACCACCATTCCCGGGACTTCAACGAGCCGAAAATAAATCCCACGTAACCGTGCAAGCCATGTGCCCCGGGTATGCCGGTTACAGCCAACGCGAACAACCATTTGTGATCGTAGCGCATCGCCTTATCGGAGAGGTCGTAGGAGCCTAGCGACAACACGCGACATAACGCACCCACCAGCCCTGTCTTCTGTTGCGCCTGCCGCACGAAATATGGCCGGAACACGAACCAGATTTCCAATATCAGCAGAATGAGGTAGAAACCGGCGAAATAACCAAATGCGGCCATTGCCGACGTCCAATGTGGCGTGAGCACGGCGTTTAACGCACGCTCCGGATGTCCGAGGTGCAGCAGCAAGGGCATGGGCACGAAGAGCATGAAGCACAGCGCGGTGAGCAGAGCAAACTGCGCTACGGGCTTGAATCGTTCCATGCCGAACACGTGATACATGCTGGAAACGGTGAAGGCACCCGCCACCAGCCCGGTGATGTATGGATACACCGCGATCAATACGGTCCAGGGGATTACCGTCTCGTTGGGGTAGACGGAGCCGATATACGTGGCGGTGTCAAAGAGCGGTTCCATTAGATCACATCCTTATCGAGGCCGACATAATAGACGTTCGGCGCATTGCCGGTTTCGGGTTTCAGGACCCGCACGCGGTTGTTGCGAATGAACAGGCTGATCGGGCTTTGTTTGTCTTCGAGATCACCGAACACCCGTGCACCGACCGGACAAACCTCCACGCAGGCCGGCTGCAACCCTTTGGTGATGCGGTGATAACACCACGTGCACTTGTCCGATACCTGTTTCTCATAGTTGAAGAAACGCGCGCCGTAAGGGCAGGCCTGCACGCAGTACTGGCAGCCGATGCAGTATTTGTGGTCAATGAGCACCACACCGTCCTTGGTCCTGTAGGTGGCGCCGGTAGGACACACTTGCACGCAGGCTGGGTGCGTGCAGTGGTTGCACAGCTTGGGCACGAAAAAAGCCTTCTCCACCTTCGCCCCTTTGTAGCGATTGGCGAATCGATATTCCCGTTCCGAACCGGACGCCTCGATGTTAACCGGGTCGTGGTGGCTGTCGATGCGCGGCTTGTCCTCGCCCTCCAAGTAAACGTAGCGCTCGACCCAGGTGCGGAAGTGATGCGCGTCTCCGGGAACATTGTTTTCCCGCTTGCAGGCCTCGACACAGCGCAGGCAGCCGATGCATTTCGTGGCGTCGACGCCGAAGCCCCAACGGTGCTTGGTCCAGTCGTAGTCCGCAGTGGGAAACGAACTGCCACCCGCGCCGGGTTCGCTCTTCGCCACCACGTTCTGGACGGCACCGAGGGTGCCGGCGCCCACAACGGCGCCGGTACAAGCAGCGGCGGCGCCGAGTTTGCTGAGAAATTTTCGCCGCGCGGCAAAAGAGGCTTTGGTGTCCTTCATGGCGTCTTCTTTCCTTCCATTGTGGGCAGACAGCTTTGTCCAGCGTAGTAGGCGGCGAGATTGGTAATGTCCGCGTCGCTCAGGCCCCTTGTAACGCCTGCCATCATCGGGTCTTTGCGCAGGCCGGCCCTGAAGGCCTTGAGCGCGTTCACAAGGTAACCGGCCTTCTGACCAGCCAGCTTCGGCCAGGCCGGGTTGCTCGCGACGCCCGTTTCACCATGGCAGGCGGCGCAATTTTTCGCCAGAGCCTTGCCGGCAGCGACATCGCCGGCACGCGCCGCACTCGGCGGCGCCGAGCAACTAAGGCCGGCGTAGTAGGCCGCAAGATTTTGAACATCGGCATCACTGAGGGGTTGCGCAATGGGCGTCATCGCCACATCTTTCTGGGCTCCGGACTTGTATGCCCCAAGTATGCGGGCGAGATAGGCAGCATGTTGCCCGGCCAGGTTTGGCCACGTATCGTTCGGGCTGATGCCTTGCGCACCGTGACAACCCGCGCAGACGGCCGTGCGTTTTTGCCCGGTCGCGGCGTCGCCGGTCACCTTTGTCGCTGCGGCTACGATCTTCGGCGCATGCGGGTTATGGCACACAACGCATTGCTGTCCTCCAGAGTGCTGGGCAACGGCGATCTGCGGTTGTGTGCGCGGCCGCCCGGGCATCTCTTCATGACACAGCGAGCAGAGCTTGACGGTATCCTTTGGAATCGGCAGTTTGCCGTTTTGCGGATGGCCCTGGGCTGCGCCATGACACACCTCGCAGATCACCGATTTGTGGTTGCCGGCCGACCACTGCGCGTGGCGCGCCTGATGGCAGGTCTGGCAGTAGCGCGGCGTCTGGAAGACCGGCTCCTGGGCGGCAATTTCGGAAACCGAAGCCGCGCGATAGTGGCCATATTCATAAAATGTGTCGGCCGTGAAATACCATTTTGCAACCAGCGCGAGTACGCCAAGACCGACCACCAGAACAATCAGACGAACAATATGTTTGGGCATGATGGACAACGCTGAATTGCGATTGGACGGGGCCGGTCAACGATCGCGAAAGCGTGGCCCCCAGAGATCAACCCGGCCGCGGCGACAGGAAGGCCGAACAACAGGCCTGGAGAAACCCGGTATTTCATGCGCGCCTCCTCCCACTACCAAAAAACAAAAGATACCGCTTTTTATACTTGAGTTGCTTTTTATCATAATGCACGCCTGCAAGGCGCTCGATTTGACATAGATCAATGGATTCAGTTTTTACACAGGGCTGCGCTTGAACCGCGCGTCGATGGGAAGAATGCAGGAGCAGATGTGTTCGATGGCGGACACGCGTAAGCTATTTTCCGGAAGGCAGTTTGATCTAGATCAAGCTCAGATGTCCCCCCTATATGATAATTCTTCGCAAGAAAACACTTCGATCGAGTTCGCGAAGGAGGTTTTCTATTTTTGGCAGCGGGGGCCGCATTTGGCCAATTTGAAAGTCTTTATCAACGTGATAAGGGGAGTGAGATGAAGCGAGTAATGTTCGTTGTTTTCGTGGCAACGGCAGCATTATTGACAACGGGGCAAGTCGCGGCCGCAGACGGCAAGGCGGTATACGACAAATCTTGCGCGGGCTGCCATGCTGCTATCCCCACGGCGCCGAAGCTTGGCGACAAGGCGGCGTGGGCACCCCTGATCAAGAGAGGGTCCAAAGACCTGACCGCCTCCGTTATCAAGGGCAAAGGGGCGATGCCGCCCAAAGGCGGGGCTGCGAACGATGCCGATGTCAAGGCTGCGGTCGACTATATGATCAACGCAGCAAAGTAACGCATTCGAAATCTGCGGTCCGGTGGCATCGGCATCCCGCCGAGCCCTCCAAGCCATCGGACCGCCGCGGAGCGCGGGTGGTGTGAAAACGCGTCATTGGCCGTGTCGTTTTGCATGCCGCGCGGTCGCGAGAAACCCAGTGACGAACGGTTAGCAACTGGTCGGCGATCGGCACTCTGACTGGGTTTGCTGGCGAAAGCAACAATGCTTCCTCGCACCCTTAAGTTCAAGGTCGGCTTCTCTGTCGCGATCACGCTGACGGTCGCGATGGTCCTTTTTACCTTTCTTGTCATCAAGCATCAGCGGGATCAACTCCTGCAGAACGCAGTGAGTCACATTACGCAGCTTTCCGAGGTGATCACCAAGAGCACCCGCTATGCCATGCTCCAGAATCAACCCGATTACGTGCTCAGAATAATCCAGGATGTCGGGAATCAGCAGAATATTGTCAAGGTCAGGATAATGAGCAAGGACGGGAGGATCATTCATTCCACCCAACCGCCGGAAATCGGGCAGAAAGTGGACTGGAAAGCCGACGGCTGCATCCTCTGCCATCAGGGCGAACAACCCCTGAAACAGGTTCCGCAAAGCGAGCGGTCGCGGATTTATGCCACCGCGGAGGGACGACGGCTGCTTGGCAGCATGGAAGTGATCCGCAACGAGCCCTCGTGCTATACCGCGGCCTGCCATCAGCACAGCAAGGCCCAATCGGTGCTCGGCGTGCTGGATATCGTTTATTCCCTGGATGAAATCGACCGCACTCTGAAGCGGAGTACTATTGTGATTGCCGCTTCTTCCCTGGCATTTATCCTGTCCGTTGCGTTTTTCGTAACTCTGTTCGTGCATCGCCTGGTGTACGTGCCACTCCGCGACCTCGAATCCGGAGCCAAACGGCTGGCGTCGGGAGACCTGGAACAACCGATACCGGTGCGCAGTGCGGACGAATTCGGTCAACTCGCATCCTCCTTCAACGCCATGACGACGGCCCTCAGGAACTCGCAACTGGAGTTGCGGGAGTGGGGACGTACCCTGGAGCAAAAGGTGGCCAAGAGAACGCAGGAGCTGCGTGTCGCCGAAGCCGAGGCCGCGCGCGGGGAAAAACTGGCGTCGGTCGGCCTGCTGGCGGCCGGGATCGCCCATGAACTGAACAACCCCTTGACCGGCATCCTCACGTTCTCATCCCTGGTCAGAAAAAACCTGCCCGACGGAAGCGCTGATGCAGGAGATCTTGACCTGGTGATCCGGGAGACCAAGCGTTGTGCCGCCATTATCAAAAGACTGCTCGATTTTGCCCGCGAGAAGACGCCGGAGAAGAAATTTACCGATATCAACCAGATCATCCTGGAAACAGCGCGCCTCATCGAGCGCCCTGCGAATTTGCGCGATATCGAAATTGCGATGGATCTCGATCCTGACCTGCCGCCGGTCTGGGCCGATGCCGACCAGATTACACAAGTGATCATGAACATGCTCGTCAACGCCCAGCACGCAATCGAGGAGAAAGGCAACATAACCGTCCGCAGCCGCCGCGCGCAGAAAGCGCCGAGCGCCGGGCCAGGTGCGCAACCCGTGCCGATGGTCGAACTGTCGATTATCGATACCGGCTGCGGAATCCCGGAGAAAAATCTCAAGCGGATTTTCGATCCGTTCTTCACGTCCAAAGAGGTGGGCAAAGGCACTGGCCTGGGGCTGTCCGTCAGTCACGGGATCGTCAGTGCCCACGGCGGCATAATCGAAGTCGAAAGCAAGGTCGGGGAAGGATCCACATTTCGCATTTTCCTTCCCCTGGAACGTCCGCCTGGAGACGCGCCAGGCAAAAACAGCGGGAGTGATGCATGAGCGTCAGAATACTGGTAGTCGACGACGAGGAGATCATCATTCGCAGCTGCCTTCGCATCCTGGGCGAAAGCAATTACGAGGTGGATGCTGTCCAGGACGGGCTGGAGGCCTTGCGAAGAATCGACGAGGGTCATTATGACGTCCTGATCCTCGATATCATGATGCCGAAAATGGATGGCCTGGAAGTGTTGCAGCGGGTGAAGGAGATGCACCCGGATATTGATGTCATCATGGTCACCGGACTATCCCAGATCGATACCGCGGTTCGCGCCATGAAACTGGGGGCCTTCGATTACCTGCCCAAACCTTTCGATCCCGATGAACTCAAGCTCGTGGTGGAACGGGCATTGGAGAGGCGGCGACTGCTGCAGGAGAATGTGAATCTCAGAAGCGAGGTCAGCTCCAAGTACCGGTTCGAGAACATTATCGGATCCAGTCCCAGGATGCAGAGCGTCTACCGGCTGATCGCACAGGTTGCGCCGACCAATGGCACCGTCCTGCTGACCGGAGAGAGCGGGACCGGCAAGGAACTGATAGCCCGTGCCATTCACTACAACAGCCTGCGCAAGGACGGGCCATTCATCGCGGTTGACTGTAACTCGTTGAGCGAAAACCTCCTCGAGAGCGAGTTGTTCGGACACGTAAAGGGTTCGTTCACCGGTGCGGTGTCGAACAAAAGAGGCATGTTCGAACTGGCAAACAATGGCACGCTGTTCCTGGATGAAATAGGGAACATTTCTCTTTCCACCCAGGCGAAGCTCCTGCGGGTTCTGCAGGAACGGGAGTTCAAGGCGGTGGGAGATACCCGGACGCAGACCGTCAATATCCGGCTGATAACCGCCACCAACAAGGATCTCAAGGCCATGGTGGCAGACGAGACCTTCCGCGAGGATCTTTTCTATCGCATCAACATCTTCCCCATCCATGTCCCGCCCCTGCGGGAACGCCGCGACGACATCCCTGCCCTTGCATTTCACTTCGTCAATGTTTTCAGCGAGGAGCTGGGGAAAAAAGTGACCGAGATTTCCGAGGGGGCCATGAGCACGCTGGTGAACTATGCGTGGCCGGGCAATGTGCGCGAACTTGAGAATACGGTGCACCGCGCGATGATACTGACCAGTGACAAGGTCATCCGCCAGGCCCACCTGGCGAATATCATGGAGTCGCCGCCGCCCGATCTCGATGTGCCGCGAACCGGTGATGAACTCAAGCGGATAAAGAAGGAGGCGCGCGAAAAGTCGGTGGAAAACATCGAGAAGCTTTTCGTGCTCGAGGCGCTCAAGAGGAACTCATGGAACGTTACCAGGAGCGCGGAAGAAACCGGCGTGCAGCGCACTAATTTTCAGGCGCTCATGAAGAAGCACCAGATCCGGATCCGGGGAACGGAACAGAGCCCCGACGGCGCAGACGATTCGTGACGAAAATTACGTGCTCACGCTGATGGCGGCCTGGGTGTGGCCTCTTCCTCGATTTCCTCGTATCCCGTGAACATCGCCTTGAAGTGCGCCATGGGCGTGTGGCCGAGACTGGCCAGGTACGGGTGAATAAAAATGAATGCCGCGAAGAAAATGAAAATCAGCACGTGCACCGTATCCACGACCCGCACCCCGCCGAACAGCTCGATCATCCCGGAAAAACGCTTGATGTCCCAGAGCAGTATCCCGGTATAGAACTGCGCGGGGACGATGAAGAGCATGATGACCTGATAGGCCATGCTCTGCATCGGGTTGAACTTGTGGTAAACGCTCACGTGATGCGGATTGGGATCGCCCTTGAATATGCCGTAGCCGTAATACCGGAGCTGGCGAAAGCTCGCGCGAAAATGTTTTACCGGGCTCAACTCCGGGTGATAGACGCGGATCTTGTCCGTCAGAAGATAAAATAGCAGCCAGACGAAGAAGTTGCCTATGAGCAGGAA
>Ga0153915_10006227_pt1 | contig 11164 bp, 8 predicted proteins | sample Opewatmetagenome_2_FD_107003 | JGI IMG/M metagenome (GOLD analysis project Ga0153915, IMG submission 107003) | Freshwater wetland microbial communities from Ohio, USA - Open water 3 Core 3 Depth 3 metaG | ecosystem: Environmental > Aquatic > Freshwater > Wetlands | place: USA: Ohio, Lake Erie...
GAGGGGGGAAAGACGGCAAGCATTGATTATTAACCCCGCATCGGCCATATGAGCCTCAGCGAAGCATCATTGCAGCGTGATCGCCCCTCGGGGCCGGCTCTGCTTCGTCAATATCCAAGGCTTTCCCTTTTCACGCGGGTTGGCAGAACCCGCCGCGTTCCCGCGCGCCGTTTTGGCTGCGCGGCCGCCGCACAACATGAGTGTATCCAGACAATGTCATTCGAAAACCTCGGGCTCTCGCAGCCCGTCCTCCAGGCGCTTGCGCTGAAGGAATATACCGTCTCCACCCCGATCCAGGAGCAGGCGATCCCGATCCTGCTCAAGGGCCGCGACCTGCTCGGCATCGCGCAGACCGGGACCGGCAAGACGGCGGCGTTCATGCTACCGTCGATTGATCGCCTGACCCAGTCCGACAAGCGGCCGCAACCGCGCACCTGCCGAATGCTGATCCTCGCTCCGACCCGCGAGCTCGCATCGCAGATCGCCGAGAACGCACGCGGCTATGCGCGCTTCAGCCACCTGTCGGTCGTGACCGTGTTCGGCGGCACCTCGATCAACAAGAACCGCCAGGACCTGAGCCGCGGCGTCGACATCCTCGTCGCCACGCCGGGCCGGCTGATCGATCTGATAGAACAGAGATATCTGACGCTCAGCAACGTCGAGATCCTCGTTCTCGACGAAGCCGACCAGATGCTCGACCTCGGCTTCATCCATGCCCTGAAGCAGATCGTGAAGCTGCTTCCGGCGAAGCGCCAGAGCCTGTTCTTCTCGGCCACCATGCCGAAGACGATCAAGGATCTCGCCGACCGCTTCCTGACCGATCCGATGCAGGTCGCGGTGACCCCGGTCGCCTCGACCGTGGAGCGCGTCGAGCAATATGTCACCTTCGTGCAGCAGGCGGAGAAGCAGGCGCTGCTGACGATGATCGTCCAGCGCGGGCAGATCGAGCGCGCATTGGTGTTCACCCGCACCAAGCACGGCGCCGACCGCGTCGTGAAGATGCTCGCCGGCAACGGCATCGCCGCCAATGCGATCCACGGCAACAAGAGCCAGCCGCAGCGCGAGCGGGCGCTTGCCGAGTTCAAATCCGGCAAGGTCAAGATCCTGGTCGCCACCGACATTGCCGCGCGCGGCATCGACGTGTCCGGGGTCAGCCACGTAATCAACTTCGAGCTGCCCAATGTCGCCGAGCAATATGTCCACCGCATCGGCCGCACCGCGCGGGCGGGCGCGACGGGCGTCGCGGTCGCCTTCTGCGCCGATGACGAGCGCGCCTATCTCAAGGACATCGAGAGGCTGACCAAGCAGCGGATCGAGGTCGCGCCGCTGCCGGAAGGCTTCCTCGCGAGCGCCGAAAAGATCAAGCGCGAGCGCGCGGCAGTGATGCCGGGCCTCGCGGCCGAGCGGCCGGATCGGAACCGGGTCAGGCGCCCGCAGAGCCGCCGTCCCGATTTCGGCGCCGCCGGCGCGCCGAAGACCAACCGCGCCAAGCGCCGCGCCGGCGGTCGCGGGCGCTAAGCGCACTTTCCTCCCCTCCCGCTTGCGGGAGGGGGTTGGACAGCGAGCGAAGCGAACGGTCGCCGGCGCAGTTGCCCCACAACCACAGGCGAATTGCGCTTCGCGCGGCGGCACCTGCCCGCTATCTGCCGCCGATGCACCGCCGAATCCTGCTCGCCGCGCCGTTGTTCCTGATCGCGCAGGCCGCCCACGCCCAGAATGAAGAGATCGTCGTCACGGGCCGCGGCCTGTCCGAAGGTCTTGGCGAGGATGTCTACGACGTCGTCGCGATCGGCAGCGACCGGCTGCAATATTCGGCGAGCAACCGGCTCGAGGACGTGCTGCGCGACGTGCCCGGCTTCCAGAATTTCCGCCGTTCCGACGCGCGCTCGGCCAATCCGACCAGCCAGGGCGCGACCCTGCGCGCGCTCGGCGGCAATGCCTCCAGCCGCGCCTTGCTCATCCTCGACGGCGTGCCGCAGAGCGACCCGTTCGGCGGATGGGTGTTCTGGCCGGCCTATGATCCGCGCCGGCTCGGCGCGGTGCGCGTCGTGCGCGGCGGCGGCACCGGCGTCTACGGACCGGGCGCGCTTGCCGGAACGATCGAGCTGACCAGCGCCGGCCCGGCCGACCGCCAGGGCGTCGATGCCGAACTGGCCTACGGCAGCCGCGACAGCGTCGACGCGTTCGCGAGCGTCGCGGGCGCGCTGGGCGCCGGTTACGGCATGGCTTCGGCGAGCTTCGCGCGCGGCGACGGCTTCGTTCCCGTCATCGCGCGCCAGCGCGGCCCGGTCGACCGGGCCTCCCCTTACGAGCAGGCGAGCATCGCACTGCGTGCCGCCGCGCCGCTCACGCCGGACGTCGAGCTGCAGGCGAGCGGCCTGTGGTTCAGCGACAGCCGCGAGCGCGGCACGGCGTTCAGCGGCATCGACACCACCGGCACCGACGCCTCGCTCCGGCTGGTCGGACGCGGGCGCTGGGCCTGGTCGGCGCTCGGCTACATCCAGGTCCGCGACTTCAGGAACAGCTTCACCAGCGTGAACGCGGCCCGCACCTTCGTCAGCCGCAGCTCGCTTCAGTACAACGTCCCCTCGACCGGCACCGGCGCGCGCGTCGAGGTCCGTCCGCCGCTCGGCGACGACGCCGAGCTCCGCCTCGGGGGAGACTGGCGGCGGACGAAGGGCGAGACCGACGAATTCTTCAGCTACGTGAGCGGAGCGCCGACCCGGCAGCGCTTCGCGGGCGGCGTCACCCAGACGCTGGGCGGCTTCGCCGAGGGGGCGTGGAAGCCGGGGGATTTCACCCTGACGGCGGGCGGACGGGTCGACCGGTGGCAGATCGACAACGGCTTCCTGCGAGAGCAGATCCTCGCGACCGGCGTGCGTACGACCGACAGTGATTTCTCCAACCGCTCGGGCTGGCGGCCGACCGGGCGCGCCGGGATCGCATGGCGTCCGGGGGGCGCCGTCACGCTGCGCACCGCCGCCTATCTCGGTTGGCGGCTGCCGACGCTCAACGAGCTCTACCGACCGTTCCGGGTGGGACGCGACGTCACCAACGCCAATGCCGCGCTGAAGCCCGAACGGATGAAGGGCATCGAGGCCGGCGTCGAATATCAGCCGCTGTCCACGCTGCGGCTGGGCGCGACCCTCTTCGCCAACCGGCTCGACGATGCGATCGCGAACGTGACGATCAGCAACGCGCCGTCGGGGCGGGTCAGCATGCGCCGGAACATCGGCGGCATCCTCGCGCGCGGCGTCGAGCTCGACGCGCGCCTCGCGCTCGGCGCGTTCGACCTTTCGACCGGCTATTCGCATGTCGACGCCAGGGTGCGTGCGAGCGGGCCGGCGCTCGCGCTCGACGGGCTCCGCCCCGCCCAGACGCCGCGCGACAGCCTGTCCGCGACCGCGGCCTGGCACAATGCCGGCGGCGCCCGCGCCGCGCTCACCGCGCGCTATGCGGGCAGCCAGTATGAGGACGATCTCAACAGCCAGAAGATCCCCGACGCGCTCACCTTCGATGCCGATGCCGTCTATCCGATCACCCATCGGCTGAGCGTCGAGGCGCGCGCCGAGAACGTCGGCAATGCGCGCGTGGTGGCCGGAATCTCCGGCGCCGGCCTGATCGAACGCGCGACCCCGCGGACGTTCTGGGTTGGGTTGAGGCTGGGGAGCTGAATTTCCTCCCCTCGATTTCGAGGGGAGGGGGACCGCGAAGCGGTGGCGGGGCTTCTTTTCGAAGGGACCCCCTCCACCACCCTGCGGGTGGTTCCCCTCCCCCGCAAACGCGGGGGAGGAGACTGCTGCATCCTCAGCACCGGTGCTGATTCCTCCCCATTGATGGGGGAGGCTAGGTGGGGGTGATCTGCGCGACCGCGCCTAGGTTGCCGGACCGGCACCGTCTCCGTCAAAATCGAGTAGAGAAGCTCCCTGCACGAGCTTCACCCGCTCCCTACCCCTCCCCCATCAATGGGGAGGAGATTGCGGCATCCTCAGCACCGGCTTGATGGTGCGGCCGGAGTGGCAGTCCTCGAAGGCCTGGCCGATCTCGTCGAAGCCGTAGTGGCGGATCAGGCGGTCGATCGGGAAGCGGCCCTCGCGCCAGTAATCGATCATCAGCGGGATCGCGAGCCGCGGCGGTGCGTCGCCGCCGATGATCCCGCGCACGCTGCGGCCGCCGCCGAGGATGAACGGCATCGCCGGGATCCAGTCGCCGCGCGGCGCGGTGACGAAGCCGGCGGTGCCGCGCATCGCCAGCACCCTGAGCGCGGCATCGTACACCGCCGGCACGCTCGTCGTGTTGAAGCTGAAGTCCACTCCGCCCGGGACCAGCGCCAGCACCTGCTCCGCGGCATCGCCGGCGGCCGGATCGACGCTGGCGGTCGCGCCCAGCTCCTCGGCCAGCGCGCGCCGCTCCGCGACCGGATCGACGGCGACGATGTGCCGCGCCCCGCAAAGCTGCGCGGCCATGATCGCGCTCAGGCCGACGCTGCCCGTGCCGAACACGGCGATGCTCTGCCCCGGGCGAACGCCGAAGCTGTAGAGCACCGATCCGACGCCGGTGATGATCCCGCAACCCATTGGCGCGACCAGCTCGAGCGGCACGTCGTCGGGCACAATCACGGCGCTGCGTTCCTCGGCGATCGCATAAGTGGCGAAGCTCGACTGGCCGAAGAAATGGCCGTGCAGCCGCTCACCGTCCTGCGAAAGCGCCGAGCTTCCGTCCATGCGCGCCCCGCCGAAGCTGCGCGGGATGACCTCGCGGCAATAGGTTGGATGGTTGTCGAGGCAGGAATGGCAACGACCGCAGCTCGAGCCCGACAGCACGATGTGATCGCCCGGCTTCACGTCGCTCACGCCCGGCCCGACACGCTCGACCACGCCGGCGCCTTCGTGCCCGAGCACGATTGGCTTGGGCGTCCCCCAGCCGCCGCCCGAATGGGTGCGGATGTCGGTATGGCAGATGCCGACGGCGACAATGCGGACGAGGATCTCGCCCGCCCGCGGCTCGGCGAGCTCCGCTTCCTCGAGCCGCGGGGCCGCCTCGCCGTCGCGCGATACCGCTGCCGTGATCTTCATTGGCTGGCTTCCTAGCTGGGACTGCGCGTCAGGCCGCGGCGGGGACGCGCGCGGCATCGAGCGCTTCGGCGGGGACCCACATGCCGTGGAAGGTCGAGCGCACCCGCACCGGTATGTGCAGCCGCGCCACCGGCCCTTCCGACAGCTTCTGCGCGTCGAGCACGGCGAGCTCGCTATGGCCCTTGTCGAGCCGGTTGAGGATGGTCAGCAGCCAGCCGTCGGCCTCGCCGGCTTCGGGCGAGCGCGGCACGAACTGCGCCTCGTGCACCGAGATCTTCTCGCCATGGTTCCAGAAATCGATCGAGCCGTCGGCAAGGTCGACCCGCCCGAGCGAGCTGGTGCCGTCGGGCGCGCGCGACATGATCATGAAGCCGTGGCGATAGGGGCGGCCCTGGTAGCGATCGTCGGTGCGCGGCATCTCGCCCGGCTGCTCGATCAGCGGGGCGTAAGTGAAGGCGTCGTCGTTGCGGGCAAGATCGAAGGTCATGCGCGTCAGGATCGGCGGCACCGGCGCGGTCTCGCGACCGTCCGGGGTCTTGAAGAAGGGGAAGCAGTTGCCGTGGTAGAGGCAGAGGTCGAGATGGACCTTCGACCCGTCGGTCACCGCGTTCATCATGTGGCCGGCGCTCAGCGTCGGCCCCTTGAACCAGCGCACGTCGTCGCCGGAGCCGCGGCGCGGCAGCACCGCCACCCAGGTCGGCTTGTCGTCGTGCCATTCGTAGAAGGTGCCGCCCTTCTTCAGCGTCTCCAGCGTCGTGATCAGCGGGAAGAAGGGGATGACGATATGCTCTTCGGTGATCGCAAAATCGTGGACGACGCCCGCCCAGGGGGCGTTGAACCACATCTCATGAACCTTCCTGCCCTCGGCATCGAAGATGTAGACGGCGACGTCGGTGGTCGCATCGCCCTTGGCCTGGAAGGAGAAAGTGAGCAGCTCGCCCCGGTCGGTGTCGATCTTCGGATGGGCGGACAGGCTGACCGAGCTGACCTGGCCATCGAGATCGGTCCGGCGGCGGGTCTCGAGCGTATCGGGATCGACCTCATAGGGAAGGTCGTCCTCCTTGAGGACGGTGAGCCGGCCGGCGTGGAACAGCATGCTGGTGTTGGCGGTGCCGGGATTGATCCCGGCAGCCTCGGGATCGGCGGTGTAGCGGTTGCGGTAGCGGCCGAACAGGGTCCGCCGCGACTTCTCCTGCGCGATGAAGCGCGCGGTGCGCACCCAGCGGCTGCGGTAGGAGACGTGGCCGTTGTCGAATCGGAACATGTGCGCCATGCCCTCGCCGTCGATGAACACGTCCTCGCCGCCGAGCGGCGGATATTGCCGGTCGGCGCCCGCGCGATACCAGGTGCCGTTGAGGCCCTCGGGCACGTGACCGGCGACCAATTCCAGCCCTTCGACGTGCGATTCGGTGCGAAGAGGCTTGCCCCAGCCTTCGTAGAGCGGGATGTTCGGAAACACGATTTCCATCGGCCTGTCCTCTCGCAGGGAGCTGTTCGCTCTGTTTGTTGAATCTTCAACAGTCGCTTCGGTTGTCAATTGCCTTGCGCCGTCCGCGGCCGGCGCCGGGCTTCGTCGGACCTAACGGGGAATAAGATGCACGCAAGAGCCAAGCCGGAACGCGACCGCCGCCGCACCAGGGGCAGGCCGGCGCCTGACGTCACCGAGATCATGCCGCTCTTCAACACGGGCGGCCCGCAATATCTCGGCTATCGGATGGTGCTGGCCTCCAAATTGTTCGACCGCTGCATAGCGCGGATCCTGGCCGAGCAATGCGAGCTCACTCTTCCGCAGTGGCGCGCGCTCGCGCAGCTCGCGCTGATCCCGGACGGAACGGTGCGCTCGCTGGCGAACGGCGCGGCGGTCGACCGGTCCGAAGCAAGCCGGGCGCTGCGCCAGCTCGAGACGTTCGGGCTGGTCACGCGGTCGGTCAACGGTGAGGACCGGCGCAGCCCACGCTTCAGCCAGACCGACGAGGGGCGCAAGCTCGTCGCGCGCGTGCGCAAGCCGATCTTCGAATTCATCGCCGGGCTGGTGCGCAATGTCGATGCGGAGGATCTCGACACCGCCAACCGGGTGATGTGGGAGATCGCCAAAGGCTGCATCGAGGCGGGGGGGCTGCGTGCCGATCAGGAGGCCGACACCGCCTCGATCACATAATGGCCCTCGCCGATCGGCGCCGTATGGCTCAGCCGCAGCCCGGCGCCGGCGAACAGGTCGGCGAATTGCGCCTCGGTCCGCTCGCGGCCGCCCCACAGCATCATCGTCAGATCCGACGCCGCCGAGCTCTGATGCTCCGGCTTCGGCTCGAAGCGGCCTGGCAGGATCCGCTCGATCAGGATCAGCGTCGCGCCCGCGGCGCGGACCGCCTCGCCGACCCGGGCGACGATCTGCCCGGCATATTCGTCGTTCCAGTCGTGGATGATATATTTGAGTAGGTAGCAATCGGCCGTCGCCGGGACGGAGTCGAAGAAGCTGCCCTCGATGAACCGGGCCCGATCGGCGACTCCTTCGGCGCGCAGATACTCCTCGGCGCCCTCGCGTGCATGGGCCAGATCGAGGATCGATCCTTCGAGCGCGGCGTGGCGCTGCAGCAGGGTCGCGAGCACCGCGCCATAGCCGCCGCCGACGTCCATCACCTGCCTGAAACGCGAGAAATCATAGGCGTCGGCCGCGCGCGCGGCGATCCGGCGGCTGCCGTCGACCATCGACTGGTTGAAGATGTGCGCTTCGGCGGGATTGTCGATCAGCGCGGCAAATCCGTCGGGGCCGTGCTTGATCCCGGGAGGCGGCACGCCGGTGCGCACGCTGCCGCCAAGCTGGAGGAAGGCCGGCAGCAGCATCTCCCCGATATGGCGGGCCATGCCGCGCACGCCTTGCGGATGATCGGAGCGGAGCGCGCGCCCCGCCTCGGTCAGCGCGAACCAGCCGTCGCCGACGTCCTGGACGAGGCCGAGCGCCGCGAGCGCGTGCAGCAGCCGGACCAGCGACAAATGGTCGGCGCCGATCGAGTCGGCGAGCGCCCCCGCCTCGACGACGCCGTCCATCCGGTCGGCGATCCCGAGTGAGGCCGCGGCGGCGATCACCGGTGCCTTCCAATAGTCCCGCAGCAGTTCGCGCGCGTCGCTCACTCTTCCACTCCCGTCGAAAGTCTCAGGCCTCGCGCCGCGCCCGCGCGATATCCTCGCGCACCGTGCGGCTCGCCAGCCAGTAATGGAGCGCCGACCAGATGTTGATCATCCCGACCAGGACCAGCGCGATGCGAAGCGCCTGGCTGCCCAGCGAGGGCTCGAGCGCGTCGCCGATCATGCCGGTGATCAGCGGCCCCAGCCCCAGCCCGATCATGGTCTGGATGAACAGCAGGACGGAGGCGGCGACCGCGCGCCGGCTCGGCGGCGCCAGGCCCTGCGCCATGGCGAACGACGGGCCGAAGAAGAAGGAGGCGAAGAATGCGCTGGCCGCGAAACCGACGATTGCGAGCGGCGTGGTCGGTGCGAGATAGCCGATCAGCTGGAACGGAATGCCGAGCAGGGCCGCCGCGCCGGGCACCCACATATAGTAACGCTCGTCCTTGCGCCGGACCGACAGGCGGTCCGACAGGAAACCGCCGACCAGGGTCCCGGCCGCTGCGACCAGCGCGAATCCCGCGACCAGGGTTCCGATGCGGCTCGTGCTGAGATGATGGGTCTCGGCGAGGAACACCGAATTGAAGTTGCCCGCCCCGTACCAGACGAGGGCGTGAAGCGCTGCCGCCAGGCCCATGTTGCGGAAGGCGGGGCGGCGCCACAGATCGGGAATCGACGCGAACGGATTGCCCTTGGGCGCGACCGTGATCGCGATTCCGTCGGCCATGCCGCGCGGCGGCTCGCGCACGGTGAGCACGACGAGCAGCGCCACGAACAGCCCCGGCGCGCCGGCGACCACGAAGGCCATGCGCCAGCCCCACAGATCGTTGCCGACCCCGCCGAGCGGCCCGGCGATCACCGCGCCGGCCGAGACGCCGAGCGCGTAGAGCGACAGCGCTGTGCCGCGCCTTTCGAGCGCGAAATAGTCGGCGATCAGCGAATGCGACGGCGGGCTGCCGCCGGCCTCGCCGATCGACGTGCCGACGCGCGCAACGAGCAGCTGCAGGAAACTGCCGGCCAGCCCGCACAATGCGGTCGCGCCGCTCCACAAGGCCATGCAGACGGCGAGCACCCATTTGCGGCTTGTGCGGTCGGCCAGGCTGGCGATGGGAATGCCGAGCGTCGCGTAGAAGAGCGCGAAGGCGATACCGCCGAGCAGCCCCAGCTCGGTATAGTTGAGCGCGAATTCCTTGCGGATCGGCGGCAGCAATATGTTGAGGATGCCGCGGTCCAGCGAGTTGGTCACATAGCCGAGAAACAGCACGAACAGCACGTAATTGCTGTAGCCCGCGGAGGCCCGCCACTCATCGTCCCGGGCTTCCACCATCCCTGCACCCTTTTCAGCCGAACCTGCTTCTTAGGGACAAACCGGCCGCGCCGCCAAGTACCCCTGGCGCCGGACTCCTTGAACGGCGCACGCCGTGCCGATAGCGTCGGCACCGGGAGAGGAAATGCAATGAGTGTCGAAGTCCGCCAGGCGCATCCCATGTTCGCCGCGCATGTCACCGGCATTTCGCTGGAGCAGCCGCCGAGCGGGGAGACCGTCCGCCTGGTCGAGGAGCTCATGGCCGAATATGCCGTGATCGCGATCCGCGGATCGCACGCCGACGACGCGCAGCAGCTCGCCTTCGCCCGCGCCTTCGGCCCGCTCGAGCTCCCGCCCGACCTTGGGCTGAAATCGGACTCCAGCCCGCATCGCCGCATCGCCTTCGGCCTCTACGACGTCTCCAATCTCGACGCGGAAGGCAATCTGCTGCCGGCCGAGAGTATCCGGCGCGGCTACAGCAAGGGCAACGAGCTGTTCCACAGCGACAGCTCGTTCAACACGCTTCCGAGCAAATGGTCGCTGCTGCACGCGCGCATCGTGCCGCCGGTGGGCGGAGACACGGAGTTTGTCGACATGCGCGCCGTCTATGATGCGCTGAGCGACGACATGAAGCTGCGGCTGGAAGGACTGCACGCCGAGCATAGCTACTGGCATTCGCGCCGGAAGGCCGGATTCGACGCCGTCTCCAGGGAAATGGAGGCGGCCCTGCCTGGGGCGGTGCACCCGGTCGTGCGAACCTCCGCGAACGGCCGCAAGTGCCTCTTCATCGGCGCGCATGCCGCGCGAATCGTCGAGATGGATGAGGCCGAAGGGCGCGCGCTGCTCGACGCGCTGTTCGATTTCGCGACCCAGCCGGAGTTCGTCTACGCCCACAAGTGGGAGGTCGGCGACTTGGTGATCTGGGACAATCGCTGCACGCTCCATCGCGGCACCGCATTCGACGGCCTCACCTACAAGCGCGACATGCGGCGCGCGACGATCAACGAATATGGCCCGGAGATTTCCTCCACGCAGCTGCTCGAGACAGCGCAGGCCTGAACCGAAAAGGGGAAATATCTTGTTCGCTGGAACACGGCAGCTTGCTGCCGCGCGCGTCATGGGACTCATGGCGCTCGCCCTTGCCGGCCTCTTCGCTCCGCCCGCCCATGCCCGGACGTTGCCGGCCGTCGCTCCCGTCGCCGCGTGCGAAGCGCTTGCCGCAACCGTCCATCGCGCCGGCGACGCGCCGGTCCGCGTCGCCGAGGCGAAGACCGTCACCGGCGAGCCGGCGGGGACTTATTGCCGGGTCACCGGCTATGTCGCGCCGCAGGTGCACTTCGAACTTCGGCTGCCGGCGACCGGCTGGCACCAGCGGCTGCTGTTCACCGGCTGCGGCGGCTTTTGCGGGCAGGTGAGCATCCGGGTTCCCGCGGCCGAGGGCTGCGCCCCGGTGACGAACGGCGAGCTTGCCCTCGTTGCGAGCGATCTCGGCCACAGCGCGGCTGGCCAGGACACGGTATGGGCGAACGGCAATCCGCAGGGCATCGGGGACTATGGCCACCGCGGCGTCCACGTCGTGACGCTCGCCGCCAAGGCGATCATCCAGGCTTATTACGGCCAGGCGCCGGTCTTCTCCTATTTCAGCGGCTGTTCCGACGGC
>Ga0153915_10006228_pt1 | contig 11164 bp, 6 predicted proteins | sample Opewatmetagenome_2_FD_107003 | JGI IMG/M metagenome (GOLD analysis project Ga0153915, IMG submission 107003) | Freshwater wetland microbial communities from Ohio, USA - Open water 3 Core 3 Depth 3 metaG | ecosystem: Environmental > Aquatic > Freshwater > Wetlands | place: USA: Ohio, Lake Erie...
AGACATCGAGCAGAGGCTTTCAACTGCGGAAAAGGCGATCGTCAGGAGAAAACCAAGTTCTGTCCGGACGAAACCGGCAGAGAAGAAAAAGCTTTGGCTGCGGGCGGCGGCCCTCGCCCTCTTTCTTGCGGCGATCCTCGGGGGCGTGTACTTCCTGGTGATCCATCCGCAGCCCAAGCCGGGCGTCGTCGTGCTCCCTTTTACCTTTGTTGATGGCGGTCCCGATGACCAAGCGTTCTGCGATGGCCTGGCCGCAACCTTGTCTGACAACCTTCTCCAGCTTGAGCACTCCCGGGGATCGATGTGGGTGATTCCTCCCGATGAGGCGCGCAAGGAAGAGATTAAGACTCCCTCGCAAGTGAACCAGAATCTGGGCGGCGATTATGTCCTCACTGGGAACATGCGCCTAAACGGTGACATGATCCGGCTGAATATTAGCCTTGTCGATGCGAAGACCCTCCTTCAGCGCGGCTCTCCCGTCGTCTTGGCCGATCCCATCACGAACCTGAAGACATGGCAGGATGACCTGGTCATCAAGATGGTCCAGATGCTGGGCCTTAAGACCGAGCCGGGGATGGATCTGGTCTGGTCCGCAGGAAGGACCGCGCTGCCAAACGCCTACGAATTTTACCTCAGGGGTATCGGCAACCTCATGCAATCCGATAAGGCGGAGAGCATCGATAAGGCCGTTGATTATCTCCAGCGGGCGAGTGAGCTGGATCCCCATTTTGCTCTGGCCCGGATAGAGTTGGCGAGGGCTTATAAGTCCAAGTACAAGCTGACGAAAGACCGGGCCATGCTGGAAAAGGCCCAGTCGTGCTGCCTCCAAGCACTTAAAGACAACGATCAGTTGGTCGCGGCCGACATGGTCCTGGGGGCGGTCTATCGGGATGCCGGCCAATATGATCAGGCCGTCCAGGAATTCCGGCGCGTTCTTCAGCTCGAACCGAAAAATTATCAGGCCCGTATGGAGCTGGGGTATACGTACGAAAAGTTAGAAAAACTCAGGGAAGCCGAAGACGCCTTTAAAAGCGCCGTGAAATTGCGGCCGGGCTATGCCGATGTGTATTCATATCTGGGCTACTTTTATTATATCTATGGCCGTGTTGCGGATGCCGAAAAGATGTTTCTCAAAGTCGCCCGATTGACCCCCGGGGACCTCCAGGTATACTCAAATTTGGGCGGCATGTATGCCATGAAGGGACGCTACGAATCGGCCGAAGCGATGTTCAAAAAGTCCATGGCCATTCGCCCGAGCGGATCCGCCCTGTCCAACTTGGGGACGATCTATTTTTTTCAGCGCCGTTACAGCGATTCTGCGGCGATGTTTGAGGAAGCGGTCAAGTTGGACGAGAAGGACTATCTGCTCTGGGGCAACCTGGCTGATGCCTACCGGTGTATTCCAGAGTCCTCGGGGAAGGCGGGGACCGCTTATCAACGTGCGCTCCAATTAGGAGAAGAAGAGTTGTCCAAAGATCCGAAGGATTCTCAGATTGTCGCCCGGCTGGCCCGTTTTTGGGTCATCCTAGGAGACCAGCCGAGGGCGTTGGACGAAATCGCCCAGGCTCTGAAAACGTCCCCCAGCGATGTGCGAGTCCTTCTCAAGAGTGTCCAAGTTTATGAGCTAGCGAAGCAGCGCGACGCCGCCATCGAGTCCCTCCGAAAATTCATTGACCAGGGGGGCTCGAAAGAAGAAATTGACTCCGACCCAGACTTGGTGGGGTTGCTGAAAGATGCAAGGGCCCAACAATTGGTCAAAGGGTGGAAGAACCGACAATAAAAGGGCGCCTGGACCAAGCCGGACGGTCAGCCGAGTCAATACAGCCAGCTCTTGAGGTCGGCCCCGGGAGGGGCCGTTTTCCGGATGTGCTCGGACATGACCGGAAGATAGCAAACAGTGGGGTTTTGACCGGAGGGGCAGCCGGTCCAGCAGTGGGGGGCGCGCTCGCCGTATTCAATCGTCCCCACGAAAGCGGGATCCTTGGCGCTCTGCAGGGATTTTTCCAGGAGCATGGTCGCTTCTTCCAGATAGAACGTGTCTGTGTCGCCCATGTAGATATGGAGTTTGCCGTTGAGCTTGGGCCCGAGAGTCGGCCAGTCGCGCTGGATAATATAGCTCAGATCAAAATGCTCCCGCCAATAGGCAGCGACCTCCTTGTCGATCTTACCGGTTAAAGGATCATAGAGCGGCCGAGGATAGCCGTCGGCGCCCACGGGACCGAAGACGGCCTGGAAGATATCTAGCTGCTGACCCGACCGGCCCCTTGTGCCCAGGACGAGCTCAAAAATGCTGGCCTGCTTTTGGGTCGCCAAGACCTGATCATCGAGGCCTCTCAGCCAGGGCCGGCTCGGTTCTTTTTTCCAGGCGCCGTTGGGATAGTAGGCGTTATCGTCCTCATAGATGTTGACCAGCTGGAAATAGCGGAAATCGACGGGGTCCGGGCAGAATATCCAGGCGCCGTTGAACAGGTCGGGATAAAAAACCTGCAGGGCAAAGGCGCGCCAGCCTCCGGTCGACCCGCCGAAGAGCGTCCTGGCCCAGGGCTGCCCGATGGCCCGAAAGTTCTGTTCCACATAAGGCATCAACTCCTGCGTCAGCGCGTCTCCGTAAGGGCCGACATTGGCCGAGTTGACGGCATAGGAATCATCGTAGAAAGGGTTGGGATCCTGGGGCACCACAAGGAGAAACCGGGGGAAATTCGGTGACGTCCATTCCTTGAAGAACGCATTGTCGGGACTCTCCACGAAATTCCGCAGCGCGGGCGTAAAGTGGCTCTGGAGATAGGCGACCGGATAGCGGGCGTCCGGGTGGCTGTCGAACCCTTCAGGGAGGAGGACCAGAGCGCCGATGTCCATGTCAGTCCCCCAGAACCGGCTGACCCGCTCGCTCTTTATCTTGACATTCTTGATGTACCGCGTGTCCTTGGGCGGAGGGAGCGGGGGAATGCGCTGGGTTAAGGCGATGCGGAGCGTTCCTCCTGTCGCCGGGTCGATCGTCATCTTCTCGGGACGGCTGGTCAGGTTCCCTGGCGATGCGTTCCACTGCTGCCCCTCCCACTGATCCATATGCATCTTTACGACATGGCCGTCGGAACGGCGAAAGGTCTTGTAGAGGTTGAGGACAGCCTGGACGTTGTATTCGCCGGCCGGAATGTCCCTGATGCTGTCGAGTGGGAACCCGAGCATCCGGTCGTCCACGACCGCCGGCTGGCCAGGCTTCAGTCCTTCGACGTCCACACCGAAGAAAGGCTGGGGGGACCGCCAGTTGACAGCGGTGTCCCTCGGCTCATTCGTAAGATCGCGGGAGAAGAGAAGGAGGATACGACCGTCTAGAGGTTCTTTGTGGACGCTCTCCGGAAAAGTGATCTCAAAGCGGAGAGGAGCGGCGCCGGCGCTCGAATTGGCACCTGATGGAATTTGGGTTGCGCTCAAGAGGGTCAACAGAATGAGAATTCGGTTCCATTTCGGCATGACGGGATCTCCTTTGAATTCCTTTGATCGCTTGTCCCAACCCTATCACTCGGCTGAGACTTCTGTCAATTTCCCTTTCTGTTGTATAATGAGCATTGCGGGGAGAATTCGGCATGAAGAGATTGGCCAATGTCCTGATCATCATCGCCGTCTGCGTTTGGCCGGCTGTCGCCCAGACGGAAGAGCCCATCGTTTCGGTCAAGGTCGTCCCCTCTTCAGAGGTTTTCAAACCCGGCCAGTCCTACCCCCTTGCCCTCGAGATCACGGTCCGTTCTCCCTACCACATCAACGCTGATATACCGAGTGAAGATTATCTCATCGGAACGACGGTCGATTTCAAGACCGTTCCGGGCGTGACGTACGGCAAGCTCATATTTCCCCCCGCCGAGATGAGGCGTTTCAGCTTCTCGGAGAATCCTCTGGCCGTCTACGAGGGGACCTTTAAGGTCACGGCCGAAATCGCTCTGGCGGCTGACTTCAAGGCGGACAGCGTCGCCATCGAGGGCACGGTCGGCTACCAGGCGTGTAACGACCAGTCCTGCCTCCCCCCGGACGAAGCGGAATTCGGCCTGAAAGTGCCCGTGGAAGTTTCTTCCGAGCCGGCGGCTTCTTCCTTTTCGGCCACGGTTGAGAAGAATAACGAGCCGCCAGCCGCAAAGCCGGAGGCGCCCCTTGAAAAGTCCGATCTTCAGGCGGACAAGGGAATACCGGCATCGCCTGAGTTCGGCCAGACTTCGGCTCAGGTAAAACCGGCTTCCCGCTTCGAAGGAAAGGGATTGCTGCCACTCTTCCTCCTGGTCTTCCTCGGCGGTCTGGCCTTGAACCTCACCCCGTGCGTCTATCCGCTCATCCCCATCACCATCAGCTACTTCGGCGGCCAATCCCAAGGCCAGAAGGGAGGCGTCGTTCTCCACGCCATCCTCTATGTCGTCGGCCTGGCGGCCACCTACTCGGTCCTGGGAAGCATTGCCGCTTTCACCGGCAGCCTCTTCGGCGCCGCGCTGCAATATCCCGCCGTTCTCATCTTTATCGCCGCGGTCATGATCGTTCTTGCCCTCAGCATGTTCGACGTCTACGAGCTGAGGATGCCGACTTTCCTCAACCGGCTTGCCGGCGGCTCGCAGAAGGGCTACTTGGGGACCTTTGTCATGGGGCTCACGGTCGGGATCGTGGCCGCTCCATGCATCGGCCCCTTCGTCCTCGGCCTCCTGACCTATGTCGGCAACCGAGGCTCGGTCGTCCTCGGGTTCACCCTTTTCTTTGTCTTGGCCCTGGGTCTAGGTATCCCGTTGCTTTTCCTGGGCATCTTTTCCGGAAGCCTGAATAAATTGCCGCGGTCCGGCGCCTGGATGGTCTGGGTCCGCAAGATCTTCGGGTTCGTCCTGATCGCCATGGCCATCTATTTCCTCGAGCCCCTCTTCTCCAACACTCTCTTCTACCACCTCTCTCTGGCCCTGACCGCGCTCATCGCCGGATTCTACTTGGCCTGGCTCGAACCGACCCAGACTCCCGGGAAAGCGTTCCGCACCGTCCGCACGACCGTCGGGGTGATCTTTTTTGCGGCAGCGCTTCTCCTGGCCTCCTCCGGCATCCGAGCTTACCTGGATGAAAAAATAACTGGAGGGAGGGTGGGACCCTCCGCGAAGGCCATCGCCTGGGAGGCTTATTCTGGAACAACCCTTGCCAAGGCCTCAGCAGCGGGCCGCCCGGTCTTCATCGACAGCTTCGCCGACTGGTGCATCCCGTGCAAGGAGATGGACAAGTCCACCTTTAGCCGGCCCGAAGTGATCGCCGCTTCCCGGGAGTTCGCGATGCTCAAAGCGGACCTGACCTCGAACAAGGACCCCGGAGTCAAGGAATTCTACAAGAAGTTCCGCGTCAAAGGCGTTCCCACGCTTATCTTCTTGAGACCCGACGGCAGTGAGATCGAGGAGCTCCGGGGCACGGGGTTCGAGTCAAAGGATGTGTTTCTTGCCAAGATGAAACGAGCTCTCGAGCTCTCCAAGAACAGATAGACGACCGCAGAGGGCATCCGGCCGCCCTTCCAGCTGATCACGAACTGCCCGGCCTCAAGCCCGGTTTGTCCCGACTTTGCTGAAGCAACATTTTCGGGGGGTAATTCATTATAATAAAGATGGAGCGCAAGGTATTCTGAAAGGACCATCAAATGAATAGGACTGAAAACGCCTGGATACAAGCGGGAAGAAAGGCTGCCCCTGCCGTCCTGCTTGTCTCTCTCGTCGGACTATCCCTTCTATCGATGACCGGGCAGTCCCGAGCTCCCTCCGCTTCGGACTCAACGCGTCCCTATAGGCTAATGGTCGGGGACCGTGCTCCCGCTCTCAGCGTCTCAAACTGGGTGAAGGGCCAAGAGACGGAGCGCTTTGAAAAAGGACGAGTCTATGTGATCGATTTTTGGGCGACCTGGTGCGGACCTTGTATGGAGAGCATCCCTCATCTTAGCGAACTCCAGAAAAAGCACGGAGACAAGGTCCGGATAATCGGCCTCAACGTCTGGGAGAACGCGCCGGAGAAGGTCCCGGCATTTGTGGAAAAGATGGGAGCAACGATGGACTACGCCGTCGCCCAGGATCTTGTCCCTCCCTTTCCGCAAGACGTGAAGAGCAAGCCCCGCTTTGCCCTTGAGAACGGCCGTTCTTCGCTCGATTGGCTTGTCGCCTCCGGATGGGACGAGAACGGGATCCCGGTGGTCTTCATTATCGACCGCAACGGCCTGATCGCCTGGATCGGCGACGGTTGGGGGGGAGCCCTCGATTCGCCTCTTGAGAAAGTCATCAACGGAACCTGGGATACCTCGGCCTATGCGATCGAGTACGCCAAGCGGGCACCCATCGACAAGCGTGTCCGGGCCATGACCCGGGAAATGAACAGCGCTTATAGTGCCAAAGACTACGACGGCGCGCTGGCGAAGGCAGAGCAGATCATGGCCTTCGATCCCACTCAGGCTCACCTGGCCGGGTTCAAGTTCGAGGTCCTGCTGACGAACAAGGGGGACAGAGAGTCCGCGGTTTCGTATGCGGAGGAACAGCTCAAGGCGAACTCCTCTTATCAGGCGCTTTCCCAGATGGCCTGGGTCATCGTGTTCGGGGACGGCCGCAACGAGCCCGGCGACCTCGAACTGGCTCAAGCGCTGGCCAAGCGGGCCAACGTCCTCTCCAACGGAACGCGTCCCGGGATCTTCAACACTCTCGCCCGGATCGCTTTTCTCCGCGGGAATCCGGTCAAGGCCGCAGAGCTCCAGGCCAAGGCGGTCGAGCTGGCCCCCAGTGACGAAGCCAGGCAGGGATATGCCAAGACTCTCCAAGAGTATAAGAGACCCCCTCGCTAAACATCCTCCCCCCGGGACCCCGGTTTTTTTGGCTGTTATGAGGGTCGGGACGTTTCTTGACACCCCTTATCCTTCGTTGATATAGTCTTAGAGAAACGCTGCGTGAATGATTCCCCTGTCCCCCTGAGCATGGAGATATTGATGAAGAGACCTTTTTTTTCCCTGGTGAGCGCCTGCCTGATCGTTCTGGCGGCAGCCCCCGCGAGCGCCCAGACGACAGAGCCTCTCATATCCAGGGAGGAGCTGCGGGCACTCAATAACGAGATCTCGGGCGAACTGGCCCAGGACTATATCCGGGACATCTCCCGGTTCCACCGCCTCCAGCCGAGCCGTGTCTACAGCCTGGCGGCTGAATGGGTGGCCGAGAAGGCGAAGAGGCTCGGCTTCTCCGATGTCCGGATCGAGAGGTATCCCGCCGACGGGAAGACGTCCTATTTCATGTACGATTCCAGCCCGGCCTGGGATGTCGAATTCGCCGAGCTTTGGATAGTCGAGCCGAAAGAAGAAAAGCTGACCAGCTTCGAGGAGATCCCCCTCTCCGTGGCCATCGGGAGCGCCGGCTGTGATCAGAAGGGCGAGCTCGTCTTCGTCGGCGAGGGGATGTCGCCACAGGATTACGAAAAAACAGAAGTCAAGGGGAAGGTTGTCCTCGCCTCCGGCCCGATCGGCGCCGTGGCCGGCCTGGCGGTTGACCGCTTCGGCGCGCTCGGAGTCGTAACCATCAACCAGCGCTTCGCCGACGACGAGCCCGATAACATCGGCAGCTTGAGGATCAGTACCAAGACGCCCTCTTTCGGGTTCGGCTTGTCCCACCGCCGGGGCAACGAGCTCAAAGACAGGATCCTCCGGGGAGGTAAGTTTAAAGTCTGGGCCAAAGTCAAGGCCGAGACCCGTCCCTATTTCTACGAGAACGTCATCGCGACGCTCCCAGGGACCGATCTGGCGGCAGAGGAGGTCCTGCTCACGGCCCACCTCTGCCACAATAAACCCGGCGCCAATGACAACGCCTCGGGTTCTGCCTGCCTTCTCGAAGTGGGCCGCGCCCTGCACCGGCTCATCGATGAGGGCAAGATCCCCAAACCCAAGAGGACCATCCGGTTTCTCTGGGTCCCGGAGATGTCCGGCAGCATCGCCTACGTCGCCCGGCATCCTGAGGTCAGCAAGCAGGCCATCGCCGGGATCAACCTGGACATGGTCGGGCAGTACCTGAATAGGAACAACTCCACCTTCTTTCTCCATCTCACGCCTCATTCCCTCCCCCACTTCATCAACGACTTGCTCTCCAACCTCACCGAATTCGTGACCGAAAACAACGTCCAGGCATTGATGAGCGAGTCGGCCTTCGCCGTTCACTCGCTCAGCGGGAGCCGGGACGCCTTCCGTTCCCGGATCATGGGATATACCGGCGGGAGTGACCAGGTCATCTTCAATGACGGCCTGATCGCTGTTCCCTTCGCCTTCTTCCTCGTCTGGCCCGACCGCTATTATCATACGAGCGGCGACCAGCCCGAGCAGTGCGATCCGACGCAGCTCAAGCGTTCGAGCCTGCTCGCCGCCGCGGCCACGGTCTTCCTCATGGACGATAATCCGGAAAGAGCTCGCCGGCTGGCCGGCGAAACCGCGGCCAGAGTGCAAGCGAGGATGGCCGGGGAGCTCAGGCGGGGTATTGACCTCATCAACAAGTCCGAGGGCGGCGCGGCTCACGGATCGTACAAGGAAGCCGTGAACTGGCTGGACCGGGCTTTGCAGCGGGAGGAGACCGCCCTGGGCAGTCTGCGGAGCTATTCTGCGCTGGATAATGAAGTGGACACCTATATCGGAGAGACGATCGCGAAGCTCCAGGGGGAACATCCCCTCCGCCTCAAGGACTTGGAGAGGTATTACTCTTTAGCCTGCCGGGCGCGGAGTATCTCTCCACAAAAACTCATCTTAACTGAAGAGGAAAAGCGGGCCGCCCGGATCATCCCGCAGCGACAGGCCGCTCTTAAGGGGCCGGTGGGAAGAGGCTATCTGAGGGAAAAGCTCAAGGATGGCCCGGAGAGCTTCAACCTCCCGATTTTCGGGCAGAACGGCCTCGTCACCTACGAAATCCTGAATTTTATCAACAGCAAGAACAGTCTTCTTGACATCCGGAACGCGGTGAGCGCGGAGTTCGAGCCGCTGCCGCTTCAATGGGTTGAGGATTATGTCCGGCTTCTCGCCAAAGCGGGAGTCGTGATTCTGAAATGACGATGTCACAAGGAGTGTAAGACATGAAAAAGCGAATCCTATTCTGCCTGTCAATCGGAGCCATTATTGCGGTCTTCTTGATTTCGAACGCCGCCGCCCAGCAGAAAGAAGAATTCATGGCCCGGGTTCTTCAGGGGGGCGGCCAGCTCACGGAGGACGTGAAAAAGATCAAGATAACGATCGACGGCTACACGACCGAAGAGGAAGTCCTGAATCTTATCAGCATCATGAACCTGCAGGGCTATGAGCCCTTCATGGACGCCTTCCGGGCGCTCAACAAGGGGGCCTTTTTCCCCATCGGCTTCCGCGGCACCAAGATCATCGTCCACGGGGCTCACAGTATTCCCACGGAAAAGGGAAGGAAGATCCTCCTCTTCACCACGAGACAGCCCTGGAGTGTCGAATCGAACCAGCGCGTCGACCCCCGGTTCACTTTCATGGTCGTTGAGCTCAATCTCGACAACAAGGGAAAAGGGACCGGCAATCTCTACGAACAGGCCAGCATCAAGATGACTCCGCAGAGGACGTTCGAGATGGACGGCTACAACTCCCCTCCCAAGCAGCTCTGGGACGTCCGGCTGTCGAAATAGCCTCCCCCGCCTACTGCTTGGTTTTCAAGGGCGTTTCCGCATCCTTGTAGAACTGCTTCTGAAGTTCCAAGGTGACCGTGTCTTTTTTCACCGAGCGGATCATCTCCGCCAGGAGACCCGCCTCCAGGTTGAGGGCCAGCTCACCCAGCTCCTTGTTCCCGTAGCTCCCGTCCCCGCGATAGTGATTGGGCTGACTGGCGTACCACCAGATGCCGGTATAAGCGTGTTTGAGGTTGACCAGCCGCCGCTGGTCCTCCCCGCTCTGTAGGCCTGCCCTATCCAAATGGGCCAGGTCCGGCCGGTGAGCCATGATGGTCGAAGTCTCCATCTCCCCGGCATGGCCGTCAAGCGTCGTCTTGCGCAACTTATTTAAGGCCTTATCCCTGGAGTCATCCTCCGCGGGATCAAAAAGATAAACGGCATAGTCCTTCTTTGAGGCGAGCTGGGACTGGCAAAAAAAACGGAGGAAAGATTCGTTGCCGCCGTGCCCGTTGAGCAGGATGATCTTGGTGATCCCATTGCGGCCGAGCTCATCGCAGGTCTCCTGGAGAAGGTCGATCATCATCCTAGCGCTGTAGGCGACCGTCCCCGGCTGATGCTTGGCTTCAAAGATCTGCCCGGCATAATAAGCCGGGAAGATGATCGTATACTCCTGCTTGGCGGCTCGCAGCGCCACCTCCCGGCAGTCGAGCAGGTCGGTTCCCAGAGGGAGATGAGGCCCATGTTTTTCCAGGATGCCGAGGGGAATCACGCAGGTGAACTCCGACTGAGCAATGGCCCGGGCAAACTCCAGCGCCGTGAGCTCTTCATAGTGCACCGATAGGCCGGCGTCCGGTTTGGCTGCTTGTTGAGACAAAGAGGCCGCTGAAATGAAAAGGATGGCCGCCGCCACCGTCAAGATTCTTTTGTGAATGTTCATTGCTTTTACCTCCATCGTTGTCTTTTTCGCTTATATTACTGAACACCGGCTAAGTCAACCACCCGGAACAATGACCACCGCCCTTTAAACAACCCCTGGCTTCAAGCTCAGACCGGGCATGACTTCCGATGGTCGCGCTTTTCGCCGCTGCTTTTGACCCGGGTGCAAGGCTATGATATAAGCGCTCAAGGAGGAAAGACATATGAAAAAAGGGATATCGATCAAAGCTGCCCTGATTCTCATTATGCTGACCGGGTTCCCGTTGTATGGGGGGCCTCAGTCGGCATCCGCTCCCGCGTCTCCCGAACAGACTTACACTGTCAAGATCGACTTCGATGTCCGGGTCAAGATGCGCGACGGGGTCGAGCTCTCGGCCGACTTGTACCGGCCCGACGCAGAAGCAAAATTCCCGGTCATCCTCAACCGGACACCTTACACCAAGACAGGATCTCTGGAGACAGGACGCTATTTTGCCGAGCGCGGCTATGTCTTCGTGGCCATGGATGTCCGCGGCCGGGGTGACTCGGACGGAAATTTCGTCCCTTACCGGAATGACGGCCAGGACGGCTATGACGCCGTCGAGTGGTGCGCCGCCCAGCCCTGGTC
>Ga0153915_10006229_pt1 | contig 11164 bp, 10 predicted proteins | sample Opewatmetagenome_2_FD_107003 | JGI IMG/M metagenome (GOLD analysis project Ga0153915, IMG submission 107003) | Freshwater wetland microbial communities from Ohio, USA - Open water 3 Core 3 Depth 3 metaG | ecosystem: Environmental > Aquatic > Freshwater > Wetlands | place: USA: Ohio, Lake Erie...
ACGGCGACCCACGCCTTCCGCGACGAGGATCTCGAGTTCCTGATCGCCTTCTCCGGCGTGGCCTCCGTCGCCATGGAGAACAGCCAGCTCTCCGACCGCATCCGCCGCGAGGCGCTCGTGCTGTCGAACTTCCAGCGCTACTTCTCGCCCGACCTGGCCAAGCAGATCGCGGACCACGGCGAGGAGATGAAGCTGGACATGGGGAGCAAGCGGGAGGTCGTGATCATGTTCACCGACATCCGCGGCTTCACGCCGATGTCGGAGAAGATGGCGCCCGAGGACGTTGCGCACCTGCTGCGCGAGTATTTCACCGAGATGGTGGAGATCGTCTTTCGCAACGGCGGCACCCTGGACAAGTTCATCGGCGACGCGATCATGGCGCTGTGGGGCGCGCCGGTCTCGACGCCGAACGATGCGGACAAGGCCATGACGGCGGCGATCGAGATGCAGCGCGCCCTAGTGCAGCTGAACGAGCACTGGACGTCCGGCGGCAAGCCGTCCATCAACATCGGGGTCGGCATCAACTTCGGCGAGGTGTTCGCCGGCAACATCGGCAGCGAGCAACGGCTCGAGTACACGGTGCTGGGCGACGCCGTCAACACCGCGTCGCGGCTGTGCTCGAAGGCCGACAAGGGCGAGATCATGATCTCCGAGCCCTTCTACAAGCGCCTGAAGGCGCCGCCCCAGGTCGAGGCGCGCGAGCCGATCCCGCTCAAGGGCAAGTCGAAGCCGGTCGCCAACTACCTCGCCAAGTACTGATTGCCCGCACCCGCGCTTCCTCCCGACTTCGAAACCTGGACCTTCGAGGGCGGCACCGCTGCGGCGCGCCGCGACGTCGCCGCTGCGGTGCGACAGGCGCTGGCCGGCTCGGCCACGCTCTACCGGTGGGCGGCCGCCCAGCCGGGGCGCCGGGTCTTCCTGGGGCGCGGCGAGGCCTACGGCGTCTCCTTGGGCGGCGCGCCCGCCGTGGTCCGCCATGCCCGGCACGGCGGCCTGCTGGCGCCGCTGCTCGGCGATCTCTACATCGGCGCGCCGCGGTTCTACCGTGAGGCCGCCCTGGCGCGCCGGTTGGCGGAAGGGGGCGTCCGCACGCCCGACGTGCTCGCGGGGGTGCGCTATCGCGCCGGGCCCGCGCACCGCGCCGACGTCGCGACGGCGCAGGCCGCCGGCGTGGACCTGGTCGAGCTGTTCTACGGCGAGCGACCGCCGAGCGGTGACGCGCGCGCGGCGGCCCTCGCGGCCATCGGCCGGCTCGTGCGCCGGCTGCACGACCTCGGTTTCATCCACCCGGACCTGCAGCTGCGGAACCTCCTGGTGAGGGCCGCCGCCGGCCGCGAGGCCGACGCGTGGCTGCTGGACGTGGACACCTGCCGCCCGATGCGCGCGAACGGCGACGCGGAGCGCGCCCGCAACCTCGAGCGCTTCTACCGGTCCTGGGCCAAGTGGAACGGGCTCCGCGGCCCGCGGCTGACCGACGCGGACCGCGCCGTGTTCAGCGCGGCGTACCTGGCGGGGGAGCCGTGAGCATCCCGCCGTGGACCGGGGGGCGGCTCGGGATCGTGATGATGAGCGCCTTGGGCGACGCGGTGCACGTGCTTCCCCTGCTCGACGCGCTGAAGGCGCACGCGCCGGCCACCCGCGTCACGTGGGTGCTCCAGCCAGGGCCGGCGGAGATGGTGCGCGGCCATCCTCTTGTGGACGACACGGTGATCTTCCGGCGCGACCTCGGGCTCAGGGCGTACGCCGACGTCCGGCGGCAGCTCCGCTCGCGCCCCTTCGACCTGCTCCTCGATCTGCAGGTGTACTTCAAGGCCGGGATCGTGACCTGGCTGGCGCGCTCCCCGATCAAGCTCGGCTTCGATTTCGGGCGAGCGCGCGACGGGAACTGGCTGTTCACCACGCACCGCATCCCGCGCCACGCCGAGCAGCACGTGCAGGACCAGTACTTCGAGTTCCTCGACGCCATCGGCGTGCCGCACGGCGAGCCGCACTGGCACCTTGGGCCCAGCCCCGAGGAGCGCGCAGCAGCGCGCGCCCTCGTCGCGGCCGCCGGCGACGACGGCCCCCTGGTCGGGATGGTGGTGGCGTCGAGCAAGCCCGAGAAGAACTGGCCGCCGGAGCGGTACGCCGAGGTCGCGGGCGCGCTCGCGCGGGACGCCCGAGCGATCACGGTCTTGCTGGGCGGCCCGTCGCACATCGAGCGAGTCGCGGCGCGGCGCATTCTTGACGGCGCGGCGGAGCGGCCGCTCGAGGCGCTGGGCAAGGGGCTGAGGATCCTGCTCGGGCTGCTCGATCTGTGCGACGTGGTGATCTCGCCCGACACCGGCCCGCTGCACATGGCGGTGGCGATGAATGTGCCGGCGATCGGGCTGTACGGGTACAACAACCCGAAGCGGGTGGGCCCCTATCGCCGCTTCGCCGACCTGGTGATCGACGCGTACGGCGACCCGGGCGAGGACTATCCCGTTTCGATGGAGCACCGGCTCGGCCGCATGAGCCGGATCACGACGGAGCAGGTGCTGTCTCGGGTGCGCGCCGCTCTGGACCGGTACGCGCCGGGGCCGTCGTGGCGGCGAGCTAGGGCGCCGGAGTGACGGTCCCGAAGCGGTAGGCGAGTCCGACTTTCCCGAGCAGCTCCACCAGCAGGCCGAGCCCCAGTCCCATCACGGTGAAGTAGTCGCCGTCGATCCGCTCTACCAACACCGCTCCGTACCCTTGGATGCCGTAGGCCCCGGCCTTGTCCATCGGCTCGCCGGTCGCGACGTAGGCCGCGATCGTGGCCTCGTCCAGCGCGCGGAACCTGACCAGCGTCCGCCCCACGCCGGAAGCCATGGCGCCGCCGTGGGCGACCGCGACGGCCGTGTACACGTCGTGCTCGCGCCCGGACAGGCGGCGCAGCATGCCCAGCGCCTCCGCATCGTCGCGTGGCTTCCCAAGGATCTCGCCGTCGATGACGACGATGGTGTCGGCTCCGACCACCGCGGCCCCGCGGCGTGCCGCTGCCGTGGCCTTCTCGCGTGCCAGCCGCTCGGCGTGGGCCGCCGGCGCCTCGCCGTTCCGCCACGTCTCGTCAATGTCGGTGGGGACAATCTCAGGTCTCAACCCGAGCAGGCCGAGCAGCTCCCGCCGCCTGGGAGAAGCGGAGGCCAGCACGACCGGTACCGCGCCACCTTCATCCTTCATCACGTCTCACCCGTCACTGCGACTCCTCGCCCCTGAGGTATCACACATCACCCGTGACCCATCACGCCTTCTCAAGCACCAGCGTCACCGGGCCGTCGTTCACCAGATCCACCTCCATCACCGCGCCGAACCGTCCCGTCTCGACCGGAACCCGCCGTTGCCGCAGCATCTCCACGAAACGCTCGTACAGTGCTTGCGCCTGCTCCGGCGGCGCCGCGCCGATGAACGACGGCCGCCGGCCCTTAGCGGCGTCGCCGTACAGCGTAAACTGGGAGATCACCAGCACCGCGCCGCCCACGTCGGCCAGGGGGAGGTTCATCCTGCCGTCGCGGTCGGTGAAGAGGCGCAGCCCCGCGATCTTCTCCGCCATCCACGCCACCGCCGGCTCGGCGTCCGAGGGCGCGAAACCGGCCAGAACGACGAAGCCGCGCCCGATCGCCCCGACGGTCTGGCCGTCCACGCGAACAGCGGCGCGGCTCACGCGCTGCAGCACCACCCGCACGCGTTACTCCACCGTTACGCTCTTGGCGAGGTTGCGGGGCTGGTCCACGTTGCAGCCGCGGCGCACGGCGATGTGGTACGCGAGGAGCTGCAGGGGCACGGAGGTCAGAATCGGCGTCAGCATGTCCAGCGTCTCGGGGATCGCGATCGCGCGGTCCGCCAGCGCCGTGATCTCCGTGTCGCCCTCGGTCACGACCGCGATCACCTGGCCTCCGCGGGCGCGCACCTCCTCGATGTTGGACATGATCTTGGCGTGCACCGCGTCGCGCGGCGCGACGAACACGACCGGCATCAGCTCGTCGATGAGCGCGATCGGCCCGTGCTTCATCTCCGCGGCCGGATACCCCTCCGCGTGGATGTAGGAGATCTCCTTCAGCTTGAGCGCGCCCTCCAGCGCCACCGGGAAGTTGTAGCCGCGCCCGAGGTAGAGGACGTTGGAGGCCCGCGTGTAACGCTCCGCCAGCTCCTCGATGGCCGGACGCTTGGCGAGGACCGCCTCCAGCTGCTCGGGGAGCTTCCGGAGCGCGCGGACGATCTCGCGCCCCTGCAGGATCGAGAGCGAGCGCAGCCGGCCGAGGTGGAGGGTGAACAGCGCCAGCGCCGCGATCTGGCTGGTGAACGCCTTGGTGCTCGCCACGCCGATCTCGGGGCCGGCGTGGAGGAAGATCCCGCCGTCCACTTCGCGCGCGATCGTGCTCCCCACCACGTTGACGATGCCGAGGGTACGGGCCCCCCGGCGCTTCGCCTCGCGCAGCGCGGCCAGCGTGTCCGCGGTCTCGCCCGACTGTGAGATCACGATGACCAGGGTGCGCTCGTCCACCAGCGGATTGCGGTAGCGGAACTCCGACGCGTACTCGACTTCGGCCGGCAGCCGCGCCAGCTCCTCGAGCATGTACTCGCCCACCAGCGCCGCGTGCCACGATGTGCCGCACGCCGTCAGCACCACCCGCTCGACCTTCAGCAGGTCCTCGTCGCTGAGGTTGATCCCGCCGAGCCGCGCCGTCCCCTCCTCTTCCAGCAGGTGCCCGCGCAGCGCGTTGCGAATGCTCTCCGGCTGCTCGCAGATCTCCTTGAGCATGAAATGCGCGTAGCCGCCGCGCTCGATGGTCGCCAGGTCCCAGTCGATCTGGCTCACCGTCTTGTTGAGGGGCACCGAATGCCGGTCCTTGACCTGGTAGCCGGAGGGCGTCACGACGGCGAGGTTCCCCTAGTCCAGGTAGACCACCGAGCGGGTGTAGGCGAGCACCGCCGACGGGTCGGAGGCGACGAAGTTCTCGCCGTTGCCGAGCCCGAGCAGCAGCGGGCTGCCGCTGCGGGCGGCCACGAGCGTATTCGGCTCCTTGGCGCAGAGCACCAGGATGCCGTAGGTCCCCTCCACCTCCTGGAGCGCCGACGCCACGGCCTCCTCGAGGGAGCCCTGGTAGAACTGCTCGATCAGGTGCGCGAGCACCTCGGTGTCAGTCTCAGAGGTAAAGCGATGCCCCTTGGCACGCAGCATCTGCCGCAGGGCCGCGTGATTCTCGATGATCCCGTTGTGGACCACCGCGATGTCGCCGGCGCAATCCGTGTGCGGGTGCGCGTTAAGGCTGGTCGGCGCGCCGTGGGTCGCCCAGCGGGTGTGCGCCATGCCGGTGGTCGCCCCCAACGGGTCGCGCCCCAGCTGCGCTTCGAGGGCGGTGATCTTGCCAGCGGCCTTCTTCACCACTAGCCGGCCGTCCGCCACGAGGGCGACGCCGGCGGAGTCGTAGCCCCGGTACTCGAGGCGCTTCAACCCGTCCAGCAGCACGGGCAGCGCCTTCCGCGACCCCACGTACCCTACGATCCCGCACATGACTACCTCCCCGAATCCGTCAGCGCGGCCCTGCCGCGCTCCACCAAGGCGTCGGCCGCCTCCCGGCTCGGCGCTTCGGCGATGATCCGCACCACCGGCTCCGTGCCCGAGGGGCGCACGTGCACCCAGCGGTCGGAGAGCGAGAGGCGAAGCCCGTCCTGCCGGTCCCCCGCGGCGCCCGGCATCGCCCGCGCGAGCCTCGCATATGCCGGCTCGAGGGACCCCGGGGGCCGCGGGATCTTGGCTTTAACAATAGTATAGCGCGGCCACGAGTTCACGAGCGCCGACACCGTGGCCCCGCCGCTCGCGAGCAGCGCGAGCGCGAGCGTGGCAGCGACGGGAGCGTCCCGGCCCAGGTGCACCTCGGGCAGGATGACCCCCCCGTTCCCCTCCCCGCCGATCACCGCTGCCGAGGCCGCCATCCGCTCGACAACGTTGGCTTCGCCGACCGGCGCGCGCTCGACGGCCACGCCGAACTCGCGCGCCGCGTCATCCACCACGAGGCTGGTCGAGAGGTTGGTCACCACCGGGCCGAGCCCCCGCGCCAGCACCACGCGCACGGCGAGCGCGAGGGTGTAATCCTCGCCGACCGGCTGCCCGGTCTCGTCCACCAGCGCCAGCCGGTCCACGTCCGGGTCCACTGCGATGCCAAGGTCGGCCCGCACCTCGCGCACCACGGCCCCCAGCTCGCCAAGATGTTCGGGGATCGGCTCCGGCTCGCGGGGGAAGCGGCCGTCGGGCTCGAGGTTGATGGCGCGCACCTCGCAGCCGAGCGCCTCCAGCAGCGCCGGCATGATCCTGGCGCCGGCGCCTCGCACGCAGTCGAGCGCGACCCGGAAGCGGCGCGCGCGGATGCCGCCCACATCGAGCCACGGCAGCGCGAGGACCCGATCCAGGTGCCGGCGGACCGCTTGCTCGTCCCGACGTCGCTCCCCCACTCGTCCGGCGGGGGGCCGCGGACCACCCTTCCCGTCCACCAGCGCGAAAAACACCTCGGCGTCGGCTCGGCCCAGGAACCGGCCGCCGGCCCCGACGAACTTGAGCGCGTTCCACTCGACGGGGTTGTGGCTCGCCGTCACCACGATGCCGCCCCCCAGCCCCTGCAGCTCCACGGCCAGCTGCGCCGTCGGCGTCGGCACCATCCCCAGATCCACCACGTCCACCCCCGCCGCGGTGAGGCCGTCGGCGGCCGCCGCGGCGAACACCGGCCCCGACTGGCGGGAGTCGCGCGCGAGCGCAACCTCCCGCCCGCCCCGGCCCGCGACGAAGGAGCCGAACGCCTCGGCGTAGCGCGTCACCACCGCCGGCACCAGGTCCACCCCCACGATGCCGCGGAGGCCGGACACCGAGCGCATCAACGTGGTGCTCAGCGCGAGAGTGCCGCGACCGCTGCCTCGTGCAGCGCGCCGACGGCGATCGGCGTGGGGATGGGCAGGCGGGTGACGTCTCCGAAGGTTTGCTCGAAGGCCGCCACGAGATCCGGGTCGAACTGCTTGCGGGCCTCGGATCGCAGCTCCTCCAGCGCCGCTTGCGGAGTCCGGGCCGAGATGTACGGCCGGCCGGTGGTCATCGCGTCGAAGGCGTCGGCCACCGTGACGATCCGGGCCAGCTGCGGAATGACCTCGCCCGCCAGTCCGTCCGGCAGGCCGCCTCCGTCGAATCGCTCATGGTGGGAACGCACCACCTGGAGCACGTGGGGGCGGTCGGTGAGGAGCGGCGAGAGAATCTGCTCCCCGATCACCGTGTGCTCCATGATGTGCATGTACTCTTCCGCGGTGAGCCGCATGGGCTTCCGCAGCACCGCCTCGCGCACCCCGATCTTGCCCACGTCGTGCAGCTCGGCGCCGAGCTGGAGATCGGCGACCAGCTGGGGGCCGAGGCCGATCGCGCGGGCCACGCCAGTGGCGTAGGTCGCCACGCGGGCCGAGTGACCGCGCGTGTACGTGTCCTTCGCCTCGAGCGCGTGAGCGAGCGACTGCACCGCGCGCACGAACAGCTCCTCGATGCGGTGCGCCTGCTGGGCGACCTTCCGCTCGAGATTGTGCTGGTAGTCCCGGTTCTCGAGGATGAGGCGGCGCTTCTCCAGCGCCTGGCGCACCCGCGCCTTCACGTCCTCGAGCTGGAACGGCTTGGCCACGTAGTCGAGCGCGCCCTGCGTCAGGCACACGGTCGCACTCCTCACCTCGGACACGGCCGTCACCATCACGACCGCGGCGTCGGGCCAGCGGGATCGCAGCTCGGCCAGCAGCTGGATGCCATCCATCTCCGGCATCCGGATGTCGCTGACCACGAGGTCGGCCGGCTCCCGCTCCAGCTCCCGCAGCGCGTCGGCGCCGCTCCCCGCTTCCCGGCACACGAACCCCTCTTCGCTGAGCAGGCGAACCAGGATGCTGCGAAGACGGGGCTCGTCGTCCACGACGAGACAACGCATGGGGCTGGGCGGCGTCACGGTGCCTAGCCTAGACCTCGCGCGAGCCAGTGTCAACCCGCGCGCGCGGTCCCTCCGCTCCCGTGTGCGCCGCGATGCCGGCATCGACGGACACGCTCCGCTTGCTGGGGTCCGCGGCCGTAGGTAAGGTTCGCCGTCAACGACCTTCGTTGGGCACGGGATGACGCGAATACTCGAGCACGACCTCGACCACGGGCTGGGCACGCGAGCGGTCCACGCGGGCCAGGAGCCCGAGCCGCTGGCCGGCGCCGTCACGATGCCGATCTTCCAGACGTCCACCTACGTCCAGGAGGCGCTCGGGCGCCACAAGGGGCACGAGTACGCGCGGGTGAGCAACCCCACGCGCCAGGCGCTGGAGCGGAACGTGGCCGCGCTGGAGGGCGGCACCCACGGGTTCGCGTTCGCGTCGGGCATGGCAGCGATCGACTCGCTGCTCACCCTGCTCTCCGCCGGCGACCACGTGGTCTGCGGCGAGAACGTGTACGGCGGCACGCACCGCCTCATGGAGCAGGTGCGGTCGCGGCACGGCCTGGCGTTCAGCTACGTGGATACGCGCGCTGTGGCCGCCGTGGAGCGGGCAATCCGGCCGGCCACAAAGCTGCTGTTCGTCGAGACGCCGACCAACCCGATGATGCGCCTCGCGGACCTCGCCGCGCTCGGGGCGCTCGCGGCGGGCCGGAGCCTGCTCTTCGTGGTGGACAACACCTTCGCCACGCCCGTCTTCCAGCGCCCGTTCCAGTTCGGGGCCGACCTGATCGTCCACTCCACCACCAAGTACCTGAACGGCCACTCCGACATGGTGGGCGGGCTGGTCGTCACGCGGCGAGACGATCTGGCGGAGCAGCTCGCCTTCCTGCAGAAGGCGGTCGGCGCGGTCCCGGGACCGTTCGACTGCTGGCTGGTGCTGCGCGGCACCAAGACGTTGACCCTGCGGATGCGCCAGCACGACCAGAACGGCCGCCGCATCGCCGAGTGGCTGGCGAACGACCGGCGCGTCCCGACGGTCTACTATCCGGGGTTGCCGGCGCATCCGCAGCACGAGCTGGCGTGCCGCCAGATGTCCGGCTTCGGCGGGATGCTGTCGTTCGAAACCGGGTCCCTGGACCGGGCGCGGCGGATCGTCGAGCGCACCCGCATCTTCGCCCTCGCCGAGTCGCTCGGCGGCGTCGAGAGCCTGATCGGTCACCCGGCCTCGATGACGCACGCCGCCGTGCCGAAGGCGATGCGGGAGGCGATGGGGCTCACCGACGGGCTGGTCCGCCTGTCGGTGGGCGTTGAGGACGCCGACGACCTGATCGCCGATCTCGACCAGGCGCTGGCCGGCTGACCCGCTACCTGAAACGCGGCGCCACCGCCCGCGTAGGGGAGTCAGGAACCACCGGGAGGCCCCATGACGGACGCTAGCCAGACTCTGCCCTCGCGCCGGCCGCGGACCGTGCTGGCGAAGATCTCGCCCCGCGCCTGGGAGCACGCGGCGGACCGGGCGGCGCTCAATACCCTGCGCGCCATCCCCGGCTTCGACGAAGTCGTCAGGAAGATTTACGGGTTCTTCGGCGAGCGGGGCGTGCGACTGCTGTTCCAGGCCAACGCGGTCCGCGTCGGCCCGACCCAGTTCCCTCGGGTCCACGGCGCGTTCACGGACGTGTGCGCGACGATGGACTGGGAGCCGCGCCCCGACTTGTTCATATCCCAGACGCCACTGGTAAACGCCGGCGCGTTCGGGATGGACCGGCCGTTCATCGTCTTGAACTCCGGCGCCCTGGCGCTCCTGGACGACGAGGAGCTGCACACCATCCTGGGCCACGAGCTGGGGCACGTGATGAGCGGCCACGCCCTCTACCGGACCATCCTCATCATCATCCTGGAGTTCGGGTTCCGGAACCTGCCATTCCTCGCCGGCATCGCGCTCCTGCCCATCCAGCTCGCGCTGCTCGAGTGGTACCGAAAGAGCGAGTTGTCGAGCGATCGCGCGGGGCTGCTAGCCAGCCAGGACCCGATCGCCTCGATGCGGATGTTCATGAAGCTCGCGGGGGGCGGGAAGCTGGAGGAGATGAACCTCGACGCCTTCATGACGCAGGCCAAGGAGTACGAGGAAGGCGGCGACGCGGTGGACGTCATCTACAAGGTCCTGAACACCCTCGGGATGACGCACCCCTTCCACACGCTGCGCGCCGCCGAGCTGCAGCGCTGGGTGGGCACGGGGGAATACGACCGGATCCTGCGCGGCGAGTACCCGCGGCGGGGGACCGAAGACGAGAAGCGGCCCCTCGCCGACGACCTAGGCGAGGCAGGGAAATACTACGCCGAGCAGGCCAGGACGGCGGTCGATAGCGTCGCCGAGGTCGCCCGGAAGGCCCGCGACGCGTTCGCCAGCGCCTTCAAGGGCCCGTCCGGCAAGTGAGAATCCTGGTCGTCGGCGGCGGGGGACGGGAGCACGCGCTGCTCTGGTCCCTTCGCCGCGATGCGCCGGACGCCTCCCTTTTTTGCCTGCCGGGCAACGCCGGAACCGGGTCTCTCGCCACCAACCTCCCAGGCTCCGCCGCCGACGTGGACCGGGTCGCCGCTGCCGCCCGGGAGCACCACGTGGACCTCGTGGTCGTTGGTCCTGAGGCTCCCTTGGCGGCTGGCCTGGTGGACCGCCTCGCTCGAGACGGCATCCCCGCCTTCGGGCCCACGGCGGCCGCGGCACGCATCGAGTCCTCGAAGGCCTTCGCCAAGGACCTCATGGCGCGCCATGGGGTCCCCACCGCCAGGGCCAGAACCTTCACCGACTACGACGCCGCCGCCGGCTACATCGCCCAGCACGCCGAGCCCCTGGTCATCAAAGCGTCCGGCCTGGCTGCCGGCAAAGGCGCCGTCGTGTGCCGCACCAGAGACGAGGCTCGTGCCACCGCCGCCGCCATGCTCAAGGAGGGCCGTCTCGGCCGGGCCGGGGCCGAGATCCTGGTCGAGGATCACCTGTCCGGCGAGGAGCTCTCCGTGCTTGCCATCACCGACGGAGACCACTTCGCGGTGCTGCCGCCAGCCCAGGATCACAAGCGGCTGGCCGACGGAGACGAAGGACCCAACACTGGAGGCATGGGAGCATACTGCCCCGTCTCCCTCGCCTCCGGCCCCCTCCTGGCCACGGTTGCAGAGCAGATCTTCAACCCGGTGCTCTCGGCTCTCAGGAACTCCGGAGCACCGTACCGTGGCATGCT
>Ga0153915_10006230_pt1 | contig 11159 bp, 11 predicted proteins | sample Opewatmetagenome_2_FD_107003 | JGI IMG/M metagenome (GOLD analysis project Ga0153915, IMG submission 107003) | Freshwater wetland microbial communities from Ohio, USA - Open water 3 Core 3 Depth 3 metaG | ecosystem: Environmental > Aquatic > Freshwater > Wetlands | place: USA: Ohio, Lake Erie...
CACCTCCCCTCCGCCTTCCCCGGAGACGGGAGACGCGTAACCGCCACGAATGATAGCAAGTGGTGGGGAAATGGCGGTCGCGACTTCAGCTGTTGACGAGAATGGTCGTGTCGTGTCGTTCGAAGGACTGCAGTACGCGCCGGTAGGCGTTGTGCACCAGCCGCTCGGCGGTCTTGTCGACCCGGCTCGCGAGCAGCATGCGGATGATCACGTCGTCGCCCGGCCGCGCCGGATCCTCGGAGAGGATCTGGTACACGAGCCGCCCCATGCGATGCTGCAGCTCGTTGATGAAGCGCAGGTGCTGCGTGTCGCTCACGTCGAACTCGCTGGCCGGTCCATACGTCGAGCGCGCCTCTTCGGCCATCTCGTGCATGAAGAGCGACAGGAAGCGGCCCTTGTCGATCGTCGGGAGCTCGCTGAAGAACTGGATTTCGGACGTGATGTTCATGCGGGGAAGAAATCGATTGTCTTGGTCGCCGTCAATGCCTCGACATCCTTGTCCTCGAACTTGAAGAGTTTCACCCGGGCTACCAGCTTGCGCTCAAGGTCGGGATCCTTCAACTCGCTCGACAGAATCCGGCAATCGGTGACCTCGCCCCAGGGCGCGATGGTGAGCTGCAGCACGACCTTGCCCTGCAGGTCCGGCAGGTCGCGCAGCGCCCGGTTGTAGATCGCGTAGATGGCGCTCTTGTTGCGGTCGAACACCATTTCGATCTCTTCGCGCGTGCGCGCGGCCTTGTTGCCGCTGCCCGAGCGTTGCGCACCGCCGCGGCCCGCGTCGATGCCCGTGGGCGAGCCGATCGCGGCGACGCTGTGCGTGCCGAGCGGGCCTGCGCCGCCGCCGTAGCCGCGGCTCAGGTTCGCCGTGTTGATGCCGCCGCTCGCGCTGCCGACCTTGCTCGTGATGAGCGAGCGCTCGGAGCTGGCATCCTTGATGTCAACCGCCTTCGTCTTGGCGAGATCCTCCGGGTTGAACTGGTCGCGCAGGTCTGCGAGCTCGTCCTTCAGGCGGTTGATCGCCTGCTGGGCCTTCTTCTGCGGATCCGGCGGCTTGGTGTTGTCGACCTTCGCCACCTCCGGCTTCGGCTGTTCCTTGGGCTTCGGGGGCGGCGGCGGCGGCGGCGGCTTCGGATGCTCGATGAGGAGCTTCGCGAAGCGCTCCGGCACTTCCTGCTGCGTCTTCGCGCTCTCCGGCACGGGCAGAAGCGGCATGAGAATGGCAAACACCGCGAGGACGATGAGCACGTTGCGCAGCACTTTTCTGAAGCGCTGCTCGTCCGCTTCCCGCGGCGCCCAGGGCAGGGTGTACTGGCGGTAATAGGGAGCTAGTGAGGCCATGCAGCTCGTTCCCGTGTTACGCACCGGCCGCCGGGGCCGCGCGCTCCTTTTCCACGACGGCGAGCGACACCTTGCCGTAGTCCGCTTCGGTGCAGGTCGCCATCAGCTTCTTGACGAGCTCATAGGGCAGCGACTTGTCGCCCATGATGGTCACTTCCCGCTCACTGATGTCCTGGCGGCCCGTGTACTGCAGCACGCGATCGGATGCACCCTTGAGCGCGGCTCTCAGCGGCTCGATGATCGGCGCGTCGGCGCCCTGCACCTCACCGAGACCCACGACGAGCGCCCCATCGACGTAGATGCTGTCCTTGGTCACCATCACGACGACGGTCTCATGCGGCCTCTTCTCCGCGATCGACTGCGGAATCTGGATGCTCTTGGTGTTCGGCAGGATGTCCGTGTCGGCCGTATGCACCAGCAGGAACACGACCATGATGGTCATCATGTCGATGAACGGAATGAGCGCGAGGTGCCCGTCGGCCTTGTGGGAGCGCTTGCGATGACGCTTCTGGCGATAGGACATCATTTCTGCGAACCCTCCACCGGCACCGGCGCATCGCCGATCGAAATATCGGGAAAGAGCTCGGCCTTCTCGAAGGTCTTGGAGTCCGGTACGTCGAACGTACGCATCGTGTCCATCACCTGAATCATGTAGTCGTATGGAATGTCGCGCTCGAGCAGGAGATTCGCATTCAAGAGATCCGGAAACTTCACCTTCACCCGCTGCAGGAAGTCCGACAAGCCTGCGAGGTCGTAGCCCGCCGCCGTGTTCGGCAGGCTCTTCAGGATTCCGGTGCTGCGGTCGGCGACCTCGATCAGGTTCTTTCGCACGATGACCTCGAGCTGAAAACCAAGCTGCTCGGCCGGAAGAGTCGCGTTCGGAGCCGGCAGATTGAGTTCGAGGATGTTGGTCTTCGAGAACACGGCCGTGAAGAGCAGGAAGAACACCAGAATCACCATCACGTCGATCATCGGCACCATGTTGAGCTCATGGCGCCCACGAAGCCGGGCGTGATGGCGGAGAATCCGCCTGGCGTGTTTGGTCGCCTTCATGATCAGGCCATCCGGGGCGAAGCACCGCGCGGGGCAGGCGTGGCCGGAGCCGGACCTTCACCGGCCGTCCGTTCCGTCACGGCGTTCAAGAACTTCACCGACGCGATCTCGAGGCTGTCGATGAGCCGCGTCGTCTTGGTCTCGAGGAACATGTTCGCGAGCAGGAGCGTGATCGCAACCACGAGGCCGGACGCCGTGTTGTTCATGGCGACCGAGATACTCGCGGCAAGGAGGCTCGCCTTCTCCGCCGGGTTCGCCGTGGCGACCGCGGCGAATGCCGAGATCAGGCCGATGACGGTGCCGAGAAGGCCCATGAGCATGCCGACGTTCGCGAGCGTCGAAAGATAGTGAGTGCGCTTCTCGAGACGCGGAATGATCTCGAGCATGCCCTCTTCCATCGCCTTCTCGATGTCATCGCGACGGCGCGCGCTCTGGATGCGCGCCATGCCGTATTTGAGCACCGTGCCGATCGAGGCGCTCGAATCGGAAATGCGCGCGACGGCGGCCTTGAAGTTGCCGGACTGCAGATAGGGAACGAGGTCGTCCCACAGGCTGCGATTGCCGATCGTTTCCTTCGTGAGGTAGATGAACCGCTCGATCGCGATCGCAACGCCGACGGCGAACACGAGCGCGATCGGGTAGAGGAACACTCCACCCTGGCGAAAGAAATTGACGAAGAATGTGTAGAGCTCCATGGACCGCGACTCCTCTTGAACTTAAGGGTCAGACACACCTGGCGGGACGGCCAAGTTTCATTAAGTAAACCAATAGAAACTGCGACTTACTTCTCAGGCTTGGCCTCCGTCGCCTGCGCGCTGCCCGGCTGGTCCGGCTTGAGGGCCTCGTAGTAGCGCAACTGGCGCTTGAATACGTCCCGATCGACCGGTGCCAGCACCTCGTCGACCAGGCTGTTCATGGGCTTGCCGACAAGATCGCCCAGATCGGATTTCTTCCAGGGCACGATGTAGAGAACCTTGGGCAGCTCGCGGTTGCCTGTGACGGCGGTCGCATCGAGCTCCATCTTGTCGACGGTCTTGAACCGCTTGCCGGCGGTCGCCGCCGGCTTGATCTGCGGCTTGGCGACCGCCGATGTATTGACCGCTGGCTCCGCGGCCGTCGCCGCCGGCGCTTGCGTTGCAGCAGGCGCCGTCGACTGCGCGGCCGGCGTATTCGGCTTCGGTGCGGGGTCCGCAGCCAAAGCGGCTTCGGCCGCGAGCACGGCGAGCATCACGCACAGAGCTTTCGAGCTGGTTCTCATGGTGCACTTCCTTCAGCCGGCTTTTGCGAGGCGCCTGCGCGCCGGCTGGCGTCTTTGATCCATTCGGCCACTTGCTTGTCGGTGCCGCCCGACAGCTCCTGGTACTTCTGGTAGAGCGGCAGAGCCTTCTCGGGCGCCTGCAGATACAGGTCATACAGCACCGCCAGATTACGATTCGCGGTGAGATTCGCGGGATCGGTCGCCAGCGCATTCGTGTAGGCCTTTTCCGCATCCTGGAAACGGCCGGTGCGCCGGTAGACAAGACCGAGACCGTTGAGCGCGTGCACGTCCTGCGGGCTCGCCGCGAGCGCCGCCTTGAATTCCTGTTCCGCGTCGGCGAAGCGCGAGGAGCGCAACTCGATGAGGCCCAGGTTCACGTGCGGCGCCGGAAAATCCGGGAAGGCGACGACGAGGGTCTTGAGCTCGAGCTCCGCGTCCTGTGTCTTGCCGGCAGCAAGCAATGCGAGCGCCTGGCTGAACTGCGAGGCCGCGCGCGCCGGAATCACCGGCGCGGCTGCCACGGCGGTCATGTCGGCAGGTGCCGTTGTCGAACCGGCCGCGGCCGTGGCCGGCGCGGCCGCACCTTGAGCGGTCGTCTGTGCGGGCGGCTGCGCGCCGCCCGACGGCGCGACGCGCGCGGGCGCCGATGATTCCGCGGGCGCGGGCGCCGGCTCTTCGCTCGGCGTGCTGGCGCAACCCGCGGCCAGAAGCACCGCGAGCGCGGCCCCGGCGCTACGGCAGTGTCGTGACGTAATCATCGATCGTCTCCGAGCGTGCATAGCGCCCCGGCGACATCGCCGCGAGCGCGTCGTAGCTCTTCTGAACCCAATCATCGTAGACGCCCGACAGCGCGCGCTGCGCGTTCGAGCGGTGAATCTCGATGGCCTTCTCCTCGAACGGGAAACTCTGCTCCTCGAGCAGCACGTTGTACTGCTCGAGCGCATCGCCCGAGAGGCTCTTCGGCCGGTCCGACTTCATGAGATCCTTCGCGAGCAGCCGATAGAGCTCGGCGATCTCATAGGTCGCGGCAGTCGTCACCTCGGGAACACCGTAGTCCGCGGCCGTGGTGTATGCCTTGATCGCGACCTGCAGCGCCTTGTTCTTCGCCGCCAGCGACTTCTTGAGCGGCGCGGTGAGCTTGACCGCAGCGAACTCATCCTTGGTCGGTTCGGCAAAGACAAGCGAAGCGCGGGCGGCATAGAGCCGGCTGCGATCGGTGCGCGACTTGCCGGCCTGCGAGTCCGCCTGAATGATTTCCTTCAGCCATTTCTCGTAGCGCGTCCGGTCGTTGTCCTTGAGCGCATAGTCCGCGAGTTTCTGCCGCGCCTCGATGGCCGGATCGAGCGGCGTCGGATAGCGCGCGACGAGCTGCTCGAGCATGACCGTCGCCTTCGGCCGATTACCCGTTCGCGCGTAGAGATCGGCCGCCTGCTGCACGGCTTCCCGCTGCACGGCCGGATCTTCCGTCGGGTTCTGGGCAATGCGCTCGAACTCGGCCGCGGCCTCGCCCGGGTGATTCGATTCGGAGTATGCGACCGCGAGTTTGCGCGTCACGTCGGCGCTGAACTTGTGATTCGGAAAGTTGCGACGGAAGTCCTCGAGCACCGGAATCGCGCGATCCCATTGCTTGGCGTTGATGAGTGCCGTCGCGGCGTCGAAGTCCGCGGTCGAGCGGATCGCGGATGTCGGCGCCAGCTGGCCGACGCGCAGGAAGTCGTTGACCGCGCCGTCCGTATCACCGCTCTTGTTCTTCTGCTCGCCCTGCTTGTAGATCGACGACGCGAGGCGATCCGCGATCGCCTGCCGGTCCTTGTCGTCCGGCGGCATGAGCTTCTGTACCTCGACGTAGGCGCCTTCCGCCTTGTCGAAGTGGCCGAGATCGAATTCCGAGTGACCGACGATGGTCCAGGCGGTGCGCCGCTTCTGCGCATCGACGGCCGGCTGCCGGTCGAGCACTTCGTGCGCGACGTCGACGGCCCGTGGCAGGTCGTTCATGTCGAACACCTGCTGCGCGGCGCGCGTCAGCACGACGTCCGACTGCGGGTGCTTCGGAAAGGTGCGCGCGAACTTGAGCTCGCTGTCGATGTTCTGCCTGTGCAGCTCCGCCTTTTCATCGCCCTTGAGGAGCGCTTCCTGCTTCTCGTATGCGACGAGAGCCGCGAAGCCCGCCTCGTCCGACTTGTCGTGGAACGGATACGCGTATGCCGTGCGCTCGTATTCCTGGGCGGCGGCGCGGTATTGCTGGCTTTCGAACAGCGTGTCGGCGAGCAGGTAGTTCGTGCCGGCCGCGTCGGGATCGTTCGGGAACGAAGACAGGTAGGAGCGGTACCAGCGCGCCGCCTCGGCGTACGATTCGGGCTTCTTATTCTTCTGCGCGTCCGCGTGGTAGTACTGCGCGAGATCCTTCACGTTCGTCTTGAGCTCCTTGACGATTGCGGGGTACTTCGCGGGATCGCGGCCCTGCCAGAAGCCCGTGCCAAGACTGTAGTGCTCGACGAATTCCTTCTTGCCGTCGAGCACCAGCGAGGCGAAGCCGCCGCGCTTGTAGGCGTCGATCGCCTGCATCTCGAGTATCGGCGCGTGCTCGTTGTTCGGGTCCTTTGCGACGAACGCGCGGTAGGTGTCGGCGGCATCCGTGTAGCGCTGCTTGTCGATGTACAGGTCGCCGAGGTGCGAATAGAGGAGATACGCGTACGGCTTCTGCCGCTCCCTGGCGAGATAGCCGTCCACGCTCTTCGCACCGTCGAGATTCGAGAACGTGATGCTGAAGACGCGGAAGGTGTCGTCCACGAGCTCCCGGTCGGGACGGCTGAGCGACTTCATGTCGATGACGGCATCCGGCGCGCTGGTGCTGACGAGCTTCATGTCGAGGAGCGCCCCGAACGACTTGAGGCTCTCTTCATTCTGCGCGAGCTTGTAGAGCGACCAGCCGTGCTTGTAGAGGCTCTGCTGGTAGAACTGCGACTTCGGGCCGGACTTGATGACGGTGGCGTAGGCCTGCTCGGCGTCCGCGTAGCGCTTGGAGGAGAAGAGGATTTCGCCGCGGCGAAACTCCGCTTCGTCGAAATGGCGGCTCGTCGGAAATTGGCCCACCAGGCGGTCGAGAACGCCGAGCGCGTCGTCGGGCTGGGAGTTCGCTTCGTAGGCCCGGGCGAGCTGATAGAGCACGACGTCGTTGCGCGGGTACTTAGGATAGGCCTTCAACAGCCCCGTATAGAGGCGAATGGCCTCCGTATTCTTGAGCTCCGCCGTCGCCGCGACGTCCTGCTCCGCGCGTTCGATCTCGCCGGCCTCGAGATTGAGATCGCCGAGACGCCGCATCGCTTCGGCGCGCAGTTTCGGATCGGCCGAGCTCAGCGCGAGGAACGCGCGGTAGTTCTCCATCGCGCGCTCGTTGCTCGAATCGACCTTTTCGTTCTGGCGCACCTCGACCTGCCGCCCCTGAAGGTCCTTGATCGTCGCCTCCTTCTTCTTCTCGGCGCCCGAAACGACGGCGCCGGCTGCGAGCAGCGCGCTCGCGATGACGACCGGCCAGTGCGCACCGCGCTGGATCACGGCTGCGTCTCCGGCGTAGCGGTCTCGGGCTGCTCCGCGTCCGACGGCTGCGGCTCGGCGGGCTTGCTCTCGGCCGGGGCGCTCGAGGGCGGCGGCTCGGGATTCGCCGCCCGGTCGAGGATCGTGGCGAGCTCGTAGCGCGCCTGAATGCGGTAGGTCGCGAGACGTTCCTGCTGCCGGGCAAGCTCGGCAACCGCGACGTATTCGAGATAGCGGCTCTGCCGTTCGGACATCGCGGTGAGCTGCGTCTGAAGTGCCGCGATGCGCAGCTTCATCGCATCCACCCGTCCCGCGAATTCGAGGGTGCGTGCCGGCGATTCCTTGCGCGCGCGCTCGACGAGTACCCAGCGCTTCTGCGCTTCCTTGAGCGCAGCGTCGAGCTCCCGCAGGTTGCGCCGCTGTGCCCACAGCCGCGCCTTGTAGGCGTCCGACAGCTGCCACAGAAGCACGCCCTTCATGAGGCGCGCCTTCTCGCGCATCTCGTCGCTGCCCTCGTCCTGCGGCGCAGCCGCCAGCGCATCCTCGATGCGCGCCACCTTGCGCCACAGCTCCTGCTCGTGCGCCGTGCCGAGACCGACGATGTCCTTCGTGCTGTCGATCGCCGCGAGGCGTGATTCGAGATCGACGCGTGAGCTCTCCAGGCGCTCGAGGTCGAAACGCGCGAGGCTCGCGTCCACTTCCGGCAGTCGCTTCTCGAACGCGGTGCGGCGCGTGTCGAGCATGTCGTCGAACGCCACCATGCTCGAATCCCAGTTGTCGAGCACGCGGCCGAGGAAATGGAGGTCGCGGTAGTTCTTCAGGCCCTCCTGGAACTCGTTCGTTGCCAGAAGGTGATAGAGGTAGCGCGACTCCGGTGCGTCGGGCAGCGCTCGCAACTGCCAGAACCATCCGAGCTTGCCGGCCGATTCGCGCTCGACGATCGCGTTCAGCATCTTGCCGTCGCGAATCGCCTGAATCGATTCATCGAGCCGCCCGACTTCCGCGTCGTAAGAGCTGATCGCGGTCGTGTAGGCATCGGCCGCCTGTTTGTTCGCGCTCAGCTTGCCGAAGGCATACGGCACCGCGAGATACGCCTCCTGCACGGCGGAGTCGAGAAGGTTGCGGCCATGCAGCTCCGTCCAGGGTACGAGTGCCGCGCGGTAATCGCCTTGCGCGGCATCGGCCCAGCCGACTCCGAGCAGGGCCTTGGTCGAATGCGGCCCATCGAGGCGCACGCGCTCGAGATAGGGTTTGGCGACCGCCGGCTGATCGGCCTGGATGAAGGCGAAGCCGAGCGCCAGATTCGCCTTGTCCTTGAGCGATTTCAGCTCCTCGTTATCGGTCTGCAGCGTGCCGACGGCATCGAGCCACCGCACGGCATCGGGCAGCCGTCCCTTGCGCACGAGCGCGACACCCAGATTGAATTCGGCGTACGCAGTCCAATCGGGCGGCCCGCGCCATCCGTTCAACTCCGCGATCGCGTCGTCGTAGCGCTCCTCGCGCATCAGGACCTGCGCCATCAGCATGCGCCGGTCGGCGTCCATCTCCTCGGGCAGGTTCCCGATGATCCGGCGCAAGGTCGCTTCCGCCTTGTCGTAGTAGCCACGCTGGTACCAGACCTTGGCGAGGTAATACCAGGCGCGGTTGCGAACGCCCGGGGATACCTGGTCCTTCAGCAGCCGCTCGAAGATGGCGCCGGCCTCGTTGTGATTGCCGAGCGAGAGATAGAGGCCGCCGCGCAGGAGCTCGGCGTCCGCCTCATGATGCGAGATGCGCTTCAGGTCCTCGGCGGCGAGCAAGCGCGTGAGCGCGCCGAAGTAATCGTCCTGATAGAAGTAGAAGAGGACTTCGCCGTAGCTCAGATCCTTGATGCGCACCGGCTTGAGCGTGCCCTTGTCCTGCGCGAGCGCGGCCGCAGCGGCGACGGCGAGCGCCACGCAGGCGACTGCGATCCGAATGGGGCGTCGGCGCAACGCGCTACTCCCATTCCTTGATGATGAACTCCGGTTGCTGCTTGCGGACCCGGTCGCTGATCTTGAGCTCGAGATACTTGGCGCCCACGCCCTTCTCGAAATTGAGCGTCGCGCCGCGTTTGTAGTCGCGCTCGTGCGGTCCCTTGCCGGTGAAGAACGCCAGCAGCTCGTGCTGCCCGACCTTGAGATTCCCGATGAAGACCCGGTGCACGCCGCCCTTCAGGAGCGCCTCGGCCTCGCGAGCGGTGTAGAGATAATTGGCGACTTCCTTGTTGTCGATCTTGAGCGTGACCGAATCGACATTGAAGAAGGTGCCGACGTCCATCGAGACGTACACGGCGACCTGGGTGTTCGACGGAAAGAGCAGCTCCTCCTCCAGCACGAACAGGTCCTTGTTGAGGTCGAGCACTTCCTTCTTGAGGTCCTGCACGTCCGAATCGAGCGTGCGAAATTCCTCCGGCGGAGCTTCGGCCGCACCGGTCGCGGCCGTGGCGTCGGCGGCGGATGCGTCCGGGGCCACCGCATCGGTCGCCGTCTGCGGTGCCGCCGGCTCGGTGTCCGCCGATAGTGCGGCGCCCGCGATCGCGCAAGTGACGACGAGTGCCGCCAGCATCGATTTCAATGACGTGCTCATAGTCGGTCTCGAATCTCTCATGGCAGGCGCGCTACTCCTTGAGCAGCGCGCGAATCTCAGCGACGTAGGTCTGTTCCGCACCTAACCGATAGTCCTGGTGCACGAAGCGCACGCTGCCGGCGCGGTCGACGAGTACCGTCACGGGCACCGTCTCGACATCGTAGCGGCGCACGACTTCCTTGCGCACGTCCAGGAGCAGCGGATAGGTGATGCCGTAGGCGTTGGCGAAATTCGTCGCGCTCGCGACGGTGTCGTCCATGTTCACGCCGAGCAGCACGAAACCGTTGCCCTTGTAGGTCGCCGCGATCTTCTCTAGGCGCGGCATCTCCATGCGCGACGGACTCGCCCAGCTCGCCCAGAAGTTGATCATTACCACCTGGCCGCGAAACTCGGACAGCCGCATGTTCTCGCCGCTCAGCGCCTTCAGTACGAAGTCGGGAGCGGGCTGCCCTTTGAGGCGCGAGGCGGCCGACGACGGCAGCGCGGCGGCGATGACAGCCAGCAACGAGAGCAGGAAGGCAGACGGGCGCAATGCCGGCAAGCGTTTAGTCCAGCGCAACTGACCCACCGCGCGCGATGTCACGGGCGCACTCCACGGGCATACCCGCCGTGCAATGGCTCACGATTCACATCGAGATCGGCACACACAACTGGCAACCCCGCTGTCCGCCAAGGCCTCGGACCGGAAGCTTTGCGCCCTCGCCTCGCGACGAGTTTGCCTTTTTGCAGCGCTCGTAAGCTGGCATATGTCTAGTCGCAGTGTCAACCGCAAATACAGCATTTTTGCGCTACAACTCAATGAGATGGCGCAACAACCGAAGATGGCTCTCGAGTGCAAAAGCTTGTGCGAGGCCCGCCAGGAGCGGACCTCGCGTGAGTTTCGGTTCGCGGGCGCTGCGCCCCGCGTTTGGCGGGCGCGGCCCCGGTGCGTTCGCTTCAGATCGTGCCGTTCACGATCGGGTTGAACGCCGTCAGGCTGTCGCGCAGCGCGGCGCTGCCCAAGCCGTTGCTCGGGAACAGGGTCGTGAAGTTGCCCTGCTCGCCGTGCAGCGCCATGTAGTTGAGGATGACGGTCTCGACCAGCAGGTTCACGGCATTGCCCGCCGGGCTGGAAGTGGTCTCGATGTCGCCGCTCGCGCGGTAGTACCCGATCTGCTGGTGACGCGCCGCCGGCACGCTATCGCCCGTGAAGAGTGCCGGGCGCGCGGCCGGATTGAAGACCAGGAAGAACGAGGCCGCAGTTGCTTGGTTGTCGCCCGTCCACACTCCCTTGCCGCGGCCGCCGGTCGAGTTGTCGATCGTGCCGTTCGACGAGAGCGAGCCGTCGCTGAACACGTAGAGCATGAGCGGAACGTTGCGGCGCGCGGCG
>Ga0153915_10006231_pt1 | contig 11159 bp, 8 predicted proteins | sample Opewatmetagenome_2_FD_107003 | JGI IMG/M metagenome (GOLD analysis project Ga0153915, IMG submission 107003) | Freshwater wetland microbial communities from Ohio, USA - Open water 3 Core 3 Depth 3 metaG | ecosystem: Environmental > Aquatic > Freshwater > Wetlands | place: USA: Ohio, Lake Erie...
CGGGCGGTGATCTTCGGCCAGCTGCCGGGGATTCCGCAGGGTCTGGTGGCGAGTCGGCTGGTTCGGGTCGTCGCGGAACAGCGACCGGCCTGGCCGGCGGAGGAGATCGGCACGGTGCTGCGGGGGCTGGAAGCGATACAGTACGCGGAGCTCCCTCCCGGGGAGGTGCTGCAGCTGGCGGAACGGGCGGGGGTCCTGCGGCACCGTCTCGAGTCCGCCGCTCGTCCGGAGCGCGGCTCATGAGCGTGGCCCGCCCCTGGTTTCTGCTGCTCCTGCTGCTGCCGCTCGCATGGTGGTGGTGGCGGCGGCGACAGCGCCCTCCGGCGACGCCCTACAGCGACCTGCGGCTCGTCAAGCTGGTCAAGGAAGCCGACTGGCTGGCAAGGATGCCGGCCGCCTGCCGGCTGCTGGCATTCATCGCATGGGTGGCGGCTGCCGCTGGTCCGCGGCTGGGTGGGTCGCAGGTTGAAGTGAAGAAGGAAGGCATTGCCATCGTGATCGCGGTGGACATCTCGAGCTCGATGCTGGCGGAAGACTTCTCGCCCAGCAACCGGATGGAGGTCGCCAAGGCGCAGGCGGCCGCGTTCATCAAGGGCAGGAGCGCCGACCGCATCGGAGTGGTGGCCTTCGCAGGAGAGGCCCTGACGCAGGTGCCGATCACGGTGGACTACCAGGTGCTGGAACAGGCGGTGGCCTCGCTGCGGATCGGGATGCTGGAGGACGGCACCGCTATCGGCACCGGACTGGCCACGTCGGTGAACCGGCTGCGGCAGGCACCAGGGAAGTCGAAGGTCATCCTGCTCCTGACCGACGGCGAGAACAACCGGGGCACGGTGGACCCCCGTACCGCAGCCGCGGCCGCCGCCGCGCTCGGCATCAAGGTCTACACGATCGGCGTCGGCACCGAGGGAGAGGCGCCGGTCCCCACTGGTCGCGGTCTCTCGGGATTCCGCTACGAAATGCTGCCGGTGCGGATCGACGAGCCGCTCCTGCGCGACATCGCCGCCACGACAGGCGGGCGGTACTTCCGCGCCAAGGACAGCGAGGCACTCGCCCGCATCTTCCAGCAGATCGACGGCCTGGAGAAGACCCCGATCCAGGTCACCCGCTACGTGAAGTACGACGAGATCGCGAAGCCGCTGGTGCTGGCGGGACTGCTGCTTCTGGGTCTCGAACTGCTGCTCGGGGCCACGCTGGTGGTAAGGACACCATGAAGGCGGACGGGCGGTCAGGCAGTCAGTCGGTCAGTGGATGCGGCGTCCCCTCGGATACGCCGCGGATCCCCGGCTGCAGCCGGCTCACCGTCCGCCGCTGGGCCTGCCCGCCCGTCCGCCCGAAATGACCTTCGACTCCCCCATTCTTCTCGGGCTCGCCCCGCTGCTCGGAGCCGCGGTCGGTGCCGTGGCCCTCCTGGCGCGGCGCCGCAGGATCAGCCGGGCCCAGGCCTGGTCGGACGATCTGGCGAAGCGCGCCCGGGCCAGCGGACGCTGGGCTCCGCTCCTCCTGGCCCTCGTCGGTCTCGCGGCGGGCGTGGGGCTCGCCGGTCCGCGGGGCGGGCGGGCCACGGTGAAGACCGAGACGCAGGCGCTCAGTGTGGTGCTCGCCATGGATATCAGCCGCTCCATGCTGGCCGAGGATACCCGGCCGAGCCGCCTGGATCGAGCCGCCAGCGAGGGCCGCCGCCTGGTGCAGGACCTCGGCCGCGACCGGCTGGGGCTGATCGCCTTTGCCGGGCGGAGCTACATCCTGAGTCCGCTCACCCTGGATGGCGGGGCGATCAACCTCTTTCTCGACGCGCTCTCCCCTGACCTCGCCAGCCAGGGCGGGACCGGCCTGGCGTCGGCGCTCGCGCAGGGTGCCGAGCTGCTCAATGCCTCCCGCGAGGCGGGAGACCGGGTGCTGGTGGTGTTCACCGACGGCGAGGCCCACGACTCGGTGTCGGAGATCCTCGCCCAGGCCCGGGCACTCAAGGCACAGCAGATCCGCCTGGTGCTGGTGGCGGAAGGGGGCACCAAGCCGGTGCCGATTCCTCTGCGGGACAGCGCCGGGACGCTCACCGAATACAAGGCCGACGCCGCGGGCCATACCATCGAGACCCGGCGCCGCGACGACATTCTGCAACAGGTGGCCGATGCCGGGGAAGCGGCGCTCGTGCCGGCGGAGCTGCCCGACCAGGCCGGCGCGGTGCGCGACCTGCTCGCGGCCTTCCAGCGCTCGCCCATCTCGGCGTCGAGCACCCAGGACCTGTTGCCGCTGGTCTGGATTCCCGCGCTGATCGCCGCGCTGCTGCTCGCAGTGCAGACCGTGACCCGCCGCACGGCGGCGCTGGTCGGGCTGGCCCTGGTCTTCTTTGCGGCGCGTGCCGGCGCGCAGCGACCCGTCCCGGGATCGCGGGAGTACGCTGCCGGCCGGATGAAGGAGGCGGCGAGGATGCTGACCGGCCGGCTGAGTGCCGGTGCCTCGGACACTTCGTGGTACAATGCCGGAACGGCCCAGCTCGCTGCCGGCGACTACGCCAAGGCGCGTCAGAGTCTGACCCGGGCGGCGCGATCGCTCGACCCCGATCTGCGCTACCGCGCGCTGTACAATGCGGGAGTTGCCGCGCTCGAGCAGGTGGCTGCGGACACCGCCGGCCGGGATTCGCTGCTCAACGCTGCCTCGGACTACCTCAAGGACGCGCTCAGCCTGTCTCCGTCGAGCGCCCGGGCGAAATGGAACCTGGAGCTGGCTCAGCGCCGGAAGCCGCCTCCCACCGGTGGCGGGAGCCGCAACCGGCAGCCGCCACCGCCGTCCGGTGGCCAGCCACCGCCTGACCCGAGCCGCGGACAGGCTCCGCCGCGGCAGGGCATGCCCAACCTGAGTCAGGCCCAAGCGGAGCAGATCCTGAACTCCGTGGATCGCGAGGAGAGGGATACCCGAACCCGGCGGCTGGGGAGGTCCCCCGCCGAGACGAGCGGAGTGAAGGACTGGTGATCGCCTCCCTCCTGCTTCTGGCCCTGCTCCAGCAAGGCCGTGGCCCGACCGTGATGGTGTCGGTCGACCGCGACCGGGTGAGTCCCGGCGAGGTGATCGTGTTCACCATCCGGGTCTCCAGTCGCAGCTCCGAACCGATCCGGGTCGATCTGCCGTCGCTGGGCGGGTTCGAGCTCGAGTCCCGCTCCGAACGCAGCGACGTGACCACGGGGGCGTCGGCGGGGCGCACCACGGTCATCGAGTTCCACCTTCGCGCGAACACCCCCGGTGAGTGGCGGCTCGGTCCGGTGACGGTCCGGCAAGGCACCGCTCAGGAACAGTCGGAGCCCGTCACCGCGCGGATCGAAGGTGGGGCGCCGGCGCCGGTGACGGCCAGCCTGAGCCCCCGCCTCGCCCGACTGGTTCAGCGCGCTCCGCCTCCCGATGTCCTCGGGCAGGCGGGAATCACCGTGGCGCTCTCGGACACCACCGTGGTGGTGGGCGAGCAGGTGGACGTGGTCACCATCGCCTGGTTCGATCGGGAGGTTCGCCAGCAGCTCCGGCGGGCCCCGACGGTCGAGTCCCCCCGCCTTGAAGGCGTCTGGAGCTATCCCCAGGCGGTGCCCGGCGGAATCGCGGCCAGCCGGGAGGTCGGCGGCAGGTGGTATGACCTGTTCGTGCTGCACCAGGTCGCCTTCCCGCTGACGCCGGGGAAGGTGACCGTCTCCGCGGCCCGCCTGCAGTACAGTGTGCCGCTCGCCTTCCAGTTCTTCAGCCAGGAGGAGCGCTACAAGCTGGAGACGGAGCCCACTCGCTTCTCGGTGCGGGCATTGCCCGACCAGGGCCGCCAGCCGGATTTCGCCGGGGCCGTCGGCAGAGGAGTCACGCTGCAGCAGACGGTGACTCCCGGCTCCGGACGCCAGGGAGAAGCATTTACCGCCGAAGTCGTGGTACGAGGTGAGGGCAACGTGGCGCTCTGGCCCCAGCCGGACATCCGCTGGCCCGGCGGGGTGCGGATCTACCCCGAGGCGGCTGAGGAGCAGGTCCGGATGAAGGAGGGCCTGCTGGGCGGCTCGAAGGTCTTCCGCTTCCTGTTGCTGGCCGATTCCGCCGGAACGCTCACGCTGCCCTCGCTCAGGTACTCGTACTTCGATCCTTCCAGCGGGAACTACCGGACCGCCGATGCCGGAGCCGTCGGGTTCGTCGTGGCCCCGCGGGGGGAAGGGGGTGGTTCCAGGGCCGAGCCACCGCCGGTCCGGCTCGACAGTCGCCGGCCGCTCGCTCAGGTGATCCGCCAGAGCCTGCCCCTGCCAGCCTGGTGGGCGCTGCTCCTCCTGCCACCGCTGGCCCTGTTGATCCGCCGGATCCCGCGCCGCACCGAGCGGCGGAAGGCTCCGCGGCCGGACCCGGGCAACTCCCTGGCCGGGGCCGAACGCCGGCTCGACGCCGCCCTCCGGTCGCTGGTCCCTGCCGCGCAAGAGCGCGATGACGGTAGCCTCTCCCGCGCGCTCCGCCGCGCAGGCCTCGAGCCCGGCACCGCGGAAGCGGTGACGGCTCTCCGCGACCGGCTCCGGGCCGCGCGCTTCGCCCCTGAGGGCGGCACGACCACGCACGCACTGATCCGGGAGGTGGATGCGGCCGTCGCACGGCTGGGTTCCGCCGCGGTACCCGGGCAGATTCGCTGGCGCCGCCGTACCGGCCTGGGCGTCGCGCTGCTCCTGCTGGGTCATGGCGCTGGCGGCCGGGCTGCCGCCCAGGCTGCTCCGGAGCAGTTGTACGAGGCCGGCGCCTACCGCGCGGCGGCCGAGGGATTCCGGCGCCGAGCCGAGGCGGAGCCTGATGTTCCCACGCGGTGGCTCAACCTCGGCGACGCGACATATCGCGCCGGTCTCGATGCCGCAGCCCTCGCCGCATGGACCCGCGGCGCACGGCTCGCCCCGCGTGATGCCGGTCTGCGCCGGGCGCTCCTCCTTCTGCCTCCTGCTGACGCCGCGGCGGCGCGGTGGCTCTGGATCGCTCCGTTCACGCCCGAGGAACTCTGGCTGGTGGGCGTCGTGGTCTGGCTGGTAGGATGGGGGGGCGTAGTCTGGACCCGACGTTTCCGGGGCCGGTGGGTGGTGCTGCTCGCCGGCGGCCTGGTGCTGTTCGGCGCCAGCCTGTCCCTCGCGCACTGGTATCGCCTGCCGGTCGCGGTCGCTGCCGGAAACGCAACGCTTCGGCTCTCCCCGCACGAGCTCGCTCCCGCAGTGGGGGAGGTTCCCGCGCTGGGCGCGGTCCGGCTGGAGCTGGAGCGGGGGGCGTGGTACCGGGTCGAGGCTGCCGGAGGCGGGGAGGGGTGGATGCGCGGGGAGGATCTGGAGCCGATCCTCCGCCCGAGCGGGACCTGAGCGACCCGGCTGGCTATCTTTGCGCCATGCCCCGGCGCATTGCGATTCTCCCCGACGTTGTTGCCGACCAGATCGCCGCGGGCGAGGTGGTCGAGCGTCCCGCCTCCGCGGTGAAGGAGCTGGTCGAGAATGCGCTCGACGCCGGCGCCACCCGGATCCGCATCACGCTGGAGCAGGGTGGGAAGACCCTCATCGAAGTAAGCGACGACGGCAGCGGCATGGGCCGTGAAGACGCCGTTCTCGCACTCGACCGCCACGCCACCAGCAAGATCAGGAACGCCGCGGATCTCGTCGGCGTCCAGAGCTTCGGTTTCCGGGGCGAGGCCCTGCCCGCGATCGCGTCGGTCTCGCGAATGGTGCTATCCACCTCAGAAGGCGAGGCCGAGGGGACCGAGGTCGAGGTGAACGGCGGCCGGGTCGAGCGGGTCAATCCCGTCGCCCGGCAACGCGGAACCAGCGTCACCGTCCGGAACCTGTTCTTCAATACGCCGGCCCGCCGCAAGTTCCTGCGCTCGGTCTCCTCCGAATCCCGGGCCTCGGCCGAGGCCGTGGCGACCCTCGCCCTGGCCCATCCCGCAGTCGGCTTCGAGCTGATGCTGGATGGCCGGTCCCGGCTGATCACGCCTCCGGGGCAGGACATCGGTCACCGGCTGGAGGCGGTGTGGGGCGCGGACCTCACCCGAAGCCTGATCCCGGTCGAGTATGCGGTCGGCGGATTCCGGGTCCACGGGTTCATTCAGCGCCCGGCTGATGCGCAGCCTACCGGCCGCCGGACGCAGCTGTTCATCAACGGCCGGCCGTTCCGCGATCCCTTCCTCGTGCGCGCCGCGGAGGCGGGGTATCGTTCGGCGATTCATCCCGGCGACCGGCCGTCGCTCTTTCTCAAGCTCGAAACCGCGAACGAGGACGTCGACGTGAACGTGCACCCGGCCAAGCTGGAAGTGCGGTTCCGCGACCGGATCGGCGCCGAACGGGTGGTGGAAGAGGCGGTGCGGGACGCGCTGTCCAAGCTGGCTGCGGCAGCGGTCGTCTTTGCGCCGGCGAATGACGTTCCGCGTTCCGCGTTCCGCGTTCCGAGCTCTGAAGATCAGGAATCGTCGCATGACAACAGCATCGAGCTGTTCAAAGTGGACGAGGATATTGGGCTCGAGCCTCACCAAACCGGAACGCGGAACGCGGAACTCGGAACGAGTACTCCGCAGGTGCTCCAGGCTTATGAGACATACTTGATCTATGAGAGTGCGGAAGGAATCGTGTTCGTGGATCAGCATTCCGCCCATGAGCGGGTGCTGTACGAAGCGGTGATGCAGCAGCTCCAGGGAGGCTCCGCCCAGGGACAACGGCTGCTGCTCCCCTCCACCGTGGAGCTGACCGACGAGGAGCTGGACGCGGTCGAGGCCCACCGCGATGTGCTCGAACGGGTCGGCTTCGAAGTGGAGCCGTTTGGCGGCAGAACAGTGGCCCTGCACGCGGTGCCCTCGCCCCACCCGCGGTTCGACGCCGAGCGCTGCTTCCGGGAGATGGTCGCCGACCTCGCTCGCGGCCGCTTCGGCGGGTGGGCCAACCGGCTCGAGCGCTTCGCCGCCACGTACGCCTGCCGCGCGGCAGTGAAGGCCGGGGAGCCGCTGGGGGACCGGGAACGGCAGGAACTGCTGGCCCGGCTCTTCGCTTGCGTCCTCCCACCCCACGATGTGCACGGCCGCTCCACGATTGTGCAACTCCCGCGGGAGGAGCTGGAGCGTCGCTTTGGCCGGCGTTAGGATCCCCGTCATCGTCGGCCCCACGGGAATCGGCAAGACCGCTGTCGCCCATGCGCTCGCGGTGCACTGGCCGCTCGAGGTGGTGTCGGCCGACTCCCGCCAGATCTACCGCTCTCTCGACATCGGAACCGCCAAGCCGCCGAGGCGCTGGCTCGCGGCCGTGCCGCACCACGGGCTCGATCTGATCCGGCCCGGGGAGCGGTACAGCGCCGGCCGGTACGCGCGCGAGGCGCCGGCATGGATCCGAGATATCCAGGACCGTGGACGGCTCCCGGTCGTCGTGGGCGGCACCGGCCTGTATGTGAAGACCCTCACGGAGGGTCTCTTCGCAGAGCCGCCGCTCGACCCCGCCCGCCGGCGGGAGCTGGAGCAGTGGACGGCGGCCCTGGAACCTGCCGATCTGGTCCGTTGGGCAGGCCGGCTTGACCCGGGATTCAGGGGTGGCGGGAGGCAACGCGCGTCACGCGCGGTCGAGGTGGCGCTCCTCACCGGCCGTCCCCTGACCTACTGGCAGGCGGTTGCGCGCTCCCAGGGGGTCATCGACCCGTGGTACGTGGTGCTGACGGCGCCGCGACCCGTGTTGCATCAGCGCATTCTGGTCCGGGCGGAGGAGATGGTGCGGCGCGGCATGATCGAGGAGGTGGCCGCAGTCCTCGCCGAGGGCATTCCGGCAGGGGCCTCGGGGCTCGATGCGATCGGACCGCGCGAGGCGGTGGAGTATCTCCACGGTCTGCGTCCGCGCGAGAGCGTTGCCGAGGCCGTCGCCATCGCCAGCCGGCAATATGCCAAGCGGCAGGAGACCTGGTTTCGCCATCAGCTGGACGGGCCGGTCCTGACCTTGGACGCCACGCGACCGGCGGAGGAAGTGGCCGCGGTGATCGCGGAGGCGTGGGGCAGAGAAGCAGGCTAGTGGGCGAGTGGGCGAGCGGGCCAGGAGGTCTTCGCCCTTGCCCACCAGCCCACCAGCCCACCAGCCCACCAGCCCACTAGCCCCTAGCCCGCCTGCCCACGGATCGTCTAGCTTCCCCGCCCATGCCCGATCTCCGCTCCGACCTCTCCGATGCCGCGCAGAGCGGCGACCTCGACCGGCTCAGGAAGCTGCTGGACGGGAACAGGACCTTCGCTTCCATGCCGGATGAAGAGGGATACACGCCGCTTCACTACGCGGCCTACTTCGGCCACGTCGAGCTTGCGCGCTACCTGGTGGAGATCGGCGCCGACCTGAGCGCCATTTCGCTCGATCCGCTGCGCAGCCTGCCGCTGCACGCCGCCGCCTCGAGCGGTCAGTTGGAGATCAGCAGGCTCCTGCTGCAGGCGGGGGCCGATCCCAACGCCGAACAGACCGGTCAATGGACCCCGCTCCACTCGGCTGCGGCCGGGGGTCACGCGGAAGTCGTCTTGCTCCTCCTCGGGAGTGGATCGGACCCGGCCCGGCAGAGTGCCTCGGGCGCCACGCCGCTGGCACTGGCCGAGGAGCGGGGACATCGCGCGGTCGTTGCCGCACTGAGCAGGCGATAGGCGACAGCTCATAGCTCATAGCTAAGCGCTCATAGCTCATAGCCCATAGCCCTAGCCCATAGCCCATAGCCCATAGCCCATAGCCCCATGCGCATCGGCATCACCTGTTACCCCACCTACGGCGGATCCGGCGCCATCGCCACCGAGCTGGGGCTCGACCTCGCGCGGCGGGGGCACGAGGTGCATTTCATCTCCTACGCCTCGCCGTTTCGCCTCCGGGGGTTTGCCGAGCGGGTGTTCTTCCACGAGGTGGACACGACCATCTCCCGGTATCCGCTGTTCGACCATTTCCCCTACACCCTCGCCCTCGCCGCCAAGCAGTACGAGGTCGCCCTGCGCGAGGAGCTGGAGGTCCTGCACGTCCACTACGCGATCCCCCACGCAACGACCGCCTGGCTCGCACGGGAAATGCTCGCGGGTGAACGGCCGGTGAAGGTCATCACCACCCTGCACGGCACCGACATCACGCTGGTGGGCCAGGAGAGCAGCTTCTACACGATCACCAAGTTCTCCATCGAGAAGTCGGACGAGGTGACTGCGGTCTCCGCCTTCCTCCGGGATGAGACCTATCGCACCTTCGGCTGCGTCAACTGCAACGTGCGGGTGATACCCAACTTCGTGAACCTCGAGGAGTACCGGCCCGCGGCCTCGACGTGTGAGAACAGCCTGGCGCCGGCGGGTCACAAGGTGATCACGCATATCTCCAACTTCCGCGAGGTGAAGCGGGTGAAGGACGTGGTCCGGGTCTTCGCTCGTATCCGGAAGGCGCTCCCTGCCACTCTCATCATGGTGGGAGACGGCCCGGACCGCGGCGAGGCGGAGCGTGAGGCCGAACAACTCGGCGTGGCGGAGAGCGTGCAATTCCTCGGCCGACTGGACCGGGTGTCCTCGATTCTCCAGGCCAGCGACCTCTTCCTGCTGCCGTCGCAGTCCGAATCCTTCGGGCTGGCGGCGCTCGAGGCCATGGCGTGCGGGGCGCCGGCCGTCGCCAGCCGGACGGGCGGGATCCCGGAAGTCATCGACGATGGAGTCAGCGGGATCCTGGAGCCCGCAGGATCGGTGGAAGCAATGGGCCGCAGGTCGGTGGAACTCCTGCTCGATCCCGCACGTCACAAGGCGATGAGCGATGCCGCCGTAGCGAAGGCGGCGACCTTCTCGGCCGAGCGCATCGTACCGATGTACGAGGCCCTGTATCGCGAGGCCGTGCAGTGATCCTCCCCGACATGGTGGCGGCGGCGGTGCAGGGCGTAGTCGAAGGCATCACCGAGTTCCTGCCGGTCTCTTCGACCGGTCATCTGATCCTGAGCGGGCATCTGCTCGGATTCGAAGACGATCGGGCCAAGACCTTCGACATCTTCATTCAGCTCGGCGCGATTCTCGCAATCGTCTGGATCTATCGTCAGCGATTCCTCGAGGTAGCCCGGACGGTCAGCCGGGAGCCGGCCAGCCGCCTCTTCGTCACCAACCTGGCGCTGGGTTTTCTCCCCGCCGGCGTGTTCGGCTTTCTGCTCCACCACTGGATCAAGGCCCATCTCTTTTCGACGGTGACGGTGGCGTGGGCGCTGCTGGTGGGCGGCGTGCTGATCCTGCTCATCGAGCGGTGGCAACCGACAGTGCGAGTTGCCGACGCCCGTGACCTTCCGCCCCGCACCGCGCTCGGGATCGGGCTGGCGCAGACCCTGGCGCTCTTTCCGGGAGTCTCGCGCTCTGCGGCCACGATCCTGGGCGGCTACTCCCTCGGGCTGTCGCGGACCGCCGCCACCGAGTTCTCCTTCTTCCTGGCCGTTCCCACCCTTGCCGCGGCGGCGGGATACGACCTGCTCAAGAGCCTGCCCTTTCTCTCCGCCGGCGACGCACCGTTGTTCGCCGTCGGCTTCCTGGTGGCGTTCATCTCGGCGTTCGTCGTGGTCAAGGCGTTTCTCCGGTACGTCGCCCACCACACCTTCTCGGTGTTCGCCTGGTACCGGATTGCCCTCGGGACCTTCCTCCTGTTGCTCGCGTCACGCGGCGCGTTGCCCGGCGGCTGAAGCATGCCTCCGGTGCTGCATCGGCTGGACTCGGTGTCGTCCACGCAGGACACACTACACGACCTGGCGGCTCAGGGTGCCCAGGCCGGCACCGCCGTCCTCGCCGCCGAGCAGACCGAGGGACGCGGTCGCCGGGGGCGACAATGGGCATCTCCCCGGGGTGGTGTGTGGCTCAGTGTGCTGTGCCGCCCCGAGACGGTACTCGCGATCGAGGTACTGAGTCTCCGGGTAGCGCTCGCCGTAGCCCGCGTGATCGAGGCCCGTGTCGCCGGCGTGACGGTCGAGCTCAAGTGGCCCAACGACCTCATGCTGGACGATCGCAAGCTGGGCGGGATTCTGTGCGAGGCCCGCTGGCAGGGCGACAGCCCGGCCTGGGTCGTCGTGGGCGTGGGTCTCAATCTCGGCAATCCGATTCCGCCGGAGTTGACCGGTCGGGCGGTGAACCTGACAGGGTGTGCACCCCACCTGACGCCGGACCAGATCGCGCCGGACCTGGTCGCAGCGGTCCTCGAGGC
>Ga0153915_10006232_pt1 | contig 11157 bp, 10 predicted proteins | sample Opewatmetagenome_2_FD_107003 | JGI IMG/M metagenome (GOLD analysis project Ga0153915, IMG submission 107003) | Freshwater wetland microbial communities from Ohio, USA - Open water 3 Core 3 Depth 3 metaG | ecosystem: Environmental > Aquatic > Freshwater > Wetlands | place: USA: Ohio, Lake Erie...
ATAAAGCCCGCTCACAATCATCGGCTCATCCAGCGTCATCGTGGGCGGCGTAACCCAGCCGACGTAACCAACCGCGTAATTATCGCTGCCGCCCTGGCCGCTTCCCGTTATCGCGTTATACTGCCCCGCCCAGCCCTGTGTTGCGGCATCGCTGATGTTCGAATACGCGAAACCATCCCACGAGCCATACGTCGTGTCGTAGTTGTTGCTGAACCATGCGCTGCCGCTGGCGAACCCGCCCGAGCTGTCCGAGCCGTTCCAGTAAGACCCCTTCTCCAAAGCCAAATCTTCAAAACCCGTTATTTGTTCCGCTTTAACCAAACCACAAACTCCTAACAACAATACTGCCACTAAACCTCTCATCACCCTCAGCGAAGCCATTTTCCCTTCTCCAAAATTCTAATAAACTCTCTCTAATTATCGTTGTCCCTCTCCATCACATCTGAATCCGGCAACCCCTGTTGCCTTAACACCTCCTTTCACGCGCCAATTTCAAAAATGCGCAAAATAAAAAGCCGTCGTCCCGCAAAAGGAACGACGGCTCATCATTTTCTATTTATTATTTTCTATTTTCTATTTGGACCAATGCTTTCTTTCAAATAGAAAATCGAAAATCTAAAATAAAAAATTCAAAGGGTTCCATTCCACGAGAACACCATTCACCAAAATCATCACAGGCAGGTTTTCTGACTCGCGTCTTACCTCAAGGCCCCTTCCCACCCCGCACCAATCTCTTCTCCAGATTAGTGCGAAACAGTGGATATTTGCCTTTCGGACTTTCGACTATAAATCGAAACAGACGCTTACAGCCGCGGGTCGGTCTCGGCTTTCAACCGAGTTCCCATTTGATTATCCCAAGGATTTCGCCTTGAGACCCGTGATTACCATATTTCTTTTCCAAAGAGCAATTACAACTCTCTTCTACCGCCCAATTGCAAAACCTGCAACAAAAAAATAAAAAAAATTACGCCTCCGCTTTTTACCCGCCTACCAATACTTGTTGACAATACCCGATGGACTGCTATCTTAATCTCAGGCGACTTTTTGGCAGAGGGTAAACAGTGAAAATACGCACTAAAGTTACGATAGTGGTTTTGGCATTAGTGTACGGCTTGTGCCTGACGGGGTGCAACCCGGCGATGAGCAACCTCGGCGTCTTCAACAGGCATTTCGAGGCCGGTGATTTCAACCATGCGGGACAGTTTGCCGAAAGCAAAATCGGGAAGGGCAATAACCCGTCAGGCGACGACCTCCTCTGGACGCTCCAGCTTGCCGCGTCAAAAAGAGCGGATTCCAATCACGCCGACAGCATCGCGACATTCGACAAAGCCGAAGAAATGATGAATTACTTCGCTACGAACTCGGAAGTTCTCGACACAGTCGGCTCAACCATCGTAAACGACAATGTTGTCCCCTACAAAGGCCAGGAATACGACGGAGTAATGGTCAATACTTACAAGGCCCTCGATTTTATGGCGGAGAAAAAACCTGACCTGACGAGAATCGAATTCAACCGCGCCCTGGAAAGGCAAACGCGGGCAAAGGAACATTTCAACGAGGAAATCAGGAAGCTCGAAGCCAAGCTCGAAAAAGATAAGGAAAAAACCAACACTGACGCCAAGGCAATGGCAGACGACCCAAAGACAATGGAAATCGTAAACGCCAATTACCCGAACCTGAGCCAGTTCGAGCCGTACCCCGATTTTGTGAATCCCTTCACAACGTATCTGGCGGGGGTTTATTTCCTGCTTATCGGCGAAAACAGCAGAGCAGCCGACCTGCTGAAGGAAACCGCGGGAATGGTCCCCGATAATGACTACATCAAAAATGACCTCGTTTTCGCGGATGATGTGGCCGCAGGAAAAATTAAACTGGAAAACCAGTGCTGGGTGATATTTGAAAACGGGCTTGGGCCGGTCAAAGGAGAGTTCCGAATTGACCTGCCGCTTGTGCTGGTCAGCTCCAGGGTTTATTACGCGGGAATCGCACTGCCCAAGCTGACTCCGAGAAGCGTCGCGTATCCTTATCTGGATATCAAAACCGATGCGGGCGAATACCAGACCAGGCAGGTCGCGGATATGGAACGCGTAATCGAGACCGAATTCAACAAGGATTTCAAGGGTATCCTTATAAGGGCAATCGTATCCGCTGCTGTCAAGGCGGCGGCACAGGCCGCAGTCAAAGACAACGACAAATATGGCATTATGACGGCGGCCATAGCGGTTTACAGCGTCGCCACTACCACGGCGGACATCCGAATATGGTCTGCTTTGCCAAAGGATTTCCAGGTCGCCCGATGTGCCATACCGGAAAACCGCTTACTCCAGGTTTTTGCCGGCGGCAATACTGCGTTTGACGTGCATATTCCCCCTTGCAGAAACGCAATCGTATATATTAGAATCATCAACGCTGGGGCAACGCCTGTGTGCGAGGTCCTGGCATTTTAGAAATTCTTTTTCGGAGGTGAAATATGAGATTGATGCTTAATACTTTGCTGCTCGTAGCAGCGGCAGGCGTGTGGGGCTGTCAGCAGGAAGACAAAAGAGTCATAATGGCTGAAGACGTCAAAAGCGACAACGCCCTGGTCAACATCGTAACCAAGCCGGTGATTCACGCCTTTAGCTGGGTTATCGGAGAGGGCGTTGAAATCGACCGCGCCGTTACCTACGTCAACAAAGACGGCTTCCTGCAGCTCGATATAGCGGGCCACAACCGGGCGTTTAACCCGATAAGGTTCGAATATAAGGTCGATTGGCTCGACAAGGACGGCATTGTAGTCGATACCACAACCAGCAAGTGGCTGCTGACTTCCGCGGCGGCAAAGGCGCCGTTCGCCATCAAGGCCGTTGCGCCGAGAACAACCGCGGTCGATTTTCGTATGAACACTCGAAAAATCCCTAATTAACCGGAGACAGAACTATGATTAAGAAACTATTGGCTTTCACATTGCTCGCTTCAATCGTAACCATTTTCGGTTGCAATACGCCAACCGAAAACGTCGACACAATCAATGACCAGGGCAAAGCTGTTATGCAGCTCGATTACCGCGATTTCGACAGGGCGGCAAGTGAAATGGTCCAGTCAATGATTGCCTCAGGCACATTCAAAAAAGAAGGCGGCGGAAGATACGTCGTCGCCAAAGGCCGAATCGTCAACGATACTATGCAGCGCATCGATACCGACCAGCTTATGGCCAAAGTCGAGCAGGAGATGACGAGGTCCGGACTGATTGTTATGACCGCGGCCGTCGGCGCAGGCAACGCACCAAAAGACAGTTTGGTCCACAGCGTCAGGGAAATCCGCGACTCGGACAAGGCCGATGAGTTCAACAAGGACACTCTCCAGGCCAAAGGCCAGCTTATAGCGCCGGAACTCAGCATCTCCGGCAAAATTATCCAGAGAAACGTCCATTATGACAACAATAAACAGCAGGTCGAGTATTACTTCCAGCTCCAGATGAACAACCTGACCAACGGCCTGGTTTTCTGGCAAAACGAAAACATTATCGGTAAACGCGGCAGCGATAAAAAAGTCCCGTGGTAGTCGGCCTTTGGCCGACAGAGCAGGTGAGCATTTGAACAGTGGAGCAGGCGAAACTGCGGTCAACTGCTCAATTATCATTTTGAAACTGTCGCCTTTTTTGGAGTTCAAAAATGAAAACGATTTGCGGGTTTCTCGCAATAACGGTTGTCTTCTGCTCACTTACTTTCGCTGAGGACACGATAGTCAAGGAGGTTCAGGGACAAGGGCCGTCAAAAGACGACGCGATAAAGAACGGCTTGTTCCAGGCAGTCGCACAGGCCAAAGGCATCAAGGTCGGTTCGGGCGATTACTCATTCGGCTACCGCTCGGCATCGGCGGACATCAACCGCACGAGCACCGGGAAAACCGTCGGCTTCGACGCAGTGTCGGTCCAGACAAGCGGCACTTTGCAGACAACCGATATCGCGGGGCTGGTAAAGACATACGAGATTATCGGCGAGAAAAAACTCGACGACGGCACATATCAGGTTACGCTCACGGTATGGGTATATAACCGTGTTGCCGATAAAACCTCAAGAACTCGATTTGCGGTTATGCCCTTAAGGCCCGAGGAGCGGTTGTATTCCTTTATCAACTTAACTGTGCCCGGCGAACAGCTTGCCGACAGGCTCGCCCAGAAAATCACCACCGCGATTACGCAGACAAATAAATTCGCCGTATTAGACAGGCAGCACATACAGGAATATCTCCACGAACAGGGCGTTCTTTTCCTAACCGCACCAATCGAGGAGCAGGCGAGAATCGGGCAGGTCCTCGGAGCCGATTATATGCTCGTGGGAACAATTACCGAGGCAAACCTGCGAATCAAACACTCAACAAACGAGGCAATCGCCGGTGTTACCTTCAAGGAATACCGCGCGGACTTCGCTTTCGATTATCGCGTTATAGTCGCGTCGTCAAGGCAGGTTAAATTCTCGGATTCAGTCCGGTTGCGTCTCGAAACCAACGAGGTAAAGCAGCTCGTTACAAAATGGGAGCCGCCGGACCTCGATTATAAGGAGCTTGTCGATAATCTCGTCGCCAAAGCGGCAGCCGAGGTCGTTAATAAATTGAGCGACCGGCTGTACCCGCCTCGTATCGCGTCAATCGAAACCGACGGCAAAATCATCATCGACCAGGGCGGCGACCGCCTCGTAACGGGCACACTGCTCGACGTCTTCAAAGCCGATAAGCAGATAACCGATGCCGACACCAATGAGATAATCGGCTCAACCGAAGTACTCGTCGCGACCATTCGCATCGACAAGGTCGCGCCTGTTTTGTCTTATTGTTCGGTGGTATCGGGCGACGCGTCACAGCTTGCGAGAGGACTGATTTGCAGAACAAAATCGCTTCCCGCAGGCCAGCCGGAAGGAATGAAAAGCAACGTCGAGCGGACACCGCAGGGCGGAGTTAAACTGCCTTCCGACAAATAAACGCTTCAAACGCAATGATTTTTGCCCAAAGACCGAGCGATTTCTACAAACCAATCGCCTGAAAGCGAGCAGCGTTTTGCTCTTGGCAAGATGGGCGGTATGTGCGATAATCACCTCACAAGAAAGCTCAATAAGGTTTCAAGGATTATAAACGGATGGAACTTCGGGCGTTACTAACGCGTTTTAGGAATTGGCTGCGAGAGCAGCTGCCCCCGCCGCGCAGCGACTACGAACGGCCGCAGTTAAGTGACGACGGCCTGATAATTAACCAGGCCCCGGCGGATAAAAGCCCGTTCCAGGCGGTGGCTGTGCGGGGAAAACCCGAATTGGAAAAATTCCAGGCCGGCTTTGAGACGCTCATCGACCAGATTCAGAACATAAACGAGCACCTCAACAAACAGGTCGCCCAGCACGAAAACCTCATCGCCCGCATCGAGCAGTTTCCGAAACTACTCGAGAACTTTCCGGCCGTCGTTGAAAATCAGAAGGTGCTGACCGAACAACTCGTCTCGCAATTGAAAACAAATCTCCTAAAGGACCAGCAATTGTTATCGGCGGTGGAGAAAATACCGGCAGAAAGCGCTAAACAAACCGACGCTCTTCAGGCAATCGACCGCCAGCTCGCCGCGGCATCGGACGTCGATATCCAGATGACCGAAACGTTCGGCAAATTCAACGAAACCCTCGCCAAACTCAACCAGAGCACAAGAGACCATACCGACGGCATAGCCCAAATGAGCAGGACGTTCGCGGCAAGCGACAGATACCTGAAGTTCATCGTAACACGGCAAACCAGGCAACTGATGTGGGTGTTTTACTCGGCGCTTGGTATCTGCATAGCCGTGATACTGATACTGGTCGTTACCCTCATCCTCGTAAACAAATAAAGGGGGCCTATGCTTCCAAAGGTCTATTTCACAAGAGCGGCTATTGAAGACGGCGAAAAAGTTATCTCCGACAAGGCAAAACGCCTCTTCAAAGAAGCGGGCTTCGCAAAATGCTTCCAGAAAAATGACTTCACCGCCGTGAAGGTTCACATCGGCGAAAAAGGTAACAAGACCTATATCAAAGCCCCCTGCCTCAAGGGGCTGGTTGACGAGCTTATAAGCTTAAAGACCAAACCATTCCTGACCGACACAAGCACGCTGTATCTCGGCAAACGGCACAACGCGATTGACCACGCGATACTGGCCTCTGAACACGGCTTCGACGTAAAAGGACTCGGCATACCGTTCATTCCGCCTGACGGCATCTTCGGAACCAGCGAGACCGTAGTGAAAATCAACCCGTCTTCGCTTCGCTCCGCCTCCCGTAAGGGACGCCCAACGGCTGAGGCAAGCGGCGTTTATCTTAATAAGGAGGTATCCGTCGCTTATGATATCGCGCGGGTACAGTCGATTCTGGGGGTGTCGCACGTTACGGGGCACATAGGGACATGCGTGGCTGCAACACTCAAAACGCTGGGTATGGGCTGCGCAAGCAGAAAAGGCAAGATGCGCCAGCACGCGGCGTTCAAGCCAAGCGTCGATACGAGCAAATGCGTGGGCTGCGGCGAATGCTATCGGCACTGCCCGGAAGCGGCAATTAATATGGAAGACCTCAAGGCACATATCAATCAGGACAAATGCGTCGGCTGCGCGGAATGCTTAGCGGTGTGCAGGTTCGACGCGGTCCAGCACGACTGGAACAAGGACATTAAAATACTCGAATGTAACGTCGCTGAACACGCAAAGGGAGTGCTCGCCGGCAAAGAGGGGCGCGCGGCGTTTATAAACTTCGCGATATCGATTACCAAAGATTGCGACTGTATGGGTAATCCCGACCACAATATCGTCAAGGATATCGGCATACTCGGCTCAACCGACCCTGTGGCCGTTGATGTTGCGGCGATTGATTTGATGGAAAAAACCGCGGGCAAACCATTAGATAAAATCTCCGAATACCCCAACCTCAACGGCAAATGGCAAATCGAGCACGCTGAAAAAATAGGCCTTGGAAGCAGAAAATACGAGCTTATCGAAATACGTTAGCAGCTCGGACTTCAGAATCTGTCTTCCGTCTTCCGCCTTCCGTCCCCTGTCTTCTATTTTTCCAAGCACGTAATTTCGGTGGGGTGCGTATATAAGAATGGAGGACGGGTGATACTCGTCCGGGCTGTCGGCCTTTGGGTGTGGGTCGGCAGCCCTTTTTATTTCCACAGAAGCTTGCCCGGCGTAGCTTATTTGCTTAAATTAACTTGTTGATTTGTTTGCAAGACATATAATACGCACTAACATTTAGATGGCAGGCTGGTTTGGTTCTGACAGGCGTAAACAAATATACAGGAGAAACGCGATGTCGCTCGGCGAAATAATCAGGAACAAACGCGAGGAGCTGGGGCTGACGCTTGATGAGGTGGGCAGCCGGATAGGATTTTCGAAGCCGTATCTTTCGACGATAGAGACGGGCAAGGTGAACAACCCGCCGAGCGATGAGCTTCTGCAAAAATTAGAGAAAGTCCTTGGATTTGAAGCGGGAATACTTTTGTACATGGCACATATGGAACGGCTGCCAACGGACGTGCGGGAGAAAGTAGAAACGACCGAGGCGGAAAACGAAAAATGGCGTCAGCTTAACAAAGGACAGAAAAAGAACGGTTCGCAGGAAGCTGCTGATAAGAAACCATCGCTTTCGCCTGGCCGGCTTGTTCCCATTATCAACAAGGTCGCCGCGGGATACCCGACGGATTTTGACGACCTCGATTACCCCGTCGGCGTAGCGGACGATTATATCCGCTGCCCGGACGTTCACGACCCCAACGCTTTCGCGGTGCGAGTAGTGGGCGATTCGATGGAGCCGAAATTCCGAGAGGGTGACATCATAGTATTTTCGCCCGCGACGGAGGTGCGAAACGGCGATGACTGTTTTGTGCGGTTCGCCTCGCCTCACGAGACAACATTCAAGCGGGTGTTTTTCGAGCCGAACAATACGGTCAGATTGCAGCCCAGGAACGATAAGTATCCGCCGGTGATGGTGGAAGGCAAAAAAATAAACGGCATTTACCGGGCGATAATAAGACACGAAACACTTTAGCGGCCCGGTAAGGAGTCACGGATGGCGATTTTGGTGGGGATAGACGAGGCGGGTTTCGGGCCAATTCTGGGACCATTGGTGGTCTCGTCGAGCGCATTGCGTGTTCCGGACAACCTAATATGGGCAAATCACTGGGAGATTCTGCGGGCAAGCGTTTCCGAAAAACGCACCTCACTTAAAGGCCGACTGCTTATCGTTGACAGCAAAAAGGCATTCACAAGAACCATCGGCATAAAACACCTTAGGCGAACCGTATTGGCAACGCTGAAACATCTGGGCAGCGAGCCGAAGAACCTCACCGAACTCATATCTGCGCTATGCCCGGATTGCCTTGAGCATATCGCGGAGTACCCCTGGTACAAAAAAGCCGGCGACTATCAGCTTGGCCCAGATGCGGCGGATATCGGCATCGCGGTTTCAATGCTGCGAGCCGACCTCGCCAATCAGCATATCGAATTATTGGGATTAAAGAGCCGATGCCTTGAAGTCGCTCATTACAACCGGATGGTAACAGCGGTTGATAATAAGGCGAAGGTGCTTTTTACAGCGGTCGCAGAGTTAATGCAGTCGGCTATGCGTGATTTCGCAAATGACGACCTTGATATCGTTATCGACCGACAAGGCGGACGAAGTCACTATCAGCGGCAATTGCAGCTTATGTTCGGCGAATCACAGTTGCGAATCATTCACGAAGACCAGGACAGAAGCAGTTACGAGATGAAAACGAACAATCGCAAAATTCGCGTGCATTTCGTAGTGGGAGCAGATGGTAAATTCCTGCCCGTGTCGCTCGCTTCAATGGCGTGCAAATACCTGCGAGAGGTCCTTGTCGAGAATATCAACAATTACTTCCTCAGCTTTAATCCCGCGATAAAGCCGACCGCGGGCTACTGGCAGGATGGCCTGCGTTTCATCGAAGATATCAAAACACATATCCCTAACTTGAGTTTCAACACAAACCAGCTTATAAGGTGTAGATAAAAAAGGAGAATATCGTGAGCGTCAATAAAATAACAGTAGTCGGAGCGGGAAATGTAGGGGCAACAACAGCGCATATCGCGGCCTCGCGCAAACTGGGCGACATCGTTCTTATAGATATCGTAAAAGGATTGGCAGAGGGCAAGGCCCTCGATATGTCGGAGGCAGGCCCGGTGCAGAGTTTCAGCGGCAAAATAACCGGCACGACCGATTGGGCAGCCGCACAGGATAGCTCAATCGTCGTAATCACAAGCGGCCTTGCGCGAAAGCCGGGGATGAGCAGGGATGATTTGATTTCAAAGAATGTGCAGATAGTTAAAGACGTCAGCGAAAAAGTCGCCAAATGCTGTCCCAAGGCAATTGTAATCGTGGTATCGAACCCCTTAGACGCAATGGTATATGTGGCGTCGAAGGTTACGGGATTTGCGAAGAACAGGGTTATGGGAATGGCGGGAGCATTAGACGTGGCGAGATTCTGCTATTTCGTCGCAAGCGAACTCAACGTCAGCAGCGAGGACATTCGCGGCATACTGATGGGAGGCCACGGCGATGATATGGTCCCGCTGCCCAGGTTCACAACAGTAGCTGGCATACCAATCACTGAGCTATTGCCCAAAGAGACAATCGCACGAATGATTGAACGCGCCAGAAAAGGCGGCATCGAAATCGTTGACCTGCTCGGCTCAAGCGCATATTACGCGCCGGCTGCCGGCGTCGTGAAAATGGCGGAAGCGATTATACAGAATAGCCGGGGCGTGATACCCTGCTGCGCATTTTGTCAGAAGGAATACAACGTAGGCGGCTACTTCGTTGGCGTTCCCGCGGTACTTGGCAAAAACGGCGTCGAAAAAATCGTCGAATTGAACCTCAACGCCGAGGAGCGTAAGGAATTAGATGTCTCGGTCAGCCACGTCAAAGACCTCGTCGCCAAGGTTGACAAGCTGCTGTAGCCAATATTTTTTATAAATTGCTGTTGCAAAGCAGGCAATTAGCCGTATAATATACTTATTATGACTAAGAGCTTTACAAATTGTTTTGTTCCCGCCGGGCTAATCGCCCTCGCTCTTATCCTGCGCCGCCAAGGCGCATAAAAAGATAGTACCACAATTCGATTTACTATTTTCAATCTTTAAACAAAGCGGTAGCTTTTCTGCCCGTTTTAGGGCATAATGGTTGCCTAACTTCCGATAGTATAAGAACTTGGAGATAAAAAGATGCAGGACAAAGTGATAATATTCGACACGACCTTACGCGACGGCGAACAGGCGCCGGGAGCGTCGCTTTCGGTGGCGGAAAAGCTCGAAATCGCCCAGCAGTTGGCGATTCTGGGCGTTGACGTCATCGAGGCGGGTTTCCCGGTCTCATCGCCCGCACAATTCGAAGCGACAAAGCTGATAGCAGAACAGGTAAAGGGTCCTTCGACTTCGCTCAGGACAGGCCCGACGATTTGCGGCCTCGCCCGCGCTCACGAAGCCGACATAACCTCGGCAGGCAAGGCGCTTGCGCCCGCAAAGAAAAAACGCATACATACGTTTATCGCGACAAGCCCGATACATATGAAGCACAAGCTCAACAAGACCCCCGCTGAGGTACTGAAGATGGCCGTCGCGGCGGTGAAATTAGCGAAAACCTTTACCGATGACGTTGAGTTTTCGCCTGAGGACGCCTGTCGCAGCGAAATGCCGTTTTTGATTGAGGTTTTGACCGCCGTGATTGAAGCTGGGGCAACAACGCTGAACATCCCGGACACGGTGGGCTATGTATTGCCTTACGAATACGGCCAGATTATCGCGCAGCTTGTCGCCGGTGTCCCCGGCATCGGCAAAACGATAATAAGCACGCACTGTCATAACGACCTGGGACAAGCGGTCGCAAATTCGTTAGCAGGCGTGAGAAACGGCGCAAGGCAGGTGGAATGTTCGATAAACGGACTCGGCGAACGAGCGGGAAATGCCGCGCTCGAAGAAGTTGTGATGGCGATACATACCAGGCCCGACTTTTTCACAAGAGCAGCAGGCGGAAAACCAGTTACGACAGGTATCAAGACAACTGAGATTTACCGCACGAGCCAGCTTGTGTCGCGTCTGACGGGATTTGTGATTCAGCCGAATAAGGCAATTGTCGGCGCTAATGCCTTCGCCCACGAATC
>Ga0153915_10006233_pt1 | contig 11154 bp, 9 predicted proteins | sample Opewatmetagenome_2_FD_107003 | JGI IMG/M metagenome (GOLD analysis project Ga0153915, IMG submission 107003) | Freshwater wetland microbial communities from Ohio, USA - Open water 3 Core 3 Depth 3 metaG | ecosystem: Environmental > Aquatic > Freshwater > Wetlands | place: USA: Ohio, Lake Erie...
CAACCTGACCTGGGAATTGCGCGAAGGAATTGTGAAGCATGAATCGGAATATGATATCTCTGATGCGCGCAATTATGACCCTGACCTCCGTGGACATTTGGAAGCTCAGATTACGAACGCCGCTGACGAGCTATCATACACTGCACACGATTTGGATGACGGGTTACGCTCAGGAATGATCAGTACACCCATGCTGGAAGGAATCACGCTTTGGGAGATCTTGGTGGAAAGCATTGGTTGGCGCGGGCAAGAATTGGATGATCTGTCACGCCACCGGATGATCAGAAACCTGATCGATATGGAAGTTACCGACCTAATTCATACCACTGACCAACACCTGCGCGAGAGTGGAGTACGCTCAGTTCTTGAATTGCAAACCTTACCGTATAACGTGGTGGGTTTCAGTGAAGAGATGAGTCGACGGAATCGGCAATTAAAAGATTTCTTATACGCCAATCTATATCGTCATCACCGGGTTGTCCGCATGGCGGTTAAGGCCGAGCGGATCATCAGTGATCTCTTCCGGGCTTATTTGCACGAGCCGGCTATCCTGCCGAATCACGTCCAGGAGCTGACAAAGGAACATGGCTTGGAACGTAACATCTGTGATTATATTGCTGGTATGACTGATCGGTTCGCGGTGGAAGAATACCAAAAGCTTTTTGACCCGGTGATGAAACCGTAGAGGCAAGCGTATGCAGCAGGAAACATACTTAACTTCAGAGGGAGCGGAAAAGCTACAAGCTGAGCTCGAAGAGCTGAAAGGCCCAAAGCGGGACGAAATAGCTAAACGTTTGCGCTCCGCCATTCAAATGGGCGACCTCTCTGAGAACGCTGATTATCACAAAGCAAAAGAGGACCAGTCATTCCTGGAGGGAAGGATCCAGGAGCTGGAGTTCCTCCTGAAGAACGCCACAATCGTTGATGTAACCGATATCCCTACGGATACCATTCAAGTGGGGTCGCGCGTCACCGTTCAGGAAGAAGATTTTCCTCCAGAGACATTTTTTTTAGTGGGTGCGAAAGAAGCAGATCCACGTAAAGGGAAAATCTCAAACGAATCCCCTATCGGACGTGTATTAATGGGTGGTCATGTTGGTGATGAAGTGACTGCATCCACCCCGGGTGGTGAAATAAAACTAAAAATTCTCAAAATAGAATGACGAAAAAAGAGTGGATTGGCCTGGCCAATCCACTCTTTTCGTTATAGAGATAATGGTTTATTGCTTCTGCCAGATGGCCAGCTCAAGCACCAGCGAATCGAAATAGCTGTTTTCAGGTAAAGCCCCTTGCCCATAAGCCATATCCACCACACGAGCGACCAACCGCAGGGTGGCAGTTTCGAGCACAGTCTGTCCACCCGAATTTGCCTGGAATGGCTCTCCCTTGGCTTCCAGTTTTTGCCTGATGGTAGGATCATTGAAGGCATGTGCGCTCATCAATACTTTGGTCACAGTTTGAATGTCATTCTTATCGAATAACCACACTTCAAAGGCAGTCACCTTTTTAGGTACGCCCACGCCGATGGTTTCAGAGATGCCAACCCCACACTCGCCTAGGAATTCACCAGAGGGTGAATCTACGCTGAAGGAGTCATCGAATAAATCATCACCAGCCTTATAAGAAGCCATAAATTGGGCCATTGGAGCTTGTTCACCAGGTGCAGGGTAATTCGTCCACTCGGCCGGGGTTTCCACTTCGGAGGTAGAAATTTGTGAGGTGGGTTCAACCCCGCCAGCTCTTTTTCTACCCTGAAGAACAAAATATGCCACAATCGCGGCTCCCACTAAAAAGGTTACGACGCACAACACGATCAACAACGTAACCAGGTTTGACCTCCCTCCTTTGGCTGCGGTTGCCGTTGGAGTGACCCCGGGTGCAGACGTTGCAGGCAAGACTTGTGAGGTGGTTGAGACGGCAGCCCCAAACTGCGTGATCAGGTTTGGGTCGATACCTCCTGGGCTAGCCTGCATCCGTGCGAGTGCATCTGCACCAGTCTCGCCAAGCGCGTCGAATTCCACTTTAGCATTAGCAGCATCACCTGTTGCACCATACGATATGATCGCCATTTTCAGCCACATATCCTGCCAACCTGGATGAAGGTTTGTGGGCGCTGCATCGGTCCATTTAACTGGCCACAACCCCCAGCCAATAGCCAGGCCGATGATCAACCCCACCACAATACCAAGGATACCTATTACAAGCGGTCGTTTGAGATATTCACGGATTTGGTCCATCTTTTAACTCCGAGCCTGAGATTCTAATTTTGATAGATATGTAGACTGCACCAGGGTATGGTTGTTTATCTGGTTTCTAATTTTAGACCATAGTCATTAAAAGTGCAACTATCTTTAACTATTGGATACTCGTGTTGCAAGAGTAATGCCAATTCAGTCCAATAAAAAATGGGCCTGCGAAAGTAGGCCCATTTTTGTTATTACCCAACGTCTGCAGTTTCTTCAACTGTTACTTGATCGAGAGGAAACATGGTCTGGCACTGTAGACATTGCGCCTGATTTTTATTAGCCACTACCAGCATCCCACTACATTCGGGACATGGTCTGGCTAAAGGCAATTTCCACGAAGTGAAATCACAATTTGGGTAATTAGCACATCCGTAGAATGTGCGTCCCTTACGGGTTTTTCGCTGTACAATATCTCCCTGGTCTTTTGGACACACCACACCAATCTTTTCCAACCAGGCTTCAGTATGCCGACAATCGGGGAAAGCGCTGCAGCTGATGAACTTGCCATAACGACCCCAACGGATAACCAGCTCGTGCCCACATTCAGGGCAAGCACGCCCTATTGGTTCAGGTCCCATATTCATCTCGGGCATATTCAGCTCGGCCTTGGCAACCTGTTCGGCAAACGGACTATAAAACTCACGGATCGATTCGACCCATTCCCGCTTACCCTCCGCAATGAGGTCTAGGTCTTCTTCCATTTTAGCGGTAAAACCATAATCCACAACCCCAGGGAAGTGTTCGGTTATCAAATCGTTGACCAGGATACCAGTTTCGGTGGGGGTAAGACGTTTCTGATCACGCACGACGTAACCACGTTGCTGAATAGTACTCAGGATGGGCGCATAGGTGGATGGTCTGCCAATGCCGTATTCTTCCAGTGTACGCACAAGTGTCGCCTCGGTGAAACGGGGTGGTGGTTGGGTGAAGTGCTGCTCGGGGAGCAAGCGTATCAGTTTCTGGCTCTGCCCTTCGAGAATCCCAGCCGGGATGCGGGCGTTCTCCTCTTCCTCTTCGGAAACCTGGTCTTCATCCTTAGCTTCTTCATAAACCACAAGGAATCCGATGAACTTGACGGTGGAACCGGAAGCGCGTAACAAATATTCATGCTGGTTAGATTTGGCGGTAACTTCCACTGACAGGGTGTCAAATACTGCGGATTCCATTTGAGAAGCGACGAAGCGCTGCCAAACCAACTGATACAGGCGGAATTGGTCACGATTGAGAAATTCCTTAATACCCTCGGGTTGGCGCATGACTGAGGTAGGTCGAACAGCTTCATGGGCTTCCTGGGCACCTTTGGTTTTGGTCTGGTATTTGGGCGGCTCGGGGGGCAGGAACTTATCGCCATAACGTGCACCAATAAACTCACGAGCTTCAGTCTGGGCGGTCTCTGCAACATTGGTAGAGTCAGTACGCATATAGGTGATTAAACCCACCGCCCCTTCTCCCAGGTCGATACCTTCATATAGCTGCTGAGCCAATGCCATGGTGCGCCGGGCGGTATAACCCAAACGGCGGGAGGCTTCTTGCTGCATGGTGCTGGTGGTAAAGGGCGCAGAGGGTTTACGTCGACGTTCACCATGTTTGACCTTTGAGATCACATAAGCAGAGCCTTCCATATCCTCTAAAATTGGCTGAACTACGGCTTGGTTTCCCAAAACGGGATCTTCATCATCCATTTTTGCTAATTTGGCGATGAAAGTTTCCTTGATCTTCTCAGGACGGAGCTCGGCGGCAATTGACCAATATTCGACCGGGTTAAATGCCTCAATCTCGCGCTCTCGCTCCACCACAAGGCGTAGGGCAACCGATTGGACCCGACCTGCAGATAAGCGGCTACGCACCTTACGCCACAAGAGCGGACTGAGGTTGTACCCAACTAAACGGTCGAGAATTCGCCGTGCCTGCTGGGCATCCACCAGATCCATATCGATCCCACGCGGGTGAGCGAAAGCCTCATTAATGGCAGGCTCGGTAATTTCGTGGAAAACCACGCGCTGTGTGCGCTTGGGCTCAATCTTGGCTGATTCTAGCAAGTGCCAGGCAATGGCTTCTCCCTCTCGGTCTGGGTCAGTTGCCAGATAGATCTCTGCATGCGATTTAGCTAATGCTTGAATTTCTTTGACTACCGGACGTTTCTCATTGGGAACGCGATACTTGGGAGCAAAATCATGCTCGACATCCACCGAAAGTTGCGAATGTAATAAGTCGCGTACATGCCCGACGGAAGCCTTTACCGTGAATCCTTTGCCCAAAAAGCGGCCCACCGTGCGTGCCTTAGCGGGTGATTCGACGATAACCAGTTTTCCCTTGCGATTATCACCTTTCTTGGGGGCGATCATCCCTTCATGAGCGGGTGTTTTTCCCATGCGAAAGAGGGTAGTTCCACAAACCGGACAAATACCGCGCGAAGCCGGGGTACCATTATCCGTAAAGACCGGCTTTGGGTCAGTCATTTCCCGTTTAGTCCGACATTTTACACAATATGCTTCCAAAGTAAACCTCCTGGTTCTATAACCAACAAATTGCAGATTTTTTCTACGTTGTAATATTTGATCTGGAAATTAGCCTACGCCTCATAGGTTTCGGGTTGTTCTCTTATAGCAATGTAATTCATTCCACCCACCTGACGCACCATCCCTTTTAATTCCATCATTGCCAGGGTGGCCGAGACGGTTTCGATGGGCAAGCTAGCCTCCGCACGAATCTCGTCCACATGCCTCGGTTCATGGGAGAGTAATTTGTATAAGCGTGACTCAATCGGATCAGTAGGCAGTGCTACCCGAATCGCCCGATGTTCAGTGACCATGGTCAGATTCAATGTCTCGAGCACATCCTGTGGACTGAGAAGCGGCTGAGCACCATCCCTTATCAAGCGGTTGGTACCCTGACTTTGTGGTGCGTTAATATTCCCTGGCACGGCAAATACATCGCGCCCTTGTTCAGCCGCAAATGATGCGGTGATCAACGCCCCACTGGTCACCCCTGCCTCAACAATAATCACCGCCATGGATAAACCTGAGATGATGCGATTCCGTGGCGGGAAGTTCAAACCATCCGGTGGGGTACCAATGGCGTAATCACTAACCAGGGCACCATGCTCTATGATCTGAGCAGCTAACCGCCTATTCTCAGGGGGATAGACAAGATCGACACCATTGCCCAATATAGCCAAAGTTCGACCTCCGGCATTTAAGGCGGCCTGGTGGGCAATAGAATCCACACCACGCGCCAAACCGCTGACAATGGTCACACCATTCTGTGCTAATGTGGTGGCGACCTCCTCGGCTACCTGGCGCCCGTAGGATGTGACTCGCCGGGTACCAACGATGGCAACCGCCCATTCATCCTCTGCAAGCAATGAACCACGGATGTACAGGACGGGTGGTGGCTGGTCGATTTCCTTTAGATGCCGTGGGTATCCTTCGTCATCCCATGTCAGCACATGGACTCCCAACGCCTGGATGCGCTCCCAGATTTGCTCCAACGACACACCTTTATGCACGCGTTGGAAGGACTCAATAATTTTTTGACTCAGTCCAACTTCCGCTAAGGTCTCAGGAGAGGCATTCCAGGCAGTTTCAGCATTACCGAACCTATCCAGCAATGCCTTGAACCGCACTGAGCCAATCCCTTTAACTATATTAAAGCCAACCCAATACATCTTAGGGTCGACCAAGGTTAGTTCTCCTCTGCGAGTATCCCAGGGATGATATGTACAGTGATCTCACGATTCGTAAGATCAATGCTCTGGATAAATGTATCCACGATTGGGATAAGCACCTCTGGACCAATTTCTGGACGGATCACGAGCACATCACTGGCCCCCGTTTCTAAAATCTCAGTAACTGTGCCTATGGAGACTCCCGCATCTGTAGCTACATGCAAATTGATCAATTGATGCTGGTAATATTCGCCGTCTGCCAGGGGTGGGCGGTCATTAGCTTTCACATACAGGACCTGATTACGAAACTGGCTGATCTGCTCTGGGGTGGTATATCCCTCAAAGGTCATCAGGAGTCCTTCCCGATGTGGCCGACATTTTATCAACCGCAATTGATCGTTTTCTGAGTTTAAGTATAAAATCGCACCCGGTATCAGACGCTCGGGAAAGTCAGTAAATACTTCCATCAGGATTTCACCGTGTATGCCATGGGCATGACGCAGCTTTCCCACCGCTAAGAAGGCAGGCTCGCCGGGCAGTAGCGAGCCTGCAGCGTTCCAATGCGCTGAACTTGCTCTTCCTTGACTCATTGGGGATCTTCAACATCCAGGTAAGCCTGCTTGCCACTGCGGGAAGCAGATACATTCAGGAGCATGCGCATTGCATTGGCAACTCGCCCCTGGCGACCGATCACTCGCCCCATGTCCTCTTTGGCAACCTTCAGCTTCAGGTATATTTTTCCACCTCGTTGCTCTTGTGAAACCCGGACTTGGGTAGGGTCATCCACTAATGAGGCGGCAATGAACTCAATGAGTTCTCTCATAGCTTACTCCTTGTTTCTGGCGGTAATGAGTACTTTCTTGTGATTTCAGAACCAGCATGCTCACCGGAAGATACCACTCCCGCCCAAGGCCCTGCCAGTGTTTTATTCCAATTTATGATTTACGCTGGCTGGTTTGACGGCTTAATTGGCGCGCATCCTGGGCTGATTTGGCTTCAGCCAGCAGAGTCTCAAGTGCCTCACCAGCTTTAAAGCGCTCATAACGCTCTAGCAATCCACTGGTTCTGAATAACTTCGTGACCGACTCACTGGGTTGAGCGCCTCTGCTGATCCAATCATATATCCGATCCTCATGCAGTTCGATCGTCCCGGGTTGGGTGCGGGGATTATAGAATCCCAAAATTTCCAGGAAGCGTCCATCACGAGGGTGTTCAATATCGGCAGCCACAATGCGATAGCTGGGCTGTTTCTTTGCTCCTACACGGCGTAAACGAATACGGACCATTTTGATACCAATCTCCTTCTATCTAGATTAAATTTATCATCAATCTTCCTGGGGCACATACCCGGTGAAAAACAAGGGTGCGCGGAAGGGACGCGAACCACCGGTATTATTCCCCAGACGATATGGGAACTCCCATACCGTTATCCAAACAAGCGTGGTACTCCACGCATGCCAGATTTCTTAATGTTCTTGAACATTCGCTGAGCTTCACGGTACTGCTTGATCAGGCGATTCACATCCTGAACCTCAGTCCCAGAGCCATTAGCAATCCGTCGCCGCCGGCTGGCATTCAGCACATCCGGGCGTCGTCGTTCTTGTATAGTCATCGAACTGATGATCGCTTCAGTCATCTTGAGCTGATTTTCAGCATCCTTTGGGTCAATCTGGCGCGCCAGTTGCCCCATTCCACCAGGAAGCATCTCCAACACCTGGGCAATTGGACCCATTTTTCGCACCTGCCGCAGCTGACTGGCAAAATCTTCCAACGAGAACTCACCAGCCAACATCCTCTCAGCATCTTTTTTAGCTTGCTGTTGGTCAAAAGCAGCTTCAGCTTTTTCAATCAAACCCAACATATCGCCCATCCCCAGGATGCGTGAAGCCAATCGACCCGGGTCATAGATTTCCAGGGCATCCAAGGCTTCACCCGTACCGATGAACTTGATCGGTACTCCCGTGACAGAACGGATGGAGATGGCTGCACCTCCGCGAGCGTCTCCGTCCATCTTGGTCAGGATCAAACCAGTCAGAGCAATCGCTGCTCTGAAGCCCTTGGCGATATTCACAGCTTCCTGACCAATCATCGAGTCAACCACTAATAGCGTCTCAACGGGATGAACTTTTTTATCTATAGCAGTTAATTCATCCATCAATGCATTATCAAGCTGAGAACGCCCGGCAGTATCTAAAATAAGGACTGTGTTCCCACCTCGTTGGGCTTTATCCAAGGCATGGGCTGCCAGGTCAGGAGGTTTAACCCCGGCTTCAAAATAAATGGGGACACCCAATTTCTCACCCAGTGTTTCAAGTTGTTTAACCGCTGCTGGGCGATAGGGATCAGCAGCTACTAACATCACCCGTTCCCCCTGGGCTCGAAGCAGGCGCGCCAGCTTGCCAGCAGCAGTGGTTTTGCCAGAACCTTGAAGGCCAACCAGCATGATGACATAGGGGCGGGAACCGCTCAGGTTGAGTCGCTCAGGTGTGCCGAGGGTATTGATCAGCTCCTCGTTAACAATCTTGATGACCTGCTGCGCAGGGTTAAGGGCTTTGGATACCTCTGCACCCACGGATCGCTCACGCACGCGGGTGATAAATTCCTTCACCACGCCATAATTGACGTCAGCTTCCAATAAAGCCATACGCACTTCACGCATGGCTATATCAACATCAGCCGCCGAGAGTTTTCCCCGGCGGCGTAATTGCGTGAATACGTTATTAAGTCGTTCGGTCAGGTTCTCAAACACAGGAGTGCATTTTAGCGTGTAAGTTTGGAATGGTCAAGAGTAGATAATGAAGAGAGTCCAGCCATTGATTCCAATCCGGCCAGTATTTGGCCGGTTTCTAACCAGCGCAACTATTAACCCAATCAAGGGTTATACCATATCTAGACAAATATAAACTTTTTCAAGATTGAGCCATTTACCCTAAAACGATAATTTTACCCTCGCCAAGGAGATGTATCGATGTCAAAAATCGCTCTTGTCACGGATAGCACGTGCTCCATTCCAAAAGACCTCACCGATAAATATAACATCATTGTAGCTCCCCAGATTTTACTTTGGGGCAATGAGACATTTGAAGATGGGGTGAACATCACACCAAGCGAATTCTACACCCGCATTAAAAAAGCATCGGTTATGCCATCCACAACACAGGTGACCGTAGCAAAATTTTTAGAAATCTACCAGCACCTGCTCGATCAAGATTACCAAATCCTGTCGATTCTAATCTCCTCTAAATTATCTGGGACGGTCAACTCGGCTGTCCAGGCAAAATCGATGCTACCTCCAGATGCGCTGATTGAAATCGTCGATTCGAATTCAACCGCCATGGCAATGGGTTTCCATCTATTGACTGTTGCACGCGCCATTAAACAAGGAGCCACTCTATCCGAATGTACAGCTTTAGCCCAGAAAGCTACCGAGCATACGGGTGTCTTTTTCGCCGTGGATACACTGGAGTTCCTGCACCGGGGTGGGCGAATTGGGGGAGCTACCAGATTCATGGGGACAGTTTTGAATTTTAAACCCATCTTGGAGCTGCGCGATGGTAGGGTGGAACCCATTGAGCGGGTACGTACACGCAGGAAGTCACTGGACCGGATCGTTGAGCTGGCAGTTGAGCAAATTGGCGGGCGGACACCAGTTCGTCTATCGTCGCTACATGCCAATGCCCCAGAGGATGCAAAGTTCGTGTTGGAAGAAGCCAGTGCAAAGCTCAACCCAATCGAAACTGTGTATTCCGAGGTCAGTCCAGTGGTCGGAGTGCACGCTGGACCAGGGGTAGTCGGATTAGTCTATATGGCGGGAATGTAATTTTTTCACCAACCAGGAGACCGAGGCTAAGGCTGCCTGCGGTCTTTTTTTCTTAAAGGTAGAGTTAATTAAGCAGCAAATCTGAGCAATCATCCCAGGGGATGATAGCAGGTGTTCCGCTGCTGGTACAATTATTGATACCCTTAATCAGGAGATATCATGAAAACTTATCCTCACATCGCCATACAGGTTCCTGACCTATATTTACCTCGCTCAGGTGTAGACCTGAATAAATGGGCGGTTATCGCATGCGACCAATTTACCTCCCAACCGGAATACTGGCACAAAGTCGAGGAAGTAGTCGGAAAAACACCTTCCACGCTCAAAATGATCTTCCCCGAAGTCTATCTCGATAAGCCAGGAGCAGATGAACGCATCCAGCGTATTCAACATACAATGTTGGATTATCTATCCAGTGGATTGCTTGTCCCGCAGGCTGGTATGGTGTATGTGGAACGGCAAGTGGGTGGTAAATTACGAAAAGGGCTGGTCCTGGCGTTGGATTTGGAGCATTATGACTACAGTAAAGGCTCACAATCACTCATTCGCGCCACTGAAGGAACAATCATTGAACGCCTGCCTCCACGGATACGTATCCGGGAAGGTGCCAAACTGGAACTACCACATATCCTTGTACTGATCGATGACCCTGAGCGTACAGTCATTGAACCATTGGGGAAATCTAAATCGCTCCTGAAAGAGTTATATGATTTTGATCTCATGGCTGGCTCTGGTCATTTGAACGGTTACCTGGTGAATAACCCGTCCACCGAAGTCAGCGTGGTCACAGCTTTGGAGCAGCTGGCAAATCCACAGATTTTCGCAACCAAATACGGCGTCAGCACCAATCAGCCTGTGCTGCTTTTCGCCATGGGTGATGGCAACCACTCACTCGCCACTGCCAAAGCAATCTGGGAAATGAAAAAATCAAAGGTTGGGATGGACCACCCATCACGGTACGCATTGGTGGAAATTGAGAATGTGCATGATAAAGGATTGGAATTCGCACCCATTCATCGCGTAATCTTTGGTCTCAAACAGGATATTTTTAAAGCCATGCAGGAATATTACCAGGCAGGATTTTCTCTCACCCCATGTAAGGACCAATCTGAGATGGTTACCAGAGTCGACGAGTCACCTGGGATTCCACAAACCATTGGGGTGATCTCCCCTCAAGGTTTTGGAGTTGTGGAGGTCGCCAATCCATCATCCAACCTACCAGTAGGCACATTACAGGCATTCCTGGATTACTTCCTGAAGAGTGGGGGAGCCGATAAGATCGACTATATACATGGCAGAGATATTGTATATAAGCTGGGATTGATGCCTCAAAATATTGCTTTCTACCTGCCGGGCATGGATAAAAGCGACCTATTTAAGACGGTGATCCTGGATGGTGCCTTACCCCGCAAAACGTTTTC
>Ga0153915_10006234_pt1 | contig 11153 bp, 13 predicted proteins | sample Opewatmetagenome_2_FD_107003 | JGI IMG/M metagenome (GOLD analysis project Ga0153915, IMG submission 107003) | Freshwater wetland microbial communities from Ohio, USA - Open water 3 Core 3 Depth 3 metaG | ecosystem: Environmental > Aquatic > Freshwater > Wetlands | place: USA: Ohio, Lake Erie...
CTCGCAATCCACTTCAAGCCACAGACCCATTGTCCCTTCGACGGTGTTTATCCTGAGCGTAGTCGAACGGGCTCAGGGCTTCTCCGGAAGGGTTCACTCCTTGGCCTGTGTCCACTATGAGAATACGAAGCTAGGCGCGCCCTCGCTACATTAGAATCAAAGATAACCCGAAACCAGCAAATCGCCTCCCGATTTTCTGAAAGCCAGGCGCTGGATACGGAGCGAGCGATCAACGCGGCGAATCCCCAGCCCGCCGATCATCACTCGGCCTTCACCGCCCAAAATTTTCGGCGCATAAAAAAATATCACTTTGTCCACGATCTTCGCGCGGAGCGCCGAAGCAGCCACGGTCGCGCCCCCTTCGATCATGACGCTGACGATTCCTGAATCGGCGAGCTTTCTCAGCAAAACCATCCACGAGATCTCACCGCCGCGGAGCGGAAACCTCCAAACCTGGGCTCCTCGTGATTCCAGAGCGTGCGCCTTCGCCACCGGCGCTCTTGTGCCCGTGACCACTATGGTTTTTCCCGGATCGCGCTGGTGAAACAACCGGGCCGACGGGCGAATGCGCAGACGGCCATCGAGAACGATACGCCGGGGATTGCGACCGCCCCGGATGCGGCAAGTCAATTGTGGATCATCGGCGATCGCAGTTCCCGCTCCCACCAGTACGCCGTCCACCTGATTGCGCAGCCGATGAACCATGGCGCGCGAGTCGGCGCCGCTGATCCAACGCGCATCGCCGCTAGCCGTGGCGATCTTGCCGTCTAGAGAGGCGGCGAGCTTCAACGTGACAAACGGCAGCCTCCGGGTAATGAATTTGACGAAGGCTTCATTCAGCGCGGCGCACTCCTCCTCGAAGAGGCCGGATCGCACGCGAATGCCGGCTCGTCGCAAACGCGCGAAGCCTCGCCCGGCGACGGCGGGATTGGGATCTTTCATCCCGGCAACCACTTCTTTGATGCCCGCGCGGATTAACGCATCCGCGCAAGGCGGCGTTCTCCCCTGGTGGCTGCAAGGTTCCAGGTTTATGTACAACGTCGCTCCCCGCGCCTTGGCGCCCGCGCGCTTTAGCGCGACGATCTCGGCGTGGTCGGCCCCGGCAAACGGATGATGGCCCGTAGCGACGATTCGCTCTCCGCGCGCCAGTACGGCACCGACCATCGGATTGGGGCTCGTTCTCCCAGCGGCTTTCAAAGCCAGACGACACGCCATTCGTAAAAAGCGTCTATCTGAATCGCTCCAGCGGGGGCGGGGCAAGACGCTATTCCCCCCGGCGCCTGACGGTCGCCGTTCTTAACGCGGCGGCGCCTTTGCGCTCACTGATCAGCTCTTCCAACTCGACCATGAACTCGTTGATGTCTTTGAAGGAGCGATAGACCGATGCAAAACGCACGTAGGCTACCGGATCGGTGTCATGCAGCTCGCGCATCACGGTCTCGCCAATCATGGAGCTCGGGATTTCCTTTTCGCCGCGCTCTTGAAGATTGCGCTCGACACGGTCGGCGATGGCTTCGATGGTATTGATACTGACTGGCCGCTTTTCGCAGGCGCGCTTGAGACCGTTGATGACCTTAACGCGGTCGTACCCCTCGCGCCGGCCGTCCTTCTTTACCACCAGGGGCATCATCTCCTCGACCCGTTCGTAGGTCGTAAAGCGGCGGTTGCACTTGGAACACTCCCGGCGGCGCCGGATCATGGCGCTGTCTTTGCTCAAGCGCGAGTCGATGACCCGGTTATCAGTGTCATGGCAAAAGGGGCATTTCATATCAGTAATGAGTGCTGAGCAATGAGTTTTGAGTTATGCTCCGTGACTTTTTGGCTTAACCCTCAGTCCTCAGCACTCGTTACTCGTTACTCTTTCAGCAGCCGGTGCGGATACACCGGAAACTGCTGGCATAACGCACCCACCTCCTCGGCGACAAGCCGCAGCGCAGCCTCGTCGCCCACATGATTGAGAGAGCGCGCGATCAGATCGCCGATCGCTGCCATTTCCTTTTCTTTCATGCCCCTGCTGGTAACGGCAGGCGTGCCAATGCGGATGCCACTGGTGACGAACGGTGAGCGGGTGTCGAAAGGCACCGTGTTCTTGTTCACGGTGATGCGCGCTTTGTCGAGGGTCTCTTGCGCAACCTTGCCCGTCAATTCCGAATGGCGCAAATCGACCAGCATCAAATGATTATCGGTGCCGCCGGAAGTCAGGCGAAACCCTTTAGCCATCAACGTCTGCGCGAGGGCCTGGGCGTTCTTCACGATCTGCTGCTGATAGAGTTTAAAGTCCGGGCTCAGAGCTTCTTTGAGGGCGACCGCCTTGGCGGCGATGACGTGCATGAGAGGTCCGCCCTGCATCCCCGGAAAGACCTTGCTGTCGATGGTTTTAGCATGCTCGGCGCGGCACAGGATCATGCCGCCGCGCGGCCCGCGCAAGGTCTTATGCGTGGTCGTGGTGACAAAATCGGCGTAAGGCACCGGGCTCGGATGGAGCCCCGCGGCGACCAGCCCGGCAATATGGGCCATGTCTACCATTAGGTAAGCGCCAATCTCATCCGCGATCTCGCGGAAGCGAGCATAATCGATGATGCGCGGATAAGCGCTGGCGCCGGCGATAATCAGACGCGGGCGATGCTCTTTGGCAAGTCTTTCGACCTCGTCGTAGTCGATGGTTTCAGTTTGCTCGGAAACGCCGTAGGGAATCACCCGGTACAATAGGCCGGAAAAGTTCACGGGACTGCCCATGGAGAGGTGGCCGCCGTGGGCGAGGTTCATGCCGAGATAGGAATCTCCCGGCTTCAGCACAGAAAGATACACCGTCATGTTCGCCTGGGTCCCGGAATGGGGTTGCACGTTGGCGTGATCCGCGCCGAACAGTTCCTTGGCGCGGGCGATCGCCAAGGACTCCACCACATCGACGAACTCGCACCCGCCGTAATAGCGCTTTCCAGGGTAGCCTTCGGCGTATTTGTTGGTCATCACGCAGCCCTGGGCCTCTAGCACCGCCTCGCTTACGACATTTTCCGAGGCGATGAGCTCGAGATTACGCTCGAGCCGCTCAGTTTCCTTTCTAATCGCCGCAAAGACCTCCGCATCCGTTTGTTGCAAGAAAGACATGGGTTTCCTTCGCTTGTTTATTCCTTCACCTGACCATGGATTCGAATCCCCAAGTCGCGCTCGATTTGGCAAATCTTATCGACGCGCCGCTGGTGGCGTCCGCCGGCGAACTGCGTCGCCAACCAGGTCTCTAAAATTTGTTTCGCCAACAACCTCTCGGTTTTCGCCCCGCTGAGCACGAGAATGTTGGCATCGTTATGTTCGCGGCTCGAACAGGCGGCGTCCAAATCCTGAACCAGCGCGGCGCGGACGGCGGGAAATTTATTAGCCAGAATCGACATGCCAATGCCGCTGGTGCAAACCAGCACACCCCGCTCGGCTTCTCCCGACGAAACCCGCAACGAAACCTCGCGGCCGAAATCCGGGTAGTCCACCGACGCCTTGCCCTGAGTGCCGAAATCTCGCACTTCGACTCCCTTGGCGCGCAGCACCCCGACCAGATAATCTTTAAGCTCCACGCCGCCGTGGTCGCTGCCGATAGCGATCATACAGTTTTCGCGCCTGTCAATCTCTCATCGTCGAAGCGCTCGCCCGCGGGCGATAAAGAAAATCGCAGAAGGTGGGTGCCCAACTCACAACTCCTGCGATTTCCGATTGAAGTTTCCGTGACCCTTGCGGGCGATCACCGAGCCCTACGCTGGGTTCATCGCATCTGCCGCGATTTCAGCGGTGACTCTCGATATAGGTGATGACATCCTGAACGGATTTAATTTTTTCCGCATCCTCGTCGGAAATCTCCATTTCGTATTCTTCCTCTAAAGCCATCACCAATTCCACGATGTCGAGAGAATCCGCTCCTAAGTCTTCGATGAACGACGCTTCGGGAGTAACTTCTTCGTCGCTCACCCCCAGTTGTTCGCACACTATTTCTTTGACCCTGGCCTGCACGGATGATGCCATCTTATCTCACCTCCTAAGTTCGATTTCCCTACATGTATTGTCCGCCATTAATACTCACAACTTGTCCGGTAATATACCCGGCCCCCGCCCCCGCGAGAAACGCCACCAGATCAGCGACTTCATTGCCGGCGCCAAAACGGCCGAGAGGAATCGATCGGCGATATTCCTCCTGAACCTTCGCCGGCAACCTGGCCGTCATGTCGGTTTCAATGAAACCGGGAGCTACAGCATTCACGGTAATCGCCCGGCCGGCCAGCTCTTTGGCCACGGCCTTGGTAAAGCCGATGACGCCCGCCTTCGCGGCAGCGTATAGCGATTGACCGGCATTTCCCGCCTGTCCCACCACCGACGTCATATTGATGATCCGACCGTAGCGCTGGCGGACCATGAACCGAGACACGGCCTTGGTGCACAGTATCGTGCCCTTGAGGTTGGTTCCAACGACATGGTCCCAATCTTCCGGCTTCATGCGCAGCAACAGATTATCCGCGGTGATCCCGGCATTGTTGACCAGAATATCAATTCTATTATGCCGGTCAACGATTTTCTTCACCGCTTCTTCGACCTGCTGCGCGTCGGCAACATCGAATTGGCTCAACTCGCCGGATCCTCCTAGAGCTAAGAGTTCCTTTAACGATTCTTCAGCCGCCTCCTGGTTGCCGCGATAATTGATGACGGTGAACGCGCCAAGGCGCCCGAATTTATGGACGATTGCCCGGCCGATCCCCCGGCTGCCCCCGGTCACCAGCGCGACCTGTCCGTCGAGGCTCAATCCCTTAACCCGCCTTCACTCTGGTCAGGTCTTCGGGGGTTTCAAAGTTATCGACCGCCAACTGTGGGACAATGCGCTTGATCAATCCCCTTAATACCTTACCAGGCCCGATTTCCAGCGCGCGACGGCAGCCCAAGGCATCGAGCTTACGCATCGACTCCTCCCAGCGTACCGGGAGCACGGCCTGCTCGATCAAAAGCGTTTTCACACGATCGGGCTTCAAGTTCACTTCCGCATCGACATTCGCAACCACGCCGACTGAAAACGGGTGCACCTCCACCTCGCGCAAGACCTTTTTCAACCCTTCGGCAGCCGGCCGCATCAACTCGCAATGAAAGGGGGCGCTCACCGGCAAATCCATCACTCTTTTGGCGCCGCGTTCCTCGGCCAGAGCCCTGGCGCGGGCAACGGCTTCTTTGGCGCCGGAGATGGCGATCTGCCCGCCCCCGTTATAGTTTGCCGGAGCCACGACTTCCCCTCCGCTCGCCTCTTTACAGAGCGCGGCCACAGTGTCCGCGTCCAAACCCAGAATGACCGCCATCGCTCCCGCGCCGGCCGGCACCGCCGCTTGCATCAAGCGCCCGCGCTCGCGCACGACTCTTACCGCGTCGCGAAAACTCAGCGCGCCCGCGCACACCAGGGCGCTGTATTCGCCGAGGCTATGCCCCGCCACAAAATTCGGCCGCAGCGCCGTCTCGGACTCCAAAACGCGCAGTGCGGCGATGGACGCGGTCAGGATCGCCGGTTGGGTATGCTCGGTGAGCTTGAGATCCGCTTCCGGACCGGCGTAGCAAAGTTCGCTCAGTGGAAAACCAAGGGCTTGATCGGCCTCGGCAAAAACCTGCTTGGCTGCGGCAAACTGTGCGCATAGTTCTTTCCCCATGCCAACGTACTGGGAGCCTTGACCGGGAAAAACAAAAGCGACTGCGCCGCCCTCCGACACTCTACTCGGTCCTTTCTCCTAAGATCCCGCGGCCTATTTTTCGCCCAACGTTTCGATTTTCGACTTGAGCCGCCGCCATATTTTTCCCGGCAAGCCGTCCCCGGTTTCGCCGCCCATTTCACCTAGAACATCGACGATATGACGGTTGACGTCTTGCTCCACCTCGTCTCTGGCGGCGCGAATCGCGTTCTTAATCGCGCGCGGGTTGGAGCCGCCATGTGCGATGATGCCGACGCCGTCCAAACCGATCAAGGGCGCGCCGCCATATTCGGCGTAGTCCAGGCGACGGTAAGCCTCGCGCAAAGCGCGGCGGGCCAAGAGATAACCAAGACGGTTCACAAGGTTTTTTTCAAAAGCGCTCTTCAGCACTTCACTGGCGAAGCTTGCCATCCCTTCCATGGTCTTGAGCGCGACGTTGCCGGTAAACCCGTCGCAGACGATCACGTCGACTTTGCCGTTGAAAATGTCCCGGCCCTCGACATAGCCGATGTAGTTGAGCGCAGTGGCCGACAGCTGCTCGCTCGCCGCCCGGGTCAGATCGTTGCCTTTACCGTCTTCCTCGCCGTTGCTGAGCACACCGACGCGCGGCTCCTTGATCCCCAAAATCCGCTCGGCATAGATCGAGCCCATCAAACCGAACTGCACCAGATGGCCCGGCTTGCAGTCGACATTGGCGCCCGCGTCGACGACCACTGTGGCTTTGGCGATGTTCGGAACGACGATGAGAATAGCCGGGCGCACCACCTCGGAGAGCGTTCCCATGACGAACATTCCGGTCGCCATCATGGCACCGGAATTTCCCGCGCTGACCACCGCCTCGACCTCGCCGCGCTTCATCATTTCGAAGGCGACTTTCATCGAGGAGTCTTTTTTCCGCAGTGCGCTGCTCGGCGATTCGTGCATTGTTATGATCTGGGAAGCAGGAACCACTTCGACGGAGCTCGTATGGGGATGCCGCGCCAGCTCCTGCTCCACTGATTCCTTTTCACCGACTAGAACAATCTCAACGCCCAGTTCGTGGGCGGCCAGCAGCGCCCCATCCACCACGACTCCCGGGGCATGGTCCCCGCCCATCGCGTCAACGGCGATCTTAGGCATACACGAAAGAAAAGTGCTTTAGCTCTCAGCGACTTTGAGCACGGCGCGGCCGCGGTAATAACCGCACTGGGAACAGGCGCGGTGCGGTAATACCGTTTCGCCGCAATTGGCGCAACTGCTCCACTGCGGCGTCGTAAGCGCGTCATGGGCGCGCCGTTGGTTTTTGACTCTCTTGGAAGTTCGTCTCTTCGGTACCGGCATAGTGATGTCCTATCCTTCCCCGCCCATCGGCGGCAGATGCGAATCGTCCATAAATCGGCAGATCAGCGATCCATTTTGAGCCTGCGAAAAACCGCCATCCGTGGATCGCCCATGGTAGCGGAGCAAGCGCACGCCTCACGGTTGAGGTCGGCGCCGCAGCCCCCGCAAAGCCCGCGGCAGTCTTCCGAACAGAGCGGCCGCGTCGGCAGCGCGAGCATGACCTGTTCCGTGATCAACGGCGAGAGATCGATCTCTTCGGTCGAATAATAGCTCAAGCCCAAATCCGCACGGCTCAATTCCTCGGCGCCGCGTGCAGACGGCGCTGGATCAGGCATCAGGACAAATTCGAATTGTCGATCCATCTTGAACGAAAAGTCCTCCAGACAACGGCTGCAGCTCGCCGTGATGCTGCCCTCAAACCGCCCGTGAAAGAAAAGCTCCTTTCCCGAGCGGTAATATACCAGAGCGACGTGCAAAGACGGCGGAAAGCGAAAATCCCGCGCGCTCCCCTTGGCGTAAATCTCGTTCAACTCCTCAATGCGTTCGGAGAAACTGATCTCTTTAGGTGACTGAGGAATATCGTCGACAGGGATTTTCATCGGCGCGGGAGCCGGCCGTTCAGTGCCTATGAATATAGATGAATCGTCCCTATTGTCAAGCCGGGTGGAAAATTCCCGGGTCTGAAAAGCGCGTGTTTTATTCACCACTTCCAGGTTGTGTGAGCGAGCCACGCAAGATCGGACCGACAGCGGCTGCGCGGTTGCCGACGACGATTGAAAAATTCTCCGCAACGCACGCTTCGCTTGTGTATTCACCGGCTTTTTGTTAACCATTTTTTTGGTCTCAGGCATGAACTTTCCCGTCTCGTTGCAGAAAAAGTGGCGCGGCAAACGGTTTAATTCTTACAACCGCGTCCTGAAGGACATCTTCGGCGCGCGGGTTTACAAGATCGGCCTGCGCATGGACTTCACCTGCCCCAACCGGGACGGCAAGGTCGCCGTGGGCGGCTGCATCTACTGCAACAACGCCAGTCACACGCCCGAGGATTATCGCCCCCGCGCCAGCGTAACCGAGCAACTGATTCTGGGTGCGGCGGCGCTCAAAAGGCGGCATCGCGCCGATCGCTACATCGCCTATTTCCAGAGTTACACGAACACCTACGACTCGGTGACAAAGCTTGAAAGCCTCTATCGCGACGCGCTCGCTTTTCCCGGAGTGGTCGGCCTCGCCATCGCGACGCGCCCCGACTGCGTCGGCGAAGACGTGCTCGATCTTGTCCAGGACCTTTCCCGCCGCACCTATTTCTGGCTGGAGCTGGGATTGGAATCGATGCACGACCGAACGCTGCAATGGATCAATCGCGGGCACGGGCTGCGAGACTTCATGGACGCCGCCCAACGAGCGAAACGCCGTCAGTTGCGGGTCTGCGCCCATCTGATCCTCGGCTTTCCAGGCGAAAGCCGTGACGACATGCTGGAGACCACGGATTTGCTCAACGGTCTCGGCATCGACGGCGTCAAGCTGCACAACCTGCACGTCATCAAGAACACCGTCCTGGAAAAATATTACCATGCTGGCGGTTTTGCGCTTTTGAGCCGGCCAGAATACGTTTCCCTGGTCGCCGATTTTCTGGAAAGATTGAATCCGGAAATGATCGTGCATCGCCTCACCGGCGAGACCTACCGGGCGATTACGGTCGCGCCCGTTTGGTCGATTGACAAGATCGGCGTGCACAACGCGATTTTCAAGGAGCTCGATCAACGCGATAGTTGGCAAGGCCGTCTGTATCGAGTAGATGACAAAGGTGAACGCAGCGGTGCGGCGATCTCTGATTGCCTCCAAGGAGCACTGTAGTGAACGGTCATATCGGCTTGATTCATTCGATTCTTCCCGCCACGGCGGATCTCCACATCGCGGTTCCGGAAAGCCATCCCTCGGCGCGCAATTTGGGCTCGGAGCGTGTGGGCTCGGGCACCATCGTCGATGCGGACGGCTATATCCTGACGGTTCATTACGTCGCGGTGGGAGCCTCGTCCATCACCGTGACTCTCGCCGACGGCGAACAATATCCGGGCCAGGTGGCCGCCCTGGACCAGGAAACCGGTCTCGCCTTGATCAAGATTCCCGGCCGCGACTTGCCGTTTCTCAAACTCGCCGCCCCGGACTCCATCGCGTTGGGCCAGCCGGTGGTGATGGTCGCCAGCAGCGGGGAGGCCGGCCGGCGCGTCAGCGGCGGCTATGTAACCTCCACCGACAGATACGACGGCCAATGGGAGTACATGATCGACAACACGATTCGCGTCACCGCCTTTAACCCGGGCTACGGCGGCTGCACGTTGGCGAACTTTCGCGGCGAATTGGCCGGCGTCGTTTCACTGAACTTGAATGAGGTGGGAAAGTTCTCGCTGGCGATTCCGATTGAATACTATCGAAAATACGAACAGGAGCTAAAACAGTTCGGCCAGGTGCGCAGCCGTCCCCGCCGCCCCTGGCTGGGAATTTACCCGCAGCCCCTGGCTGGCCATATCGTCATCGGCGGCGTGACGCCCGGCGGACCCGCCGACAGACATGGCCTCAAAGAAGGCGACATCATCCTCAGCGTTGAAAAAACCCCGGTCCGCTCGCGCCCGGAGCTTTACCAGGAGATGTGGAAAAAGCGTCCCGGCGAGCGGATCTCGTTTAGAATCTTGCGCGACGACCAGTCGCTCGACTTGGAAGTGATCGGCGGGGACCGGGCCGAGCGTTACCGCTCTTAGTCGTCGCCGCCGATTTTTTGAATCTTGCCTTTGCCCGTGACTTTGATGGCCAACGCGGGCGTATAAGCCTCGGGTTCGTAATTGATCAGGGCCTTATCGGTTTCCTGCAAGTCCCTCAGCTTAACGTTGCTGCCGCCCTTGTCGATCTTGGTTTTTTCGTCGACGCCGACGACTTCCTCGCGAACTTTGCCCTTGCGTTCGACTTGGAAGGTGATCGTTCGCTGCCCCACGCTGCTGATCACCCCTTCGACCTCGACCGCCTTTGTTTTTGTCGCCTTCACGGCTTCGGTCTTGGCCGGAGCCGCAGCTGGTTTTGCCGGTTGAGCCACTGGCGGCGCGGCGGGGGCTGGCTTGGGTGGCGCTACCGGCGCGGCGGGTTTGGGTTCCTCTTGGACCGACGTGCAAGCGATGACGGCCACCGCCAATAGAAACGCGCTGATGAACCCCATCAAATAGCTGGCTGATCCCTTCATCCTCTGTCCTCCTTCTGCTGCGGGAAAAATGCTAGCGTTGGACTATTTCCGCTAAAAATTCGCCATGCCTATGTGAAAACTTTAAACCATAGATCAGTTCGCCTTGTCAAGACGACGGGCGAGATGAGACATGCGTTGAGTAAGTCTAAGAAAAAGCTTACAAGTAGGGCCTCATGAAAGGACCGCCCACGCGCTTCAAGAACGTCACATCCTACCGCGTCATCTACGGCGACACCGACCAGATGGGCGTCGTCTACTACGCCAACTATCTCCGCTGGTTCGAAAAAGGCAGGTCCGAATGGCTTCGGCAAGTCGGCCTGCCCTACGGCGAGATCGAGCAACAGGGGTTTCACTTTCCCGTGGCCGAAGTCAGTTGCCGTTACTCTCATCCGGCGCACTACGATGAGGTCGTGAAGATCGAAACCGAACTTGCCGAACTCGGCCGCGCGACGCTAACATTCAGTTACCGAATCACGCGGGAAACGGACGATGTGCTTTTGGCGACCGGCTCCACCAAGCACGCCTGCATCGACCACGCCGGCCGCATGGCGCGAATGCCCAAGATTCTAGAGGACGCCATCGCCTTCGCACAAACGTGACCTCGAAATCCAAGGCATACTGCAGCTGCCAAAGGCTGACAACGTGCAGCGTTTGTGGATTCCCACGGGCAAGCCCGTGATGCCTTCCACTATACCCGTGGGGCAAAATCCTGAGCGAGAGCCCCCGGCCGAGGCAGAGCTTGAGTCGAAGGGTCGGGAATGGTTTTCGTTGTTAAGTGCCGAAAACAATTATAGGATTAGCGGGTATTACGACTTCGTTAGTCAGGATAGACTGACCCGCTCATTTAAGGGTTCGGCGTGAGGAGCCATGGGCGGTCTTAACTGGCGAATCATCGAGGTGAA
>Ga0153915_10006235_pt1 | contig 11153 bp, 9 predicted proteins | sample Opewatmetagenome_2_FD_107003 | JGI IMG/M metagenome (GOLD analysis project Ga0153915, IMG submission 107003) | Freshwater wetland microbial communities from Ohio, USA - Open water 3 Core 3 Depth 3 metaG | ecosystem: Environmental > Aquatic > Freshwater > Wetlands | place: USA: Ohio, Lake Erie...
AATGACGGCCGACGCCGCCGTCTCACCCGTCGTCGCCACGCCTCGTCTGCCATTCCGCACGAGCGCCGCGATCTTCGTGCGCCTGCTCGCGATTCAGGGCGCGTGGAACTATGAGATCCTGCTTGGCAACGGCATCGGCTTTTGCATCGAACCAGCGCTGCGACTGCTGCCGAGTGGCGTTCACTCGCCCGAGTTCAAAACCGCGCTTGCGCGCGAGAGTCGGTACTTCAACGCACATCCTTATCTCGCGTCGATCGCCGTCGGCGCGCTCGCCCGCGCCGAGCTCGATGGCGAGCCGCCGGCCCGCATCGAGCGTTTTCGCACGGCACTCTGCGGCCCGCTCGGCAGCGTCGGTGATCGGCTGGTGTGGGCGGGATGGCTTCCGTTCTGCTCGCTCGCCTCGCTGGCGATCTTCGGTTTGGGTGGGAGCACGTTCGCCGTCGTTTCGTTCTTCCTGTTGACCTACAACGCGGGTCACATCGGTCTGCGGCTCTGGGGGCTTCGCACGGGCTGGAAGCACGGACTCCGCGTCGCCTCCGCGCTCGGCAATCCGGTATTGCGGCGCGGTCCGCAGCAGATCGGCCGACTCGCCGCGCTGGCGACGGGGATCGCCATTCCGCTCGCGCTCGGCCGGGTCATCGGGCCGGGTCGGAATCTTATGGGGGGCGTATTGATCGGTGTTGCCTTCGGCTCGCTGCTGATCGTTCGACTCAAGAACCGCATTGAAGGCTGGCGTCTCTCGCTCGTCGTGCTTGCCGTTTTCGTCCTCCTCTCGGTGATTCGCTAATGATCGAACGAACCGTCCGGATCGTGAACAAAAACGGCCTGCACGCCCGGCCCGCGGCCGAGATCGTGAAGCTCGCGGCGAAGTTCAATAGCGAGATCACGATCACGAAGGATGACATGGACGTGAACGGGAAGAGCATCATGGGAGTCATGATGCTTGCCGCCGAGCATGGATCCGACATTACCTTTCGCGCCGAGGGTCCCGATGCGCAGCAGGCGCTCGACGCGCTCGCAACGCTGGTGAGCAACAAATTCGGAGAGAGCTGAGTGGATCGAAAGCTCATCGGCATTCCCGCGTCGCCTGGCATCGCCGTTGGTCCGGTGCATCTCCTCCGTTGGGAGATCCCCGAAATTCGCCATCGCATCATCCACGACGATGCGATTCCGCGCGAGATCAAGCGGCTGCACGACGCCCTGGCTCGGGCCAAGGAACGCCTGAGCCAGATTCGTGAGCGTGTCGAGCGCACGGCGGGCGCGGAAGAGGCCGCGATCTTCGACGTCCAGCGCTCGATTCTCGAAGACAGGGAATTGATCGGCGCCATCGAAGAGCTGATTCGCCAGAACCTCGGCGCTGAGAAGGCGTTCGAGATCGTGATGTTCGAGTGGACGCAGCGCTTCAGTCGCGCCGCGCACCCGATGCTCCGCGAGCGTGTCGGTGACCTGAAGGACGTCGAGATCCGCGTGCTCACGCTGCTGCTCGACTTGCCGGATCACGATCCGGTCGACCTGCCAAAGGGCGCGAACGCGATTCTCGTCACGCACGACCTGACGCCGAGTCTCACCGTGCAGCTCGACCGCGATGCGATTGCCGGCATCGCGACGGACGCCGGGACGCGCACGTCGCACGTGGCGATTCTCGCGCGCTCGCTTCGACTGCCCGCGATCGTCGGTCTGCGTACGGCGACGCAGCAGCTCAACGGCACCGAGACGGCGATTCTCGACGGCTCGACCGGATTGCTGGCGATCAATCCGTCGCATCAGGACATCGAATCGTACCGCGAGCGGGCGCGCCAAGAGGAATTGGCCGAAGTCGAGCTGAGCCACCTCGCCAAGCTGGACGCGGTGACGACCGACGGGGTCCGCATCACGCTGCGCGCCAACGTCGATCTCCCCGAAGAGGCCGAGCTCGCGGCGAAGAGCGGCGCCGAAGGCGTCGGACTCATGCGCACGGAGTTCCTCGTCGTCGGTCGCGCCACGATGCCCGATGAAGAGGAGCAGTACAAGGCGTACAGGCGGGTCGTCGAGGCGTTCGACGGACGGCCAGTCGTGATCCGTACGTTCGATGTTGGCGGCGACAAGCTTCCCGTTGGCGGATTTGCCAGCGAGCCGAATCCGTTCCTCGGATGGCGCGCGATTCGGATGTGCCTCGACCAGCCGGAGCTGTTCGGTGTGCAGCTTCGCGCGCTTCTCCGCGCCGCCGTGCACGGGGACGTGCAGATCATGCTGCCGCTCGTCGTCACGGTCGACGAGGTTCGCCAAGCGCGCGGCCTGCTCGATCAAGCCGCGCGCGACCTCGACGATCGCGGCGTGAGATTTCGTCGCGATGTGCCGCTCGGCGTGATGATCGAGACGCCGGCGGCCGCCCTCGCGTGTGATACCTTCGTCAACGACGTCGCGTTCTTCAGCATTGGCACGAACGATCTCGTGCAATACACGCTTGCCGTCGACCGCGGCAACGCCAACCTCGCCACCCGGTTTACTCCGCTCCATCCGGCGGTACTCAAGCTCATTCGGCGGACCGTCGTCACGGCGGACGAACATCAACTGGCGGTGGCCGTCTGCGGCGAGATGGCTTCGCACCCGCTCACCGCGTTCGCGCTCATTGGGCTCGGCGTTCGTCAACTGAGCGTCGCGCCGCGATCCGTTCCGCTCGTCAAACGCATCATGCGCGGAATTTCGGTGGAAGTCGCCGAAGCCGCGGCGCGAGCGGCGCTCGCCACCGCCACCGCCGCGGAGTCCGAGGCCGAGCTGCGACGACATCTCTCCCGCGTGCTCGGCGGCGAAGGGTTCTTGGGCGAAGGGGCGGTGTAACCGGGTGGAGGGTTGACGGTGGTGGGCGGTTGGCGCCTTCGGCGCTTTGGGGCATTGATGTAGTTTGTACCACATGCAGTCACCCGGCCGCGGAGCGGCCGCATACCTGCCCTCCACCCTCTACCCTCCACCCTCCACCCTGTTTTTGTGTACGACCGCCACCTCTTCACGTCCGAATCCGTCACCGAAGGGCACCCGGACAAGGTCGCCGACGCGATCTCCGATGCCGTGCTCGATGCGATCCTGGCCGATGATCCGACGGCACGCGTCGCGTGCGAGACGCTGGTCACGACCGGCTTGGCCTGCGTTGCCGGCGAGATCACGACGTCGACGTACGTGCACGTTCCCGACATTGTCCGCTCGACGATCGAGCGCATCGGGTACAATGATCCGGCGTTCGGCTTCGACAGCACGACCTGCGCGGTCGTCAGCACGATCGATCGGCAATCGACGGACATCGCCATGGGCGTCGACATCGGCGGCGCCGGCGATCAGGGGATGATGTTCGGCTACGCCACGGACGAGACCGAGGAGTTGATGCCGATGCCCATCCTGCTCGCGCATCGGCTCGCCGAGGCGCTGGCGAAACAGCGGAAGAGCGGCGACATCGCCTGGCTGCGCCCGGACGGGAAAGTGCAGGTCACTGTGGTGTATGAGGACAAGAAGCCGGTCGCCGTCGACACCGTGGTCGTTTCAGCGCAACACGCGGCCAACGTATCGTCGCGGACGATTCGCAACACCCTGATCGAGCAAGTCATCGACCCGCTGATTCCGGCGGAGCTACGGCAGAAGAAAATGAAGTATCACGTAAACCCGACGGGACGATTCGTCATCGGTGGTCCGCAGGGTGATGCGGGTCTGACGGGACGCAAGATCATCGTCGACACGTACGGCGGAATGGGTCGCCACGGTGGCGGCGCGTTCAGCGGCAAAGATCCGTCGAAGGTCGATCGATCCGCGTGTTATGCCGCGCGCTGGGTCGCCAAGAACATCGTGGCGGCCAAGCTGGCGCGGCGCTGTGAGGTTCAGCTCGCGTACGCGATCGGTGTCGCGGAACCGGTCTCGGTCATGGTCGACACGTTCGGGACGTCCGTCGTTCCCGAGGCCAACATCATGCAGGCAGTGCGCGAGGAGTTCGACCTCACGCCAAAGGGGATCATCGCCGCGCTCGAGCTTCGCAAGCCGATCTATAGCGCGACGTCGGCGTACGGGCACTTTGGACGCGCGTCGAAGAAGGTCGGAAAGGGTCGTTCGTCGATGACGCTGTTCACCTGGGAACGAACGGATCGGGCCGCCGCCCTGTTGCGCGCGGTTCGCTGAGGTGGTGACGCATGGTTGAAGTCGTCGTATCACGGCTGGGCATGGATCCCGGCTCGCAAACGTACGTGGTCGTGCTCCAGGAAAAGGGCGGCGCGCGCCTCCTGCCGATCTGGATCGGGCAGGCCGAGGCGGAGTCGATCGTCGTGCAAATGCAGAACATCAAGCGCGAACGCCCGATGACGCACGACCTCTGCAAGAACATGATCATCGGCCTTTCCGTGACGCTTCGTCGCGTGCAGATCACGCGCGTCGAGAACAATACGTATTTCGGCGAGCTGCATCTCGAGCGTGGCGGCGAGGTCGTCCAAGTCGATTCGCGCCCGTCCGACGCGATCGCCATCGCGGTCCGCCTCGACGCGCCGATCTTCGCGGCGGAGTCGCTGTTGATGCTGCCCGAAGAGGACGAGGAAGAGGAGAGCACGGAGACGTTCTCTCCTCCCACCGCCGCGGAGCGCGATGCGTCCGAGCTGAGCGCGGAGCAGCTCAAGAAGTATCTCGAGCATTTGCGTCCTGAGGATTTTGGTAAGTTCAATCTGTGACGTCCGTCCCCCCATCACAGCGGACTGACTCCACGCGCGCCGAGCGACGCGTCGACGGTCGCGTCGTGCGTGGGACGCGCGACGGGCAGCAGCCGGTCCCCAACCAGTGGGTCGTCCTCCATCGCGTTGGTCCCGATCGCGCCGGACCGCTCGACTCGACGCGCACCGCCGCGAATGGACGCTTTAGTATTCGCTACCGCGAATCCGGCGATACGTCGGCGCTCTATTTCGCGTCGACGTCGTACGGCGGCGTCGCGTATTTCACGTCGCCGTTGCGCGGGCCGGTTGTGCGCGGTGACGACGCGACGCTCATCGTGTTCGACACGACGTCAGGACCCGTAGCGATCAAGATCGGTGGCCGCCACATCATCGTCGGCGCGCTGCAGCCGAGCGGACGCCGGCCCATCGGCGAAGTGTACGATCTCGAGAACGACAGCACGGTGACCGCTGTCGCGCGTGATAGCATGACGCCGCTTTGGCACACCGATCTGCCGGCGGCAGCCGTCGCCTTTCAACTCAACACGAGCGGCGACCTTGCGCCGGGCGCGATCTCGCGTCGCGGAACGTCGGTGGGGTTGTTCGCGCCGCTGAGCCCGGGCATTCGTCAATTCGCGTTCACGTACGAGCTGCCGTCGAGCGCGTTTCCGTTCAGCATTCCGATCGATCGACCGACCGGCGTGCTCGAAGTGCTGGTGCAAGAGCCGACCGTTCGCGTCGACGGCGCGAAGCTGCGCGAGACGGCGCCCGTGAGCGCTGACGGACGAACCTTTCGTCGTTTCCTCGGCCAGGATCTGAGCGCCGGTACCGTTGTCCGGGTCGACGTGCCACGCCTGATCGGCGCCGAGCGCGAGAAGGTCTATCTCGGCGTGACGGGCGCGTTGCTCGCCGCGATGCTCGTCGCGCTCGTCGTCGCCGGGCGGCGATCGCTCCGGCGTCGACCGCTCATCGTCCCCGTTCGCGCCGCGCCTGAGCCGCGCTCTCGGCAACTGCTTCGCGGACTTGCGACGCTCGATGAGGAATTCGAAAAGAGCGCGACGCCCGACGCTGCGGCACGCGCCGAATACGAGGCGAAACGCGCTGCGCTGAAAACACAATTCGGCGAGGCGCTTGCCGAGGAACGTCGAGCGACGTAGTATTCGCGCCGACAACTGATCGACAACTGATGGCGAACGCGGGACACGGAAACCGGTGTGATGCCGGTGCGGCCCCGCCACTGTAACGGGCAACCAAGCGCGCTCATGAAGCCACTGACCGAACGGTCGGGAAGGCGAGCGACGCTGCCCGGAGCCAGGAGACGACTCGCGTTCGCGCCACGTATTCACAGATCCTCGGGGGAGGACTGGTGGCGACACGGACCGACGTTGCGTCGCGTCTCCGCGTTGCGGGCATCCTTCTCCGAGAGAGGATGCCCGTGTTTCGTTTCTGCTCATTCGTCGCCGCATTCATCGTCGCGCTCGCCGGCTGTCGGCCGGCCGAGCGGACGCCGCCGCCCGCCAACGCGCTGCGCGACGACTACGGAACGCCGATCACGATCGGGCGCCCGCCGCAACGAATCGTCTCGCTCAACCCGGCGACGACCGAGCTTCTGTTCGCGATCGGCGCAGGCCCTCGGCTCGTCGGCCGCTCGGAGTACGACGTCTTCCCGGACTCGGCGAGATTCGTACCCAGCGTGGGCGCCGCGCTCCGTCCGAATATCGAGGCGGTGCTCGCGACGCATCCGGATCTCGTGATCCTCTACGCGAGTCAGGACAATCGGCCAGCCGCCGATCGCTTTCGTGAGGCGGGCATCCAGACCGTGGCGTTCAAGAACGACAGCATCGAGCAGTTTGCGCGCGACGCGCGCCTGATTGGACGCGTGACCGGCGATTCGGCGCGCGCCGCGACGCTCGTCGATACGGTGATGGCGACACTCGCCCGCGTTCGTGCGGCCACGGCCAACCTGCCACGTCCGACCGTGTTCGTTCACGCGTGGGATCGGCCGATCATCGCCATCGGCGGCGGCAGTTTCCTGAGCCAGCTTCTGGACATCGCGGGGGCGCGAAACGTCTACGCCGATATCGCCGCGCCCTCGGCCACGGTGACGCTCGAGGATGTCGTGAGGCGTAACCCGGACTACGTGCTCGCGAGCCCCGTGTCGGCGCCGAAGATGCGCGCGAGCGCATCGTGGAACGCGATTCCGGCCATTCGGGCGGGAAAGCTGCTCGTCTACGACACCGTGCTGGTCGGTCGCCCTTCGGTGTTGTTGGGCGCCGGAGCGGTGTCCTTGGCGAACCTGATCCATCCGGGTGCGGTGCGCTGATCCATGTCCGTCATGCGCTGGGTCGGCCTCGTGCTCGCGCTGGTCGCGGCCTCGCTCCTCGCGGTCGCGGTCGGCACCGTGAGCATTTCCATATCAGCATTGTGGGATGCACTGCGCCACGTCGGCGACACGATGGCGATCATGGTCGTGTGGACGCTTCGCATCCCGCGCGTCGCGCTGGCCGTCCTCGTCGGAGCCGGGTTGGGAATGTCCGGCGCGGCGCTCCAGGGCACGATGCGGAATCCGCTTGCGGAGCCCTATCTGCTCGGTGTCTCCGGCGGCGCGGCGGTCGGCGCCGTGCTTGGCCTGATGGCTGGCCTCGGCGCGGCGCTGTTGCCGCTCGCCGCCTTTGCCGGGGCGATCGTGGCCGTCGTCGCCGCGTTCTTCGTCGCCCACGCTGCCGGTGCACGCGGCGATCCACGCGTGTTGCTCATGGCCGGCGTGGTAGTCGGCGCATTCGCCAACGCAGCGATCATGGTCGTGATGGCGAACGCCGAGCCGAACACGGTCCGCAACGCGCTCTGGTGGATGATGGGCTCCGTGAGCGACGCGACATGGCAACAGATCGCGATCCTCGCCGTCTACGTGCTCGTCGGCGGCGGCGCGTTGATCGTCGTCGGGCGACAGATCGATGTCCTGGCGCTCGGCGAGGACGCCGCCGCCGGTCTCGGCCTCGACGTCGACACGGCGATTCGACGCGTCTTCTTCATCGCGTCGCTTCTCGCCGCGGCAACGGTGTCGGCAGCGGGGCTGGTCGGATTCGTCGGGCTCGTCGTGCCACACCTGGTGCGGGCCGCCGGAGTGCGCCGGCATCGCGAACTGCTCGTCGGGAGCGCGATCACGGGGGCGACCCTCGTCGTGCTCGCCGATCTCCTCGGTCGCGTGCTTCGCCCCCCGAGCGAGCTGCCCCTCGGTGCCGTCACAGCGCTGATCGGCGTTCCGTTTTTTCTCGTCAAGCTCCGGCGCCTCGTATGATCGAGTTCGAGGACGTCGCAGTGCGATATCCCCGCGCCACCACCAATGCGCTCGGCGGCGTGACCCTGGAGGCGCGACGCGGCCTCCTCACGGCAATCGTCGGCCCGAACGGAAGCGGGAAGAGCACGCTCGTGCGCGCGCTGATTGGACGAATTCCACTCGAGCGCGGTGCCATACGCGTCGACGGCGAAGCCGCCACAACGCTTGGCGGAGCCGAGCTCGCTCGACGCGTGGCCGTGATCTCACAGAGAGAAGATCTCGCGTTTCCGCTCCTCGTTTCCGAGTACGTGGCGCTGGGCCGGTTCCCGCATTTGGGAATCTGGCATGCCCCCGAGGAAACGGATCGACGCGCCGTCAACACGTCGATCGACGCCGCCGGCGTTGCTGATTTGCGCGAGCGTCGCATCGACGCCCTGTCCGGAGGCGAGTGGCAGCGCGTTCGACTCGCGCGTGCGCTCGCTCAAGGCGGCGACGCGCTCGTGCTCGACGAGCCAACCGCCTTCCTCGACGTCGGGCACGAGATGTCCGTCTTCGAGCTGCTCCACGGCCTCGCGCGCAGCGGCAAGGCCGTGCTCCTGATCAGCCACCAGCTCAATCTCGTGGCTCGTTTTGCCGACCAACTCGTGTTGCTCCATCGCGGCGCCGTCGCCGCGGCCGGTCCTCCCGACAGCGTGATGCAGGCGGACATCCTCGAGCGCGTCTACGAATGGCCGCTCGTCGTCTCACGCGATCCCGCTGTCGGAGCGCCGACCCTCGTTCCTCTTCGTCGACGTTGAGCCAATCAGATGAACACTCCCTCTCGGTCTCCATCCATGCACCACGTACGCCAATCGTTGTTCGTCGCCGCCGGATCCGCATTCCTCTCGGGCGCACTCGCAGCGCAGAGGCCCGACACCGCCATGATGGCGCCCGTCGTCGTCACAGCGACGCGCGTGCCGATAAGCGCCGGCGCGTCTCCGGCGACAATCGACGTGATCACGGGCGACGAGCTGCGCCTGCGTGGCGCGACCTCGATCGCGTCAGCCCTTCAGATGCTCCCCGGCGTGACGTTCGCCCAATCGGGTTCGTTCGGATCGACGACCGCGTTGTTTCTCCGAGGCGGGGAGAGCAAGTATGTGAAAGTGCTCATCGACGGCGTGCCGGTGAACGACCCCGGTGGCGCGATGGACTTTGGCTCGCTCACAACCGACAACGTCGAACGCATCGAGTTGGTTCGCGGACCGGCAAGCGTGCTGTACGGCGCCGACGCGGTCACCGGCGTGATTCAGATCTTCACGCGCCGCGGCCGCGGCGCTCCTCGAACCGTCGTCTCGGCGCGCGGCGGGACGTATGGCTCGTCCGATGAGGACGGCACGGTGCTCGGCGCGCTCGGCAACGGAGATTTCTCACTCGGCGTCGCGCGGCACGATACCAAAGGCATTTATGCGTTCAACAACGCGTTCCACAACACCGTGGCGAGCGGAGGCACGCACGTCCGGTTGGACCCGCGAACCGACCTGCGCGTCTCCCTACGCTACAACGACGACGTCTTTCACTATCCGACGAACGGCGGCGGCGAGGCCAAAGACACCAACGCGCATCAGACGCAAGACCGCACGACGCTCGCCGCGGAGCTCGGGCACGCGTTCACGCCGCGCATCGACGCGCATCTCACCTTGACGTCGGAGGCAACCTCCGGCGGCACCGATGACAAACCGGATACGCCATCGAGCGGCGGATTCCAATCGCTCGATCGAACACGCAGTCGCGGCGGTGACGTTCGTACGAACGTCGTGCTTCCCGGCGGTAGCGTGGTCACGGCCGGCGCCCAACTCGAGCAGGAGGACGAGCGAACCGAGAGTCAAAGCGTCTTCGGGGCGTTCCAATCGACATCGATCTTCCAGGCATCGAGACGTAACACGGGTGTCTATGGACAAGCTCTGAGTACGATCGGCGACGCGGTCACGCTCACCGCCGGCGCGCGCAGCGACGACAATGAGCGTTTCGGAAAGTTCGGCACGTACAGAATCGGCGGCACGTGGCACGTGATCGGCGGCACTCATCTCCGCGCATCGACGGGAACCGCGTTCCGCGAGCCGAGCTTTTCCGAGAACTACGCCACGGGCTTCGTCACCGGGAACAAAGACCTGAAGCCGGAACGTTCGTCCATGTCGGAGCTCGGTCTGCGGCAAACCTTGTTTGGTGATCGCGTCAGCCTCGGCGTGACGCAATTCAATCAGCGCTTCCGCAACATGATCGACTACACGGGATCGACGGCCGCCTGCGGCGCGAGCTACTGCAACGTTGCGCGCGCGCAGTCGAACGGGCGCGAATTCGAGGTTCGCATTGTCCCAATCGCCCAATTCGCCTTCGACGCAAACCTCACACACCTCGAGACCAAGGTGCTCGACCCCGGGTTCGACACCACCAGTGGAGGTTTGTACCACCGGAACGAGCAGCTGATCCGTCGGCCGACGACGACGTGGAACGCCGGCGCGTCGTACGTGGGCGGGCACGGGAGCGTCGACCTGCGCGTTACCCGCGTCGGACGTCGCACCGACCGGAACTTCATTCCGTTTCCAGCGCTGCCGGTCGTCGATCCCGCGTACACACGGACCGACCTCGGGGCCGACCTGCCATTGAGTATTCCAGGATCGGGCATCAAAGCCGCCGATCTCACGCTCCATGTCGAGAACCTGTTCGATGCGACGTATCAATCCATCTATGGATTCCTCAGCCCTCGTCGCACGGTCCTCGCCGGAGCACGGGTCACGTTCTGAACGTGCGGCAAGGGGGTAGTTTTCGGTCATGACCCTGGTCGTGACCGAAGCCATCGTCCTGCACTCGTTCGACTATCTCGAGTCCTCCCGGATCCTAAAGCTCGTGACCCGGGAGGCTGGCGTGAGGTCGGTGCTGGCCCGCGGTGCCCGGCGATCGAAGCGCCGGTTTGGTGCCGCGCTCGACCTGTACGCGCAGGGGACCGCCGAATTGCAGACGAAGGCCGGGCGCGACCTCGATACACTCAGCGCGTTCGACGTCACGCGCGCCCGCCCGCAGCTCGCAGCTCAACTGTCGCGCTTCACCGGCGCGAGCGCGATCGCCGAGCTCGCGCTGCGATTCACGAGCGAGGCGGCCGACCCCGGGTTGTTCGATGCCATCAGGTCCGCACTCGACGACATCGGCGCGGCGCCGGCCGATCGCGCTCGTGACGTCACGATCGAGAG